>Ga0081538_10000403_pt1 | contig 48940 bp, 50 predicted proteins | sample TabmetS5T2R1_FD_71022 | JGI IMG/M metagenome (GOLD analysis project Ga0081538, IMG submission 71022) | Tabebuia heterophylla rhizosphere microbial communities from the University of Puerto Rico - S5T2R1 | ecosystem: Host-associated > Plants > Roots > Rhizosphere ... | reverse complement strand
GGCCCGGCGCCCGATCCGGTGCTCCGGCTCATCACCTGCGGCGGCCGGTTCGACCGAGCGCGTCGAAGCTACGTCGACAACGTGATCGTCACCGCTCATCTGGCCGCGCCCTGAGGGTCACCAGCAACCACGCAGAGGGCCAGGCGACGGGCCGCTTGGGCCTGTCCGCGGCCGGCTCATCGGGCTCGGATGATGCAGCGGAACCCCAGGTGGGAGGTTGCGGTGTCGACCGGCTGGGCCATGCGGGCGGCCGGCCGGTAGCGGCGGCAGTAGTTGGGCGCGCACAGGTGCGACCCGCCCTTCATCACCCGGCGACCGATCGCGGCGGCGTCGCGCGGGTCGCGGCTGTGGTCCCGGTCGCCGCCGCGGGGGTTCACCGGCGTGCAGCAGCCGTGCGGGGCGTCGCCGTGGGCCTGGTACCAGTCGCCGGTCCATTCCCACACGTTGCCGATCATGTCGACCAGGCCGTAGCCGTTGGGCGGGTAGCGGCCCACCGGTGCCGTGCCCCCATAGCCGTCCAGCGCCAGGTTCTCGATGGGGAACTCGCCCTGCCAGGTGTTGGCCATCCAGCGGCCCCCCGGGTTCAGCTCCTCCCCCCAGGCGAACTCCGCCCCCTCCAGCCCGCCGCGGCAGGCCAGCTCCCACTCGGCCTCGGTGGGCAGCTGCTTGCCGGCCCAGGCGGCGTAGGCCTGCACGTCGGCCCAGGCGACCTGGACCACCGGGTGGTCGGGCTTCTTCCTGATTGAGCTGGCTGGGCCCTGGGGGTGGCGCCAGTCGGCCCCCGGCACATAGGTCCACCAGTTGTAGTGGTTGCCCAGGTCGACCCGGTGGGGCGGCGCCCGGAACACCGTGGACGCCGGGACCAGCAGCTCGGGCCGGGCGCCGGGGTAGTCGGCCGGGTCGGCCGGCCGCTCGGCCACCGTCACATGGCCGGTCTTGCGTACGAAGCGGGCGAAGTCGGCGTTGGTGACCGGATGCCGGTCGATCCAGAACCCGTCCACCTCCACCTCGTGCGCCGGCGCCTCCTCCGGATAGTGATGGTCGGACCCCATCAGGAACGTCGCGCCGGGGATCCAGACCATGTCCGGCCCCGGCCGGGGGTCCGGCGCGGGCGAGGGTGTGGTCATCGGGGCCGGCACGGTCTCGCTAGCGGCCCGAGGTGAGCGCATTCTCGAACTTGGCGACCACCTGGTCGATGGTGAAGCTCGCCGCCCGCTGGCGGGGCGGGAACTCCTGGAAGGTCGCCAGGAACTGGTCATCACGGCGGTTGCCGACAACGCGATGTAGTCGTTGTCGACGAACCAGTCGTAGTAGGTGTTGGAGGTGCCGTCGGCGCGTTCGAAGGGGTCGGTGCGCAGGTTGAACAGCTTGGGAACCCGCAGGGCCACGAACGGCTCGGCCCAGATCCGCAGCGTTCCCTGGACCCGCTGCTCCATGAACACGACCTTCCAGTTGTCGAAGCGCAGCGCCAGGACGTCGCCGTCGTCGGAGAAGTAGACGAACCCCGGCCGCGGGCTCCTGTCGGCCTCCCCGGTCAGGTAGGGCAGCAGGTTGTAGCCGTCGATGTGCACCGTGTAGGTCGTGCCGCCGACGGTGTGCCCGGCCTTGAGCTGCTCCACGATGCTGGGCGCCCCGGCGGCGGCGAGGAAGGTCGGCAGCCAGTCGTGGTGGCCGACGATCTCGTTCGACACCACGCCCGCCGGGATCCTGCCCGGCCAGCGGATCATCTCCGGCACCCGGAAGGCGCCTTCCCAGTTGGTGTTCTTCTCGCTGCGGAACGGGGTCATCCCGGCATCCGGCCAGGTGTTCATGTGGGGGCCGTTGTCGGTGGAGTAGACCACGATGGTGTTCTCGGCGATGCCGAGCTCGTCCAGCAGGTCCAGCAGTTCGCCCACGTGCCGGTCGTGGTCGATCATCGTGTCGTGGTAGGGGGACTGCCAGCGCCCGGCCTGCCCGACGCTCTCCGGCTTTGGATGGGTCCGCAGGTGCATGTGGGTGGTGTTCATCCAGACAAAGAACGGGGTGCCGGCCGAGTGCTGGCGGCGGATGAAGTCCTTGGCCGCCGCGACGGTGTCGTCGTCGATCGTCTCCATCCGCTGCCTGGTCAGCGGGCCGGTGTCCTCGATGCGCTGCCTGCCGACGCGGCCGAACCGCCCGTCCTCGGTCGGGTCGTCCTCCTCGGTCGCCCACGAGTGGATCACCCCGCGGGGACCAAAGCGCTCACGGAAGTGCGGGAAGTCGCTGGCTGGTGGCCAGTTCGGCAGCTCCGGCTCCTCCTCGGCATTCAGGTGGTACAGGTTGCCGAAGAACTCGTCGAAGCCGTGCACGGTCGGGAGGAACTCGTTCTTGTCGCCGAGGTGGTTCTTGCCGAACTGCCCGGTCGCGTAGCCGAGCGGCTTGAGCAGCTCGGCGATGGTCGGGTCCTCGGCTCGCAGCCCGACGTCGGCCCCAGGTACCCCGACCTTGCTCAGGCCGGTGCGGAACACGCTCTGCCCGGTGATGAAGGCGGACCGGCCGGCGGTGCAGCTCTGCTCGCCGTAGGAGTCGGTGAACCGCATCCCCTCGGCGGCGATCCGGTCGATGTGGGGCGTCCGGTAGCCCATCAGCCCGTCGCTGTAGCAGCTCAGGTTGGTGATGCCGATGTCGTCACCCCAGATGACCAGGATGTTGGGCCTGTCCCCGTCGCTCACCGCCGCACCTCCCCGCTCGCACCGCGCCCGCCGACCCTCGGCTGCGGCCAACTATCCACGCCCCCAAGGTGAACCGGCCTCACCCCGCCTGGGTGATTTCTGGTCTTGGCAGACCGAGTGGCAGCGGGAGCTCGCAGATCCGGTGGGTGGGAGTCTCGGGTGCGGAGCGCGTCCGTCCTCACCGCAGGATCTCGATGAGCAGCACCCACGCGTCCAGCACCGCCACCACGAGGCACAACACGACCCCGGGAACCAGCCAGTAGAGCCCGCCACCGGCGCGAAGCAGCAGCGACACCCCGCCAGCCAGCAGCGGCAGGACGGCCACCTGGGTGATCACGATGCGACCGGCGAGGGCCGCAGGGTACGGCCCGACCCGGACGCGCACCGCCCGCACGTCGATCACCACCAGGATCAACCAGACGACCAGCACGGCCACCAGCAGCACGATCGCCTCTCCGGCCCGACCGGGTAGTCCCACGCCCTGGAGGATCCGTTCGAGGTTGATGGAGATGGCCACGAACAGCAGCCCGGCCAGCGCGGCCGAGGCACCGGCCCCGGCGAGGAACAGCTCGCCCCAGTCGCCGGTGGAGTAGGCATGCATCAGCGTTTGCCTGGCGTCGCGGCCGGGGCCGGGGAGGTGGGGCTGGGGCGGCGTTTGCGGGGGGCGGCGGAGCGGGGCGGCTGGGCGCGCATGTGGTCGCGGACGCGGGTCATGATGTCGCCGAGGTGGTGCAGGTCGTCGCCGGACAGGGGGTCGAACAGCAGGCGGCGGACGACCTGGATGTGGCCGGGCAGGACGCGGCCGAAGAGGGCCAGGCCGCTGTCGGTGATGCTGACCAGGGTGGCGCGCTCGTCGTCAGGGCTGGGGCTGCGGGTGATGAGGCCGGCCTTCTCCAGCAGGCCGGCCTGGTAGGTCAGGCCGCTGCGGCTGTAGACGACGCCGTCGGCCAGCTGCGTCATGGTCAGTTGGCCGTGGGCGTCGGCGAGGCGGGCCAGGAGCTGGAACTGCACGTAGCTGAGGCCGCCCTCGGTGCGTAGGTGCTGTTCGACGTGGTGCTGGAGCAGGCTGACGGCTTCCATGAGCGCGAAGAAGGCCCCCAGCTGCTGGGGATCGGGCGCCTGGACGCCGTTGGCGTCGGTGCCCGGGTGGCCGGTCATCCCCTCACCGTACACGCTTCGAATCCATAGCACTGTGCCGATCGTCCCCACCCGGGGTTGTGCTTCGAAGTCGAAGCAGGTAGGGTGGTCGCGTGTGCTTCAACTTCGAAGCAAGCGCGTGAAGGAGAGCGATCATGAAGGCAGTGCGTTACCACTCCCACGGCGACAGCGACGTCCTGGTCTACGAGGAAGCGGACCGTCCGGTGGCGGGTCCGGGCCAGGTGGTGGTGCAGGTGGCCGGCACCGCCTTCAACCCGGTGGACGCCGCGATCCGCGCGGGCTTGCTGCAGCAGGTGTTCCCGCTGGCCTTCCCGCACGTTCCGAACTTCGACGTGGCCGGCGTCATCACCGAGGTCGGCGAGGGGGTCAGCGGCTGGAGCGTCGGGGACGCGGTGGTGGCGTTCCTGCCGATGACCGCGCCCGGCGCGGCCGCCGAGTACGCCGCCGCGCCCGCCGAGGCGCTGGCCGCCGCCCCCCGCACCGGCGAGCTGGCCGACGCCGCGGCACTGCCCTCGGCCGGCCTGGCGGCCTGGCAGTCGCTGTTCGAGCACGCCGGCCTGGAGGCGGGGCAGAGCGTCCTGATCAACGGCGCGGGCGGCGCCGTGGGCGGGTACGCCGTCCAGCTCGCCGCGCAGGCCGGTGCCACCGTGACCGCGACCGCCAGCGCGCGCAGCCTCGACCGCGTCCGCTCCTACGGCGCGGACCGGATCGTCGACTACACCGCCACCCCGCTCCTGCAGGCGGTGGCCGGGCAGCGGTTCGACGTGGTGCTGAACCTGGTGCCCACCAGCCCGGAGGAGACCGCGCAGCTGGTGGACGTGGTCGCCGACGGCGGGGCCTTCGTCAGCACCACCACCCCCGGCCCGGAGGATGCCGGGCGTGGGGTGCGGACGGTGCGGGCCTTCCTGCACAGCGACGCCGCCCAGCTCGCCGGGCTGGTCACCCGCGTCGACGCCGGAGACCTGCGGATCGAGGTGGCCGAGCGGCGGCCCCTGGCCGACCTGGCCGCCGTCCACGACCAGGCCGCCGCCGGACGGCTGGCCGGCAAGACCGTCCTGACCCCCGCCACGGGGTCAGGGAGAGCGGGTGGCGGCCGTGCCACAGCGGCCAACCGGGGCTGAGCTGGAGGCGTCCGCGGTCCTGCGAGCTCGCAGGCGCTGCGCCGTGTCCCTCGGTAAACGTCCCGATGGAGCCGGAGCGGCCGCTTCTCGACGGATCGCCCAAACGCTTGACATTGCCCGGACGGCTGCCAGACTGGCTCGCCGTGTAGCCGAGCAGCGCTGGCCGCGGGAGGGGGGGATGCCGGCTTCGAGGTGTCGAAGCGCGAGGTCGCGGGACCGATCCCATCCCAACCAGCTGGTAGGTGATGCCCATGCGCCGCTGGACCAAGATCACCATCGCCGTACTCCTGAGCTCGCTGCTCATTCTGCCCGCGGGAAGCGCCTGGGCGGGCGGCTCCAAGACCCGCGTCGTCAGGCCCGGCGAGTCGATCCAGGCCGCCATCGACGCGGCCCGACCGGGCGACACGATCCTGGTCAAGCCGGGCGAGTACGCCGAGGCCCTGACCATCACCACCGACGACCTCACCCTGAAGGCGTCGCGCGGCACCGTGCTGACCATGCCGGACGACGCCGATCCGTGCTTCGCGTTCGACCCCGAGGCCCCGCCCACCGTGGAGGGCATCTGCGTGCTCGGCGAGCTCTCCCCGGAGTTCGAGGTCACCGACCCGGTCGAGGACACCCGCATCTCCGGCTTTACCATCAGGGGCTTCAGCGGCAACGGGATCTTCGCGCTCGGGACCGAGGACCTGCGCGCCACCCGCAACCGGACCGACGACAACGTCGAGTACGGCATCTTCGTGCTCGTCTCCACCCGTCCGGTGCTGGCCTCCAACAAGGCCAGCGGCAACGGCGTCGCCGGCCTGTACGTCGGCGGCAACCAGGAGGTCGACGCCAAGGTCTTCGGCAACACCAGCTGGGACAACCCGATCGGCATCTTCCTGCGCGACGTGTCCTTCGGCCGCGCCGAGGGCAACCACGTCTTCGGCAACTGCTCGGGGATCCTGATGCTGGCCGGCGCGCCCGGCCCGCTGACCAACTGGAAGGTCCGGCACAACCTGGTCAAGGCCAACAACAAGACCGACTGCGGTGAGCAGGACCCGGTGCCGTCCGGGATGGGCATCCTGCTCCTCGGTGCCGCCGACAACGACATCAGCCGGAACCTGGTGCTGGGCAACCGGGGCGAAGGCGTGGAAGGGTTGGGCGGCGGGATCGTGCTGGTCACCGGCGGCGAGCCCGGCGGCCCGCAGTTCGAGCCGTCCGGCAACACCGTCCGCAAGAACGTTGCCTTCCGCAACCAGCCGTTCGACATCGCCTGGGACGGCACCGGCAGCGGCGTTGTCTTCGAGCGCAACCGCTGCGCCACCTCCCAGCCGGACGGCCTGTGCGACTGACCTGACCACCCTGACCAGGCCGCTCGTTCAGCGGCCTGGTCAGGCCTTAGCCGCGGGCTTCTCACGGGCTCGATAGCGGCGGCCGGCCCACCCGCTCCCAGACCAGGCGGGGGACCTGCTGCTTGCCCGCCAGCGGCAGTGGGCTGGCGCTCAGGGTCAGCCGGTCCCCGGCGAGCTCGGCCCACCGCTCCTGGTCGCTGCCGACCCAGTTCGGGAACAGTGACAGCTCCACATGGTGGATGACGCGGTCGCCATGGAAGGTGTAGCGGCCGGCGTAGGCGACAAAGCCCTCCATGGCGCGGGCCTTGTCCTCGGTTGTCCCGCTGAGCAGGTCGCCGGCGGCGAACCCAGCCCGGCCCCGCCGCGAGATGGTGATGGAGAAGCGGCCGTCGGCGGCGTAGAGCACGTAGCCGATGGCGTCGGTCCCCATGGGGTAGGTGACCTGGCCGTCGGCCGCTTGGTTCTCCCAGGAGACCAACCGCCACGCCCCAACCAGCGCGTCGCGCGCGTGCACCTTGTTCATGGCGCCTCCCGGGCGAGACTGCCCAGATCCTAGCCCGCGAGGCCGCAGGGGTGCGGACCGTCTCCAGGCCCGGACGCACCGACCACCAGGGTGCGGCCGCTACCAGTGGCCGCGGTGCACCACGTCGTCGAACGGGCGCCGGTTGGGCCGCCGGATCGGCGTGAGCGGGCGGTCGGCCGGGACGCCGAGGGCGATCAGCAAGGCGCAGAACCGGTCCTCGGGATAGCCCAGCAGGCGCCGCGCGAGCTCCTGGTCGTGGGCGCCCGCGTGGGCGCTGCCGATGCCCAGGTCGGCGGCGGCCAGCATGACGCTCATCGCCGCCTGGCCCAGGTCCAACTGGACCAGGTCGTGGGTCTGGGCGTCGTCGGACCTCGGGGCCACCAGCGCGATCGCCGCCGCCGAGCCGGCGACGTGGCCGGCGGCGGACCCCACCCTGGCAAGCTGGGTGAGCTGCGCTGGGTCGGTGCAGACGACGAAGTCCCACGCCTGCTGGTTGCCGGCCGACGGGCTGCGCCGCGCGGCCTCCAGGATCCGGTCCAGGTCCTCGGGCGCGACCGCCCGCTGCTGGTAGGACCGCACGTTGCGCCGGGACCTGATCGCGTCCCACGTCTCCACGTCAACCTCCCGCAGGCTCGTCCTTGGCGGCGGAGACGATCTTGTACCGCCGCGTCTGGTGCCGCCACGTCTGGAACGCAGCAATCACGTTGAACACCCGCCGCCGGACTCCCCCGTCCGAGACCGGCCGGTCTTGCAGATAGCCGGAAGGCGAACACTCCCGCTGGCAGGAAGCCATGTTGGGCGCCAGCGGTGGCGACTGCCTGGCCATGCCACGTCACGCTGGCCATGGCCAGCCGGCAGTTAGGCCCACGGGGGAGATCCAGCATGAAGTCCGACAGCCAGTTGCGACAGGACGTCGAAGAGGAGCTGGAGTGGGAACCCAGCGTTGACGAACGGCAGATCGGTGTCGCCGTCAGCGACGCCGTCGTGACGCTCACCGGAGCGGTCGGGTCGTTGCCTGAGAAGTGGAACGCCGAGCGCGCCGTCGAGCGGGTGAGCGGGGTACGAGGGGTCGCCGACGACATCGAGGTCCGGCTGGCTGAAGAGCGCCGCGACCCGGAGATCGCCGAGGCGGCCGCGAACGCGCTCCAGTGGAACGCGATGGTGCCCGCGGACCACGTCACCGCCGAGGTGGAGGACGGCCGGATCACCCTCACCGGTGCGGTCGATTACGACTACCAGCGCCGGGCCGCGGAGCGGGAGGTGCGGGACCTGTGGGGTGTCAGGGGCGTATCGAACCTGATCACCGTCGAGCCGCAGGTCAGCCCGAAGAAGATCGAGGCCGAGGTCCAGCGGGCCTTCCAGCGCCAGGCGGCGCTGGACGCGAACCGGGTCGCCGTCGAGGTCGCGGGCAGCGTGGTGACCTTGCGCGGAGAGGTTCGATCGTTGGCTGAGCGGCGTCAGGCGGAACGGGCCGCCTGGGCGGCAACGGGCGTCTCGGAGGTGCGCAACCACCTCACCGCCAACGCCACCGTCTAGGACACACCGCTGCATCCAAGGAAGGAAGCACCATGAAGACCGACAGCGACATCCGCGACGACGTGATCGAGGAGCTGCGGTGGGATCCGCCGGTCTCCCAGCCCGAGAACATCGGTGTCGCCGTGGCGGACGGCGCGGTGACGCTGTCCGGCCACACCACCAGCTACGCCGAGAAGCTGGCCGCCGGGCGCGCGGCCGAGCGGGTCTACGGGGTCAAGGCCGTGGCCAACGACCTCAGGATCCACCTGGCCGGCTCGCCGCGGGATGACGCCGACGTCGCCAAGGCGATCGCCCACGTCCTGGAATCGAACGTCAACGTCCCTGACGGCCGCATCCAGGCGCGGGTGCAGAACGGCCGGGTGACCCTGGAAGGCCACGTCGACTACGACTTCCAGCGTCGTGAGGTCGAGCGCATGGTCGGTCACGTGCGCGGCGTGGTCGGCATCACCGACGAGCTCGTCCTGACGCCGCCGGCGAGCCCGTTCGAGGTCGAGTCGAAGATCCAGGACGCCTTCGAACGTGAGGCCGGCGTGGACGCGCGCCAGGTCAGCGTCGAGGTGTCCGACCGCACCGCACGGCTGTACGGGCACGTGCGCTCGCTGCGGGAGGCCGACGCGGCCAGAGCCGCCGCGGCGGCCGCTCCGGGCGTCGCTCGGGTGGAGAGCTTCCTGACCGTCATCCCCTGAGCAGGCTACTTGACTGCTGAGCAGGCTACTTGACTGCCTCTCCGCCGCTGGCCGAGTCGGCTGTGCTGCCGACGAGTCCGCGCAGGGCCGCCAGGTCGACGGTCTCCTGGTCGAGCAGCATCTCCACCAGGCGCTGAAGGGTGCCCTGATGCTTCGCCAGGAGCGCCCGTGCGTCGGCCATCGCCGCGTCCAGCAGCTCCCGGGTGGCGCCGTGGACCGACTCGGCCAGGGGGCCGATCTGGTACTCGGCGGGGGTGACGTGGCGGGCGCCGAGGACGCTCATGCCGAACTCGGTCACCATCCGCTGCGCCAGCTGAGTGGCGGTTTTGAGGTCGTGGGCGGCGCCCTGGGTGAAGTCGGCACCCAGGTACTGCTCCTCGGCGGCCCGGCCGCCCAGCGCCACCACCAGCTGGGCGCGGGCCTGGCCGGCAGTGATGAACAGCTCGTCGCGGTCGGGGAACCAGGTGGCCCCACCGGCGGCGCCCCTTGGCACGATGGTGACCTGGACCGGGTCGGTGGCGTCGGGCAGCAGCAGCCCTGCCAGCGCGTGGCCGGCCTCGTGCCACGCGGTTATCCGCCGGTCGCGCTCGGCGACCTCGAGGGAGCGGCGCGCCGGGCCCAGCACCACGGTGGCGAGGGCCTCGTCGACGTGGTCGGGGCCGATCGCGGCTGCCCCGTAACGGACCGCCACCAGCGCCGCCTGGTTGGCGAGGTTGGCCAGGTCGGCGCCGGTGAAGCCCGGGGTGCGCTGCGCCAACAGCTCCAGGTCGACCTCGGGCCCGAGGGCGCGGTCCGCCATGTGCAGCCGTAGGATCTTGGCCCGCCCCCGCCGGTCGGGTGCCGGCACGGTGATCTGCCGGTCGAAGCGGCCCGGGCGCAGCAGCGCGGCGTCCAGGGTGTCAGGGCGGTTGGTGGCGGCGAGGACGACCACGTCGGACTGCTGGAACCCGTCCAGCTCGATCAGCAGCTGGTTGAGCGCGTGCTCGCGCTCCTCGTTGACCCCGGGTCCCGATTCGGACGCTCTAGTCTTGCCGATCGCGTCGATCTCGTCGACGAACACGATCGCCTTGCCGGCCTTTCGGGCCTGTTGGAACAGGGCGCGCACGCGGGCCGCGCCGACCCCGACGTACTTCTCCACGAATTGTGCCCCGCCGGCGGCAAAGAACGGCACCCCGGCCTCGCCGGCGACCGCACGGGCCAGCAGCGTCTTTCCGGTCCCCGGCGGGCCGACCAGCAGGTAGCCGCTGGGTAGCCGGGCACCCACGGTGACAAAGCGCTCCGGCTTGCGCAGGAAGTCGACCAGCTCGCGCAGCTCGGCCACCGGCTCCTCGGCTCCGGCGACATCGGCGAACCGGGTGGCGGGTGGGGTCACCCCCTCGGCCGCCTGCGACCGCTTCCCGAGCGCATCCGGCCGCTGCCCGGCCGCAGGCGATCGCTCCGGGCCGGCGCGGCCGGGACCGGCGGCCGAACGGTCGCCGCTACGGTGCCGCCAGGCACGAAGCACCAGCACGGCGACGAGGACCGTCGCGACCACGAGCAGGAACACCAGCGGGCCTGCGGGCGACGCGGTGTCGCCGGTCGGGGCCTCGCCCATGGAAACGTCGGCGCCGGCGGCGAGGAGCTGGCTGGTCAGCTCGTCGGCGAAGTCGACCGGGTACTCGGTCCGGTAGCTGCCGCCACCTGCCAGCTCCCCGCTCACCGTCCGCTGCAGGTCGTCGATCCTGGCGTTGACCACCTGCCCGCCGCGGGCCCTTGCCAGCAGCGTCGCCAGCGACAGCTCGGCAGTCCTGGACGAGGAGGAGGCGCGGTGCACGTCAGTGGTCGGGGGCGTGTCGTCGGCGGCGGCGTGACCGGGAGCAGACCAGAGCACCGCGGCCGCCAGCACCGCGATCAGGGCTCCCGTACGCTTCACGGGCCTGTCGGGGCCGCGCCGTCGCGGCGCAGTCGGGCGATGACTCCCCGGTGACAGCACGGTGCACTTCCTCGGGTTGTGGGCTCCGGGACCGGAGACTGCGTCGAGGCGACGCCACCGGCCCGGCCAGCCCTCGGCCGGCCGTACGTACCGAGGATGGCGCCAGCGCGCCCCACCGTCGTCACGACCAGCACCCGTTGTGGATGCCGGTCAGCCGGAATCCTGCAATACCTGCCAGCCAGAGCCGCCGCCGGCCCCAGCATCCACCGGCGGTGGGACGTGCGCGAGCCTGGCCTCCGACATCAGGGGTGTCGGCAACGCTCGCTGTGCCTGACGATGCTGCACCACCTCCCATCCCCCGAGCTGCAGGACCGGCTGTTCGCCGAGGTCCACCGGGTCCTGGGCCCAGGCGGCGTGTTCTGCGGTTCCGACAACCCCGGTCGGGGCCTCAAGTTCCGCCTCATCCACGTTGGCGACCACAAGACCGTCATCGATCCCGCCACCCTCGGGGAGCGACTGCACACCGCGGGGTTCGAGCAGGCACGGATCCGCACCGGATCGCGAATCGTCTTCCACGCGCGCCGACCGCGCTAGCGAAGCCCGGCGGCCTCGCAAGCGCGGCAGGATCGAACGCGACCGCTACACGCCGAGCTCCAGGACGCCCAGCACGCTCGGCCTTCCCCAGCGGTGTTGGCTCTCGGCGTCTTGCTGACCTGCCAAGGAAGCGTTGCTGGACCGTCAGCGAGCGCGCCGGAGGCGCCACGCTCGATGGCGTGCAGCACCTGCTCAGTCAGGCGGGCAGGGACAGGACCTTGCCGGTCTCCAGCAGGGTCTTGAGGTTGGACAGGATCGCCGGCCAGCCCTGGCTGATGCCCTTGAGCATCTCGCTGTCGGGCTCGAAGTCGTCGTGGATGACGGTCAGCTTCACCGTCGACCCCCCGGCCGGTTCGATGTCGAAGCTCACCTTGGAGCGCTTCTCCTTGGACAGTTCGGCGAACTGCTCGTCGCTCCAGCCGAACAGCTCGGCCATCTCGGGCTGGTAGCCATGCCAGGTGTAGGCCAGCCGCCGGTTGGGCTCGGAGACCAGGACCTTCTGGTCCCAGTCCTGGTAGTCCGTGGCCGGGTCCATCCTCCACCGCACCGGGGAGCCGACCTTCCACTCCGACTGGGGACCGGTGCCCTCGAAGTACTGGCGGATGAACTCCGGCTCGGTCAGCGCCCGCCAGAGCTCCTCCGGCGTGGTCTCGATGTAGGTCACGTAGACGAACTCGGTCTGCGGCATGGTGTCCTCCAGTGCGCGCTTCAGGTTGGCGAGCGCGCGTGCCCGCTCGCGGTGGTACTGGCCGATCCAGCGGTCGGCGATGTCGTTGATGGGCGCGGCATTCAGGTAGTGCAGCTTCTCCCGCCCGCGCCGGATGGTCGCTACCAGCCCGGCGGTCTCGAGCACGGCCAGGTGCTTGGTCACCGCCTGCCGGGTCATGTCCAGGTCGACGCACAGGTCCCGCAGGCGCTGGCCGTTGCGGGCGTTGAGGCTGTCGAGCAGCCGCCGGCGGCTGGGGTCGGCGAGCGCCCTGAACACCGCGTCCATCTCCACAGGTCCACCACCAGATCAGGCAACCGTTTGGTTGCTTGATTACAATAGGCACCCTAACGGTTGCCTGTCAAGGGCGTACAACCGACCACAGGTTCACCCGGTCCCAGGAGGATCCTGCGCTCCCCCGGGGCGTTGCCGCGAACGCGCGCGAGGATGACGACTGCACCCGCCCGACCGACTGCACCGAATGGGACGTGCGCGCCCTGGCGCCCACCTGGTCGCCCGGCTGCGCCGGCACCGCCACACGCCGGAGCAGGTCGTGCGCAGGCTGGCGACGGCTGATCGGGTGCTGGCGAGGGCAAGGACGTCGCTGACGTGTGCCGGGAGCTGGAGGTTCCGAGCAGACGTACTCCCGGGTCGGCCGTCTCGGGCGGCACCTACGTCACGGGTTCAGGTCGGGCGTGGCCGTTTCGTACTGCGGGCGGCCGGTGGGCCGGTAGACCTGGATCGTGACCCCCTTCGGGGTGGACCGCGATTCCACCAGGTCGAGCGCTAGGTCGGGGCCGGTATCGGGGAACAGCCGCGTGCCCTGGCCGACGACCACCGGGACGGTGAGCAGCGTGATCTCGTCGACAAGCTGGTTGCCGAGTAGCCAGCGGATCAGGCCGCCGCTGCCGTGCACCTGCAGCTCCCCGCCCTGCTTGGCTTTCAGCTCGCCGACGGCGGCCGCGACGTCACCGGAGAGGACGGTCGTGTCCGCCCACCGCGGTTCGGTGAGCGTGGTCGAGGCGACGTACTTGGGCCGCGTGTTCAACGCCGTCCAGACGGGGTTGCCGCCCGGATCTGCCATTGCCCCCCAGGAGCCGGCAAAGATCTCGTAGGTCCGCCGGCCGAACAGGAACGCGTCGGCGCGCTCGTAGACCTGGTTCAGAAACGTCCCGGCCTCGTTGTCGAACAGCGGCGCGACCCATCCGCCGCGCTCGAATCCGCCCCTACGGTCCTCGTCCGGCCCGCCGAGTCCCTGCATCACGCCGTCGACGGTGACCATCGTGGTGGTCGTCAGCTTCATGGTCGCAGGTCCCTTCTCGCTGGTTGGGGTCAAGGTCAGTCGTCGTTCGGTCCGACCGGACCACCCCACCGACCTCATCGATTGTGGCACTGGTAGCGCTCTCAACTACCGGGCACCAGCCGTCTACGGTGGTGCCTGCACCCCATGAAGGACCCTCGCACGAGAGGGATCGGTTCACGAGGTCCGGTCGGTCCCCGTCGCGCGGGTTCATCCGGCGTACGGCAGGCCTCAGCTCGTCACCCCCGTCCTCCCAGCGAGGAGAAGGGAGGCCCTCGTGCGACACGATGGGCACCGCCAGGGGTGGGCTGCGGACCGGAGGCCGAGGGTGCGGAGCGAGCCGTCCGCAGAGAACCTCGAGGCCGGGACGCGGGACCGCTTGGGGTTGCAGACCCGCGCTTGCTTCGGACCGGGCTGGACGGCGACGTCGCGGCCCGGCCGGGGCTCGATGGTCGCCGACCAGGGGGCTGGACCTCGCCGACCCGGGGCGCCGGGGGTGGGGGGGTGCTCAAGGTCGTCCACGACGAAAGGGAATCCAACGCGCACATGCCCGCTGCGGTGGGTGGGTCGTCGAGTGCGCGACGTTGAGCTTCCAGCGCACGCGTCGTCAAATGCGCCAGGAGCACCCACGAGGAGGGTTGCAATGCCCGATCTGTCCGTGAGGTTGAAGCTCGCTGCAGCGTGGACCGCGCTCATGTTCCTGTTCGTCTACGCCGACCTGCTCTCCTTCTTCCGGCCGGGCGAGCTGGCCGACATCAGCGCCGGCAACATGGGCCCGTTCGACGTCAGCCAGGGCTCGCTCCTCATCGCAGCAGTCGTCGTGACCATCCCCGCCCTGATGATCGTCGTCTCCGCCGCGGCGCCCTTCCCCCTCGTCCGCTGGCTCAGCCTCGGAGTTGGCGTCCTCTACATCCTCGTCAGCGTCAGCAACCTCATCGGTGAGTCCTGGGCTTACTACCTGCTCTTCGGCGTCCTCGAGATCGGGCTCGCCGGCCTGGTCGTGGCCTACGCCTACCGTTGGCGGGGCGCGAGCACGCCGGCGCAGGCGAGCCGGTAGGCGAGGTGGACGTGCCTGCCGCCGGCGTCGAAGATCCCGCCGGTCCACTCCGCTTCGTCCCTCCCGTCGGGGGAGTAGGACCAAGGTCGTCGTCGTGGGGCCGAGCAGGTCGGTGACGGTCGCGCCGTCCTCGTGGATGATCCAGGTACCGCGCTTCGCGGGCGCCCGGCCGACCGGCCCTGCCCAAGGGCAGGAGCGAGGAGACCCTCGCCGCCGTAGCTTGGCCGGTCGGCGACCGTGATGCCATGCAGCACAGCAGCGGAAGGAGACCCATGCCACGTGCCGCGGCGGACCGGGGCGCGGCCGCGCCGCCTCGCAGGAACCCCTGGCGGATGGTGGTCTCGGCGGCGGTCACCCTGGCCGTGCTCCTGGTGGTCCTGGTTGGCGTCTTCCCCCAGGTCGCCGACTACTCCCAGGCGTGGTCGGCGATCCAGCAGCTGCCCAGCGCCTACCTCGTCGCCCTGGCCGTGGCCACGGTGGCCAACCTCACCGCCTACGTCTGGCCGCTGCAGGCGGCCCTGCCCGGGCTGGGCTACGGACCCGGCTTCGTGGTCCGCCAGACCTCCTTCGCCATCAGCAACGCCGTGCCCGCCGGCGGCGCGGTCGGGCTGGGGGTGCAGTACGGCATGCTCGACTCCTACGGGTTCGGCGCCGGAGCCGCCGCCGGCGCCGTCGCGATCGTGAGCGTCTTCAACGTCTTCGCCACCCTGGTCATGCCGGTGCTGGGGGTGGTGGCGCTGCTGGCCAGCGGCGAGGTGGAGGGGAGCTACCTGCTGGTGGCGGCTATCGGGGTGCTGGCCGTCGGGGTGGCGGTGGTGGCCTTCACGGTGGTGCTGCGCAGCGAGCGCGGCGCCCGCACCGTCGGGCGCTGGGCGGACCGGCTCGTCGACCCGCTCACGCGACGCCGGTCGCGCGGCCGGTCGGTCGACCTCACCGGCAAGGTGCTGGACTTCCGGTCCAGCGTGGTCGGGGTCGTGCAGGCCCGGTGGCTGGCGGTGACCGCCTCAACCCTGCTGCTGCAGCTCACCTCCTGGGCGGTCCTGGTCCTGGCCCTGCGCGGCCTGCAGGCCGGAACCGTGACGGTCACCTGGGCCGAGGCCCTGGCGGCGTTCTCCTTCGCCCGGGTCGCCTCGGTCATCCCCATCACCCCCGGCGGCCTGGGCACCGTGGATGCCGCCCTCGTGGCCCTGCTCACCGGCTACGGCGCGACCAGCAGCCAGGCCCTGGCCGCCGACCTGGTGTGGCGCGCCGCCACCTACCTTCCCCAGGTGCTGCTCGGCGCCTTGACGTTCCTCTGGTGGCGGGTCACGTCCGCCCGCCGTCGACGGACGCGAGCTCAGGCTCGCACCGGGTGAGCCATCCGCCGCAAAAGGTCCGGCACGAGATCACCCGCTACGGGTGATGGTGGCCGGGCTGGCATCCGCGAGACTGGTGCGGTCGGTGTACCTCCCGACCGTGAGGTGAGGACCATGGCTGGATCCGAGCCGGCGCCCAGGGGCCGGCTGGCGCTCGGGAAGGCGGTTGGGCAGGGGTGGGCGCTGTGGCTGGCCGGGTTCCTGGCCCTGGCCGGCGGTATCTCCCTGCTGGTGAACCCCGGGGCCGAGCTGCGGCTGATCCGATGGCTGGTGGGGTTGCTCCTGGCCGGGTGGGGCGTGCTGCGGCTGGTCCACGCCGCCCGCGCCTCCCGCCGCGACCGGACCTGGCTGCTCTTCTCGGGCCTGGCCGCGGTGGTGGCCGGGATCGTGGTGCTCGCCTGGCCGGCGGTCACCGTGACGGCCTTGCTCTATATCCTGGTCGTCGGCGGACTGTCCTCGGCCGCCGTCGACCTGGTGGGGGCCGTGGTCAATCGTCGGCGCGACCCTGGCTGGTGGCTGTCCCTGCTCCGCGGTCTCGGGACGCTGTTGCTGGTCGCGGTGCTACTGGTGTGGCCGGAGGAGACCCTGGGGGTGGTTCGCGTGCTCGCCGCCGTCCTGCTGATCCTGTGGGGCGCGGCCACCCTGGGCGAGGCCTACCAGTCGCCGGTCAGGGACAGCGTCTACCGCCGTGAGCTCGACCAGGAGGTCCGCAGGGTCATCTGAGGGTCGCTCGCGGCCATCTCCAGCCGGTCGAGCAGTTCGGAGGGCTAGATCGGTGGCAGGGTGGCGATCCCGTACAGGCCGTAGGAGAACAACCCCAAGGCCATCGCGATCGTCGCGATGCGCACCCCGCGGAGCCGGAAGCGCTGTCCCACCGCGACCAGGAACAGCACCAGCGCGAAGAGCGCGGTGGCGTGGACGTACTCCTCGGCGGTGTGGCGCGCCTCCGTCCCGGCCGCCTCCAGGGTCGCGGCCTGCTCGTTCAGCGTCTCAGCCCGCTCCGTCTGCGGATTGTGGTACTCGGGCAGGTAGCCGGGCCCCGGCGGCGCGTCCGGGTTGGTGAAGGGTTCGGTGTCCAGCCAGGCCGCGAAGGCCGTCCGGTACTCGGGGCTGAACCGGCGTACCAGCAGCGCCTGGAGTCGTGGATCGTTGGCCGCCCTGGCCTCGAGCCAGGCGCTGAACATGGCGCCGTCGGCTGCCAGCCGCTGCTGCCCCAGCGTGGCGGCGGTGTTGGCCTGGATCCGGACCACGCTCGCATCCGAGTACAGCACCGACTGCTTTCCGTCTCCCTTGGCGGCCTGGCATCCACTCCATGCCGTGGCGATCGCGGCCAGGCCAGGACCACCACCTCCATGATCTCGATGGCCTCCTCCCAGCGGTGCCTCCCCCGGGCTGCCGTGTCGTGTTCGCTCAGCTTGTGGGCGACCTCGACGTTCATCTGCTCGGGCATGCGCGAGCCTCCTCCCGCCCGCCACCAGAGAACGGCAGGGCCAGGCCTCCTGCCCTCATCCGAAGAGGATGAGACGGGTTCCGCCGACGAGCTCCTAGCCTCCCTGGTGGCCGGCTGCCGAGGGTGCTTCCGCCGGCCGTGGTGGAGGGGGCTTGCCCTTGTCGGGGTGCCTGCTCGCCGGCCAGCGGGCCGGCCACCACCTCGTACCGATGGGCGTACAACGAGATCAGCGCCTGGATGCTGGCCGCCGCCGGCAGGGCCAGGAGGGCGCCGATGGGGCCGAGGACGGCGCCACCCGCGATCACCGCCCCGAAGGCGACGGCAGGATGCAGCGACATCGTGCGTGCGGTGATCCGGGGGGACAGGACCAGGTTCTCGAACTGCTGGTACAGGGTGATGAACACGAGCACCCACACCGCGTCGACCGGGTCATGGAACAGGGCGATCAGGACCGGGAGCGCACCGGCGAGGTAGGTGCCGATGCTCGGCACGAACTGGGACACCAGGCCCACCCAGATGCCGAGGGCGAGCGGGTAGGGCACCTGCACCAGGGCGAGGAACAGGGTGGTGGCGGTGGCCGAGACACTGGCGAGCAGTGCCCGGGAGTAGACGTAGCCGCCGGTGCTCTCGGTCGCCAGCTCCCAGATCCGCATCGCGAGCTCCTGGCGGTCCGGCGGCAGCACCGAGCAGATGGTCCGCCGCAGACGTGGGCCGTCGGCGACCAGGTAGAAGGTGAAGAGGCCCACGGTGAAGCACTGCAGCACCTGCCCGACCAGGGTGGTGGACAGCCCCACGGCGGCGGCTGCCACGCCGGTCACGAAGCTGCGTATCCCCTCGCTGGATTGCAGCTGGCTGGCCAGCTCGCTGCCCTGCAGATCGGTTCCCAGGCGGTCGTTGAGGAAGTCGGCGAGCTGCCGCGCGTACCCGGGGATCGCGTCGATGAGCTGGGACACCTGGTCGACGAAGAGGGAGCCGAAGGCGGTGACGAGCACGACGACCACCCCGATGAGGAAGGCGAACACGGTGGCGGTGGCCAGACCCCGCCGCCAGCCGCGACGGGCGAGGTAGTTGGCGGCCGGTTCCATCGCGAAGGCCAGGAAGACCGAGACGAGCAGCATGACGATGAGGCTTCGCAGCCGCTCCACCAGCCAGAAGGCGATGTAGAGGGCGCCCGCACCGAGCAGGAGGAACACGATCGCCCGCCGCAGCCAGGGCGGCATCGGCACCCTGGTGCGTGCCTGGCCAGCCTCGCGGTCCTCGCCTCTACGCATGCAGCCAGGATGTCGCCTGCCGGTGCTCCAACCTCATCCAGGAAGGGTGAGGTTGGAGCACCGGCAGGCACCATCGGGCTTGGTAGATTGGCGGCCGCCCGCCCCGGGTACCTAGGAGCCATAAGGTGACGTCCTGCCGCAGGCCGAACGTGCCGCCGGCCTCGGCCTTGATCCGACGCCGATGCTGGCTGTCGTCGCTGATCTTCTGCGGCGCTACGCCGACGCCCTCGACTGCCGGTAACCGGCCGGCGCGCCGACGTCCTGCTTGGGTTCCTGCACCTGGCCTGTTCGTTGGTCTGGCTGAAGGCTCAGGGCCCGTCGGCGGCGTGAAGGTCGCTGCCCGGCCTTGCTCAGCGGCGGCGCAGCGGCATACTGGGCGTCATGGCCGACCAGGTCACCACGGGCCGCTTCGTCGGCCGCACCAACGAGCTGGCGCGGCTGCACCAGCTGCTTCCCCCTGCCACCGACGGCGGGGTGCTGGTGGCGCTGGTGGGCGGGGAGGCCGGGGTGGGCAAGACCCGGCTAGTCGAGCAGCTCGCCGGGGCAGCGGGCCGGCAGGGCGTGCGGGTGCTGGGTGGCGGTTGCGTGCCGCTGGGCGAGGAGGGCCTGCCGTTCGCGCCGGTCACCGAGGCGCTGCGCGGCCTCGCTGACGACCTGGACGCCGACGAGCTTGAGGCGGTCGCGGGCTCGGCCCGCGCCGAGCTGGCCCGGCTGCTGCCCGACCTTCCCTGGGGCGGCCAGGCGGCCGCGGGTCCCCCCGTCGCGGCTGGCGCGGGTCAGGGGCGGCTGTTCGAGCGGCTGCTGGGGGTGGTCCAGCGGCTGGCGGCGCGCGCGCCGCTGCTGCTGATTGTGGAGGACCTGCACTGGGCCGACCGCTCCACCCGCGACCTGCTCGCCTTCCTCGCGACCACGCTGCGGTCGGGGCGGGTGCTGGTGGTGGGCACCTTCCGCAGCGACGAGCTGGACCGGCTGCACCCGCTGCGGGGGCTGCTGGGGGAGCTGGCCCGCAACCGCCGCGTGGTGCGGCTGGAGCTGCCCCGGTTCAGCCGCGCCGAGCTGGCCGAGCAGCTCGCCGGCCTGTTGGGCACCGACCCACCCGGCCGGCTGGTCGACGACGTCTATGTCCGGTCCGAGGGCAACCCGTTCTTTGCCGAGGAGCTGCTGCGGGCCGGGGGTGATCCGGGAGTGCTGCCGTCGAGCCTGCGGGAGGTGCTGCTGGTCCGGGTGGTGCGGCTCGGCCACCGCGCCCAGCGGCTGCTGCGGGTGGCTGCTGCGGCCGGCCCGGGCGTCCCGCAGCCGCTGCTGGCCAAGGTTGCCGGCATGGACGATGTGGCGTTGCTGGAGGGGCTGCGGGAGGCGGTCGACCAGCAGCTGCTGCTGCCCGAGCCCGGCGGCGTTGGCTACGTGTTCCGCCACGCGCTGCTGGCCGAGGCGGCCTACTCGGAGCTGCTGGCTGGCGAGCGGGTCGGCCTGCACACCGCGCTGGCCGCTGCCCTGGAGGCCGGCGTGGAGGCAGGGGGCGCGCCGGCGGCCCGCGCGGCGCGGCTGGCGCACCACTGGGCGGCCGCCGGCGACCAGCCACGCGCCCTGACCGCCAGCGTCCAGGCGGCCGCTGCCGCCGAAGGGGTGTACGCGTTTGCCGAGGCCCAGCTGCAGCTCGAGCGGGTCGTCGAGCTGTGGGACCGGGTCCCCGACGCCGCCGAGCGGGCGGGCATGGATCGCCCGATGGTGCTGACTCGCTGCGCGGAGGCGGCCTTCGGGGCCGCCGACTTCACGCGGGCCGCGGAGCTGATCCGCCAGGCCCTTGCGCTGGTGGACGAGGCGCGCCAGCCGCAGCGGGCCGGGCTGCTGCACGAGCGGCTGGCCCACTGCCTGCGCACCCTCCGCGATCCTGCCGCGCTGGAGGCACAGCGGCAGGCGGTGCGGCTGGTGCCGCCGGAGCCGTCGGTGGAGCGGGCGTGGGTGCTCGGCTCGCTCGCGCAGTACCTGCTGAGCGTGGACCGCTTCGCGGAGGCCAGGAGGCCGGCCGAGGAGGCGGCCGCCATCGCTGCCGAGGTCGGTGCCATCGCCGAGGAGGCCACCGCCCACGCCACCCTGGGCGACGCCCTCATCCACCTCGGCGAGCCCGGCGTCGGGCTCACCGAGCTGGCGGTGGCGGTTCGGCTGGCCACCCAGACCGGCGACGTGATCGCCGTGCTGCGCACGCTTGTGAGTCGCTCCGATGGGCTGGTGGCGGCCGGCCGCCTGGAGGAGGCGGCCACGGTCGCCCTCGACGGGCTCCAGCAGGCCCGCCGTCTCGGCCTGGTCCACCGCAACGGGTCGATCCTCGCCAGCAACGCCACCGAGGCGCTGCTCGCCCTGGGCCGCTGGGACCAGGCCGAGCAGGTCTCCCGCGAGGGCCTGGAGATCGGCCTGTCCGGTCCTGCCCACATCGCCTTATCGCTCTGGCGGTCCGCGCTGGAGCTGGGCCTTGGTGACCTGGACGCCGCGGAGGTGCGGCTCAAGGCGGTGCGGCGGCTGCTCCCCGGGTCGATCCACCAGGCCCAGTACGCCGGGCCGCTGTTTGCTGGCCTGGCCGAGCTGGCGCTGTGGCGCGGCGACCTCGAGCAGGCCAGGCAGCTGGTGGCCGAGGCCGTGCCCCAGGTCGAGGCCAACCCCCGCTTCGCCGCGCCGCTCTACGCCCTGGGCGTGCGGGTGGAGGCCGACCGCGCCGAGCTGGCCCGCGCCCGCCACCCCGGCCAGCCAGCCCCCGACGACCCCACCGCCACCGCGCTGCTGGAACGGGTCCGGGAGGCGGCCCAGGGCCCGGCCGCCGCCGGCCTTCCGGAGCTGGCCGCCTGGCACGCCCTCGCCCAGGCCGAGCAGGCCCGCCAGCAAGGCCGGCCCGACCCGACCGCCTGGGCGGCCGCGGTCGTGGCCTGGGAGCGCCTCGGCCAGCCCTACCGGATTGCTTATGCCGGCTTCCGCCACGCCGAGGCGCTGCTGGCCGCCGGCGACCGCGACCGCGCCGCTCAGGTGCTGGGTCGCGCCGCCGAGGTCACCGGCCGCCTGGGCGCCCGCCCGCTGGAGGGCGAGGTCCAGGCGCTGGCGCGGCGTGCCCGCCTGGACCTGGCCCCGCCCGCCGCCGCCGCGGCCCCTGCCGCCGGGGCGCCGGCGCCCGCGGCGCAGCTGGGCCTGACCCCGCGGGAGGCCGAGGTGCTGGCGCTGGTGGCGGCCGGGCGCAGCAACCGCCAGGTCGCCGAGGCGCTGTTCATCAGCCCCAAGACCGTTGGCGTGCACGTCTCCAACATCCTCGCCAAGCTCGGCGTCGCCGGGCGGGTGGAGGCCGCCGCCATCGCCCACCGCCTCGGCCTGGACTGACCGCTGGCCAGCACCGTTGCTGCGGGGTGGCCGCCACAGCGGCGGTGGGAGCGGCGCCGAAGGCGCCGGCGTGGACCCCGGCCCCGTCGGGACCTGGGTCCACGCCAACCGGCGGGCAGTGCGGATCGTCGCGGTCACGCTGGCGAGCCTGGCCCCCGTGTTCTGGGACCGGCCCACCGGCAAGGTCGTTGCCCTGCGGCTCACCAGCGTCGACCACGAGCGGGTGGTCCTGCCCTCGCTACTGAACGACCTGAGCAGGGTTGCGTCGCCGCTGGTGCTGGTGCTGGACGACTACCACCTGGTCACCAACCCTGGGGGCGCTCGAGCCCTGCCCGCACGAGCCCACGAGCTGATCGAGCACCTGGCCGATCCTCGGATGCTTCCCACCCTGCTCGAGCAGGCCAGGCGGATGCCGGGTCCAGCGCCCCGCCGGCGGGTCAAGAAGGCCGCGCCCCTCACCGAGCGGGAGCTCGTGGTCCTACGGCTGCTGCCGACCCGGCTCTCGACTTCGGAGATGAGCCACGAGCTCCACGTCTCGGTCAATACCGTCAGAAGCCAGGTCCAGGCCATCTACCGCAAGCTCGAGGTCACGACCCGGTCCGAGGCGATCACCAAGGCGCGCCAGACCGGCCTGCTACCCGGGTCGACCACCACGGACCCGTAGCCATTTCACCTAGGTGAAAGACGGAGCTGGAGGAGGTCATCTCATCCACCTCCGCACGAGCATGGCGGGCGATGAAGCGTCGAGCATCCTCTGGCGCCACGGGGCCGACGACCTACCGGATCGTCGTCCGTGGCGAATTGAGCCGCCGCTACGTGCCGGCGTTCGAAGGAATGACCTTGGCGACGGGCGGCGGCCAGACGGCCATCGTCGGCCCTGTGATCGACCAGGCCCACCTGCATGCGCTGCTGAACCGGGTCGGCGACCTCGGCCTCGAGCTCATCAGCGTCAATCCCGCCCTCGAGCCCGCATCGTCGGCGCCGGTCGGCCAGGCGGGTCCCCAGTACCCCCCGGGGGTTCAGTAGGTTATGGCTGGGCCCCTACCTGCCGCGACCGCCACGCTGGAGAGCGCGGTGGAGGCCACGGCCAGCGGGAACCGGAGCGCGCGGGCCGCCCGGCCGTCTCGCCGTCGGTCTGGTGCGCGTCCCACCGACGAGCTTGGCATGGCCCTGCTGGGGACGAAGCTGACGCCACCGCGCACGTCGATCCGGCAGGTGTCCCGTCCGAGGCTGTTCGACCTCCTCGATGCCGGAACCCGGCAGCTCCTGACCCTGCTGTCCGCCCCGGCCGGTGCCGGCAAGACCACGCTGCTCGCCTCCTGGAGCTCCTCACGCCAGCCGCCCGGTCCGGTTGCCTGGCTGTCGCTGGACGCCGGCGACAACGACGCCGCCAGGTTCTGGGCCTACGCCCTGGCGGCGCTGTGCCGATCGGGCGCCGTGCCAGGCGACAGCCCGCTCCGGGGGCTGGCACGGCAGCCCGGATCGGACGCAAGGTTCCTGTCCTTGCTGGTCAGCCGCCTTGCCGAGCTGCCCACCCCCGTCGTCCTGGTGCTCGACGACCTCCACGACATCACCGACGCGGCGGTGCTCAAGGGGCTGGAGCTCCTGCTGCGCCACGCCCCCCCGCAGCTGCGGCTGGTGCTGGCCACCCGCGCCGACCCGCCCTTGTCGCTGCAGCGGCTGCTGGTCAGCGGCCAGCTGGTCCAGTTGCGCGCGGCCGACCTGGCGTTCACCGTCGCCGAGGTGGCCGAGCTGCTGGGCGAGCATCAGCCGAGCCTGTCCGACGACGACGTGGCCCTGCTGCAGGCCCGCACCGAGGGTTGGGTCGCGGGGGTACGGCTGGCGGCGCTGTCGCTGGAAGCCCAGCCGGACCCGCACCGGTTCGTGATCGAGCTCGCTGGCGACGACAAGAGCATTGCCGACTACCTGACCGGGGAGGTGCTCGACCGGCAGCCGGAGGAGCTGCGCAGCTTCCTGCTGCGGACCTGCATCGTCGAGGAGCTGAACGGCGACCTGGCCGACGCGTTGACCGGCGGCCAGGACGGCGAGTCGCTGCTGGGCCGCCTGGAGCGGGCCAACGGCTTCGTGGCCGCGGTCGGGCCGCGGCGCAGCTCCTACCGATACCATCCGCTGTTCGCCGAGCTGCTCCGGTACGAGCTGCGCCGCGAGGCCCCAGACCAGGTCGTCCAGCTGCACCGGCGTGCCGCCGGCTGGTACGCCGCACGTGGACTGACGGTGCAGGCCATCCAGCAGGCGACCATGGCGGCGGAATGGCGCTATGCGGCAGACCTTCTGTCCGAGCACGGGCCAAGCCTCATCCTGCGAGGCGACGCCGCCGCGCTCCATGCGCTGGTCGGACGGCTGCCGGCCGACCTGGTCCGTGGCGATCCGGAGCTCGTGCTGCTGGGCGCGGCTGATGGGATCGTCGGTGGCGACACCCACGCGGCCGCCGCCCAGCTGCTCGCCGCGTCGCAGCTCGCGGACCTGCTGAGCGAGGAGCGACGCGGCCGGTTCGCCCTGCTGCTGGCGATCGTGAACACCGCGCTGGCTTGGCGGGCAGGCGACCTCGACCGGGTGCTGGTGGCCGGTGAGGAGGCACTGGCGCTGCAATCCCAGGTCGGGACGGACAGCGGTGACGACGATGCGCGGGCGATCACGCTGCTCACCGTCGGCGCGGCGGCGCTCTGGGCAGGCCACCTCGACACTGCCGAGCTGCGACTACACGAAGGCCTGGCGGTCGCCCTGCGAGCTGGACTCGCCTCGCAGCAGCTCGCCTGCCTGGGCCAGCTTGCGCTCGTCCACGCCATGCGGGGCGAGCTCGATGAAGCCTACAGGTGGGGCACCAATGCGGTGGAGGTCGCCGCCGAGCCGAGCTGGTCGTCGTCGATGCAGGCGGCCGGTGGCTACCTGGCCCTGGCGTGGGTCTCCTACTACCGGGACGATCTGGGCCAGGCGAGCCGCTACGCGGACCAGGCAGCCGCCGCGTCAGGGGTCGGCTGGCGGCCGATGACCCTTGGGCTCGCGATCCTGCGGGCACGGCTCCAGCGCGCCCGGGGCGACGTGACCGGCTCCCTCAACACGTTGGCGGCAGCCCATCGGGAGCTGACCGGCTGGAGGCCACCTCTCTATCAGTGGCGCTGGCTGGTCCTGACCGAGGCCGACCTCCGCAGCGCGGCCGGGCAGCCCCAGTCGGCGTCCGCGATCCGCAAGAGCCTCGAGGAGAGCGGCCCACTGTCGGGTGGGGAAGCTGTGGTGCTGGCCCGCCTGCACCTCGCCGAGCGCGATCCGGCCGCCGCCGCCGCGACCCTCGCGCCCTACCTGGACGGCACGGCCCCGGGCGGCTTCCTGACGGTACCGGCCGAGGCGTGGCTGCTCGATGCCCTCACAAGCGACGCACTCGCCGATCACGATCGGGCCGCGGCGTCGCTGGAGCGAGCCCTCCGCCTCGCCGAGCACGGGGGCCTTCGCCGCAGCATCCTCGATGCCGGCGCCCCCGCCCGGTCCCTGCTCGCCCGCTATCGCCAGCGGATCCCGATCTCCTGGTCATACCTTGACGAGCTGCTCCAGGCGTCGGCCGAGGGGGTACAGGTGCTTGTCTCCGCACCAAGGCTGATCGAGCACCTCACCGAGCGGGAGCACACCGTGCTGCAGTACCTGCCGAGCCTGATGACGTACGAGGAGATCGCCGCCGACCTCTACGTCTCGCTCAATACCGTAAAGACCCACGCATACGGCATCTTCCGCAAGCTCGGCGTGACCGGGCGGCGACAGGCGGTACGGAGCGCCCGCGAGCTCCGCCTTCTCTGAATACCCGGGCGCGGCGGACCGATCTCCCCTGAACAGGGGATGACGCCGGCACGGTGCGATGGAACGGTCGGGTGGCGGGGCCGCGGGTCCACATCCCAGCCCACCGGGCCGAGCAGGCGAACCAGAAGGGATCCCATCCTGGGCCCGATCAATCTCCTGAAGCTGAAGTTCTCGCCGCGCGGCTATCGTCGGCGGATGGTGGCCGAGTGGACCTGTTCGGGGAACAGCAGACCAAGACCAAAACCGCGCTGGAGTTCTTCTCCCGTGGTCTCAAGGCCACGGCGTAGCAGGGCTCGATTGGGGTTGCCGCCTGACCTCGATCAACTCCAGGCCCAGCAGCCGGACCCTGGTCAGGACCCCGAACAGCGCGGCCTGATCGGGCAGGCGGCCACGCAGGACCGTCCGCACCGGGTCGACGGCCACGTCGAGCCCCTCCTGCGATGCGGCCGTGGCCACGTCACAGGTTCGGCCTCGCACCCGTACTGCATACCGGACCGTCTCCATGCCCAGCACCCCCATCCGCTTGACGCATTCCCCCCGGGTGAAGAGGGCATAAGCATCCTCCCGGACAACGGCGTCGTCACCATGTGTACCGGGTGAGTTCACCCGCGCGTCACGGCCACGCATCGGCGCGTTCGAGGGACGGCGCCCAGTGCAATGAGCGGCCGGAGCCGTGCATTTCACCCGCCGCGGGTGAGGCCGTGCAGGAACTGCGCACTCGATGATGAGCCTTCGTGAGGCGAAGGCACGGGAGCGCCCCATGGAGTGAGGGATTGCCGTGAGCCGGAGGGAACGTATCACCAAGGAACTCCTGGTCGAGCCGGGAACCGACGCGAGCATCGCCGGGCCGGAGGTCTCCGACCAGGCCCGCGCAGCCAACACCGAGGCGCGGCGCAAGCTCGCGGCAGAGCCGGACGACGAGACGGGCAGGCCGTGATGCCGTACAAGCGCCGCGAGCATGACCCTGCCTGCCGTTGTGACCAGGCCGATGCCGGCTGTGCCGCTCTGGCGGTCCAGCGCCTGAGCCGAACGCGGGTCCAGGAGCTGGCCGAGGAGATCTGGATGGTGTCGACCGGAACCATTGCTCCGGCCCAGCCCGTCCTCGACCCGCGAGGCAGCCGGCCGGGCGCCTCCGCCCAAGCCGCCTACCAGCGCCGCCGCCACAAGGAGCGCGGGCAGTGGCGCCACGGCTGGCAGTGGCGGTGGGGGCCAGTGGTGGTGGCCGCCGCCGCCCTCGGCATCGGGCTGCTTGTCGGGTCGACCATGGGTGCCTGGTTGGGCTGGCGGGTGGCCGTGGCTGCGGGGTTGCTGGTCTGGTGGCGGCTGCGGTTCCACCCCTCAGCGAGCACGCGGTTCTGGCGGCGGCAGGCCCAGATGCAGCGCCGCACGGCCGGCGTGCTGGCCCAGCTGGAGCAGGAGGGCTGGCTGGTGCTGCACGACGTCGCCCTGCCGGGCTGGTCGGCCAGCCTCGACCACCTGGTCATCGGCCCGACCGGCGCCTGGGCCATCGAGTCCTGGCGGAACAGTTGGCCGCCGCGACGACGCAGGGCCACCTCGCCGTGGTCGGGGCGCGGCGTCGTCGGTGGTCCGCGACCCGATCTGAGCTGGAAGGCAGAGGCCATCGCCGACAGCCTGGCGGGCACCGGCATCCCCGTCCGGCCGCTGCTGTGCCTGCACGTTGGCATCCGGCCGCCAGGCCGGCGGGCGGTTCAGGGCATCCCCCTGGCGGTCCTGCGGCGCCTCCCCGACGTCGTCCGCCACGGGTCGCGCGTACAGCCCATCCAGGCCGAGCGGGCCAGCGCCCGCGCCTTGGAGGTGCTCCGGCCAGCGGCTTGAGCACCGGGGAGACCGGCGGCAATCTCCACACACGTCCCGACGCAGAGGTGGCACGCATGGACCGTTACCCGCCAATCGCCGAGCATGGCCTCATCGGCGACCTGCAGACGGCGGCGCTGGTGACGACCGACGGCTCGGTCGACTGGTTCTGCTGCCCGCGCTTCGACAGTCCCAGCGTGTTCGCGTCGCTGCTGGACCGGGACCGGGGCGGCCGGTTCCGGATCGCCGCCGAGGGCGACAATGTCGTGGTCCGCCAGCTGTACTTCCCCGACACCGCCATCCTGATCACACGGTTCATGACCCCCGGCGGGGTCGGCGAGGTCCTGGACTTCATGCCGGTCGAGGACCCGCACCAGGCCAGCGACCGGCACCGGCTGGTCCGGGCCGTGCGCTGTGTCCGTGGACAGCTCCGCTTCGTGTTCGAGTGCGCGCCCCGCTTCGACTACGGCCGCCAGGCCCACGAGCTGGAGCTCACCGACCACGGCGCGGTGTTCCACACCCCGGGCCTGCGGCTGACCCTGCACGGCGGCGGGGCCGGGGCGCTGCGGCGCGACGGCGACGACGTCCGCGGGGAGCTGACGGTGCGGGCCGGCCAGGTCGGGGGGGTGATGCTGGAGTCGGCCGCCGACGGCCCACCCCGGGCCATGACCCCCGAGGTACTGCTGGGCCTGTTCACCGAGACGGCGCGGTTCTGGCGCGGCTGGCTGGCCCGCTCGACCTACCGGGGACGCTGGCGCGAGATGGTCGACCGCTCGGCCATCACCCTCAAGCTGCTGACCTATGCCCCCAGCGGGGCGCTGGTCGCCGCCCCCACCGCCGGCCTGCCCGAGCAGGTCGGGGGCGAGCGCAACTGGGACTACCGCTTCACCTGGGTCCGCGACGGCTCCTTCTCGATCCACGCCCTGCTCGGGCTGGGCTTCACCGAGGAGGCCGAGGCGTTCGGGCGCTGGCTTTCTGACCGGGCCGGGGAGCAGGCCGGCGAGGCCTCGGGGCCGCTGAAGATCATGTACCGGGTCGACGGCTCCTCCGACCTCCAGGAGGAGATCCTGGACCACTGGGAGGGCTACGCCGGCTCCAAGCCGGTCCGCATCGGAAACGGCGCCGCCGACCAGCTCCAGCTCGACATCTACGGCGAGCTGCTGGACTCCATCTGGCTCGCCGACCGCAACGGCATCCGGGTCGGCCACGCCGGCTGGACCAAGCTCGCCCAGCTCGCCGACTGGGTCGCCGAGCATTGGGACCAGCCGGACGAGGGCATCTGGGAGACCCGCGGCGGCCGCCAGAACTTCACCTACGGGCGCCTGATGTGCTGGGTCGCCCTGGACCGCATGGTCCGCCTCGCCCAACAGCACGGCCGCCCCGCCGACCTGGCCCGCTGGATCGAGGAGCGCGACCGGATCTACCGCCAGGTCATGGAGCGCGGCTGGAACCCCAAGCGCCAGGCGTTCACCCAGCACGACCAGACCGAGGTGCTGGACGCCTCGCTGCTGATGATGCCGCTGACCAACTTCGTGGTCCCCAGCGACCCGCTGTGGCTGTCGACCCTGGATGCCATGGAGGGCGAGCTGGTCTCCGACAGCCTGGTCTACCGCTACGACCCCAGCGCCTCGCCCGACGGGCTGCGCGGGCATGAGGGGACCTTCTCGATCTGCACCTTCTGGTACGTGGACGCGCTGGCCCGCTCCGGGCGGCTGGAGCAGGCCCGGCTGGTGTTCGAGAAGATGTTCACCTACGCCAACCACCTGGGCCTGTACGCCGAGGAGGTCGGCCTCACCGGCGAGCAGCTCGGCAACTTCCCCCAGGCGTTCACCCACCTGTCGCTGATCAACGCCGCCATCACCCTCAACCACCAGCTCGACCACGCCGCCGGCGAGATCGGCTGGAACAGGTGAGGCATCGCGGCTGGGGCACTCCCACGCTCCCGGCAGGAAGCCAGAGAAAGGGATCAGCATGGCGTTCAACCTCCGGAACCGGAGCTTCCTCAAGGAGCTCGACTTCACCCCCGACGAGCTGCGGTTCCTCGTGCGGCTCTCGGCCGAGCTCAAGCGGCCAAGTACGGCGGCTACGAGCGGCCGCACCTGGCGGGCAAGACCATCGCCCTGATCTTCGAGAAGACCTCCACGCGCACGCGGACGGCGTTCGAGGTCGCCGCCCACGACCAGTACAACACCATCTTCAGCCGGGCGGCGCTGCCGGGATCGACGCAGCTGCGCCGCTACGGGATCGCGCTCCTGGCGATCATCGCGGTGACCACGATCGGCTTCCTCCAGCGGATCTTCGACACCGTCGAGCTCAACTTCGCCCAGTGGTCCATCTGCATCGGGCTCGCGGCCAGCCTGGTGGTCGTCGAGGAGCTGATCAAGCTCGTCATCCGGCAACGCCACCGCCGACGCGTGGCAGCGGGAGCCCGACCCTCGGTGGCCGGCGCCTGAGGGAGAAACCATGCTCCTGGTGGTGCGACACGCCGACGCCGGCGACAAGTCCACCTGGGATGGCCCGGACCACCTGCGGCCCCTGTCGCCGAGCGGACACCTCCAAGCCGAGGGGCTCGTCGTCCGCCTAGAGGACTACCCGATCGAGCGCATCCTGTGCAGTACCACCCTCCGCTGCCATCAGACGGTCCAGCCGCTCGCGCGTGACCGCCTGCTGCGGAGCGAATCCGTTCCCGCCCTCGGGGTGGACGCCAGTCCCGCGCAGCTGCTGGCGCTGTTCTGGGATCTGGAGCTTCGCCACTCGGTGCTGTGCACCCACGGCGAAGGGATCGGCCTGCTGCTCACGAGGCTTATCGGCGACGCATTGCTGGTGAAGGATCCGCTGGACTGGCCCAAGGGCTCCACCTGGCTGCTGGAGCGCATCGACCGGCGACAGGTGCGCGGCCGCTTCCTGGCCCCCCTCGTGCTCAACGGGGGCTCGACCCGCATGAGCCCCTGAACGTCTTGCCGCCATGACGGATACCCCGGCGGACAACACAGCGGCGCCAGCGGTCCACGCAGACGCAGCGCGCCGGCGCAGTGCCGGCATCTACGGCACGATCGTTGCCTCGGCGGTGCTCGCCGCAGTGGGCAGCCACCTGCGGACGGTGCCGCTGGCGGTCACGGTGGTCGTCACATTGCTCGTCTACTGGGCCGCCGAGGGCTATGCCGAGCTGCTCGGCGAGCACGCCCACGCCGGCCGGCTGCCGAGCTGGTCGCACGTACGGGCGTCGCTTGCGGCCATCTGGCCGATGGTCACCGCCTCCTACGTCCCGCTGCTGTCGTTGCTGTTGGCACGCGTCCTGGGTGCAGACACCAAGACTGCCGCCACGGTGGCGCTCGTGGTTGCCATCGCGCTGCTGTTGGTCCAGGGCTGGATGGGCGGGAAGGCGTCCCAGCTGCACGGCCTGCGGCTGCTCGCCGTGACGCTCACCGCGGGCGCATTCGGGGTCGTGATGATCCTGCTCAAGCTGGTCGTCACCCACTGAACGAGGGGCTGCCTCGGTTGCTGAGATCACCCACAACAGATGATGCCCTCCGGCCGCGGAACAAGCTTCCATACAGCTGCGAAAGGAAAAGCTTCCATACGACTGCGGAAAGGAGGCGCAGATGGCGGACCTGATCGCGATCGGGTACCCGGACGAGACCACCGCGCTGGCGGCGATGGACGAGGCCGAACGCCTGCAGCACGAGCTGGTCATCCAGGCCGACGCGGTGGCGGCGATCGTCCGGAGCAAGGAGGGCAAGATCCGGGTGGTCACCAACCACCACGCGGTCGGGGCCGGGGCGACCTGGGGGATGTTCTGGGGCATGCTGTTCGGCATCTTGTTCTTCGTGCCCTTCCTCGGCATGGCCGTCGGCGCCGGGATGGGCGCGCTGATGGGCAAGGTCACCAAGAACGCGGTCGACAAGCAGTTCCAGGACCAGGTCCGGGACATGCTCCAGCCCGGCACGTCGGCGCTGTTCATGGTGGTGGAGAAGGTCACCCCCGACAAGGCCGTGGAGGCGCTGTCGAAGTACGGCGGCACCGTCCTCAAGAGCTCGCTGTCCAACGAGACCCAGCGGGAGCTCCAGGAGGCGCTGCACGGCGAGGGCTCCCGCCAGTAGGCGACCGGCCCTGGGGCCCTGGGGGGGCGAAGGTGCGGGCACCCCGGCAGGTGCCCGCACCTCCTTGATCGGAGGCCGAGATGGCCACCAACCGCCGCCTCAGCCAGGAGCGGCCGCCGAGGCTCTCCGGGAGTTCGACGAGGAGCTCGCCTCCGAGGGTGTCGATCGGGCGGCGCCCACGCGGCCATGACCCCGAATGATGGCAGGTCAGTCAGCCAAGGACCATTCCTTCGACGGAGCCGGACGCCTCGGGGTCGGGCAGGCGCACCATGCGGAACGAGTTGAACAACCCGACGAGGCCGGCCAGGCTCGGAACGAGCAGTGCTACCTGAAGGGCAAGCGGTCGCGTCTCCGTGTTGACGCGGATGATCTCGTCCTGGACCAGCTCCGGCTGGTTGGCGAGCAGCTCCTCGAGCCGCGTGTTGCTCAGTACCTGGGCGTCGTCCTCGAGCGCGTCCGCGACGCGTTGCTGCTCCGCCGGGGCAAGCACAGCGCTCGCCTCGGCCATGGTGGTGAAGGAGATGGAGAGAGCGGCCAGCATGATGGCGCCGGCGAACGCCAGCCCGAACGAGAGCCCGAACGACCCTCCGGCCGAGTTCACGCCGGCGGCCTCGCTGACCCGCTCCTCGGAGATGGGCGCCAGCGTGTAGTTGTTGAGCTGGGACACCAGCAACCCCAGCCCGGACCCGGCGATCACCAGCGGGACCAGGAGCCACCAGCCGGAGTCCGCGCGGGGCACGAGCGGGATCAGCAGCAACAGCCCGCCGTGAGCAGCAGGAACCCCAGCCGGATGATGGCGCCCGGCCGCCGCTTGCCCGCCCGCCTCCCCGCCAGCAGCGCCATCCCGAACATGCTGAGCGACAGCGGGGCGATCGAGAGGCCGGCCAGCAGCGCGTTGTACTCGAGCACCATCTGCAGGTAGATCGGCAGCGCGATCATCGTCCCGCCCAGGGCGATCTGCTGGAGCAGCTGCTGGGAGATCCCGAGCCGGAAGTGCTTGGACGCGAACAGCTCCGGGTCGAGCAGCGTCGGCTTCCCTTGCCGCCTGCGCCGGCGGAGCCAGGAGACCAGCGCGGCCAGGGCGACCGCTCCGACCGCCAGGAGCGCGGCCACCGGCTCCCCCCCTTCCTGCCACACCAGGATGCCGAGCACGATGCCGCCCATACCCACGACGGAGAGGACGGCGCCGACCACGTCAACACGCCGCCCTCCGGTGTAGGGCGCGTCACGGACGAGCCTGATACCGGACAGCACGACCGCGATGATGACGACCTCGAGCAGGAACCCAACGCGCCACGACAGGTACGTGGTGATGAACCCTCCCAGCAGCGGGCCGACCGCGGCGGCGATGGCGGCCGCCGCCCCCACCAGCGCGTACGCCTTGCGTTGGGCGGGGCCTTCGAAGTTGCCGTGGATGAGGGACTGCATGGAGGGGAGCAGGAGCGACGCGCCGATCCCACCCACCAGCGCCCAGAAGACGATGATCGCGGTCAGGCCCTGGGCGAGGGTCATCGCCAGGGCGCCGACGGCGTAGCCGAGCAGACCCAGGACATAGGCCCGCTTGCGCCCGAAGAGGTCGCCGACCTTGCTGCCGATCAGGATGAAGGCGGCCGACACCAGCGCCTCCAGCGCGATCGCCGACTGGACGCCGCTGACGGTCGTGTCGATATCCCGGACCACCGAGGAGATCGACACGTTCATCAGCGACGTGTCGACGACGAGCACGAACATGGCCATGGCCAGCAGGATGGCGAGCCGCGGATTGCCCGATGCCTCCTCGTGGACGACGGCGCTCTCCCGCTCGGTCATCGGAGGGCGACAACGCTGGCGTTGCGCGTCATGTGCGGTCCTCGGGGTCACCGATTGCCCATGCCCGGTTCAGGCGCCTCAACGATAGGAAGCACCTGGACGCCGAGCATCATCTCCTCTCAGGAGCCGAGGATCCGGCGCTTCTGGGTAGCGAACTCCTCCTCGCTCAGCACGCCCTGGTCCTTCAGCTCGCCGAGCTCCCTGAGCTGGGCAAGCTTGGTCTCCATGTCGTCGGCGGGCGCGGGTGGGGGAGCGCCATAGTCCTGCTGGGCGTAGGCCTGCTGCCCGTAGGCCTGCTGCCCGTAGGCCTGCTGCCCGTAGGCCTGCTGCCCGTAGGCCTGCTGCTCCTGGGCGGCCCATCTGTTGGCCTGCCGGCGCGACACGCGGTTGGACACGGCCGTGGCCGTCCCAGCGACCACGGCCGTCCGCGCGACCCCACGAAGTAGACCCGGCATCGTTCTTCCCTTCTCCCGCAGTGGCTGGCGTCTAGGCGACGGGCTCGGTGGCGTCCAGCGCGGCGAGCACGGCCTGGACCGGGATGCGACCGCTGGCGACGAGCTGGCCGCCTCCTCGCCGGAGCGCCTTGGCGAACGGGGCCGCCCAGCGGTTCTCGTAGACCAGGAGCCCGGCCGAGCTTCCGGGCTCGAGCACGCCGCCGGCATGGTCCAGGTCCTCCTGGTCCAGAAGCCCCGAGGCGGCTCCCTCGAAGACGGCCAGGTCGAGCTTGCCGTCCTTGTCCAGGTCGGCGATGGCGATTCCCCTTACCGACCCGTCCAGCTCCTTCTTCACGAAGACCAGGTCGAGGATCCGGATTATGCCGCGATCGACCAGGTCGACCAGCAGGGGAAGGCCTTCCCCGGTCATGCGGCTGCCGGGAAACTCGACAACCAGATAGTCGATCGGGCCCATCTCGTCGAGATCGTCACGCTCCATGGCCGTCCTCCCTTGCCGGTACCGACGCCCTCCAGCGTCGGCGGTCGGCGGGACCGAGGCATCCCCCGCGGCGGGTGAACCGTGTTCCGATCACCCGGACCATGGCCGGTCGGAGGGCGGCGGGCGGGCCACCGGCAGTGTCCGCCTCGATCCGGCACCTCACCCGCGCCACATGAGGAACACCGAGCACGAATGCCCTAGACCGGGGAGCGCCGACCGGGGAACTGGCGGCGCTGGCTCGCACCGGCCGCCCAATGGACGATGTCGAACAGCCCCGCCACGACGACCCAGAACCATTCCCATCCGGTGAGACCGATCCCCGGCGTGTAGAGGAGCACGTAGATCAGGGTCGCGAACGGCAGAAAGATGATGCCCAGGAGCGGCAGCAGGAAGGTGTCGAAGGCGGCATCGACCCTCGCCGGTCGCGCGATCCAGTAGATGAACAGCGCGAGGCGGGGGAAGATCCCTGCCAGCAGCGCGAACAGGCAACCCATTGCTCTGCTCCTCCTCCGGTCGCGGCCGTCCAGTGTGCCGCGAAGAACACGAGGCCGACCGCAGCTCCGCGCCTCCCGTATGCGCGATGCACCTCGGCGCAACCTTCTCACCCAGGGGGGCCACCGACCTCACGCGGTGCGGATGAGATGGCCACGGGCAGGGAGAGGACGGCCAAACCACGGCCCCACCCGGTCTCGTGGGGGAACTCACCTTCATCAGATGAGGCCCATCGAGCCCGCTCCCGCCATGATCGAATCCCACCTGAGCCGGAGGCGTGAGGGCGACGACCCGACCGGCTGCGGCCGGACATTGCGAGAGGAGTCGGTCGTGCCCTTTGGTGGTGGAAGCTACGAGATCCGGATCAAGGGCCGCCTGAGCGACTCCGTGCTGGCCGCGTTCGAGGGCCTCTCGGCGACCGTCGAACCGGTGGAGACTGTGCTGCACGGTCCGGTGGCGGACCAGTCATCGCTCCACGGGCTGCTCGACCGAATCCAGTCGCTGGGCCTCGAGCTGGTCGAGATCCGGCGGCTGCCCGCAGCACCCGACGAACCTGGGGAAACCGAGCCGCCGCCGTGACATCCCCGGTGCCGGCAACCATACGTGCCCGTGCCCTAACCGTCCCGCTCGGGAGCGAAGCGGACCTCCACGGTCTCCCCGGGTGTCCGCTCCTCGGTCCCGGCCAGTTCGGCCAGCACCCGCCGGTCCGGCTCGGTCAGCGGCGGCTGCACCAGGCTCCGGGGCCATAACCGCTTGGCCAGCACCACGTTGATCTCCGCGGCGTACAGCAGCAGGCGGGCGCTCAGGTACAGCCACGACAGCAGCACGATCACCACGGCGAACACGCCATAGATCAGGTTCGCCCGTTCCAGCTGCCGTTCCAGCACCTGCACGCCCACGATCTGCAGCACGCTCCAGCCCAGCGCTCCGATGGCCGCGCCGGGGAGCAGCCGCCGCCATGCCACCCACCTGCCGGTGAGCATCTGGAACATGACGGCAAGCAGCACCAGGTTGAGCAGCAGGGAGCCGGCGAGGGACAGCGGGCCGCCAGGACCTGTCGTGCTCCGGCCGAGCTGGGTCAGCGCGGTCGCCAGGATCACCCCGACGGCCAGCAGCAGGAGCGAGCCAAGCCCGCGTACCAGCCACCACCAGTAACTGGGCCACGGCGGCGTCGATGAGGTCCTGTTGCAGCTGCGGGTCGCGGGCAAGGGCGTTGGCGAGCAGCGTTGCGAACACCAGCAGCAGCGGAAGCAGTGACAGGAAGCCGTAGTAGGCGAGCAGGGCGGCGTGCTTGCCGGCCTGGTCGTCGCCGAACTTCTTGGCCACGCCGACCGGCACGGCGAGAACGGTGTGCCGCTGCTGGAACCGATCGGCGGCCCAAAGGACCCGCTCGACCCTACCCATCCCCCGGTCCGGGTGACGATCCGGGGTGAGGTGTCAGGGCGGGGGCCGGTCGCCGCGGGCTCCAGCGCGGGCCGCGGGTGCGTCGGGTGCGCAGCGGCACGCCGGCCCGGGCGCCGCCGTCGCCGGCCCGGTGCGCGGGCGGGGTCGGGGCGGCGTCGGCGTGCGGGGCCTTGATGCGCTCGGCCCGCTCCAGTTCCAGGGACACCAGGGTCTCCTCGATGCGGTCCAGCTGCTGCTCGCTGGCAGGTGGCAGCTGGTAGGCGTCCTGGACGAAGCGGACCATGTCGGCCCGGTAGTCGTGGCCGAAGGAACCGAACTTGCCCGGCACCGACACCATCGCGTTGGCCGCGTCCATGGCCGTCTGGATGAAGGTCACCAGCGGCCGCCAGCGCATGGCGTCGGGGACCCCGCGGCCCCGCCGCCCCTCAGCCAGCCACCAGGGCGGCTGGATCAGCAGCTCGGGGCCGAGGACGGCGATGGGGTCGTTGTCGTGGGAGAGGATCACCGCCCGCAGCCGCCTTAGCTGCTCGTCGTGCAGCTCCGCCAGCTGCTCGTGGCGATCGAAGACGCCGACCGAGCCTTCGGGCACCAGGGTGCTGCTGCCCCGGGCCATGCCCATGCGGGACCACTTGGCCAGCCACGGCAGCCCCACCCACAGCGCCCGGTCGATGCCGTAGTGGTCGAACCCCTCGACGCCCTGGAACATCACCACGTCCGAGCTGGTCCAGGCGCCCAGGCTCTCGCCGAACACCAGCACCCGGGGCCGCCGCTCGGGCGGCCGGTCGGCCAGCCGCTGCTTGATCCCCCAGAGCAGCAGGCGGAACTGGCTGCGGCCAAGGGCGACCTTCTGGACCGACAGGAAGGACGGGTAGCGGCCGTACTGGACGCAGCAGGTGGCGACGTCGCCCCGGGTCAGCAGCTCGACGGTCTCGATCAGGGTGTGGTCGACCCAGCCGGTGCCGGTGGGGGAGACCAGCAGCAGCCAGGAGCGGTCGAAGGCGCCGGTGCGGTCCAGCTCGGCCAGGGCCAGCTCGGCGCGGCCGGTGGGGTAGAGCGGCTGGCTGTTGAACCCCACGTACGCGCGGATCGGGTGGGCGAGCGCCTCCTCGCCCATCACCTGGGTGATCAGCTCGGGGGTGACGACGTCGGTGACGTAGCGGCGGCCCTGCTGGCCGAGGTCGGCGAACGGCAGCAGGCTGTCGTCGCTCCCGGACACCAGGGGGGTGGCCGGCGGGGTCGCGTAGGCGGGCTCGACCTTGTCGTTGGCGCGGCCGACGTAGGCGACGCCGGCGTTGTAGGCTGCCGTCCCGGCGGCGGCCCAGAGGCCGGCGTTGACCAGCCGGGCCAGCAGCCGCTTGGACGGCTCGGGTCCGAAGTAGGACTCCAGGACCCCTCGGGACCACACGTAGCCTCTGGTCAGTCCCGTGCCGACCGCCGTGACCGCGTAGGAGGTGGCCAGGGTGGCCGGCAGGGTGGTCGTCTGCGGCAGCGGCCACCGCTGCACCGCGCCCTCGCTGGTCCGCATTCGCCGCGCCCCCCAGAACAGCAGCCCACCGGCCAGCGCCGCGCTGACCGCCAGCGGGCGCGCCGCCCGCTGGGCCGGGTAGCGCTCCGGGAGGTAGCGGCCGAGGTCGTGGATGGCGCCGCCGGCGGCGCCGGCGCGCAGCAGCCGCCCGGTTGTCCGCACCGACGCCATCCACAACCGCTCGCGGTCCCGCTCCGGCAGCGACGCCAGGGCCGTGCCGGCGGCGCCGACCGCCGCCCGCGTCGCCAGCTGCCTGGCCAGCGGGGCCCCGGCCGGCAGGACCAGGCCAGTCAGCCGCTCGGCGGCGCCGGCGGTGGCCCGCGCCCCGAGCACGCTGAGGCCCATCGAGACGCCCTGGAGCCGGGAGGTCCGCGGCATCAGCGACGGGCCGAGCGCGTCCATGGCCGCGAACGTCTCCAGCGGCGCTGCCGGCGACGCGATCACCGGATTCAGCCACCTGGCCAGCCGCCGCGCCCGGTCCGACCAGCCAGCCTCACCGACTAGGCTCCGCAATCTTGACATCCTCTCTGGGATCTGGGGTGGAAGTCCTCGGGGATCTCGGCGAGGACGTCCCAGGCGGTTCCTCATCGAACACCCGCCGGGCTTCTGGACCGCTGTGTCGCCTGGCTGGCCTACCGGTGCATCCGGTACTCGGCTTCGGCCTCCTTCAACTCCCTGAACTGGCGGCCGTGGGCGGTCAGAGCCCAGATCACAAGGATGTTCACGGTGATGATCAGTAGCGACCAGAACGGGTAGTAGGGGATGAACAGGAAGTTGGCCGTGGCGCTGAGCGCGGCCAGGGTGATGCCCACCACCCGGGCCCAGGTCTGCCCCGACAGCAGCCCCCAGCCAGCGAGGGCCACGACCGCGCCGAGCACCAGGTGGATCCAGCCCCAGGTGGTGGCGTCGAGCTCGTACAGGTAGTTACGGGTGGCCACGTAGAACTCGTTCTCGAAGATGGCCACCAGGCCGGCCAGGGCCTGCCAGACGCCGACCAGGATCATCATGATCGCGGCGAACACGGTGAAGCCGACCGCCCAACCGCTCCGGTCCTCGCCTCGGCTGGTCGACCGATACTGCGACACGTCCTCGGTCATCTGCGGTTCCCTCCTCTTCGCATGCTGCTCAGCCTGGCCGCCCTCGAGGCGGCGGGGCCGGATGCCCTGTCGAGACAACGACACAACGCTCGCATCGGGCCTGGTCCTGGACATCATCTGTTTGGGGTGAGGTTGCGTCGGTGGTCGACGAGCAGGAGGCAGATGCGCAACCGCCAGGCCCTGGCCGCGGCACGCTGGACCGCGCTCATGGTGAGACCTCCTGCTAGCCACGCGGTCTGGAGCCATCACCGCCCGCGTCCAGGGGGCGGCCAACGGTCTCCGGTGCCCGAAGGACGCAGGCGAGGGCGACGGCGGTCAGGCCGGTGGCGTACCAGGCGGGCGAGAGGGCGTCGCCGGTGCGTCGCACCAGGAAGGTCGCCAGGGCCGGGGCGGTGCCGCCGAAGAGCGCGCTCGCCAGGCCGTAGGTGAGTGACAGGCCGCTGTAGCGCAGCCGCGTGGGGAACAGCTCGGCGAGGAAGGTCGGCGGCACCAGCACCCCGAGGGCGAGGCCGACCAGCGCGTAGCCGAGCAGGAGGCCGTCCGGTTCCCCGCGCCGGATCAGCGCGGTCAGCGGCACGGTGAGCACCAGGAGGGCGACCACCCCGGCGACCATGAGGGGTCGGCGGCCCACCCGGTCCGACAGCCGCCCGGCGAGCGGCGCGGTCGCGGCGGCCACCAGCAGGCCGGCCAGCGCCGTCCCCAGCGCCCGGGCCAGGGGGGCGCGCCCGGTGGCGGCGAGGTGGCTGGGGAGGAAGACGAAGATGATGTTGAAGGTCGCGGTGACCGCGGCGACGATGCCGAGGCCGACCACGACCGCACGGCGGGCGGTGCGCAAGGTGTCGGCCAGCGGGGTGCGCGCGGTCGCATCGAGGCGTTGGACCGCGCGGAAGCCCGGCGTCTCCTCGATCCGCAGCCGGATCCAGAGCCCGACCAGGCCCAGCGGCAGGGCGAGCAGGAACGCCAGCCGCCACCCCCAGCTGCGCAGCGCCGACCCGTCCAGGGTCGCGCTGAGGAGCGTGGCCGTGGCGATCCCGGCGGCCAGGCCCAGCGCGACGGTCGCCCACTGCCAGCCGCCGTACCAGCCGCGCCGGTCCGCGGGTGCGTACTCGACCACGAACGCCGCCGAGCCGCCGTACTCGCCGCCGACCGCGACGCCTTGGCCGGCCCGGAGCAGGACCAGCAGGGCAGGGGCGAGCCCCCCGACCGAGCCGTAGCCGGGGAGCAGGCCGATGGTGGCGGTGACCACCGCCATGAGCAGGATGCTGGCCGCCAGCGCCCGCCGGCGGCCCAGCCGGTCGCCGTAGTGGGCGAACAGCAGGGCGCCGGCCGGGCGGGCCAGGAAGGCCACGCCGAAGGTCGCGAAGGCCGCGAGCAGCGCGCTGGCCGGGTCGGCCCGGGGGAAGAAGGTGGCCGCCAGGACGGTGGTGAACGCGCCGTAGAGGGCGAAGTCGTAGAACTCCACCAGATTGCCGACGCAGCCGGCGGCCAGGGCCCGCCGTCTGGCGTCCCTGGGCGTCGCCTGCTGGATCTGCTCGGCCTCGCATGCGATGGTCGTTCGCTCGGGTTGCTCCATGCGCCTTCCCGTCCGAGCCCTGAACGGTGCGCGCCACGGCAGACCATCGGTGACCGGCCCCGCCCGAAGGATGGTTACCGCTTGGCCATGGCGATGTGGAGCCGCTCCTCCGCCGTGATCAGGTGGTCGAGGTCTTCAGCGGGCACGAGTCGCCGTAGGGCTGGTGTCGTCTGGCACGAGATGCTCCTCTCGCCGCTTTCGGGTCGACCGCCGAACTCGAGCGGCCAATGTTCCCGGCACCTAACCCGTTCGGCGAGCCACCCGCATCACCCGATGTGGGTGACTTGGCCGGTGACGGCCGGGACGATCGTGTGGCCGACCAGGTCCCCGGCGTTCTCGAGCTGCTGTTGGGCGTCGGTGGTGATGACCACCACCAGGTCCAGATCGGGGACGACCAGGATGCGCTGGCCGCCGAATCCGGAGGCATAGAAGCTGTCGTGCAGGGCCACGGTGTCCGTCCACCACTGGTAGCCGTAGCCAACGGGACCGAACGGCTGGCTGTGTGGCTGGGTGGAGGCGCGCACGTAGTCGGCCGGCAGCAGCTGGGCGTTGTCCCAGCGGCCGCCGTTGAGGTACAGGTAGCCGAGCTTGGCCAGGTCGCGGGCGGGCAGCTTGGCCTCGCCGAAGCCGAAGTGGTAGCCCTGCGGGTCCCGCGGCCAGGCGATGGCGGCCTGCTGGTAGGCCTGCTGCTGGGCCGGCGTGGCCGTCAGCCGCTCGGCGCGCGGCTGGAAGGCGTCGTCGCTGTCGATGCCGAGCGGCCCGAGCAGCTCGGCGCGGGCGACCGCCAGGGTGGGCTGGCCGGTGGTGTCGGCGATGATCGCCGACAGCAGGTGGGAGCTGGCGTTGCTGTAGGCGAAGGTCGTACCCGGCTTGGCGGCCAGCGGCCGGCCAAGGATGTGCCCGAGCCAATCGTGGCTTCGGAACAGGCGCACGCTCAGGCGCTCGTCGCCGCCGGTTGACGGGTCGTCGCCGGGCAGCCCGCCGGTCATCGTCAGCAGCTGCCGGAGGGTGACCGCGCGCAGCCGCGGGTCGGCGTGCCTGGGGAGGTGGGTGGCCAGCAGCTCCCCGACGGTCTGGTCCAGGCTGCGCAGGACATGGTCGCGCAGGGCGATACCGACCAGCGCGGAGGTGATGCCCTTGGTGACCGAGTGGATCTCGTGGCCGTCGGCGGCGTCGAACCCCTGCCAGTAGCGCTCGTAGACCAGGTAGCCGTGGCGCACCACCAGCAGGCTGCGCACCTGTGGGTACTGCTCGGGGACTTGGCGGTCGAGGTCGCCGAGGACCTTCGGGTCCATGCCCTGCTGGTTGGGCGCGGCGGTGCGCCACCCGGCCGTTGGCCAGTAGTCCCGCCGGGCCGGCCCAGCGGCGGGCTGCCGGCTGGTGGTGGCGGTGGTGGTGCCCTGCCGGCCGTCGGGGCTGGTGCACGCGACGGCCAGCAGGCAGACCACCAATGCGCCGACCGGCCGCCGCCAGCGATGCCCGGCGAAGCCGCCTGGCCGGCCGGCGGCGGCCGGCGCTGGGTTACGGGCCATCGGACACACCGTGAACGCGCGCGGGTCGAGCCGAGGCCTTTCCTCGGCGCTGCTCGGCCAAGGCGCCTGCCTACCTGCGTGTCCTAACACCAACACCCCGGAACCGACAATGGGCAAGTCAGGTTCGAACCCTAACCATCCGAAAGCAGCGCCACGATGGTCTCGTTGATCCGGCCGGCCGGCAGCGTTCCCCGCCGGTCACCAAAGAGCGTCACGTACATGGCCGTGGTCCTTCCGCATCGCAGTGTCAGCGGGGCACGGACCTGCCTACCCCTTCACGGTCCGGTTGGGGGATGGCGCGGGTCCCGTCGCCGTGGCTGCCCGCTGGGCCACCTCCGCCGGCCGCACGACCGGCCTCGGCTGGTAGGACAGCCGCCCCCTGGTGACGAGGACGAGCACCACGGCGGCGACGAGGACGATGCCGAAGCTCAGGTAGGTCGCCGTGCCGCGAGGTCCGGGACGATGCTGTTGGCCCACCAGACGGTGGCGTCGAACGTGGACCGGCGGGCCAGGTCGCTGGCCGCCAGGGAGGCATCGGGGCGCACCCTCGACGCGAGGCAGGGCCGGCCCTTGGAACCGGCGAGGGTTGACCCTGACCGCCTGGCAGGGGTAGCCCTCTAGTGCCAGGCCCGGTCGGCTGGGACGATGAGCCCATGAGGCCGACCCTGCTGATCGTCGACGACCACGCCGGCTTCCGCTCCCTGGCGCGGAGGCTGCTCACCTCGGGCGGCTTCGAGGTGGTCGGGGAGGCCTCGGACGGCCAGGCGGCGGTCACCGCCGCCCGGCGGCTGCGACCCGACGTGGTGCTGCTGGACATCCAGCTGCCCGACGTCGACGGGTTCGAGGTGACGGCGCGGCTCGCCGACGGCGGGGCCGGGCCGGTGGTGGTGCTGACCTCCACCCGTGACCGGGCCGACTACGGCGAGCGGGTGGCGCAGTCCGGCGCGCGCGGCTTCCTCCCCAAGGCCGAGCTGTCCGGGGCCGCGCTGCAGGCGTTCCTGGGGGGCGAGCGGATGGGATGAGCCCGCTGCTGCGCCCAGCGATCGCCCTCGCCACCCTGGTGGCGGGCCTGGCCAACCTCGCGCTGCTGCTCCGGGCGGGCGAGGGTCGGCCACGGCCGCTGGCCTACCTGCTGATCACGATGGTGGGGGTCAGTTGGTCGTTCGTGGGGGCCGGCCTGGTCGCCTGGACCCGCCGGCCCGCCAACCGTACCGGCGCGCTGATGGTGGCGGTGGGGCTGAGCTACGCCCTGCTCGGCCTGGGCTTCAACGCCATGGTCCTGGTCGCCACCCCGGCCGCCTTCGCGCTCTTCTACCTCGCGAACTCCCTGCCCCCGGGCATCATCGCCCACCTGCTCGCCGTCTTCCCCGACGGCCGGTCCACGACCCGGCTGCAGCGCGTGTTCGTCGTCGCCAACTACGTGGCCACCGTGCCCCTGGCCGTGGTCCAGCTGCTGCTGGTGCCCCTGGACCGGCTCGGCTGCGTTGGCTGCCCGGACGACCTGCTGGTGCTCGGCGACGGCCGCCCCAACGGCGACGCGGTGCTGACGGTCTCCAGCCTGTCGTACGTGGCGCTGGGCGGGCTGCTGCTCTGGATCGTGGTGGTCCGCTGGCGGCAGGCGTCCGGGCCGCGCCGGCGCAGCCTGGCGCCGGTCGCGGTGGCCGCGCTCTTGCTGGTGGTGGCCTACGTGGTCCGGGAGGCGCTGGAGACGCTGGTGACGAGCCCGTCGCTGTTGGGCGCGCTCGACCTGGCCGTCATCGTCATCCTGACGCTGTGGCCGGTGGCCTTCCTGGCCGGGCTGGCCCGCACCCGGTTGGACCGCTCGGCGGTCGGCGACCTCGCCGTCCAGCTCGGCGAGCCCCTGCCGCCCGGCCGGCTCGAGCAGGTGCTCGCCCGCGCCCTGCACGACCCGAGCCTGCGGCTCGCCTACCGGCTGCCCGACCACGACGCCTTCGTCGACGCCGCCGGACGCCCGGTCGCGCTGCCGGCCGGCGATGGCGACCGGGCCGTCACCATCCTGCGCCACGACGGGGACCCCGTCGCCGCCCTGCTCCACGACGCCGCCTTGGGGGACGACCCCGAGCTCGTCCAGGCGGTCGCGGCCACCGCCCGCCTGGCCATCGAGAACCAGCGCCTCCAGGCCGAGGTCCGCGCCCAGCTGGAGGAGGTCCGCGCCTCCCGCGCCCGGATCGTGGAGTTCGGCGACGCCGAACGCCGCCGGGTCGAGCGCAACCTCCACGACGGCGCCCAGCAGCGCCTGGTCAACCTCTCGCTCACCCTCGGCATCGCCCGCTCCCAGCCGGCGGCCGCCTCCGACGGGGAGCTGGCGGCGGCACTGGACGAGGCGGCCGCCGAGCTCCGGCTCGCGCTCGCGGAGCTGCGTGAGCTGGCCCGCGGCATCCACCCGGTGATCCTCAGCGAGGCTGGCCTGGGCCCGGCCCTGGCGTCGCTGGCCGAGCGCTCCCCGATCCCCGTCACCATCGCCGCAGCACCGTTCGACCGGCTTCCGGCCCGGGTCGAGGAGACCGCCTACTACGTCGCCTCGGAAGCGCTCGCCAACGCCGCCAAGCACGCCCACGCAACCGCTGTCACCATCAGCACCCGGCGATGCGAACGCGGCCTCGTGGTCGAGATCGGCGACGACGGCGTCGGCGGCGCCGACCCCGACGGCTCGGGGCTGCGCGGCCTCGCCGACCGCGTCGCCGCCCTCGACGGCCACCTTCAGGTGCGCAGCCCGGCTGGCGAGGGCACCTGTGTCATTGCGGAGCTGCCGTGCGGGTGGTGATCGCCGACGACGCGGTGCTGTTCCGCGAGGGACTCGCGCGGGTGCTCCAGGCCGCCGGCATCCAGGTCGCCGCCCAGGTCGGCGATGCCGAGCAGCTGCTGGCCCGGGTACGCGCCGATCCTCCGGACGCGGCCGTGGTGGACATCCGCATGCCCCCGACCCACACCCGCGAGGGACTGGACGCCGCCCAGCGCATCCGCGCCGAGCACCCGCAGGTCGGCGTGCTGGTGCTGTCGCAGTACGTCGAGCCGCACCACGCCATGCAGCTGCTGGAGGACGGCGCCAGCGGCGTCGGCTACCTGCTCAAGGACCGCGTCGCCGACGTCGCCGAGGTGGTCGAGGCGGTGCGCCGTGTCGCCGGCGGCGGGTCGGTGATCGACCCGGAGGTCGTCGCCCAGCTGGTCAGCCGGCGGCGCACCCGCGACCCCATCCAGGAGCTGTCCGAGCGGGAACGCCAGGTGCTCGCCCTCATGGCCGAGGGCCGCTCCAACCAGGCCATCGGTGAGCGGCTCTTCCTCAGCCCCAAGACGGTGGAGGCGCACGTGCACGGCATCTTCACCCGGCTTGACCTGCACGCCGCCCCCGATGACCACCGCCGCGTCCTGGCCGTGCTCGCGTTCCTGCGGGCGTAGCAGCCCATCAGCGGCCAGCAGGCGGTGGGTGGGACGTTGCCGTCCGCCACCTGGCACACAAGGGAGCATGAAGGTAGCCATGGCCAGGCCTCGGACGGCTGCCGACGCAGGCTACGTATGGGGCATGGGATGTGGTCAGGGTCGAGCCTTCGCTACGATCGCGGGCCACCGCTCCTGGCCCTTGGTTCCCACGGCGACCCGTGAAGCTGCCCCGGTCGGGCCGGCAACAGCGACGGAGGAGGATGGCGTGGTTGGCGTGAGAAGCTTCCGACCAGCTGACCGGGCGGCGGTTCGGGACATCAGCTACCGCACGGGCTACATGGGCGAGTCGGCCGAATCCTTCTGGCGCCACAAAGAGTCATGGGCCGACCTGTGGACCTCCTACTACACCGATCAAGAACCGGAATCGCTCCACGTCGCCACGATCGACGATGCGGTGGTCGGCTACCTGGCCGGCTGTAGGAACACGGCCGCGATGCGTCCCACCACCGAGGAGCTCACGAAGGCCGTAATCAGAAGGCACCGGCTGCTGCTTCGTCCTGGCACCGCCGGCTTCCTCTACCGAGGGCTGCTCGACAGCTTGCGGGACCGCGAGCGAGCCAGCGGCGACTTCATCGACCCCCGCTGGCCAGCGCACCTGCACATCGACCTGCTCCCGGCGGCGCGCGGCACCGGGTTGGGGGCGGCGCTGATGGAGCGGTGGCTGCAACAGCTGCAGGAGGCCGATTCACCGGGTTGCCACCTGCTCACGCTGGTCGAGAACACGCGCGCGCTCAAGTTCTTCGAGAAGTCCGGCTTCCGCAACCACGGGAATCCCACCGTGGTTGGGGGGATGCGGGGCAAGAGGGGGGAACGGCTGCACCAGCAGATCATGGTGTGGAACCCGTGATCGGCTCGTCTCGTTGCAACTGCGTGCTCGCCAATCGTTGGGCGGGCAGCTCCACAGCCCGCCGCAGCCGTCTACCGGTGGCGTCAGCGGAACTGGCGGAAGAACTCCCGCACATCGCCGACCAGCAGGTCGGGTGCTTCCATGGCGGCGAAGTGGCCGCCGCGGCTGAACTCGGCCCAGCGCACGACGTTGTGGTCGCGTTCGGCGAGGGGCCGGATGGTGGTGTCGCCGGGGAACACCGCCACCGCGGTGGGCACCGGGGACTTCGGCCGGGCTTGGCCCCAGGTGCGGGCACCTTCGTAGTAGATGCGGGCCGCCGAGCCGGCCGTGCCGGTCAGCCAGTACACCGACACGTCGGTGAGGATCAGGTCGCGGTCGACGGCGTCCTCGGGCAGGCTGGTGGCCGGATCGGTCCATTCCTTGAACTTCTCGATGATCCAGGCCAGCTGGCCGGACGGTGAATCGGTGAGCGCGTAGGAGAGGGTCTGCGGCCGGGTGGACTGGACGATCGCGTAGCCGCTCATGTCACGGCCCCACGTCTCCAGGAGCGCGAGCCGGGCCTGGTCGGCTTCGGTGAGGCCGGCCAGTTCGGCCGGGTCGCCGGAGGGGAAGGTGCCCAGGTTGTTGACGTGCACGCCGATGACCTGATCGGTGTCGATGCGGCCAAGCTCGGGGGAGACGACCGAGCCGGTGTCGCCGCCCTGGGCCCCGTACCGGTGGTAGCCGAGGCGGTGCATCAGTTCGGCCCAGGCTTGGGCGACCCGGCGGGTGTCCCAGCCCGGGCCGGCGAGCGGGGTGGAGAAGCCGAAGCCGGGCAGCGACGGAGCGACGACGTGGAAGGCGTCGGCGGGGTCGCCGCCGTGGCGGGCGGGGTCGGTCAGCGGGCCGATGACGTTGATGAACTCCACGACCGAACCGGGCCAGCCGTGGGTGATGACCAGCGGCAGCGCGCCCGGCTCGGGGGACCGGACGTGCACGAAGTGCACGTTCTGGCCGTCGATGACCGTGGTGAACTGGGGAAACTCGTTCAGCCGGGCCTCGTGGGCGCGCCAGTCGTAGCCAGTGCGCCAGTGGGCGGCCAGGTCCTTCAGGTAGCCCAGCGGTACCCCGGCTTCCCAGCCGGTGCCGGGCAGCTCGTCGGGCCAGCGCGTGCGGGCCAGCCGGTCGGCCAGGTCATCCAGGTCGGCCTGGGGGATGTCGATCCGGAACGGCCGAATCTCGGCGTCGGAACGGCCAGCAACCGTCATGGTCGCGTTCTCCTTCCCGCTGGTCGGCGGCGTGCCGCCGACCGTGGTGGCGTCCATGCCGGCATGCTAGCCGCTGTTGCGGTCAGATTCTGTCCGCGATGGATGGCAAGCTTGGAACCATGTTGGAGACCTCGGCGCGCCTGCTGCGGCTGCTGTCCCTGCTGCAGGCGCGGCGGGACTGGACGGGCCCGGAACTGGCCGCCCGGCTCGGGGTGAGTCGCCGGACGCTGCGCCGCGACATGGACAAGCTGCGCGGCCTCGGCTACCCGGTGGAGGCCACACCGGGCCCGGCCGGCGGTTACCGGCTCGGCGCGGGAGCGATGCTGCCCCCGCTGCTGCTCGATGACGAGGAAGCCGTCGCGGTCGCGATCGGGCTGCGCACCGCCGCCGGCGGGACCATCACCGGGATCGAGGAAGCATCGGTCCGCGTGCTGGTCAAGCTGGAACAGGTGCTTCCCGCCCGGCTGCGGCACCGGGTCAGCGCGCTGCACTCGGTCACCGTGCCACTGCCCGGCGCAGGCCCGCCGGTCGACCCGGCGGTACTGACGGTCATCGCCACCGCCGCCCGTGACCGCCTGCGGATCAGCTTCCGCTACACCAGCCACGATGGCACCCAGGGCGGCCGCGCCGCCGAACCGCACCACCTGGTCCACACCGGCCGCCGCTGGTACCTGCTCGCCTGGGACCTTGCCCGGGGCGACTGGCGGAGCTTCCGCGCCGACCGGATCACCTCACCCCAGATCACCGGGCCACGATTCACCCCGCGCGACCCACCCGGCGGCGACCCTGCCGCCTACCTGTCGCGGTCGGTATCAACCTCGCCGTACCGCTACCAGGCCCGCATCCGGCTGCACGTCCCAGCGAGCGCAGCCGCCGAACGTCTCCCACCCACCGTCGGCCACCTCCAAGCCGACGGCGAACACGCCTGCATCCTCCACACCGGCGCCGAATCACCCGACGTGCTCGCCATCTACGTGGCCGTCCTCGGTGCCGAGTTCGAGATCCTCGACCCACCCGAGCTCGCCGAGCACGTGCTCGCCCTGGCCAGCAGGCTCACCCGCGCGGCACGCCACTGACTCGCCCGAGTCCCCGCACGAGCCGAGCGGTGGGAAGAGAGCGACCTCGCCGTGTGCGCGGCCGAACCGACGGCCGGCAGAGGGCCGGGGGTCGCGGGCCCGGGGCTGGCGTCCATCAACGGCCGTCCGGGATGGAGGACGCCGCCGGCCGGGCGGGGTCAGGAGGGGGTGATT
>Ga0081538_10000402_pt1 | contig 48977 bp, 39 predicted proteins | sample TabmetS5T2R1_FD_71022 | JGI IMG/M metagenome (GOLD analysis project Ga0081538, IMG submission 71022) | Tabebuia heterophylla rhizosphere microbial communities from the University of Puerto Rico - S5T2R1 | ecosystem: Host-associated > Plants > Roots > Rhizosphere ... | reverse complement strand
GCTCTGGTCGCTGCGGGATGGGAGCTTCCAGGTGCCTGCGGGGCAGTCGTTCGGGGTGGTCGGCCGGAACGGCGCTGGCAAGAGCACCCTGCTGAAGATCCTGGCCAGGATCACCCAGCCGACGGCCGGTCGGTCCCGGACCCGGGGTCGCCTGGCACCGCTGCTCGAAGTGGGCACGGGGTTCCATCCCGAGCTCACGGGTCGCGAGAATGTCTACCTCAATGGCGCGATCCTTGGGATGAGCCGCCGCGACACCGGCCGTCGCTTCGAGGAGATCGTCGCCTTCGCCGGTGTGGAGCGCTTCGTCGACACGCCGGTCAAGCGGTACTCGTCAGGGATGTACCTGCGTCTGGCGTTCTCCGTCGCCGCCCACCTGGAGCCCGACATCCTGGTGGTCGACGAGGTTCTGGCCGTCGGCGACGCCGAGTTCCAGGCCAAGTGCCTCGGCCGGATGGCGACGGTCGGACAGGAGGGGCGCACGGTGGTCTTCGTGAGCCACAACCTCGAGGCGATCACTCGGTTGTGCAGCCATGCCGTCTGGCTGGACCAGGGAGCCATCAGGGCCATCGGACCCGCCGGCGAGGTCGTCGACACCTACCTCGGGACCCTTGGCCGGGAGACCGAAGAGCTGGTCGACGATCGTGGAGGACCGGTCGCGCTCCGGTCGATCCGGGTGCTGGACGCCGGATCCAGGCCGGTGGAGGTGATGCGGCGGGACCAGCCAGTCACCGTGGAGGTGCGCTTCCAGGTGCGCGTGGCCGTGCCCGGGCTCGATGTCGCCGTGCATCTCTACAACGTCCGCGGCGTGGAGGTCCTCAGCGAGGCGTGGGGCGACACGGTGCTCGACCGGCCGAACGAACCAGCCGAATACGTCGCGCGCCTGCAGATCCCGCCCTTGTTGAACGTCGGGGAGTACACCGTGGGCGTCTGGATCGGCACCCGCTACGACACGTTCGTGCAGGAGACGGCCCTACGCCGCTTCCGCCTCGAGGGTGACGTCAAAGGCCGGCCCAGGCGCATCGTGAGCCTCGAGCTTCCGTGGGACGTGCGAAGGGTCAGGGAGGGCGAGCAGCAGCTGGCAACCGTGATCCAGGAGCCACCTGCTCGAGGACGCCGGAGGTGAGGCAACACCTCAGCTTGCCAGCACCCTGGCTCGCGCCTGTCCTGACCGCACCAGGTGCGGCGGATGGGATGGAATCGTCGGCACGCTGCGGCGGCGGTGCCGGACGTACATGGCTGGGACGCCCAGCCGGAGTTTCCGGACTAACTCCATCAAATCCGGCTAATCACATAGCCAGATGCCGCGTGAGCGTGGCGCTCGCTGCCTGGGCGTTCAGCTGACCGAGCGGCTGTGGACGAGGCTCCGTGGCCTGCTGATTGGGCCGCCTCTGCTGGACGTCTTCCCAATCATCGCCATGTGGACAGCACATCCAGGGAATACCTGACGCGGTAGCTTGGTCTGTTTAGGTCGCCTTGCTGTGACTTGAGGTGATCTGTCCGTTTAGACTGCCGCCTTGCGCTCGCCGCCGGGTGACGGCGATCGCGGACGGCCCAAAGGAGGGATCAGGAGAGCGGCAAGCTCACGAGGGGGTAAGGCGATTGACATCGTCCCGGTCGACCTTCGCGAGAGGATCCTCCAGAACAAGACCCCACAAGGGGGCGGTCTGGCGGCGACGAGCCGGCGGGACCGGAACGGACACCGCAATCAGCCGGCCGAAGACCGCCATGCCATCATCCGGTTCCCGACTGCCCGGCATCGAGGGTCTCCGGGCGATCGCCGCAGGCAGCATTCTCATCTTCCACGGCTGGCGGTACGGGAGCCCCGATCAACTCCCACCGCAGTTCGGCCCGCTGACCAGCATCATGCCTCATCTCTCACTCGGCGTGATCCTGTTCTTCTGCCTGTCTGGCTTCCTTCTCTATCGGCCATTTGCGGCAGCTGTGCTGCGGTCCACCCCTGGACCGGGCATCCGCATCTATCTGCGCAACCGAGCCTTGCGGATTCTGCCCGCCTATTGGGTGATCCTCTTCGTCACGGGCGTGGTGCTGAACGCGGCGCTCCTGCGGGACGGGTCCTCCGAGATGGAGCTCGGCTCGCTGGCTGGCCAACCAGCGACCTTGGCCAAAAACGTCGCGCTGGTGCACAGCTACGACCCTCAGACGCTGCTGACCGGGATCGGCCCCGCCTGGTCGCTGGTCATCGAGATCGCCTTCTACGCCACCCTCCCGTTGCTGGCCATGCTGGCGGTCCTCCTGGCGCGCAGGGCCAGGACCCGTGGAGGGCGACGACTGGCCACGCTGGTGGGTCCCTTGGTACTGCTGGCCCTCGGGCTGCTGGGCAAGGCATTCGCCCACTTCGTCAGGGCTCACTCCGACGTTGGCTCATCCGGGTGGGGAGCCGACTGGTACTCGGTGCTCGCTCGTAGCTTTCTTACCAATGCCGATCTGTTCGTCTTCGGGATGCTCCTCGCTGTACTGCACACCGATATCGAGGACGGCCTCCTGCGGCTCCCGAGGTGGTGGCGGTACGCCGCCGCCGTGGCGGCCGGTGCGGTGGCCTTGGCCGCGGTGCACATCACCTCGAACACGACCGGGATCGGCGACGCAAAGTACGACACGCTGATGACCATCCCCTGCGGTCTCCTCCTGGCCATCGTGGTCCTGCCCGATCCGACTCCGGCGCGGCATTGGCTCCCCGGGCTGCTCGACAGCCGGCCGCTGGTGGCGATCGGCCTGGTCTCCTATAGCCTGTTCCTTTGGCACGAGCCCTTGGTGCACTGGTTGCGCGAGCAAGGCCTCACACTCGCTGGAACGGGCGGCTTTGTCGTCAACCTCATGGTGCTCACGATGGTGACCGGGCTGCTGTCTTGGCTGACGTACCGGTATGTCGAGGTGCCTGCGATGTCACGCAGGCGGCGGCAGGCGCCACCTAGTGACCTCGCAGTCAGCGAGCAGGCCCGGGCCGCACCTTGACCGCCCGATCAGGACGCACCCGGCGGCGATGTCGACGGTGAGCTGTTCGGCGACACGCAGTTCGCCGGCGCAGGCGGCGCTGGGGTTGGTGCTGGGAGTTCGCCACAGATGGTGGAGTCCAGATCCGCGGTCCGCCACCGGGCTGGCGCCCCCGCCCAGACCCTGGCAGGCAGCTCGCCGCAGATCCGATCCCGCTGGCGGACATGGCCGAAGATGAAGTCGCGGAGCCGGTCCCACGGTGGAGGCGGCCGTCACCCGATGGCCAGGCACCGCCTGGGTGGCCCCGCGGCACCCCAGCTCCACGTCGTCGACACAGTCCCGCCAGCGACTGGCGTGGACCAGGTGCGCAGCTTGCGTCCTGGGCGGGCCGCGCCCGGCCGGTCGCCGAGATCGACGAGCTGGTCGGCGGCCTGCCCGACCCCCAGCCGCTCCGTTAGCGTGACGGGTGGCAGCGCCCGGTCATCCCGCCTCAGAGCAACGGTGTGAAACCACCTCCGAGCCGCCATCCACAGCTCGCCTGACCCACATGAAGTCGCGGAGCTCCGTGCCGATCCTCTCAAGAGAGAACCGCTGCTCCACATGCCGACGCGCGTGCGCCCCCAGCCGCCGCGACCGCTGCGCGTCGTCCAGCAGACCACCCAGCGCACCCGCGAGGGCGTCGGTATCGCCCCGAGGTACCACGATCCCGCCCGAGCGCTCCCCTTCCTCCAACAGGTCGGACACTCCTGGGGCGTCGGCCGCTACCACCGGAAGGCCGCAGGCCATCGCCTCCAGGATCGCCACGGCAAACCCCTCGTGACGGGACGGGAACGCATAGACGTCAACGGCCGAGAGATGTTCGACCAGCAGGTCTCGGTCGTGCACGTACCGGTCGACCCACCGGATGTTGTCGTAGGGGAAAGAAGCAAGCCGACGTCGTAGCTCGCTGGCGTCGCGGCCGGTGCCGACGAGGAGAAGGAGCAGCGGCGCCCCCGGGCGGGCGTCGCAGATGCGCTTCCATGCCTCGAGCAGGACGTCCAGACCCTTGCGCAACAGCTCGACGCGTCCATGCCAACCCACCACGCGTGTGCTGGCGGGGATGCCGAGCCCCGCCCGAGCCTGGTCCCGGTCCATCGCCTGCCAGGCGACCACGTCCACCGGGTTCGGGATCTGCGCGACCTTGGCCGCGGGGACGCGGTAGCGGGCGCGGACACGCTCGCGTTCACTGCGCGCGCCGATGATCAGGCCGGCACAGCTGTGCAGTGCCAGACGGCGTAGGGCGTACTCGACAGGGCCCACCGCCCTGGCGGCGCCCTGGAAGGTCGCGAACACGGGAAGCCGCAGCAGACGTCCGAGCGGGACGCAGACGTCAAAGCGAGGGTAGTCGTACTCCTGACAGAGAATGACGTCACACTGCTCCCGGCGCAGTTCGCGAACAAGCGGCTGGATTGGCGTCGACAGATACGATGAGACGGTCACCATGGCCGTCCATCTGGGCCAGAACCGGTCCTGAAGACCGCGTGCCTTCTGATGGAGGCGCGGGCTCGGGAGCACGCAGACGGTCGCGCCCGTGGGCCGATGGCGGAACCGCACGGGTTCCTGCACGTGCGCCGACGTGAAGAACAGGACCGTGCGCACACCAACCGAACGCAGGGCCTCGACGTAGTTGAACCTCCAGTCGCCGACCAGCCGCTCCCGGAAGTCGTCCAGGGTGATGCCGAGCCGGCCGTAGAAGTCCTCGAACCGGTCACCCCATGCGACCAGCGCGACGGTCGCCAGAAATGCGGGCTGCTCGGGTGTATCCGCCTCTGGCGACAGGGCGCTCATGACCGCAGGCTGGCCAGCCATGCCTCCGCCTCCGTCCCCCACTCGTGATGCTCAGGCGGCTGGGAGCGGCCGAGCGACGGAACGGTCAGGCGGTTGCGAAGAAGCCCGGCGAGGTCCGTCGCGACCGAAGCTCCTTCCCCCCGAACCGTGGCCCGCGCAAAGTGCCAGAGCGCCTCACGCCGCCTGCCAGAGCGGACGCACAGCCAGGCCAGGTAGCGGGAGATGCCGCCCCAGTCCAGGGCCGTGCCGTAGCGGCGCTCGATCACCCGGGCCTCCCTGAGGATCAGGGCGGTGTCGAGCGAACGGTTGCCGTCATGCTGCCGGTAGCCCACCAACGGGCTGGCCACCATGGCGGGTCGACCACCGGCTCGCGCCATCCGGATCCACAGATCCCAGTCCGCCAGGTTGACGAGCTGGCGGTCGAACGGGCCGGCCCTGCGGAGCAGGGTGGACGACGCGATGACGTTCGAGCAGCCGCCCGGCATCGGGTTCCAGCGTGTGATCCGTGCCATCACCTCCTCGGGCTCCGGTGGTGGCCGGCCGCCGTTGAGCCGCTGGGCGGCGTCGACCTTGACGGCGCCCGCGTACGCCCAGGGGCGGCCGGTGTCGCGGGTGGCCGCCAGTTGCCGCCCAAGCTTGTCGGGTGCCCACAGGTCGTCGTCGTCCACGAACGCCACCCAGCTCCCCTTGGCCTCGGCGATGCCGCGGTTGCGAGCCGCGCTCACCCCTTGGGCGGTGTCGTGGCGGACCAGGCGCACCCGGGGGTCACCGAGGCCGGCGACCACGTCGGCGGTGTCGTCGGTCGAGCCGTCGTCAACGACGACGACCTCCAAATTCACGTCCCGCTGCCCAAGGACGGTTCGCAGGGTCAGCTGAAGGAGATCCCTGCGGTTGTGGGTGGGGACGACGGTGGTGATCTCAGGCTTCACGCACGAGTCCCAGCCGGCGGCGGAGCGGTCGAGAGGCCGTGCCCATGCGCACGCGGGACCGGTATACAGCCAGGCGTGCGCCCCTTGCCGTGCTCCAGCGCCAATCGAGTAGCGTGTGCTTGACCGACCGGGTGACCGCGCTGTGGGGTGGCGAGGCGCTGTAGCCGAGGCTGCGGAGCTGGTCGCCGGCGAGCCAGTCGAACCGCTCCAGCTGCCCCGTAGGCCACGCGCGCCAGCGTTCCTTGGGCGTGAACGTCGCGTCCTTCGCCACGGGCTCCCAGTGCACTCCGCTGCCGTGGCGGCCGAATGCCGAGGAGCCCCGGACCGGCAGGTTGCGCGCAGCCTCGAAGTCATAGCGCGTCGGATCGAGCGCAAGGAAGTCGAGGATGGGTCGCAGCTGGCCCTCGGCGTCGTCGACGAGGTCCTCATACCGCACGAGCCGCCAGCGGTCCGAGCGGGCAGTCTCGGCCTGCTGGAACCGGCGGATCTCGTCGGCGGCCTCCGCCCAGGCCCGGCAGGCGCGGTCGAAGTCCCACCCGAACGTGTCCATGCTGGACTGCACCACCGAGCGACCGTCGCGGATGAGGACCAGCAGCCTGGCCCGAGGATACAGCGAGAAGAAGCGTCCGAGATGGCGCACACTGGGTGACTTCGTCACGAGCCGCCGGCCCTGGTCAGACCGGAGGAACGACACCAGCCCTTCCCCAAGCGCCGCGTACAGCCGTTCAGGAATGTCTGGAGCGAAGTTGCCCCAGCGCGGGTCCCACGCGGCCCGCACCTCCTCGACGAACGCGGTCAGATGATGGGAGTGGTCCAGGAACAGGTCCTCCCGCACGGGGTCGCGTGCCGGCGCACAGTCGGGATGAAGCAGCAGCAGATCCCACAAGAAGTTGGTGCCGCTGCGGGGCAGGATGCCGTGGATGAAGATGGGGTCCGCCTGCTCGCTCTCGACCACGCCGCCGTCTCTCCCTGCTGAGCCGGCGGGCATGGTATCAGGCCCCATCAGCCGACCCGTTCGAGCTCGCGTAGCCAGCCGGCCGCCTGCTCGATCCACGTGGGGTCGGTGCGCCCCGCAGGCCGGGGTGCCGACGACCTCCACCGCAGGCGTCGACGGGCGATGAGCATCAGGTCACCGGCCACGGCGCGGGCCTGACCGTGCAGGGCGGCGCGGGCGAACTGCCCCAGAGCCGCCCGGCGCTGGCCGGTCCGCAGGCAGGACTCGGCGAGCCAGCGGTGCAGCCTGCCCCAGTCGGCGGTCGTGCCGTGCAGCTCTTCGATGAGCCGTGCCCCCCGGATGATCTCGGCGATGTCGAGCGACGAGTTCGAGGCATGGACCCGGTAGGCCAGCAGGGGGCTGCACGCCCACGCGGGCGGCCCCGCCTTGGCGAGGCGGATCCACAGCTCCCAGTCCTCGGTGTTGCGCAGGCGGGTGTCGAAGGGGCCGGCCCGCAGGAGGGCCTCCCGCCGGACAACGACGTTGGAGCCCCCACCGGGGATCGCGTTGTAGTGGGGGAGGGCGGCGACGACCTCCTCGGGCGGTGGGGGCGGCCGCCCGTACACAACCCCGAACCCCTCGCCGATGTTGACCGAGCCGGTATAGGACCAGTCGCGGCCCGCCTCCTGGGCGGCGTGCACCTGACGGGCGAGCTTGTCAGGCGCCCAGAGGTCATCGTCGTCGGTGAAGGCGACCCAGTCGCCGCGGGCCTCGGCGGCCCCCCGGTTGCGCGCGGTGCTCACGCCCCGAGGGGTCTCGTGACGGACCGTGCGCACCCGCGGGTCGCCGAGGCCGGCGAGCAGGGCCGGGGTGTCGTCGGTGGATGCCTCGTCCACCACGATGACCTCCAGGTCCACCCCGGTCTGGCGGAGCACGCCGCGCAGCGTCACGGCCAGCAGCCGGCTACGGTTGCGGGTGGGCACCACCACCGAGACGCGGCACATCTCCGGGGTCCCTACCGGCCACGGACGGCGCTCGGCGGACCGGCGCTCATCGCCTCCACCCCCCGGCTCATTTCGGTATGGCGGCGACGACGCCGGACGGCTGGCTCTCGTTGCCGGCGCCATCGAAGGCGGTCACCCGGTACCAGTAGGTCACCTTGCTGGTCACGGTGGTGTCGCTGTAGGAGGCGGTGGTGGTCGTGGCGATCGGCGAGAAGGGCCCCGACGACCCGGCCGTGGCCCGCCAGACCCGGTAGCCGGCGAGGCCGCTGCCGCCGGCATCGGTCGAGGACGTCCAGGAGAGGTTGACCTTCCGCTTCGCCGAGGCCGCCTTGAGCCCGGTCGGCGCGGTGGGCGCGGTGAGGTCCCCGGCGGCCAGGGTGGTCGCGGTTGCCACCGGCGACGGCGGCGACTCGCCACCGGCGTTGGTCGCCACCACCCGGTAGTGATAGGTCCTCTCTGAGGCCAGGCCGGTGTCGCTGTGCGAGGTCACGCCCCCGGCCGTCTCGGCCAGCGAGGCCCAGCTGGCGCCGTCGGTCGACCCCTCCACCCGGTACCCGGTGGCATCGGCCACCGCGCTCCAGGACAGGTCCACCTGGCTGGCCGAGACGGCCGTCGCCGTCAGGGTCGCCGGCGCCGCCGGCGGGGTCGCCGCGGTCGTCGCGAACACCACGTCGACCCAGTAGTTGGTGTCGTGCTCGGGGGACGGGTTCGCCGGCAGCCCCGGCCCGCCGTCGTTGATGACGCCGTTGCCGTTGATGGCACCCTGCGACGGCAGCCGCAAGGGGGAGTGCACGACCTCCTGGTCCCGGAAGTACTCCGCGTCGGCCGCGTACCGGCCCGCCGGGGCGAAGTAGGAGGCGAGGTAGAGGCTGTGGGCCTGCACGGGCACCGGCTCGGCGAACAGGACCTGCTGCCAGCCGTCCGCCGTCTCGTCGGTGAAGGTGGCGCTGGCCAGCTGGGTTCCGGTCGCCGTCCACAGACTGCCCACGTGGGTGCCGGTGTTGCCGGTTCCCTTGTAGAAGCGGACGCCGGCGACGAACCCGTCTCGCTCGGCGCGGAACTTCACCCCGACCTCGGCCGGGGTGGTCGTGGCCACCTGCGGCTGTGTCGGCTGGTCGCTGGCGCTCCAGATGGTGCAGGGGCAGCTGCGGGTCGACACCGGCGGTGGCGGCGCCCGCATGGCGACCAGCCGCTCGTTCCAGGCCGCGGCCATCTTGTCGTAGCCGGCCTGGTTCGGGTGCACCCCGTCGCCGAGGTCAGCCACTGTCAGCACCGGGTACATGTCGAGGAACGAGACCTGGCTGCCGGTGGCCGCCTCGGCGGCCACGATGTCTGGGATCGTGGCGTTGAACGCTCGGGCGTCGGCGTCCAAGTCCGGGTTCGCCAGCGGTGTGATCGACGCCACCACGAGCCGGGCGTCGGGCGCCGTGCCGGTGATGAGGTCGATCAACGCGCGCAGGCGGTCGGGCGCGGTCGCCAGCTCGTACTGCTGCAGCACGTCGTTGGTGCCGATCTGCAGGAGCACGATCTCCGGCCGGTAGGCCAGCTCTTTCACCACCTCCCCGGCGAGCTGGTCGATTCGGAAGCCCCCGTAGCCCGCGTGGTCCCGGTCGTACAGGGTCGTGGGACCGCTGTGCCAGGACCCCACCATGTCGGAGCTGTACCGGCCGGCGACCTGGCTCTGGACCAGCGGCAGGCGATAGCCGCCGCGGCCGTCGACTCCGTAGCCCCAGGTGATGCTGTCACCCATGGGCATGATGCGCGTCGGCGTGACGAACACCGCCGCGGCCTCGGCAGGAGCGGCGAGTCCGACCAGCGACGTCGCCGCCAGGATTAGGCAGACCAGCCACGCGATCGCCCGTCGCCGCCCCAACACCGGCAGATCCCCCGCCATCGCGTCCATGCTGCTCGCCCCCTCGTTTCCCCCGACGGGCAGCCAGCAGCCACGGGCGGACCGGCGACCCGAACATCCAAGGCGCCCATTGAACCGCGGTGGCCGCCGTCTTCCTAGATGACGGATCCACATAGTTACCCAAACAGATACTAACGGGCCGAAGCTACGTAATTTTCCGTGTTTCGTCTCGGCGGCGCCGCTGTGGAGACTGCCACGGACAACCTTGTCGGCCGCCGATGCTGGTGGGCTGTCAACAGGATCCGAGGCTCGACGGGGGAGTTCGCGCGGTTGGTCAGGAACGCTTCCAGGCAGGATGCCGCGAGCCTGGGCAGGCCGAGCGTGTGGCGACCCCCGCTCCTGGCTCGAGCCGGCTGGAGCCGCTCCTCGAAGGTGACCGATCCACCGGCGCCGGCACAGTCCGGTGCACGGCTCGCGGGCGTCGAAGGGCTTCGCGCCCTGGCGGCGGTCAGCATCCTCGTCTACCACTGCTGGCTGTACAGCGCGCCGGACGGGCAACGGGTGGACCTCGGCCTGCTCAGCCGTTTCGCCCTGCGCCATCTTCCCGCCGGGGTGCTCTTGTTCTTCACCTGTCGGGCTTCCTGCTGTACCGTCCCCTGGCGGCCTCGGTCCTCCGGCAGGCGCCCCGGCCGAGCGTACGCCGGTACCTGCGTAATCGCGCCTTGCGGATCTTCCCGGCCTACCTGCTGGTCCTGCTGGTCGTCGGCGTCCTCCTGCCCGCCGCCATCATCGGTCGCTCCTCCTCGGGAAGCGAGCCTGGGCGATTGACCGGCGACCCGGGTGTGCTGTTGGCCAACGCCGCGCTGCTGCAGAACTACGTTCCTAGCTCCATGGACACCGGCATCGGGCCGGCGTGGTCGCTGGCGGTCGAACTGGTCTTCTACCTCATCCTTCCGTTGCTGGGCTGGATGGCCGCGGCCTGCGCTCGGCATGCCACCACTCCCCGGAGCCGCACCGGGGCCGTCCTTGTGCCCGTGGCGGTGGTCATCGCCATCGGACTGTCGGGCAGCGTGATCGCCACCTACGTGGTGCCTCCGGGGAGCGGTGCCTGGCATCTCGGCGTGGTGTATAGCTTCTGGTACCACGCCGACCTGTTCGCGTTCGGCATGGCCCTGGCCGTGCTGCGGGTCAGCCTCGAGGACGGACGAATTCGACTCCCCGCCTGGTGACGGAAGGCTGCCGCCGCGGGTCTGGTGAGCGTCACTATCTTGACCGTCGTGCTTACCGATCGCGGGCGCATCCCGCAGTATCAGGGCGCCGTCATCTACGCTGCTGGTGATGTCGGCCTGCGCCCTTCTGCTTGCCCTTGTCGTGCTTCCCACGATAGAAGCGGCGCCGCGTCCAGGCTTGGTACGGCTGCTGGAGAGACGGCTATTCGTCGCGGTTGGGCTGGCCTCCTTCAGCCTGTTCCTGTGGCACGAGCCGGTCGTCCGCTGGCTGCAGGGACACGGCTGGACGATGGGCGGAGCGGGAGGGTTCTGGATCAACCTGTTGGTCCTGGGGACGCTGAGCGGCCTGCTGTCGGGGCTCAGCTACCGTTACGTGGAGCGTCCCGCCCTCAGCCGCATGACCGGGCGTCTGCGACCCGGCCGTGTTTCATCGGCGATCGGGACTCCACCGTCCCCCCACGCTGTAGAAAGCCACCGGAGCGATGGTCATCCTTGACGGTCGCCTTACGTACCAGGGGACGAATTCGGGAGAGGAAGTCGCGTAGAGGACGATCTGAAGCCCGGATTCCCGCGTCGCCATCGGGCCCAAGCCCTTGCTCGGCACAGGTCCCGACGCCGACGAGGTGGTCTGATACGCGACCGACCCGCGCTGGTTGACGACGTCCGGTCCGTTGCGGGGCCGCTACCGGCGGTTCGAAGCTGGGCGCCACGGCCATGCCGTCCTTCAGGGAGGTCTCCAGCTGCACCGTGCGCCGTCTACGATGCTCGTCGGAGATGGCCGGCTGGATAGCCGGTGCAGAGCGAGTGCCGGAGCGCTCGCAAGGAGTTCGTGGATGTCTTGGTCGTCCGCGTTGAGGCCGACCTCATTCAGAGCTATGGCTCCGGGCACTTGGCGTCGTCATACCAGCCGGGCGCCGGCGCCGGTCCCTGCCAGGCGGGTGAAGTGCTCACCTTCCCGATCCACCACGGGAACCAGCAGGGCAGGTTCATTCCCGGGCCCGCGGAGATGAGCGGATTCGTGGAGGCGATAATCGAGTGCTGCTACTCCGCCGACTTCGCGAGCATCGGCCCGACAACCGTCATCCTACGTCCCGCCTGACCGCGATCACCTACCAGTGGCCGCCAGTCGGTCGGGTGCTCCAGCCCAGCGGACGAATATGCCCACGAGCCGGCCACGGGCGACGCGAGCCGCCTGATCTCCCGTGGTCGTGCAGCGGGACCTTCTGGCAAGCGTCGGCCCGTTCGACACCCGGCTGGACAACACCGGGGACTGGGAGATGTGGATCCGGCTCGCCAAGGACGGCCCACCGGCCGGGGTTCGTAGCCCCCTGCTGGCGTACCAGGTGCACGTCGGCAACGCTCCCTGAACATCCCCGAGATCCTCGCCGGTGTGGCCCTGATCGCACGAACGACCAGCCATCCCGTCACGGGAGGCGGCGCCCATGCAGGAGCCCCGCGAGGATGCCGGGGCCGATGCCGGCGACCTCCGCCCGACCCATCCCTGCGAGCGCCCGGTTGCCTGTCACCAGGCCGCGCAGGACCAGCCAGGGACCACGCAGCAGGTCCCTGGCGGCGCGCAGCGCGATGAACGGGTCACCTCGGCGCAGCCACTTCCCGTAGAAGCAGCCCTGCCCGCGGGCATAGCGGCGGTAGGTGGCCGCCAGCTCCGATCGGTCCCTCCAGGCGAGATGCCCCACGACCAGGGCCGGTTCGTACACAATCGGCACCTTGGCCCGCAACGCCCGGTACGCCCAGTCGTTGTCCTCGGCCGCCCAGCGCAGCAACGGATCCTCGTCCAGCCAGCCGACCCGCTCGAGCACCCTCACCGGTAGGCCCATGTTGGCCGGGAAGAGCACGTCCCGGTCCAGCAGCGGTCGAGTGTAGACGATGCGGTGCGGATGGGTGACGGTGGTCGGAACCTCGCCGTCGCCCTCCGGCTCCAGCCGACCCGTCAGGATGACCTCCCCGGCCCCACGGAGCCGCTCTGCCATGGAGGCGAGCCAGTCGGGGGAGACCCGGCAGTCGTCGTGGGTCACCGCGACGAACCGAGTACGGACAAGCTGCAGGCCCTGGTTGGTGCCTGCGGCGATGCCGGTGCGGGCCGACGGGACGTGCCGGGCGTTGATCCCTCGGACGCGGAGCCGCTCGACCCAGCCCGCCACCGCCGGGCTGGCGCCCTGGTCGACCACGATCAGCTCGGCCGGCCAGGCGCCGCCGGCGGCGATGGATTCCAGGCAGCCTTCGAGCAACGGCCTGCCGACGGTCGGGATCACCACGGACAGGTCCTCGGCGACGAGCCGCTGTGCGGTCAGGGGATTCCCTCTGCAGCGGCTCGGCGCAGCTCGTCGAATCCGACAACCAGGTCGGCACCCCCGATGTCGGGGCAGCGGGTGCCCCAGAGCGGGCCGCCGAGGCGCACCTCGGCGTTGCGGCCGGCGTAGAAGCGCATCGCGTCCTCCGCGGCCCAGTCATATGCGAACTCATGGAGCGCGAAGGATCCCACCGGAGCCGGGGTGACGACCGTGCGCGGCACGTCGCAGACCGCCACGACCCCGCCGTCGGCGACCCGTCGAGCCAGGTACCGCGTCGCGGCCTCGTTGAACTCGGCAGTCTCCAGGCGCACCGAGACGCTGAGCGCCAGCGAGAGCAGCGCCGCGGTGGCGAACAGCCCGGCCACCGCACCGACCACGCGCGCCCGCCGCCACCGCACCCGACTCGCCGCGACCGGCACCAGCGCCGCCAGAATGAGCCACGTGGGGGTGAACGTCCGCGGCGTGTGCCCGCGAGGCAGGGTGACGATCAACGGCACGTTGACCAGCGCGATGAGCGCCGCGGTCGCCGCTCCGTAGCGCAGCAGCACCTGCCATCCCGGTGGAGGATTCGTGGGGCGGTCGCCCAGCAGCCGGGGGCCGAACCGTGCGCCGATCCACCCGCCGAGCGCCAGGATGGCGACGCTGGCAGGAAAGACCCACCAGATGGCGAGGACGATGGAGTGCAGGCCGAGACCAGCGACCGGAAACCGGACATACCAGCCGAGATCGCTGAAGACCGCGAGGACCCGGTCGGTCAGCGCCACTGCCGAGCGCGGGTCGGTTCCCGGCCACAACGCGTACGCCGGCACCAGAAGGAGCGCGATGCCGGCGGCGATCGCGGTGGCTCGGTATCGCTGCTCACGCGGGGTTGCCATCCATGCGGCCAGCGGGAAGGCCAGCACGATCTCCACCGACAGGCACGCAGCCACCGTTGCCACCGCCGCCCAGCCGTGGCGGCCGCGGCGGTAGAGCCGCAGCGCCACCAGCGCCAGTGCCAGCCCGAGCGGCACGTGCAAGGCCGACGGCCACAGCGCCGCCTCGGCGCCGAGCGGGTGCAGCAGCCAGAGCGCCGCCCCCGCCTCCGGCCATGGCGGCGGCAGGCCCAGGTCGCGCAGGAGCCCGTGGAGCAGCAGGCCGACCAGCAGGGTGAGGGCGAGCGGAACGAGGATGACGAGCCCGAACGGCACCTGCTGGCACAGCGGGGCGATCACAAAGATCTCGACAAAGCGGGCGGGGCGGACTGCGCCCATGCGGCGCGTCGACTCGCCGAGGAAGCCGTCCAGGCCGATCTGCGTCGGCCGCAGGCAGGTGTGGTAGTCGTCGGCGAGCGGCTGGCCGGCGACCACCACGGGCAGGGTCACGAGCAGGAACAGCCCACCCACTCCGAGTAGCAGGTTGCGGCTCACTTGCGACGACCCCTGCGCCGCCGTTGTCCGTACCATGCTGCACCCCACGGCTGCACGTACGCCCCGCCGACCCAGCCGGGCCGACGTAGCCTACCGTAGGCGCCGCGCCCGGTCTGGTCCCGGATCGAGGAGGAGTCGTGCCACAGGTATCAGTCGTCGTGCCCACGGTGGGCCGTCCGGCCCTGGCGCTGGCGTTGCGCAGCGCCCTTTGCCAGCGCGGCGTGGACGTGGAGGTGATCGTGGTCGACGACGGCTCGGGCGGCAGGGCCAGGAAGGTCGTGGAGCGCGTCAGTGACCCCAGGGTCCGTCTGCTGGGCGACGATGAACGGCGTGGGCCGGGAGCCGCACGGAACACCGGGGTCGGCGTGGCTAGCGGGGCCTGGGTGGCATTCCTTGACGACGATGACCTGTGGGCGCCCGACAAGCTGGCCCGCCAGCTCGACGCCGCGCGAGCCGCGGGTCGCGACTGGGTCTATGCCGGTGCGGTCGAGGTCGACGACCGGCACCGGGTCCTGCACGTCGAGCCGCCGATCGCCCCCGCGGAGGTGGTGCGGCAGCTGCCCCGTCGCAACGTGGTCCCGGCGGGCGCCTCGAACGTGACGGTGCGCGCAGCGGCGCTGGCAGCCACCGGCCCCTTCGACCCCAGCCTGCGCAATACCGAGGACTGGGATCTGTTTATCCGCCTGGCCCGGCGGGGGCCGCCGGCCGGTGTGCGAGCGCCACTGGTGGCCGTCCGGCTGCATCTGGAGCAGGCTTCGTTGGCGACCGCCAGGCTGCTTGAGGAGCTCGACGCGCTGGAACGCCGCTACGGCGTGCGGGTGGACCGGCCGGCCATCCACCGTGGTGCCGCCTGGGCGTGCCTGCGGGCCGGCCGCCGCCGGGAGGCGCTCGCGGCCTACGCACACGCCGTCCGGGCTGGGGATCTCGGCTCGGTGGCGAGGGCGGTGGTGACCCTCCTACCCGGCGGTGCACGGGAGCGGGTGCTGCGGGGTCGCACGGATCGAGCCGACGGGGGTGCGGTGGACCTGCTCAGGGCCCAGGCCTGGGTGGACGAGCTGCTCCAAGGCTGAATTTGGCTCACCGTCGTCACGGTGGGGCGGCGCGGTTGACGCGGACCGCGAGGGCGGCCACGAAGGCGTCGGTCTGCAAAGGGCCAGGTTCCCAGCGTCCAAGGAGGAAGGGGTCGTCAGCGGACCGGACCGGACGGGGCCAGCCGGTCCACGCCATCCGGTAGCCGGCCGTCCGCGCCGCGGCCGCGACCCTCGCGTCCGCCTTGCCGTGGGGGTAGGCAAGCAGGTCGACGCGCCGGCCGATGGCGCCCTCCAGCGCCTGGCGCCCGTCGACCAGTGCCAGACGCAGCCCTTCGCCGTCGAGGTCGACGAGCCGCCGGTGGCGCAAGGTGTGGAACCCGACCGCCATGCCGGCCTCGGCCAGCTCGGTGATCTGGGGCGCCCGCAGGTGCCGCGGGGCGAGGTCGACGGCGGTGCTCACCAAACGCTGCAGCCACGGGCTGCGCTCACACAGCGCCGCCAGGTCGCTGGCGGTGGCGGCGTCAACGCCGAGCCGCCGCCGGGTATGCTCCAGCCCCTGCTCGGCCACGAGCCGCTCCAGCGACTCGAACCAGTAGGCGCCGAGGCCATGCAGTGACCGACCGGAGAGGAAGAACGTGCCCGTGACCCCGAGCCCCTGCAGGATCGGCAGCACCTGCTCGCTGTGGCTGCGGTAGTCGTCGTCGAACGACAGCCCGAACCTGGGCCGGCGGCGGTCGACGGCAGGGGCGCGCAGCTGTTCCAGCGGAACGACCTCACCGACCTCGCCGAGCACCTCGAGCTGGCGTCGAAGCAGCCGCCGAGGGATCGACGGCACCAGCTCGCCGGTCGGCGCGGCATCGTCGGCGGTGACACGGTGGTAGAGCACCGCGAGCCCGTTGCCGCGGGCGGCGGCGGCGCGCATCGCCGCCGCATGCAGCGGGGCGACCCGCAGGACCGCCTTCCCTGCCCGCTTCAGCAGCGCGGCCAATCGCTCACCTCCGGACGCGCTCTACCCCGGCAAGGTCCTCGAGCCATGCTTGTGCTGCCAGATGCCAGTCTGGTGCCGCGGCGGCCCGCCGCAGCGGGCGGCGGACCAGGGTCGGGCGCGGGCTCAACAGCGCCACCGCAGAACGGGCCACCGAGGCGAGGTCGCCGGTGCGGACCGCGGCGGCGTAGGCCGCCACCGCCGCCCAGCGGCGTCCTGCTCGGAGCTGCGACCAGGCTGCCCACCGGTGGATGGCGCCAGGATCTGCGCCGTGGCGTACCTGCAGCACTCGAGCCTCGGCCACCATCCCGGTGGTGTCCATTGTCGCCTGGCCGGGGTGGATCCGGTAGGCCACCAGGGGGGCGGCCACGCAGGCCGGCCGGCTCAGGCGGGCCAGCCGCAGCCACAGGTCCCAGTCCGCCAGATGTCGCAGGGTCGGGTCGAAACCGCCGGTGTCGGCGAGCAGTCCGGCGCGGACCATGACGTTGGAGGAGCCTGCCGGCATGGGATTGTGCCTGGTGAGTCCGGCCAGGAGCGCGTCGGGCGGCGGCGGTGGGGTCCCACCGAGCAGCCGCCCGGCACCATCGACCTCGACCGCCCCGGCGTAGACCCACCCGTCCTCTCTGCCCGTGGTGGCAAGCTGCCTAGCCAGCTTGTCGGGCGCCCACAGGTCGTCGTCGTCCAGGAATGCCACCCAGGCCCCGTGCGCGGCGGTTGCGCCGACGTTGCGGGCGGTGGCCACCCCACGGGGATGCTCGTGACGGAGCAGCCGCACCCGGCGGTCGCCAAGCGCCGCCACGGCCTCCGCGGTGCCGTCGGTGGAGCCGTCGTCCACCACCACGACCTCGAAGTCCACGCCGCGCTGACCGAGCACCGACCGCAGCGTCTGGCCGAGCAGGCGCCGGCGGTTGTGGGTGGGGATCACCACCGAGACCTCTGGCATCAGCGTTTGACGGCGATCACGATGACGTTCTTGCCGAGTGGCGGGTTGCGCAGGACCCGCTGGATCAGTCGGCTCAGCGGCACGACGACCCGGTCATAGCCCCACAGGGTGGAGCCGCTGATGTCGTCATGGCGCAACAGCCGGTAGACGACGAGGTACGGAACCACCCCGAGCACGTCGAAGTAGCGGGCCGACACCACCTCGAACCCGGCCTCGGTGGCCAGGGCACGCAGCCGGCGCAGGCCGTAGCGGCGATAGTGCCCGGCCCGGTAGTCCAGCTCGCTGTAGAGCCATTCCAGGGCCGGCCCGAACACCAGCAGCGCCCCGCCCGGGCGCAGCGCCTCTGCGGCAAGGCGGAGCTCCTGCGCATCGTTGGCGATGTGCTCGAGCACGTTGAGGTAGACGACGGCATCGAAGCCATTGCCTGGATCGGGCTCGTACTCGGCCAGCGTCTGGCGGCAGGCGGCCACCCGAGGCGTCAGGGCGGCGTACGACTCAAGGTCGGCGAAGACGTTGCCGGCCGGCTCCAGCGCGACGACGGACAGATCGGGATAGCGGTCGACGAGCATGCGGGTGATGGTTCCCAGCCCGGCACCCACCTCCAGGACCCGTCCCCGCAGGTAGGGGTCGAACACGTCGAGAACCCAGTCGAAGAAGTGCTTGGCGGTCCCCAGTCGTTCCAGGTCCTGGGCGGCGCCGAAGTGGTCATCGGTGAAGGTCCGGCCGGCGGTCGACAGACGCCGTTGCCTGGTCCGGTCGACCTGCTCCCGCAGGGCGGCCAGCTGGCGGGCGAAGGCCGCGACGTCGCGGCCACGCAGTCCTCCACCGCCTCCTGCGGCCGGCCGGTAGATGATCGCGGCTTCGCCGACCCGGTAGCCGCGCGCGACCGCCATCGCGACGAACGCCGTCTGGACGCTGTGGCTGGTGAGCGGGATCCCGCCGAAGTCGAAGTCCCGGACGACCGGGAGGCGAGCGACCCGGAAGCTGGTGGTCGCGTCCGCGATCGCCCGGGTCCCGGTGAGCCGCCGGAAGGCCAGGTTGGCCAGGCGTCCGAGGACCCACCGGCTCAGGCTCAGGCCCGGCGTGCCGCTGCCGCGGGTCCAGCGCGAGCCGATGACCACGTCCAGGCCGTCGGCCATGAGCTGGTCGATGAGGTGGGGGATCTGGGTGGCGTCGTGCCGCCCGTTGGCGTCAAGCGTGATCACCAGGTCGGCGCGGCCCTCGCCGACGACGCGCTGGAAGCCAACCAGGTATGCCGCGCCCGGACCGGAAACCGGTCCCGGAACCGTCGTCAGCGGCAGGTCGAGCTCGGCGGCGGTCTTGACGGCAGCCGCCCCCACGTCGTCATCGCCATGCAGCAACAGCACGTCGAGATGCAGTCCACGCGGGCGCAGCGCATAGGCGGCGACGGCCAGGTCGCGGACGACCGTGGCGATGGCGTCCGCCACTCCATAGGCCGGAAGAACGACCGTAGCCGACTCGGGTCGTTCCATCTCCCCCCTGGCGTGCTCGGCTGTTGGATCCGGCAGTTTACAGCGCCCGGCCGATGGCGCATCCGACGGCGGATATGGTAGGCAGGTTCGGGCATCGACGGGTACACGACCACCGCCGGCGGGGGGACGAGGAATTGCGCGCAGGCACCGAGGCGCGACCGGAACGTCCATCCTGGCTCGGCTCCCTCCCGCTACCCCGACCGCTGGCGCTGCGCTGGCTGTCGGGCGGGCTGCTGTTGACCGGTGCGGCCGTCGTTGCGGCGTGGCTGCTCCTTGCGGCCACGCATGTGGACGACCGCTATCGCCTCGACCACGTGGCCGGGGCCCGCATTGCGCTGGCCCAGTATCTCAACGACGGCACCCTGTACCCGAGCCTGTACGACGGCTCGGCCTACGGCGGCACCCGGTTCATGCCGCTGCCCGTCGTGCTGCATGCGGCCACGGCCAGGCTCACCGGCGAGTACGTGGTCTCGGGCAAGCTCCTTGCCTACGGGACCATGCTGGCGCTGCTCGGCGTCACGTTCATCCTGCTCCGGCGCATGCGCTGCCCCTTCCCGATCGCGGTCGGGCTGCTGGCGGCGGTCATGACGACATGGACCGGCCTGGTGGCAGGGATGGGCCTGCGCGCCGACAGCCTGCCGCTGCTGCTCCAGCTGCTGGCGGTCGCCGCCGTGGCCGGCAGCCGGAGGCCGGCGGCCACCGTGGCCGGCGCGGCCCTGGCCGCGCTGGCCTTCGCGGCAAAGCTGAGCGCGGTCTGGGCGCCGCTGGCCATCTGCCTGTGGCTGGCCGCCGTGGACCGGCGGCGGCTGGCCTGGTTCCTGACAGCCTATGGTGTCCTGGTCGGAGGGTTGCTGGCGTTCTTCGCCGCGGCGTCCGACGGCCGCATCTTCGAGAACGTCTTCGGCCTGTCGACGGCGGGGCTGGCCGGCGCCGGTTCGCTCCTGCCCGGCCCCAGCTCCCTCATCCGGCTCCTGGCCGACGAGGCGACCGCCGCCTGGGCCCTCCTGCCAGTGGCGGGAGCCGCGACCTGGCTGGCGGCCAGGCAGCGCCAGATGAGCATCTATGTCGTCAGCCTCGCGTGCTGCCTGCTCGTCCTGATGGTGGTACTCGCCGACGTCGGCACCGGCGGGAACCAGCTGATCGACCTGGTGGTCCTGACCGTCCTGGTGGTGGGCGAGCTCGCCGGCCGGTCTCGTTCCGATCCGCTGGCCTCTGTCGCCGTCCCGGCCGGCCTGGCCGTGGTCCTGCTCTGGGTGACGGTCACGGGTCTGGTGGTCACCGTCGGTCCCGACGCGCGGGAGGCAGTGGGGATGCTCCGGGGCACGCAGCTGTACAGCCGCCAACCGCTGTCGGGGCAGGCGACGCCCGCGACGAGGCTGCTGTCGGAGGACCCGTACGTCCCGGTCTCCCTCGGCCAGCGGCCGGTGGTCCTGGACCCGTTCATGCTGCGGCGGCTCCAGGACCGGGACCCGGCGGCCGTCCAGCGGCTGGCCGAGCGGATCCGGGCCCGCGAGTTCGAGCTCGTGGTGCTGGTGGAGCCGCTGCAGCCAGCCGACCGGGATTGGTGGCGGGACATGCACTTCGGCGTCCCCGTTACCCAGGCCCTTGCCGACGCCTACACCGACAGCGGCCGGGCACAGGGCTACTACCTCTACCGGCCCGACCCCGGCGGATCCTCCGGGGGGACCGGCTGATGCGCCGCCTCGACGGGATCCTGACCTCCCGCCTGGTCCGCCTCCTGAGCTTCCGGCCGGATGTGGACGGAAGGCTCATCGTTCTGGCTGCGGTCGCGGTCTATGTTGGGATCGCCTGGCTCGTGCGGTTCCTGTGGGGCGTCGACGCCCGCCCGTGGCTGGGCGTGCCGCCTGGCCCGTCGCTGTTCTTCGACACCAGGAACATCACCGCGGCCCTCGAATGCCGGCGCCTCGGCTACGACCCGCTGGTGGAGAACCCCTGCGACCCCTGGGCCCGCGCCATGTTCTACCCGCGCGTGTGGCTGCTGCTGCGCTGGCTGGGCCTGGACCAGTCGGACACCTTGGCGCTCGGCCTGCTGATCGGCCTGCTGTCCCTCGCCGCCGTCTGCCTACTCACCGGGCGGATCTCCGCCGGCGAGGGCATCGTCGTCGCCATCGCCGTCTGCTCGCCGGCCGTGATGCTGGCCCTGGAACGCGCGAACATGGACGTGGTCCTGTTCTCGGTGCTGGTGGCGGCGGTGCTCCTGTGGCGCCGGGGCACCGAGCTGAGCCGCACCCTCAGCCCCTTCCTGGTGCTGGTTGCGGCCACCGGGAAGCTGTATCCGGTGTTCGGCCTGCCCGCCTATGCGCTCCTGCGCCACCGGAGGGCGGCCCTGGCCGCCGCCGCCTGCGGGCTGGTGTTCCTGATCTACGTCGCCGTGACCCTGGACGACGTGCGAACAGTCGCGACCACCGCCACCCAGGGGCAGTACTACTCCTACGGGGCGAGGATCCTCATCGGGCAGCTCTACCACCTGGCCGCCGGACAGGACTGGCAGGGCGCGTCGATGGCGGCACAGGCGATCGCCGCCATCCCGCTGCTGCTGCTGGTCCTGGTCCTGTGGGCCTGGTTCCGGCGCCGCCTCGGCCCGGGCGCCGGCGAGCGACCGCAGGCCCCGACGGCCGAGCTGCTGGCGTTCTGCCTGGGCGCGCTGCTCTATGTCGGGACCTTCGCCGTGTTCAGGAACTACGACTACCGGCTCGTCTACCTCCTGCTCACCCTGCCGCAGCTGATGGAGTGGGTCAGGCAGGGTGGAGCCGGGGACCCGCGCAGGAGCATGGCCGGCCTCGGGCTGGTCGCGGTGGTGCTCGGCCTGTGGATCGGCGCGTGGTCGGAGCCCCTGGGGCTCGGCGACGAGCTGGTGAGCTGGGCGGTGGCCGGGCTGCTGGTCGCCCTCTCGGCCGTGTCGGTGCCGCGATTGACCACGCTCCTCACCCCGATGCGGTCGGGACCCGGCTGACGGCTCCGCCAGGTCATCGTTGCCGGTACCATTGGCGTGGATGCCCGGGGCGGCAGCATGCAGTTGCGCCGTGAGGCGCTCAGAAGCCACGGGCCAACGGGGGAGACGATGACGACGTCCGAGATGCGCCCCCGCGGCTGGGAAGAGGCTCCGGGCCTCCTCCAGTCCGCCTGGCGCTACAAGTGGCTGATCGCTGCCGCCGTGCTCCTGGGGGCGGTGCTCGGCTACGGCTGGGCATCACGCCAGCCGACCCTCTACCAAGGGGTCTCCCGGATCGTCCTGACCGGCCCTTCCACCGTGCCGGGCGCCGCCCCGCAGGCACCCGGAGAACCCGACCGCTACCTCCGCAATCAGGCCCAGCTGATGCTCACCTCGGAGGTCCTCAAGCTCGCGGCCGCGCAGACCGGCAACAGGGTGCCCCCCAGGGTGCTGTCCCAGCGCCTGAAGGTGGACGTCGCCCAGAACTCGGACCTGATCACCATCAGCGTGGTCGACTCGACCGGGAAGGGTGCGGCAGAGCTGGCCAACGCGGTGGGGGCTGCCTACGAGGAGTTCATCGTCCTGCAGTCGCGCCGGGCGGCCGACGAGCTCCGGGGCGCGCGAAGCCGCCTGGAGACGAGGCTGGCCGGGATCCAGACCGACCTCGCCGCCAGCCCGGACGATGGCCGCCTGCAGCGCCAGCGTGATGCGGTCTCCGAGGAGCTGTTGGAGATTGAGCGACAGCTGCTGACGACGGTACGCACCGCCGGGACCAGCCCTGTCGGCGTCCGGGAGGACGCCGGTGTGCCGGAGCAGCCCGTCCAGCCGGCACCTCGGCGGACCATGGCCATCGGCATGCTGTTCGGGCTGGTTGGGTCCGGCGCCCTGGCATGGTGGCTGAGCGGGCGGCAGGCGGCTCGGCGGGCATCGGCCGGGGGTCGGTTCGGCAGCGGCCGCAGCAAGCTCGGGCCGGGCATGAGCCGATCCGTGGCGAGGCCGGGATCGCCGGAGGCTCCCGGCGAGGTCGTCGCCCCGATCCTGTACACCCTGGCCCAGGACCCCAACATCGACTGGGAAGCCTTGCTCGACCTGATGGTGCGCCTTGACCAGACGCTCGCCGACGCGTCGCTGACCCCGTACCTCGACGCCCTGCCCAGAATCGTGGTCAAGGAGGTCACCAGGGGCCTCTCCACGGACGTGGTGGCCCTTCTGCTCGACAACGGCGAAGGATCGTTCAGGGTCGCGGGAGGTGTCGGCCTGCTCCCGGATGAGTACGCACGGGTTGTCGACCAGAACCACGAGGCGCTTCGCGATGCCCTGTGGAACGGCGTGGGTATCGCACCGAGCGGCAACGGGTCGCGCCCGGCCACGGCCGATCTGCCGGGCGGCCGTACGGCGGAGGCGCTCGTCATGATCCCGCTTGTCGAGGGTTCCTCCTGGCTCGGGATGCTCTGCTTCGGCCGGCGTGCCCACAACGGCAACCCCGCGGACACGTTCACCGACGAGGAGATCGGCTACGGCATCCGGTGTGCGATGGACTTCTCACCAGTCATCTCGGCGCTCCTCTTCACCCATCGGCTCCAGCGTGCGCTGAAGGCACTTCGCTCCCTCGCAAGCACGGCTGAGGACACCACCGGTCATCCGGGCGACCGCGGTGCCGAGGATCCTCAGCGGAGGTAGACGCCGATCCCGACCAGCAGGACCCAGAACAGCCCGCAGATCTGTAGTGGCCGGTCCCGCAGGACAACCTCTTCGGGCGCACCTCCGCCTCCCGCCTCCAGGAGCATGGCGTAGCGGTAGATCCCGAGTACGAACGGGAGGATGGACAGGGCCGCGGGGACGCTTCGCCCCGCCTCTCCCTCGAACGCCCAGAGGCAGTAGGCGGCGATCGTGACGGTCGAGGTACTGCTCATGACATAGCGGAGGAACGGCTCCGTGTATTCGTCGAGCGTCTTGCGATGGTCGCCGCGGGTCTGGCCAAGGTAGCTGTGCTCGGCCAGCCGCTTTCCGGTCGCGATGAACAACGCGCCGAAGCAGGCGACGAGGAGGAACCAGCTGGACAGCGGGATGTCGACGGCCACGCCGCCCGCCACCGCCCTGAGCACGAACCCGGCCGCCACGGCCGCGAGGTCGACGAGGACGATGCCGCGTAGCACGAAGGTGTAGGCGAGCGCGACCGCCGCATAGATCCCGGTGACGGCGGCGAGCTCCAGCCCGCCGCGCCCGGCGGCCACGGCCATGCCCCCTGCGATCAGCAGTGTGGCCACGGCGACGGCAAGGGGAAGCGGCAGTCTGCCCGCGGCGACCGGGCGCAGCCGCTTGCGCGGGTGGGCCCGGTCGGCCTGCCGGTCGACGATGTCGTTCACGTAGTAGACGCCGCTGGCGACCAGGCAGAAGGCCAGGAATGCCGCCAACGCTCTGGCGAACGGCTCCGGTTCCAGGAGCACCCCGCCGGTCGCCGGTGCCCCGAACACCAGCACGTTCTTGGTCCATTGCCGCGGCCGGGCGGTGACGAGCAGGGCGCGCACCAGCCCAACCCTCGCCTGGCCGGTCGCCGCGGGCTCCGGCGCCTTCGGTGGTGCGGCGGCCAGGGGATCCACCTGCCGGCTCGGTCCTCCCTCGTGGCCGGGGCGGGGCATGCGTTCGGTCATCGCTGCCTCCGGTCGAGCAGCTCGGCATAGGCCGTCTCGTAGCGCAGCGCGACCCCGGCCCAGTCGTAACGGGCGGCCAGCGCCCGTGCTGCCGAGCTCCGGCTGGCCAGCTCCGCATGGTCCAGTCCCTGCAGGGCCCGCAGCAGCGCCCCGAGCTCCGCCGGGGGAACCGACCATCCGGCACCGGCGTCGTTCACCCCGACCAGCTGATCCACCGCGGGACTGACGATCGCCGGGCGTCCATACGACAGCGCCTCCAGCAACGACACGGGGAGGCCCTCCCAGCGCGACATGAGGACGAAGCAGTCGGCGCCGGCGAACGCCTCGTCCAGGGCAGGACCGTGTCGGGGTCCGGCGATGAACAGCCGATCCTCGGCGCCCAGCAGGCGGCCGAGGCGCCGGAGCTCGTCGCCTCCGCCGCGGAAGTCGGGACCGACCAGTGCCAGATGCCAGCCGGGCGCGGCCGCGACGCCGCGCACGAGCAGGTCCAGGCCCTTGTGGACCATGTCCAGCCGCCCGACGAAGAGGAGCAGCCGCTGACCGGGGTCCAGGTCCAGCTCCTTGCGGAACGCCGCCGGGTCCACCTCCTCCCGGGGCGGCATGACACCGTTGGGGATGACGGTGGTCGGCCTCCCCGCGCCGAAGGTGGCCAGGTCGTGCGCCTCGACCTCGGTGAGTGCGACCCGGAGGGCGGCGCGGTGGGCCAGCCGGCGTTCCACCAGGAGCTTGTACAGCGCCTTGCGCCCGCGGCTGCGGCGCAACGAGGCGGGGGCGTAGCCGCCATGCGGCGACAGCACATAGGGCGCCCGGAGGCGCCGGGCCAGCAGCGCGTTGGACGGGGTGAAGACGCTGTGGAGGTGGGCGAGCTCGATTTCCCGGTCGGCCAACGTGGCGAGCCGTCCACGACCCCGTGCCGGGGCGGCCACCACCGTGACCCCCGCCTCGTCCAGCGCCGGCCGGTAGAGCGCCGCCGCCTCGGCGGTCCAGGGTTGCAGCAGCCAGACCTCCAGGTTGTGGCCGCGTTGGGCCAGGTGCACGGCGAGCTGCACGACGACGACAGGCACACCGGAATAGGGGTGGGCTCCGGCCGGGAGTACTTGCGCGATCCGCATGGCTAGGTCGGTGTGAAAGCGGTCGCTCGGCACTTGCTGCTCATGACAATAGCCTTGCATAGGCGCCCACATCGGGTGGTACGGCAGAATGCGGAACAGCACACGCCAGGACTACCGAGGGCACAGGGGTAGACGTGGGAGACCGGCTTCTCGTCCTCTTATGGCACAACGTCGAGGGGACATGGTGCTACCCGTCTTCACCCGGTGCGGGCCGGGAAGGATTCGCGCGGCAGCTACGCCGGCTCAAGCAGCTGGCCACCGTGGTCCCCTTGGAGGACGCTCTTGAGGCGCTCGCCGACCGGCAGCGGCTGCCGCCCCGGCCCGTCGCGCTGACCTTCGACGACGGCTACCGCGACAACCTCGACGTCGCCGTGCCGATTCTGGAGGATCTCGGCCTCCCGGCGACCTTCTTCCTCGTCCCGGGCCTGCTCTCGAACACTGTGCGCCCATGGTGGGAGGTTCTCGGCCGGGGGTTCGCCCTGGCCCGGCCAGCGGTTGTGCACTGGGACGGCAGAGCGCTCCCGACGCGGGGACGCCAGGGCCGGCGGGCGTTTCAATGGCTGGCCGAGCGCCTGAAGGTGCTGGACATGGCCGGACGGGAGGAGCGGGTGGACGAGCTCCTCGCCCTGCTCCAGCCGGAGGAGGAGGGGGCCCACGATCGACTGTTTCTCGACTGGGACGGCGCTCGTGAGCTGGTCCGGCGGCACTTCTCCGTCGGCTCACACTCGACCCGGCATGCGATCCTCAGCCGGGAGCCTCCAGAGGAGCAGGTTCGGGACCTGATCACCTCGCGAAGGGAGCTGGAGGCAGGGCTCGGTGTCCAGGTCCGGTTGCTCGCGTACCCGAACGGCACTCGAACGGACTACGACGAGGCGACGATCCGGGCCGCCACCCTGGCCGGGCACACCCACGCGCTCGGCGCGCACGCCGGGATCAACAGGTCCTCCACGCCGGTCTACGCCCACCCCCGCTTCGTGGTGGCCCCCGACCGGCACTTCGTGGACATGCTCATCCGGCGCATCGCCCTTCGGTTCCCTTCGCTCTGGTGATCGATCGCCCCTAGTCAGCATGGGAGCGGCCGGCTCCGTTCCGCGGATCGCGTGAGTCGTGCTCCGCCAGTGGGAGGATCGACGTTGGGCGGTCGAGGGCGTGCTGTGCCCCCAGTCTCGTGGAGCCGTGTGGCTGGATTCTCAGGCCACCGACGCCTGCAGTCGTTCCTGCTACCCCACTGGGTAGGTCGTCCAGGAGGTCAACCAGGCCCTGGGCTACTCGGCCGGCCTCAATTCGACGCCGGTATCGTGGCCTGGGACGCCAAGCTGGTCGAGCTTCAGCGAAACTCTGGATCGACCATCACACCCCATCATCACCAAGGTGGCGCTCACACAAGTGCCTCACCTTGACAGCCACTCCCAGATCAGAACGGCGCCACCACCCGGAACTGGCTCAGTGGGACGCTGGCCAGCGACGGCCAGTCGGCGTCGGTGCCCCAGTACCCCCCGGTGAACGGGTTACCGGTGGGCGGGACGTTGTCCTTGACATCCTCCTGGTAGATGGTCAAGGCGTGCACGGGCGTCGTGTCCATCAGGATGATCCCGTACTTCTGTGCGGTCCTGCAGTACGCCCGTACACCCGGTGTCGAGATGGCCCCGCAGTTGAACGACGGGTTCAGCTGGAGCCGGGAGCCCTGCGGGATCGCGTCGGGGCTGGTGTCGGGACCGTCGCTCTTGGTGGCCGGGCTCACCCAGCGGTCCTTGGCGCCGTACATCGACGCTCCCTGCAGTGCGTGACCGTAGGTGCCGTCGGCGTCGAGGTGGGTGGCGTCATAGGCACGGAGCAACCCGGCGAGCGAGCTGGTGCCGGCCCCGGTGGGCGCCTTCTCGCCGTTGATGCCAGGGGCCCCGTCGTTGGCGGTGGTCAGCGACTCGATGAGCCCGTAGCCCTGGTAGCCCCACTTGGTGCAGTCGCGTCCGGCGACGTCGGCCCCCCAGATGTCGTAGACGAGCTTGGTGCTGGTGTCGATCACGATGTACTTGTGGTCGTGGTTGGCTCCTGGTCCCTGGGCCTCGGAGGAGCCTGGCGGGATCGGAACCTGCTTTCCGCTGATGGCACCGCAGTGCGAGCCCCACGTGTACCGCGGCGTGCTGGCGTCCGCGTAGAACACGGGTGGCCCGAACTGGCCCCAGGCGCCATTGGTGACGTTGTAGTGGCCGCCGCTGGTCAGCCGCCGGATCATGCCGGCCGAGTTGGAGGCGAGGGGGGCGTTGGCGGGGATGGGGCGGTTCCAGGCCGAGGATGCCGCGAAGGGACGCTCGGCGGTCCCGTAGGTCAGCCCTCCGGAGGTCGTCGCGGCACTCGCTGTCGGCGGCGCGCTCGTCGTGGTGGTGGTCGACTTGGTGGTCGTGGTGGACGCCTTCGTGGTCGTGGTGGGGGCCGTCGTCGTCTGAGTCGTCGAGGTCGAGGCCTGGCTGGAGGTCGTGGTCGTGACTGTCTCCACGACCAGTTGGGGGGTGGTCGCCCCGGTCTCCCGGCTGGCGTACAGGCCAGCGGACTTGTCGTCGGTGGTGAGCACGAGGTTGATGGGGCCGGCGCCACGGACCTGTGCGGTGACGTCGACGCTCGTCCAGCCGTCGCGGTCGACGCGGCCCGAGGTGGCCACGACTGGACCGGGTGCCGGGGCGTTGGCGTAGGTGATCACGTTCTCAGCCCAGGTGCCCTCCGGGACGGTGCGAACGGCGAAGCCGGTGCGGCTGCTGGTCTCGGCGTACAGCCGTAGCCTGGCCGCCGCGACCTCGCCGTCGAGCCCGGTGAGGGCGAAGCGCAGGTAGCTGCGCTCAATCGCGGGATGGGCGTCGGTCCGCAATGCGGGGGTCGAGGCGAAGTTGCGGTCCGGCTTCGACCGGCTGACGTAGGCGTCGGCACTTGGCGCGAAGCGGAACGTCGCCCGTGTCGCGGTCGCGTTGGGGAGCGACGACAGCGCACCGCCCAGGACGGCCGCCGACAGCAGCACCATGGCGATGCGCCGGGAGGTGCGCCGACCCGCGTGCGGACGGTGCCGCCGCGGGGGCCGGGCATGTCGTCCGGTGCGCGACGCGGAGCCGGGAGCGAGGCTGGCGTGGCGGCCACGGTAGGTTCCTGCCATGAACGCATCCTCCTGGGCCGGTGGCAGCAGTACACGGGGGACAGCCGCCGGGAGCAGGCTCTGGGGGGTCGGCCTTGGGGGAGACCGACGTGTATGACGGCTTCTATCACCCTTGGCCCTCTACGGGCAAACTGGGGCCGAGCGGCAGTGCTGGCGCCTGCAAGCCGGTACCCCGGTCCAGGATCACCTAGGGGTCAGCGTCCGTGCCGCCTGGTCGTAGGCGTCCGCCAGCGCGCCCGCGAAGGAGACGGCGGGCCGCACCGGCTCGGCCACCACTGGTGGGGGGTGGGCAAGGAAGCCGTCGATGGCCTCGGCCATCTGGCGGGCAGTGGTCTCGGCCCCGGCCGGCGTGACCAGACGCGCAGGGGACTCGGGCCACTGCCGCACGACCTCCGCCGGCCCGCCGTAGTCGAGGCAGACCACCGGAGTGCCCAGACTGAGCGCCTCGGCCACGCAGAGCGGAGCATCGTCGTGGAAGGACGGATGGAGCAGCACCCCGGCGCGGGCCACCTCCGGAAGCAGGGTGTTGCGGCGGATCCAGGTCTCGAAGCGGACCTGCTCGCTCAGCTGCCAGCGTCGCGCCAACCGCTCGAGACGGCGCCGGTCGGGGCCTTCGCCGTAGAGCCGGAGCACGGCCTCGGGTGTGGTGACGTGGCGAAGGGCGCGCAGGGCCAGGCGGCCTCCCTTCCAGGCCACGATGCGACCGACGAGCAGGATCTCCTGGTTCCGCTGCGGTCCGGGGCGGATGCCGTTGAGGTCGACCGCGGTCGCGTTGGGCAGCACCGTGACCGGGGCCCGGGTTCGTAGCCGCCGGACGATGTGGCGATTCTGGGCGAGGATCACGGCCGCGGTCGCGGGCGCCGTCCGCATCGGCGGCAGCTGGGCGAGCATCCGCCGCGATGTGACCCGGACGGCGTCCTCGAGCAGGCCTCGGAGCCCGAGCTCGGCCAGCAGGGGCATCGGTGGTTCCACGCCTCCGCCGACCGGCCCCCAGACGAGCGGCTTGGGCACCGCGCTGACGCCGACCCGGGTCCAGATGGTGGACATCGTCACGTGGTGGACGACGTGGAACCCCACCTCGCGGTCGAGCTCCAGTGCCCGCCGCATCGCTCGACGCTGCCACAGGTCGTAGTGCCAGTGGAAGCTGGCCAGCCCGAGCCCGTGGTCCCTGACGCCGAAGGGGATCGGCTCCACGTGCACGCTGGACCGGAGCGGGTGTGACGCCAGGAACCGCCGCAGCGCGGGGGCGGCGTTGCTGCTCGTCAGCACCCAGACCTCGTTGTGCTCGGCGGCGGCGAGCAGCGCCCGCAACCCGACCTCAGGCTCGGATCCCTTGCCAGGCTCGCATGAGAATGCCGACAGTAGGACGCGCAACGAACCGATTCCTCCCCTATCCGGTCCGCGCCCGCGGATGGCGGGCGGACCAGGCTGGTTCCGCCAGCCCATCCCGCCGTTGTCCCAGAGCGCGACGCCGCGCCAACGCTATCGCAAGGAGGGCCGTGGCCGCTCGTGGTCCGTCGGCGACCGAGAGCAGAAAATGCAGGAAGGTATACTTTGGCGGCCGTGGGGCGCGATGGGGGGCACGTCGCCCGTTCAGTGCACCTACACGCCGATGAGGAACGAGCATGATCGTCACCGTTGTCACCCCCACCCTCAACGCGATGGAGTACATTGCCGAATGCGTCGAGTCGGCGCGGCACCAGACGACCGACAAGGTCGAGGTGGAGCATGTCGTCGTCGACGGCGGGAGCAACGACGGGACGGTGGAGTTCGCCCGGTCGCACGGTTGTGTCGTCCTCACCGGAGAGGATGAGGGGATCTTCGACGCGATCAACAGGGGCTCGTTCAATTCCAGTGGAACCCTTCTCGGGTTCCTGGGGGCCGACGACACCCTGCTGCCGGGGGCGCTGGACACGATCGTGCGCGCGTACGAGCGGCATGGGGAACCGTGGCTGGTGGGTCGTGTCCGCTGGATCGATGCGGACGGGACCGCGCACGGCGACCTCTCGGCCCCGCCGAGCTGGGTCAGCGCCCCGATGCTGGCCTCGCTCGGCTGGAACTGCATCCCGCACACCTCAACCTACATGCACCGTGACCTGTTCGAGCAGCTCGGTGGGTTCAACAAGGCACTCAAGTACTCAGGCGACTACGAGTTCTTCGTCCGCGCCCGCCGTCGTGGCTCCTACCTCCGGATACACCGCGCGCTCTCGTGCTTTCGGCGGCACGGCCAGAACATGAGCATGCGCGCCGATGCGGCCCAGCTGGCGGAGAACGAGGCCGTGGCCCAGAGCTTCGGACCATCGGCGCCGTGGCGGCGCTTGACCTACCAGTACTTCGTCAAGCTGTGGCTCAACGGCGAGAACCTGCCCTGGTCGGTCCACAAGCGCCTCGCTGCCGTGCGCGCGCGCTGACGAGCCGGATCTCTCCCACAGCCCCTGAAGGGTCGGTGCGCTGATGGCGGGGCCCGGCCGGCACCAGCGCCATCACGGCGGCGTCCTCGGGCAGGTGAGCGTGCGTCGCGCCGTGCCGGCAGGCCTTGTCGACGCCGCCCTGGCGTCGCTGGCCAGCTTCATCGTCACGCTGTACGCAGCCCGGTTCCTCGAAGCCAACGACCTGGGCACCTACGCGCTGTTCTTCAACGCCTTCACCATGGCGGCGGTGGTGCCGACGCAGCTGCTGTTCTCACCGGCCGAGATCGAGTCGCTGAACTACAGCGGGCGCCGCCGGCTGTGCCTCCTCGGGCAGTCGTTGCGTCTGGGATGGCCCCCGGCGACCGGTGCGGCGCTGGTGGGCACGCTGGCTGCGGTTGCAGGCAGCGTCGGCGCGCCCGGCAACGTGGTCGTGCCGCTCGCGCTCACCAGCCTGCTGTGCACGGCGGTGTCGCCGGTCCAGGACCACGTCCGTCGTCTCCTCCACTTCGCCGGCGTCTCCTGGCGGGCCGCTGCCATGTCGCTCCTGCAGCTTGGGGCCGTCCTGGCCAGCCTCCTGCTCTTCACCCGGCTCGGTGTCCCCACTCCGTGGCTGCCGTTCGGGGCGCTCCTGACCGCCAACCTCGCCTCACTCTCCCTTGGACTGGTGCTGGCCGCGGACTGGCGCAACTACGAGCCCCTTTCGCGCATGGCGCGGGCGGACCTGTTCCGGTTCGGACGCTGGCTGGTGCTGATCGGCCTCACACCGGCCGCGGCGAGATTTCTCTCCGGGGTGCTCGTCACCCACCTGGCGAGCGCCGCCACCCTTGGGTACGTCGAGGCCGCCCGGGTGGTCAGCCAGCCGCTCTTCGTCCTGATGATGGGGTTGTCGGCGGTGCTCGTCCCCCGGCTCATGGAAGGCGCCGCGCAGCGCCGACAGGACCTGGCCAGGAACGCGTCCGTGCCGTTCCGGGCAATCGTCATAGCGGGTGGTGTCCTGTACCTCCTTGCGGTCGGGTTTTCGTGGCCGCTGAACCCGCTGCCGCTGGCGTTGCCGAGTGCCTATGTCGTGCAGGGGGTGGTCCCGCTGATGATCGTCGCCCAGATCCTGCAAGGCATCCTCCAACCGCCTCGTGCGCAGCTCACCGGGGCCGGCTGGGGTCGAACGCTGCTCCGGCTCGAGGTCGTCTCCAGCCTCCCGCTCCTCCTGGCATCGGCCACCGCCCGACTGACCGGGGCGTTCGCCGCACCCGTCGGCGCGGTCCTGCAGGGGATTGTTGGGCTATGGCTCCTCGAACGGGCCAGCCGGCGCATCTACCGTGGTGCTGAGCGGGGGGTTGGGGACCGCTGAAGGCCGTGACCGGTCGCTGGCCACTGGCCGGCGGTGAGAGCGGGCAGGCTACGACCCGCCTCGGCGAGCCTCCGGTCCGAGAGCCCCAGGATCGCCGCCAGCGGCGCCATGAAATGTGCGGTGTAGCTCAGTGGGTTGTCGGTGATCGCGAAGATGAGCAGGGCCAGCACGATCTGGCCGGCGGCGCCGTGCAGCCGTCGGTCGTGGGCCCGGAACGCCCCAGTCCAGGAACGCAGGCCGGCGGCGACGAAGAAGAGCCAGACGAGCATGGTGCCGATCCAGCCCTCATCGCAGTAGGAGCGGATGTACTCGTTGTGTGGATGGTCGAGCACGCCACCGGAGAGCGCGAAGCTCAGTGGCGTGGATGCGCCGACGCCCAGCCCTGTCAGCGAAGTGGGCTCGCACGCCTCGAGCAGTTTCGGCCAGAGCTCGCGCCGGCCGGCTGTGTTGACGTTGTCGCTCAGCGTCAGCACGTCTGTCAGGGTGGCGTCCTCATTGAAGAAGAACCGTTGCCGGAACGCATCGGTCTGGCTGACCAGCAGGACCAGGATCACGCAGGCGATCGCGATCGCGAGCCGTCCCCCCCACCTGACGCCGAGGGACGGGCTGACCAGGATCATCACGAGGAGGACCAGGGAGGACATTCGGGAGCCGGTGGCCATGGCGATGGTCAGTGAGATGCCGCCGACGAGGACGGTGAACCGCCAGGACGTCGAGCGGATCGTCGCGGCGACGAAGAGGACGACGAGACTGATTGCCATCGGGCGCGGCGACAGCTCGAGTGGGCCGCTCACCCCGGCGAGGACGGCGACCGCCAGCACCGCGGCGACGCCGACGGCCCGCAGGCAGACCTTCCGCAGCCTGTCCAGTAGGCCCGCGTCAAGGGGAACACACCAGGCCAGGAGGTAGATGAGCGCGGGCACGGTGAGCTGGAGCAGCGTGGCGAAGCCCTCCCCGAAGCTGGGAGCCCATGCGAGTGTCGTGCAGGCATAGGCAAGGAACAGCAGGTAGGGCAGGGCGAGACGAATGGCCCGCTGAGGGAGTGGCTCGGTCAGGACCAGTAGGCCTGCCGCGGCCAGGATGAGGAGCCAGGACCACCCGCTCATCTGGAAACCGAGCACGCGGTTCTGCACGAAGGTCAGCGGGATGATGGCGAATACGAACAGCAGCACCGTCTCGGCGCGTTCCACCGACTTCCCGGCGCGTCCTGTCCCTGGCGGAGCCAGCTCGGTCGACATCCTCGTTTCCTTGCGCGCCTCCGTCACGGTCTCCTGGTCAAGGCCAGCCGGTAGGCCTCCTCCAGGAGGCGAAGCCCGGTTCGCCTGCTGAAGCGCTGCTCATACAACCGGCGTGCACGCACACCGGCCCGATCCACCAGATCGGTGTCCGACAGGTGCCCCAGCGCCTGCGTCCAGGCTACCCGCTGCCCGGGGGGGACAAGCCACTGCTCACCCTGTCCGCGCACGAGTTCGACGGTGCCCCCGACCCTTGACGTGAGCACAGGGAGCCCGCATGCCAGCGCCTCGAGCACCGCCATCGGCTGCCCCTCGTAGAGCACCGACGGGAAGACCAGCGCACGGGACCGGAGCATCCAGTCACTCACGGCCTCGCGTGGCATCCTCCCCGTCAGCCGGACCGCGGGCCGGGGCCGCTGCTCCAGCGCCGGCCGGAGCGGTCCGTCGCCGACCAGCACCAGCTCGAGCCCTGACGGTCGCCAGGCGTCCCAGGCGTCCAGCAGGGTCTCGACCCCCTTCTCGGCCGAGAGCCGCCCGACGTACAGGATCGTCCGGGACTGGGACGGCGGAGCCGGACGAGGCCCCGGGTCGCTCACGAAGTTGGGCTTGACCTGGATCTTGTCCGCCGGCAGCCCACCCCGGACGAACCGCGTCCGGGCGAAGTCGTTCAGTGTCAGGAACAGCTGGACGTGCCGGTTCCAGGTCCTGAGGGCATGGTGGAGCGCGATCGTGCCGGCCGCCGGGGTCGAAGCGACCAGCGACCCGCGGTAGCAGCGGTGACGGACGCCATGCCACGGGTGCGAGCCGACACAGTCCTCACAGGCATGGCCGTCACGGAACAGCTGGGCGTTGGCGCACAGCAGCCGGTAGTTGTGGAGGGTCATTACCACCGGCACGGCGGCGGCGCTCAGGGCGGTGAGCACCGAAGGCGACAACGCGTACCAGGTGTTGTGGACATGGGCGATGTCCGGGCGTACACGTTCGGCCAGCCGGCGTAGCTCGCGGGCGGCGAGCGGGTTCCACGGGGACATGGCGAGGGCCGCGCCCGTCCGGACGGCACCAGCGGGGTTCCGTGCTAGGTGGAGGAGAACGTCGTGCCCGGCGGCGGCCAGCAGCTCGCCTTCGGCCTCTACCACCGCGTCCTCTCCACCCGGCTCGCGATATTGGGTGTGGACCTGCAGGATCTTCAACGTGGCTCCTGTCCGCCGTAACGAGCGGCCGCCGGCGATTCGTCAGTCGAAGGGCTCCAGGTGATGGCCCATCCACCGCTCGCCATCCATCCTGGTGAGCATGGCCCGCCCCACAAGGACCGGGTTGAGGATCTCCGGATCGCGTGAGTGGACCAGGAAGTTGGCGCTGAGATGGAGAAAGCAGCGTCGCCGGCGCTGTGCGAGCGCTTCGAAGAGGGAGGGCTCGAACTGGCCGGCGAGCGCGGCGACACCCGCGCGCTGGGCCTCACCGAAAAGATGGTCGAGGACCACCGCGGCGTCGCGCTCCCTGGCTGCGATCTGCATGACCTGGGAGAGGCCTCGCCGCTGCAGATACGCAACGTACCATCCGAGGACCCGGCCTTCACGGCCACGGACGAGACGCTTGACCAGCTCTCCGCGGCTCTGGACCGCTGCCATCTCCGAGAACAGCCACGCCAGGAACCGCTCGTCGTAGGCCGGCCGGAGCGGCCGATGCTGGGAGATGGACGGGAGGTGCTCGAGCAGCAGCTTCGGCGTGAGGTCCTCGACCCGAGTCGGTGGCTCCGTCACCCGCATGGAGAGCAAGGGCACCCGGTTGGCGACCGCCTGCAGGGCCCGCAGCGCCGGACGGGCCACGGGCCTCCAGGCCGACATGCCGAGCCGCTCGAGCGCCCGCTCTCCGGCAGCGCTCCAGTCGAACAGCCGAACCCACGTGATCGAGCCGAGGTGCCCGACGCTGCCCCCGAGCCCGCTCCAGATCCGACGCGTCGCCTCGGTCGCCCCATCGGTCATGGTCAGGTTCTGCGGCCCGGCGAAGAAGCGGCGGAGCAGGAGCGTGCCGACGCCCCGGTTGCGGACGGCCGGGTCGCTCATCAGCTGCCCGCTGCAGGCCATGCGGAGAGGCTTGCCGTCCAGTTGCAGGCGGCGTACGTGCGACCCGATGAAGCCCTTCACTGTTCCCTGGTCGTCGAGATAGACAAGCGACGGGATCTCAGGATCCACCCAGGGATGGTCGAGGAGGGTGCGCTCGAAGTAGCCGGCCAGGCCCTGGGGGGCCAGGCCGGACCCGGAACGCGAGACGGACTCGTACAGGCTCGCCACCTGTGGCAGGTCGTTCCTCTCCAGGGGCCGGATGACGCTCACAGGATCTCCCTACGCTCCAGACGCGCCGGCGGTTCTCGAGCGTCTGACGGCGGGCCGCTGACCGTTCTGGCCGTCCCGCCGGGTACTGTCAGGCGCTGCGCGCTTCGGGGGCAACGGTGAGGCGGCTCACGATCCGTGCCATGCCGTCGATGCTCAGGAAGTCTTCGGAGAGCAGGTCGGCCTCGGGTACGTCCACGCCAAACTCCTCGGCGATGAATTCGAGCAGCTCGGCGAATCCCACCGAGTCGACGTAGCCGAGCTCGAAGAGGTCGATCGTGCGGTCGAAGCCGTCGTCGCCGGGGTCGACCTCGAACTGGGTCCGCACGAAGGCCTCGATGCGGCTGGCGATGGTGGTCTGGGTGATCAATTGACCTCACCTGGCAAGAGAGGGGACCGCGGTCCGGTAGCGACCGGCGCGGATGAACCGGTCGAGCGTTCTGATGTCGGCGACATCGTGCAGATGCGCGAACCGATGTCGCAACCAGGCGGCGTCGTAGCCCCGGTCGACACAGGCGGCGAGCACCCCACCGCCCAGCTCCGGGCTGCCGGCCTGCGCTCGCACCTTCGGGCGCGAGTACACGTAACCGGGCACGAGATCACCGAAGACCTCGCGGCCCAGCTGCTGCTTGCGCTCCTCGCGTCCGAGGAACTGACCGTCCAGCGCCAGGTAGGCGTCGACGGCGACGGCGTACGGCTGCACCACCGACAGGCCCCAGGTGGCGAAGACGCCGGTCTCGCGATGGCAGGTGTCCAGGCCGCGCACCAGGCTGGCCCGGAGGGCCACGGCCGGGAGGCGCGGCAGCTCGTAGTAGGTCGCCCCGTTGTACCGTTCCTGGTGGTAGTCGACGAGGAACTCGTTGGCCAGGTCGCCGGTCAGCACCAGCACCCGGGTCGCCCGGTCCCGCGCCGGCAGGGCGCCGTCGATGCCGTCGGCGAGCGCCGCGTTGACCAGAGCCGCATGGACGTTGAAGTCGCGCCAGTCGATGCCCTCGACGAGCACGGTGTCCAGGTGGCCGAACAGCTGGTCATGGTTGACGGTGACCTCCAGCAGCGGCAGGTCGAGGTCGTGGGCCAGGCGCCGGGCGATCACGCGGTCCTGGCTGGGCAGGCCGCCGGGCTGGTCCAGGTCGAAGCTGACGGCCACCGCCGCCGGGAAGTGCTCGCGGGCGAGCGCGGCGATGCCGGAGCTGTCGAGGCCTCCCGAGAGGCAGACGAACACGGGAGCGCTCGGGTGCGCCGCGGCGACGGCCGCCATGTACCGTTCCAGGCTCGAGCGGATCTCCCGGGCGGCCTTCTCCAGCTCCAGGATCGGCCCGTCCGCCGAGAACCACCCGGCAGGCACGATCGAGTCCGGCGCGGCCGGCGGTTCCCCGGCGACCAGGTCGACCACGCAGCCGCGCGGGATGGCCAGGATCTCCTCCAAGCGATGGCCGGCCTGGATCAGGGTCCGCGGGCGGGCGGCGAGATCGACCCCGCCGTCCTCGGTGCGCGCCCAGAAGAGCTTGTTCAGCCCGAGGGGGTCGCGGAGGATGCGCCAGCTGCTTCCGGGGCCGCGCTGCACCGCCGCGGCGGCCCCGCGCAGCGCCCATGGTGGAGCGGAGCCGACCTGGATGTCGTCGTCCTCGTACAATCGGTCGCCGTTCCAGGCGAGGTTCTGGTCCAGTCGGCCGAGGACCCGTAGCGGGCTCATGCCGGCGCGAACCTCTTGAGGATCGGCAAGGCGGCCTCGAGCATCTCTTCCGTGCCGGTCAGCGACAGCCGGAAGTAGCCCGAGTGGTGGAACACCGGAGCGGGCAGGACGAGGACCCCTTCGGCGGCCAGCTCGGTGACGAAGTCGAAGTCGTCGCGGCCGGGCGGCGTCCGCACATAGACGAACAGGGTCGCATCCGGCCGCACGACGGTGTAGCCGTCGAGGGTGAGCTGGTCGACGAGCCGCTCCCGCGATCGGGGCAGCCAGCTCTGGTCGTGCCGGAGAGCGAGCAGCCGGGGGACCGCCCGCTGCATCAGCGCGGTCGGCGTGGCGGCGCCGCTGATGCGGGTCCAGCGCACCAGCTCGCCAGCGGTCTCCCGGCGGGCGGGATGCCGCGGGGAGACGGCCACGTAGCCCAGACGCTGGCCCTGGATGAAGTGGTACTTGCCGAACGAGTAGATCAGCAGGGTCCGCTCCCAGAACCCGGCCGCGCTGGAATAGGTGCCGGCCACAGTGAAGTCGCGGTGCGTCTCGTCGGCGATCAGGGTGATCTGGCAGCCTAGCCGCTCCTCGGCGTGCCCGAGGGCCTCGGCCAGCGCAGCCAGCTGCTCCGGCGGGTAGTTGCGGCCGCTGGGGTTCGCCGGGTGGCTGAGCAGCACGGCGCAGGTCCGCTCGGAGACGGCGTCGGCCACCGCGGCCACGTCCAGCTCGAAGGTGTCCGCCGCCAGCGCCACCTGGATCGGGCGCAGCCCGGTCGCCCGGGCATACAGCGGGTAGTCCAGCCAACAGGGGACGGGGATGATCACCTCGCCGTCGGTCCGCCCGCTGGCCAGCAGGGAGAGATGCAGCGCCGACATCGCCCCAGGGGTGAGGATCACGTCGCCGAAGGTGAACGGCAGGCCGTGGCTCGCCCGCAGGGCGTCGGCGACCGCCCGCCGGGCCAGCGTCTGCCCGCCGAACGGGGCGTACTGCAGGTCGAGCATGCGCTCGTCGTCCAGCGCGCTTCTGATCGCCGCCCTGACCTTCTGCTCCGCTCCAACGTACGGGTTGGCGTAGGAGAGGTCGCACAGCCGGTCGCCCAGACGCACGACCCGGCGGCGGATCGCCTCGAACTGCTCCAGCGGCTGGAGGAGGCCCTCAAGCTCAGGAGAGATCATCGCAGCTGCGCCACCGTGGCCGCCGGATCGTGCTTGCCGCTGGGTGTCCGTCCGAGCGCCGGCCGGACCTCGATCCGGCTGGGCTGCATATAGCGCGGAAGCTCCCGAGCGCAGAACGCCTTGAGCCGGTCGAGCCGCCCATTGTCGGAGAGCACGACGTAGGCCACGATGCGAGCACCCCGGAGGTCGTCCGGCTCGGAGGTCACCAGCGCCTCGACGACCTCCCCGGAACCGTACAGGGCGTCGGCCACCTCGTCTGGGCTCACCCGGTACCCGAGGGTCTTGATCAGCTTGTCCTTCCGGCTCACGAAGAACAGGTCCCCATCCTCGTCCTGGTACACGAGATCTCCCGAGAACACCACCCGCTCGCTGTCCGGGGTGCCCGGCGGACGAAGAGGATAGGGGCGGAAGACCAGGGAGGTCGTGTCAGGATCGTTCCAGTAGCCGAGCGCGACGGTCGCCCCCCTGTGCACGAGCTGGCCCGTCTCTCCCGGGCCGCACCGTTCGAGCCGCTCGTTCAGGACGAGGATCTCCGCGCCCGGGATCGCCTTCCCGATCGACCCGGGCTTGCGGTCGACGGCGTCGGGCGCCAGATAAGTGCTCCGGAAGGCCTCGGTCAGCCCGTACATCAGCACCAGGTCGGCGTGCGGCTGGCAGCGGCGTAGCTGGCGGACCGCGTCGATGGGCAGGCGCCCCCCGGTGTTGGTCATGACCCGTAGCGCCGGGAGCCGCTCCCGGAAGCCTTCGACGGTGAGGAGCTGGAGCCACAGTGGCGGCACCGCCGGGAGGACGGTCACCTCCTCCGACCGCAGAGCCCCCACGATGCGGTGGGGGATTGGCGACCGCTCGACGACCAGGGTCGCTCCGGTGCCGGCGCAGCACAGCAGCTGGTTGAGACCGTAGTCGAAGCTGAAGGGGAGCAGGCTGGCGATCCGGTCGTTGGAGGTGATGCCGACGTAGTCCACCACCGCGGCCATGCCGGCCCAGAGGTTCTCGTGGGAGATGGTCACGCCCTTGGGAAGGCCGGTCGAGCCCGAAGTGTAGATGATGTGGGCGACGTCGCCGCCGACCCTGGCGACCGCCTGGAAGCTGTCGCTGGGAAGCGCGTCGTCGAGATCGAGCACACGGGCCGACGTCTCCAACGGCCTCGGCAGGCGGCGGGTCAGGTCCGACGAGGTGAGTAGCAGGCTCGCCCCGGCATGGCCCAGGATGTACTCGACCTGGCGCGGACGAAGCGACTCGTTCACGGTCACGGCGATGGCGCCACAGGCGAGCACGCCGAAGAAGGCGGCGGCCGCCTCGGCACCCCGGTGGAGGAACACGGCCACCCGGTCGTCGGGTTCGACGCCGACGGACTGCAGCGTCCTGGCGATGCCGAGGCTCCGAGCTGCCAGTTCGCTGTACCGGGTGGTGGCGTCGCCGTCGATGACGGCGGGTCTCGCGGGATCGGCTGCCGCCGTCTCCAGCAGCATCTGTGCCGCGTTGCCGAGCAACTGCACCGGGGGGATGCTCGAGGACATTGCCGCGCCGCTCAGCCGTTGACCTGCTTGTCGATCCAGCGGTAGGTGGGCAGGAGTCCCGCTTCCAGGTCGACGGTCGGCTCCCAGCCCAGCACCTCGCGCAGGCGGCTGTTGTCGGAGTTGCGGCCGCGGACCCCTTGCGGCCCATCGATGTGACGCAGGGTGATCCCCTGCTTGCCCGACAGGTCGATGATGAGCCGCGCCAGCTCGTTGATGGTCACCATCTGCTCGGTGCCGAGGTTCAGCGGCTCGGGGTAGTCCGCCTGCATGAGGCGGTAGATGCCCTCAACGCAGTCGTCCACGTAGCAGAACGAGCGCGTCTGCTCCCCGTCGCCCCAGACCTCGATCGCCTCGCCGGGGCGGGCCCGGGCGACCTTGCGGCACAGGGCGGCCGGGACCTTCTCCCGGCCACCGTCGTAGGTCCCGTAGGGGCCGTAGATGTTGTGGAACCGGACGATGCGGGTCTGCATCCCGAACTCGTCGGCGTAGTACTGGCACAGCCGCTCGCTGACCAGCTTCTCCCACCCATAGGCGTCCTGCGGGTTGGCCGGGTAGGCGTCCTCCTCCTTCAGCGGGGCCACGTTGGCCTCGGTCTGCAGGTGGTCGGGATAGATGCAGGCGGAGGAGCTGTAGAGGTAGCGGGAGACGCCCTGCAGCCTGGCTGCCTCGATGGTGTGGATGTTGATGAGGGCGTTGTTGCGCAGGATGGTGCCGTGGTTGGTGGAGATGAAGCCCATGCCGCCCATGTCCGCGGCCAGCGCGTAGACCTCCTCGACGTCCCGGGTGGCCAGCAGGCACTCGTCCCAGCGGCGCAGGTCCCGCAGCTCGAACTCGTCGGCGTCCACGTCGGTGTACTCGGGATACTTGAGGTCGACGCCCCGTACCCAGTAGCCCCGCTGCTTCAGGTGGGTCGCCAGGTGGTGCCCGATGAACCCGCCGGCCCCGGTCACCAGGACCCGCCTGCCCCTGCCCTCGGTCGTGCGTTCGTCCACGATGCTTCCTATCTCTCTGTGATCGATTCGGTCTGCCGCAGGCGTCGTTCCTTCAGAAGCTGCGAGGCGAAGAGAACGACGAAGCGGGGATTGCGGTACAGGTATCGCCGCCACAGCCGCCGGGGCTCATGCACCAGGCGGTGCAGCCACTCCAGGCCGAGTCGTTGCACCAGCCTCGGTGCCTGGCGTTTCCTCCCGGCCAGGAAGTCGAATGCCGCGCCGACTCCCAGCATGACGGCGCGCACCTGCGGCTTGTGCGCGGCCATCCAGCGTTCCTGCCTCGGCGTGCCCAGGCCCACGAAGAGGATGCGGGCGCCGGACCGGTTGAGGTCCTCGATCGTGCGCCGCCGCTCCTCGGAGGTCGGCGGACGGAAGGGCGGGCTGGCGCGGAAGGCGACCTTCAGTCCTGGGAACCGCCGCTTCAGCTCGGCGACGAGCTCCTCCAGGACGCCCTCCGCGCCGCCATAGAAGCCGACAGGAACGCCCTGCTCGGCGGCGAGCTGGCAGACGACCGGGGTGAGGTCGGGCCCGTAGACCCGTGTCGCCGCGCCCGCGCCGAGCAGGCGGAGACCCCACACCAGCGGCATGCCGTCGGGGGTGACCAGGTCGGCGGCCTCCATGATGGCCCCGTACTCACGGTCGTCGTACGCCTCGATGACGTTGTTCACGGTGGCCACGCACACGTAGCGGGACTCGCCCTTGCAGGCCCAGCGCAGCACCTCATGGGCGGCATGGGCATAGCTCGTCGCGTCGACCCGCATCCCCAGGATCCGTCGTGCCGTGACATGGGCCGGTTGCATGTCAGTGGGCACCTTTCCGGCCGAGGACGGCCCCGAAGGTCTTCAGCACGATGTAGAGGTCCAGGGCCAGCGACCAGTTCTCGATGTAGAACTGGTCGAGGTGGATGGCCTCCTCGGGGGTCAGCCCACTCCGGCCGTTGATCTGCCACCAGCCGGTCACCCCGGCCGGGACCTCGTGTCGTCGACTGAGCAGTTTGAGATTGGCGGCGACCTGGTCGGCGGGGAGGGGACGGGGACCGACAAGACTCATCTCGCCCTTGAGAACGTTCCAGAACTGCGGCAGCTCGTCGAGGCTGAGGCGGCGGAGGACGTTCCCCACCCGTGTCAGGCGTGGATCGGACTGGAGCTTGAAGAACGGCGCGGAGGTGTCCACCAGGCGGTCGGCGTTCACCCGCATGGTGCGGAACTTGTGCATCCGGAAGGTGCGCCCGCCTTTGGTGACGCGCTCCTGATGGAAGAAGACCGGGCCGGGCGAGCTGAGTCGGATGGCGATGGCGATGACCGCCCACAGCGGCAGCGTCACCGCCAGAGCGGTCAAGGCGAGGACCACATCGAAGGCACGCTTCATCGCGACCTGCGTCCTGGTCAGCCGGACAGGCCTGATCGAGAGGGCGATCGTTCCGCCCACCTTCTGGAGCGCCAGCCGCGAGGTGAGGGTCTGGGACAGGTTCGCCGAGACCCGTACCTCCGTGCATTCCTGGCGGGCGGCCTGGGTGACCTGAAGGATGTCCTCGGCACTGACAGAGGTGGAGGCGACGAAGAAGCAGTCGGCGTCGTGCTCGTGGACCAGCTGGCGTAGATCCCGGATGTCGCCGACGACCGCCGGCCCGTTGGCGGGGACCGAGGGATCGATTGCTCCCACATAGCCGATTGGGGCGAAGCCCGACGCGGGGTCCTTGAGGGTCTCCGCGAGCCGGGTGGCCTCTCCCGTCGTCCCGACGATCAACGTCCGGAGCGCGAGCCGTCCATCCCGCTTGAGGCGCAGCCGGTAGGCCTCCCACCCTCGCCGTGTCAACAGCTCGAGCATGAGCGCGAGCAGCCACGACAGTCCGAGCCAGGCCCGCGGAAACGCGGACTTGGACCAGTAGCTGGCCATGACAACGAGAACGATCCCGAGGCTGCTGGCGCCGATGATGCCCCGGAACTCGTCGGATGGGGAGAGGTGCTGAGGCGAGTACAGGTTGAACGCCCGGAACGCGGCCACCCACAGCAACGGGGCGACCAGCACGACGGCCAGCTCCAGGGCCGGCATAGGCCGCGCGCTGTAGCGGATCTGATAGCTGACGATCAGCGCCGTGACGATGCAGGCTGCGTCGCTGACGGCCAGGGCCATGGAGATCGCTCGATACCGCCGCAGTGCGCCACCGGCACGGGCCAGTACCGCATGGCCGTTCAGGTGGCCATTGACCATGCCGGCGAGCGCTCCCTCACGCGCTTCTGCCGTTCGGCCCTGCACCGGCTCTACGGCCATGCTAGCTCAGGCCTCCGCGACCGAGGCGCGTCTGCTCCAGGGGCATGTCGCGGCAGACGGATACGGGTTGCCTGACCGTTGGGTGGGAGGAGACAGCGAGCGAGGAGTGAGGACCGGATCACTTTTCGCAATGCCCTTCAGAGCTGGCGGTCGTTCTTTGTGACCATGAAAGTATGCAGAGGGAACAGAACAGCGCCATAACGCAAGCACCGTAGACTTTGCCTACGACATAATCCGTCCCAAAAATCATCCCTCAATTTCGTCGATGATTCGGAACTGATTCGGTCTTGTTTCAAACCAACCTCGGCTGCCTCGAAGGGACGGCGAGCGTCGGCTGTAACGCGAAAGAGAGGGCCGGCGTTCTTCAAGAGTGTGTCAAGCGGCTACACTAGCTCTACCTGGACGGCCCTGGGGGGAAGAGGGAGAAGACGGAAGAGTGATACGCGCGGCGGATGGTTGGCCTGCTGGAATGGTTGCCTGACCCGACGCCACCCGACCCGGGCCTTCTGAATCACACCTTATAGAACGACGAAATGTGTGCCGTCTCCGGGATTTGCTTGCCCTGTGTGGGCGGACCGTGCCGCCAACTCAAGCATCAGTCCGGGGGCGCCCGGTCTCATCGAGTCGCTTTTTCCAGACGTCAGGCTTGCGAAAGGCCTCCCACAGATCAGGGGGATTGGGAGGATGGAACATCTCACGAACGAGATACTGCGTCGCAGCTCGGACGCTGTCGTCATCATCGGCGATGATGGAAGGGTCCTCGATGTCAACGAGGCCTTCTTCACAGCGACCGGCCACGCTCGGCACGAGCTGGTGGGTCGCCCGGGGCGCGATCTCCTCGTAGGGTTCGAGCGGACGGCCGGCCTCAAGGCCGGGGCCCTCGAGCGGCTTGGCGCGATCGCGGGCGCCCCAATCGGCCTGTGGACGAGGTCGGGAGAGCTGCGTGTCGGCGACCTGTCGGCGCTCGAGCTCCAGGTCCAGAGTGAGGAGATCGCCCTCTACACCATTCGCGGCCTGAGGGATCCATCACCGAGGCAGCGACGCGCGCTGGCTCGGGAGGAGCTGGACGGTGTTCTGCGAGGCGGCGCCGGATGGCCGGAGACGGCCATCCGGTCCTTGCAGGCCTTCGGCAGCTGCCTGCGATGGGACTTCGGGGCGCTCTGGCGAGGCATGCCGCGGATGGGGAGCCTGCACTGTATTGCGGTGTGGCGTTCTCCGCAGTCCGACCTCAAGCAGCTCGAGGATGCAACCCGAGACGCCGTCTACCCACCTGGCATGGAGTCGCTCGGTCGGTCATGGATGGAGGGGGAGCCCACCTGGATTCCCGACGTCTCGGCCGACGCCGGGTTCATGCCACGGCACGGCGGGGTGGGGGAGCCGGTGCACGGGTGGCTCGGGTTCCCGGCCCTGGGTCGTGACGGCGTCGTCGGCGTGGTCGAGTTCGTCAGCCGTGAGATCCGGCAACCAGATGCGGAGTTCCTCGGGATGGTCGAGGACTTCGGCCGGCTCTTCGGCCAGGTGATCCAGGACATTGGGTTTGCTGACGTCCGCCCCCTCGAGGACGCCGCCACAGTCTCGCCTGCACCACCGCAGCCTCAGCCGGGAACCGTGCCAGCCGCGTTCCGTGACCTTGCGGGGGCCGTCGCGGCGGCCGCCGCCACGCTCCAGGAGCGTCCCCCCGCCCCGGACGAGATCGAGCCACCCGCGCTGCTGGGGCAGCTCACGGCGGAAATCGACAAGCTCAACCGGCTTCTGGGCGCCGCCGAGCGAGGCGCCCGGGCGCCCGCCTTGGTGCCATCCGCTTCGCCAGCCCAGCCGGCGGCCGAGCGGATCCAGGGGCTCCCGACCGGCTTGACGTTGAAAGCCGTGAGCCTGCGCACAGGCATCCCGGCGGCGACGCTGCGGACCTGGGAGCACCGCTACCGGTTCATGCGCCCGCAGCGCTCGTCGACCGGGTACCGGCTCTATGGCGAGGAAGAGATCGCACGCATCGAGCAGGTCAAGTACCTAGTCAGCCAGGGGGTCAGGGTCGGGGCGGCGATGAAGGCGGTCATCGAGCAGGCAGAGGCGCCGCCCGACGAGGGAGCGCAGGACGGCGGCCGCACCGGCCAGCCGGGCGATGGCACGGACGCCGAGGTGTACCGTCTCGCGTCCCGGGTCCAGGGCGGTCGCCACTCTCAGCGGTAGAAAGACGCTCCACCCTCCGCCGCGGCCCTCAGACCCCGGGGGTCACGTCCGAGACGGGCCGGCCGCCGATGGCCACTGTCCGCCGCAGCAGGTCCCTGGCCCCGACCAGCCGCCCGGCGGCCGGCCCGAGGCCGTCGGCGCCCCGGCCGGCCAGGGCGAGCTCCAGGGCGTCCAGATGCTCCTCGAGCAGGCCGGCGAGCTCGGCCGCGGCCGGGGCCTGGAGCCCGAGGGCGCGCAGGTGCTCGCCGAGAGACCGGTAGGCGTCGCGGGCCGCGGCCGCGTCCTGGAGGCCGCCGGCCTGCTCCGGCCCTGGCCGGCAGTGCTGGATGGCCGCCTCGGCGGCCGGCTGGAGGGCGACCGCCCGCTCGGTCAGGGCCAGCAGGGCGTCGCGGGCGGCCGGGTTGGCCCGAGCCCATTCGGCGACCGACGGCGGCTCCACGGGCCGGTCCCTCAGGTCGCCTCGATGATGGCGATGGTGGCCCCGGTGGGCACCGTCTGACCCTCGCCGACCTCAAGGCCGGACACGGTCCCGGCCTGGTGGGCGGTGACGTGGTTCTCCATCTTCATGGCCTCGAGGACGACCAGCGTCTGCCCGGCCCTGACGGTGTCGCCCTCGGCCACCAGCACCTTGACGATCGTGCCCTGCATGGGGGTCTTGACGACCTCCTTGCCGGGACCGCCGGACTCGGCCCGGGCCCGCTCCAGCGCCTTGGGGGAGCGGGGGGTGCGGATCCGCTCCGGGACCTTGACCGGCTCCTGCGGGAACAGGTCGACGTCGAAGCGCTTGCCCTCCAGCTCGATGACCAGCCGCCGGGGCGGCGGCTTGACCAGCGGCTGGGCGGTGCCGTCCACGGTCGCCGGCTCCAGCGACGACAGGTCCATGCCCTGCTCGACCAGGACGGTCGAGACCTCCCCGGCCACGAAGGCCGGGTCGGCCATGGCCAGGCGGTGGAACGGGATGGTGGTGGGGACGCCCTCGATCTGGAACTCGTCAAGGGCCCGCAGCATCCGCCGTCGGGCCTGCTCGCGGTCCTCGCCCCAGACGATCAGCTTGGCCAGCAGCGAGTCGTAGGCCTGGGGGACGGTGAAGCCGGCCCGCACGCCGGCGTCGACCCGCACCCCGGGGCCGGACGGCTCCCGCCAGCCGGTGATCGGCCCCGGGGCCGGCATGAACCTGGCCCCGGGGTCCTCGGCGTTGACCCGCGCCTCGATGGCGTGCCCGCGGGCCACCACCCCGTCGTAGGCGGCCGGGATGCCCTCCCCGGCGGCCACCCGGAGCTGGGCCTGGACCAGGTCGACGCCGGCGGTCAGCTCGGTCACCGGGTGCTCGACCTGGAGCCGGGTGTTCATCTCCAGGAAGTAGAAGTTGCGGCTGGCCGGTTCATAGAGGAACTCGACGGTGCCGGCGTTCTCGTAGTCGGCCGCCCTGGCGATGTCGCAGGCGGCCTTGCCCAGCGCGACCCGCACCTCCTCGGGCAGGCCGGGGGCCGGGGCCTCCTCGATCAGCTTCTGGTGGCGGCGCTGGAGCGAGCAGTCGCGCTCACCCAGGAACACCACCTCGCCGCGCCCGTCGGCCAGGACCTGGGCCTCCACGTGGCGGGGGGCGTCCAGGTAGCGCTCGACGTAGATCTCGTCGCGGCCGAAGGCGGCCGTGGATTCGCGCCGGGCCGACTCCAGCCCGGCGGCCACCTCCGCGGCCGAACGGACCACCTTCATGCCCCGCCCGCCGCCGCCGAAGGCGGCCTTGAGGGCGAGCGGGTAGCCGTGTCTGGCCCCGAACGCCACCGCCTCCTCGGGGCCGGCCAGCGCCTCCAGGCTGCCGGGGACCAGCGGCGCCTTGGCCTGCTCGGCCACCTTGCGGGCCGACACCTTGTCGCCCATGGCCGCGATCGCGGCCGGCCTGGGCCCGACCCAGCGCAGCCCCGCCTCCAGCACCGCCTGGGCGAACGCGGCGTTCTCGGCCAGGAACCCGTAGCCGGGGTGGACGGCGTCGGCCCTTGACCGCCGGGTCACCTCGATCAGGGCGTCGATGTTCAGGTAGCTCCTGGCCGGGGCCGTCTCGCCGATGTGCCAGGCCTCGTCGGCCACCTCCACGTGGAGGGCGTCGCGGTCGGCGTCGGAGTAGACCGCCACCGCCACCAGGCCGAGCTCCCGGCAGGCGCGCAGCACCCGGACGGCGATCTCGCCCCGGTTGGCGACGAGCACCTTCTCCACGCAGCTGCCTCCTCGCAAGGGTCCGGGGCGTCGCCGACAGCGTAGCCCAGCCGGGACCGGCGCAGGCAACCAGGGCCCATGGCGGCGTTTGCGTTCCGCCTTCCGAGGCAACCGCAACCTCGCGAGGGGCGAAGGTTCCAAGAGACCAACCAGCAGCCGAAGAAGCGGAGCCAAGGTGCGCGACGTCAGCATCCAGGCCTGGCCGGCCACACTCGAGGAGTTCTGGTCCTGGCACATGGAGGCCGCCTGCCGGCAGGTGGACACCACCCTGTTCTACTCGCCGGAGGGTGAGCGGGGCCCTCGGAAGGAGCGCCGCGAGGCCGCGGCCAAACAGGTCTGCGGGGCGTGCAAGGTGGTGGAGCTGTGCGCGGCCTACGCCATCGCCACCCGGGAGCCGTACGGCACCTGGGGCGGCCTGTCGGAGCACGACCGCCGCGAGCTCGTCCGCCGGATCGACCCCCGCCTGGCCCAGCTCCGCTACCGCAGCGCCCTGGCGGCCTGGGAGGACGAGTCGGTCGGGGCCTGAAGCTAGAGGTCCCGGCCCCAGGTGGAGCGGAGGCTGGCCCCCCAGCGGGTGCCGGCCGGGTACGCCCTGACCCCGACCCCCGGCCGGGCGTTGGCCACCCAGGGGCCGAGCTCCTGGCTCTTGTCCCAGGCCTCGACCCGGTCGATGGCGGCGGCCAGCACCTCGGCCTCCTCCCCCTCGGGCACGCCCTTGACCAGCTGGAACCGCAGCCCGTCGGGGGTGTGGAGGACCAGGATGTCGCCCGGCCCCGCCCGGCTCTGCCGGGCGGGGTCTGTTGGATGTCTGCCAGAGGCCGACATCATGCCGTTCACAGTGGGATGTTTCCGTGCTTGCGGGGTGGG
>Ga0081538_10000401_pt1 | contig 48979 bp, 47 predicted proteins | sample TabmetS5T2R1_FD_71022 | JGI IMG/M metagenome (GOLD analysis project Ga0081538, IMG submission 71022) | Tabebuia heterophylla rhizosphere microbial communities from the University of Puerto Rico - S5T2R1 | ecosystem: Host-associated > Plants > Roots > Rhizosphere ... | reverse complement strand
TCGACCTCGCCCTTGCCACCGCGACTCGGACCCTCCCCCTGGTTGCCAGTAGTGCGCCGTCGCTTCCGGCGCGGCTTGGGCTCCGGCTCCGGCTCGTCCGCCGGCACGGCGGCGGCATCGTCGGCCTCCGCCACGGGCGCTGCGGCCTCCGCGCGATTCCGCCGAGCACGCCGAGCCCGTGCCCGCCGCCTGCGAGCGGCCTCCCTCTTGGCGGCCTTTTCAGATCCCTCAGAAGCATCGCGCCCGTCAGCGCCGGACTCCGACACCTCCTCCTCAGCAGCCCCCGCCGCGGGCACGACACCCTCCCCGGGATCGTCGTCCGACGCGGCCCCCACCAGCACCACGAGCACCAGCACGCAGGTCAGCACTCCGATAAGCGTGAGATCCCGGCGCCGGTGCCGCCGGAAGGCCGCCCGCGCCGACTCCGGCGCAGAGCCGCTCCCCGCGACCGCAGCACCGCCCCGCTTCGCCTCGCGGCGGGCGATCGTGTCGCTCCAGTCCGCGCCGACGAGCTCCGCCGCGTGGGCCATCGTCTCGCGAAACAGGAGCGGTCCCGCTGCGATCGGGGCCCAGGCGCGGTAGGAGACGCCCGCCTCCTGCATGGCGTCGCGCCCCAGCCGGCAGGTGTGGCAGCGCATCAGGTGCTCGCCGAGCCAGCCCGCCTCGTTCGAGTCCTCGCCCAGCTGGCCGTCCTGCTCCAACGCGATCAGCGGAAGCGCCCTCTCGCAGTCGGGCGAGCTCGCCGCGATCGAGGCGAGCGCCGTGCCGCGCAGCGCGTCGCGGAGGTTGATCCGGGCTCGGGAGATCAGCTGCGCGACCGAGTTGCGGTTCATGTCCAACAGGTCGGCGATCTCGTCGTAGGAGAGCTCCTCGAGCTCGCGCAGCGCGAGCACCTCGCGCTGGCGCTCCGGGAGCGCCAGGTTCGCCAGCCGGATCTCCTCGGTCCTGGCCTCGAGCAGGACGTTGCGCTCGGGGTCGTCCTCCGGGTCGCCCGGGTCGAACCCCGTCCCGCCGCCGCCGACGCCGCCGCCCACAGGGGTAGCGCTCTCCGGGATCTCGTCGCTCGGCTGGGTGCGCTTGCGGCGCTCGATCAGGTCGTAGCAGGCGTTCCGCGCGGAGGTGAGGAGGTAGGAGCCGAAGGCGAAGTCGCGATCGGCGAGCTCCGGCAGCCGCCGCAGCACCCCGAGAAAGGCCTCCTGGGTCGCGTCCGCCGCGTCGTCGCGTGAGCCGAGGATGCGGTAGCAGAGGTTGAAGGCGCGGCTCTCGTGCCGCTCGTAGAGCTCCGCGAAGGCGTCGCCGTCCCCTTCAGCGGCACGCCGAGCCAGCGCCGAGTCGTCGGCGCCGAGGCCTCGGCTCGCGAGTCCCGCCACTGGGGCCAAGGTACCGCGCATCCGCGCCCTGCGAAAGGGCGTCTGGACGGAATGCGCAACGCCGGCCATCTCCCCTCCAACCGGCGGGCGGCGCAGGAATTACGGCGTCGTCAGCGACCCAGGTGCATGCCCATCGCCCGCGGAGCGGCGCACACCGCCCGGGTCAGCGGGTCGGCCCTGCCGCCCTCCTCGGCGAGTCGCTCGCAGCGGATCAGCGCCGAGCGGACCAGCGATCCGCCCAGCCACGTCAGCGGCTCGGGCGGCACCACGGCGCCGGGACCGGCGTCCACGATCGGGAGGCGGGTGTGCTCGTCGCGGCGGTCGAGCGCCAGCGAGGCCAGCGCGCGGCCGGCCATCTGCGAGGGCCCCACGCCGTTGCCCGTGAAGCCGAACGCGAAGTGCACCGGCGCGCCCGGCATCGTCCCGATCTGCGGGATGTGGCTCGGCGAGACGTCGATCGGCCCGCCCCAGGCGTGCGTGATCCGCCGGCCGCGCAGCGCGGGGAAGATGCGAAGGAGCCCCGCGTGCGTCTCTGCGGCGACTTCCGGGTCCACCTCCACCCGGCCGTTCAGCCGCGATCCGTAGGCGAGCCGGCCGCCGCCCCAGCCAAGCAGGATGCGGCGATCGGGCGTGGTGCGGAAGTAGTGGAGGAGCGTACGGCCGTCCGTGATGCACTCGCCCCCCGTCCAGCCGAGCTCCTCGATCACGTCCGGCACCGGCTCCGTCAGCACGATGTGGGACGAGGTGACGGTGAGCCTCGTGTGCAGACGGGGGAGCGCCCGCGCCGCCGAACCCATGGCCAGCACCACGGCACCGGCCCGCACGCGGCCGGACCCGGCCTCGGCCACCGTCCCGCGCAGCGCCGCCACGCGGGAGCGCTCGAACACGAGCGCGCCGCGCTCGACCAGCCGCCTCCTCAGGCCGAGCGCCAGCCGGGCGGGCTGGAGCGTGGCGAAGTCGGGCACGAGGACGCCTCGCCGGAAGACCGCCGAGTCGCAGCGGGTGCGCACCTCTTCGCCCGACAGGTCCACCACCCGCTCCGGTGCGCCCAGGGCCGCGGCCGCCGCCACGGCCGCGCGGCCGGCGTCGTCGAAGGCGGGCGCCGTGGAGACGCACATGTAGCCGGACTGGTCGAACGAGGCGTCGACCCCCTCGGAAGCGCACCAGTCGCCGATGGCGGTCACGGAGGCCGAGGAGGCGTCGAGCAGGGCGCGCGCAGAGCCGTCGCCGAAGCGCTCCCGCAGCGAGGGCCCTGACAGCCACATCGACTCGCAGAACCCCCCGTTTCGCCCGCTCGGCCCGTGCCCGCAGATCCCGCCCTCCAGCAGGGCCACCGTGGCCCCTGCCTCGAGCAGGTGCCAGGCGGTCCACATGCCCGTGTAGCCGCCCCCGACCACCACCACGTCGGCGTCCACCGTCCGGTCGAGCGCCGGCCGAGGCTCTACCGTTCCGGCCTCCTCCAGCCACCACCCGGTGGCGTTGTGACGGCCCACGTGCGTACCCTGGAGAGTGATGGGCAAGACCCTAATCATCGCCGAGAAGCCCTCCGTCGCCCGCGATCTGGCGGCGGCGCTGCCGGGATCCTTCAAGCAGGCCAAGGAGAAGACGCACCTGGTCGGGGACGACTACGTGATCACCTGGGCGGTCGGCCACCTGGTGGGCCTGGCGGAGCCCGACGCCTACGACCCGAAGCTGAAGAAGTGGCGCTTCGCCGACCTTCCGATCATCCCCGAGGAGTTCAAGCTCGTCCCCAACGACGAGCGCGCTGCCAAGCAGCTCAGGGCGATCCACAAGCTGATGGCCGACCCGGAGGTCGAGGAGATCGTCAACGCATGCGACGCCGGCCGCGAGGGCGAGCTGATCTTCGCCTACGTCTACGACACCGCCAAGGTGAAGAAGCCGGTGCGGCGCCTGTGGCTCTCCTCGATGACCAAGAAGGCGATCGCCGAGGCCTTCGAGCACCTGCGCGAGGGCGAGGAGATGAAGCCGCTCGAGGCGGCCGCCCGCTCACGCTCGGAGGCGGACTGGGTGGTCGGCATGAACGCCACTCGCGCGGCCAGCATCAGGCTGCGTGCCGCGTTCGACGGCGCGGTCTCGCTGGGCCGCGTGCAGACCCCGACGCTCGCCCTGGTGGCCCGCCGCGAGGAGGAGATCCGAGCCTTCAAGCCCGAGCCCTACTGGCTCGTCGAGGCCCGCTTCGAGGCCTCGCAGAGCCGGGCCTACAGCGGCCGCTACCTGGGCGGCAAGCGCCTCCCGGCGGAGGTGGACGCGGCCAAGATCGTCGATGCCTGCGCGGAGAAGCCCGGCGAGATCACGAAGCTCGAGAAGAAGGAGGAGCGCGAGCGCCCGCAGCTGCTGTACGACCTCACCTCGCTCCAGCGCCACGCCAACACCATGTACGGCTTCTCGGCGCGCCGCACGCTCGCGGCCGCGCAGCGCCTCTACGAGGAGCACAAGGCGCTCACCTACCCGCGCACCAACTCCCGCTTCCTGACCGGCGACATGATCGCCGAGATCAAGCCGACCGCCGACCTCGTCGGGCACAACCCGCAGTACCGGCGCGCCGCCGAGTACGTGCTCAAGCTGGACAAGCTGCCGCTGGGCCGGGTGGTCAACGACAAGAAGGTCCAGGACCACCACGCGATCATCCCCACCCGCTCCGAGCACGACCTCGGCCGCATGGGGCAGGACGAGCTGAAGGTCTACGACCTGGTGGCGAAGCGCTTCCTGGCCGTCTTCCATCCCGAGGCGGTCTACGAGCGCACACGCGTCGAGACGACCGTCGAGGAGCATGTCTTCCGCACGAGCGGCCGGCGTCTGGTCGAGCCGGGCTGGAAGGGCGTCTACGGCGAGGAGGCCGAGCAGCCGCGCGCCGACGACGACTCCGGCGGCGACCAGCTGCTCCCGAAGCTCGAGCAGGGCGAGGCCGTCCAGACGCTGTCGGTCGAGTCGATCCGCAAGGAGACCCAGCCGCCGCGGCGCTTCACCGACGCCTCGCTGCTGGCCGCGATGGAGACGGCCGGCAAGGAGGTGGAGGACGCCGAGCTGCGCGAGGCCATGAAGGACTCCGGCATCGGCACGCCGGCCACGCGCGCGTCGATCATCGAGCGCCTGGTCGACGTGGGCTACCTCGAGCGCGAGGGCCGCGCTCTGGTGGCGACCGAGAAGGGGATCCAGGTGATCAGGCTGCTGAACAGCCACCCGCTCACCTCGGCGGGCCTGACCGGCGACTGGGAGCACCGGCTCGGGCTGATCGAGCGCGGCGAGGACACCCGCCCGGCGTTCATGACCGACATCGCCAAGTTCACCACCGAGACCGTCCAGGAGCTCGACAAGCTGAAGGGCGTGCGCATCGAGCGTGCCAAGCTGGGCCCCTGCCCGGTCTGCGGCCGCGAGATCTCCGAGAACCGCAAGGGCTACTCGTGCTGGTCGCGCGAGGACCCGGGCTGCGGCTTCGTGATCTGGAAGCGAAAGGCGGGCAAGTCGCTGCCCGTGGCGGTGGCCAAGGAGCTGATCGAGTCGCTGCGGGCCTCCCGCGAGGCCGGCGAGGACCCGGGCGTGGGACGCACCGCGAAGGCGGTCACCGGCTTCCGCAGCCGCTCCGGCCGCACGTTCCGCGCGAAGCTGAAGTTGGAGCAGGTCGAGGACGGCAAGTGGCGCGTGGACTTCGACGAGGAGTGGGCGAAGGAGCCGCCGAAGGGCGAGGCGGAGGAGGAGAAGGCGGAGGCCGAGGTGCCAGGCGCCGAGGAGCAGGCGGAGGCAGAGCGGGCCACGGCCTGACCTACTCCTGGTAACCTACCGGCGGTAAGTGGATACCGCCGCCCGCATCGAGGACTTCCAGCACGGCCGAGTGCCCCGCGCAGTGCGCCGGCGCCAGCTCGTCGAGCTGGCCGAGCGGCTCTTCGCCGAGCGCGGCTATGCCGGTGCCTCGATGGAGGAGCTGTGTCGGCGGGCCGGCGTGACGAAGCCGGTGGTCTACGAGCTGTTCGGCAGCAAGGACGGCCTGTTCCGCGAGTGCGTCGACCGGGCGGTGCGGCGGATGGCGGACAGCATCGCCGCGGCCGTGCGCGCCGAGGACGACCCCGAGGCGCGGCTGCGGGCCGGCGGCACGGAGTTCCTCCGCTTCGCGAAGGACAACGCCGTGGCCTGGGAGCTGATCGCCATGGGCGGCCGCTTCGCCGACCAGGCTCTGACCGTTCGCCGCAGCCAGGCCCAGCTGATCCGCGCGCTGCTCGAGGAGATCGCCCCGGAGGGTGCCGACCCGCGCGAGCTCGAGGCCCTGGCCTGGGCCGTCAACACCGCCTACGAGGGAGCCGCCCACTGGATGTGGGAGCACCCCGAGGTCCCCGTCGAGCAGGTGGCCGACTGGATCGCCGGGCTGCTGGGCCCCGGGCTTAGGAGGTTCGAGTGACCCACCACCGAGTCGTCGTCGTCGGGTCGGGCTTCTCGGGCCTCGGCATGGCCATCCGCCTGCTGAAGGACGGCGAGCGCGACTTCGTGCTCCTCGAGCGCGCCGGCGAGATCGGCGGCACCTGGCGCGACAACACCTACCCGGGCTGCCGCTGCGACGTGCCCTCGCACCTGTACTCGTTCTCGTTCGCGCCGAACCCGAACTGGTCGAGCACGTTCTCGCCCCAGCCGGAGATCCTCGACTACCTGCGCGACGTCGCGCGCCGCTTCGGCGTGATGCCGCACGTGCGTTTCCACACCGAGCTCGAGGCCGCCGAGTGGGACGAGTCGGCCGGCCGCTGGCGGCTGGATACCTCGCAGGGCTCGATGACGGCGGAGGTGCTGGTCTCGGGCCAGGGCCCGCTCAGCGAGCCCCGACTGCCCGACGTGCCGGGCCTCGACGGCTTCGAGGGCACCACCTTCCACTCGGCGAGCTGGGACCACGCCCACGACCTGACCGGCGAGCGCGTGGCGGTGGTGGGCACCGGCGCCTCGGCGATCCAGTTCGTGCCCGAGATCCAGCCGCGCGTCGAGCAGCTCCACGTCTTCCAGCGCACACCGCCGTGGGTGGTGCCGCACCCGAACCGGCCGATGACGCGCTTCGAGCGCGCGCTCTACTCGCGCCTGCCGCTGGCGCAGCTCGCGATGCGGGCCGGGATCTACTGGGCGAGGGAGTCCTTCGTGCTGCAGTTTCGCCATCGCCGCGTGCGCCGGCTGGCCACGAAGCTGGCGCTGCGGCAGCTCGGGGCCCAGGTGCCGGACCCGGAGCTGCGCCGCAGGCTGACGCCGCGCTACGAGATCGGCTGCAAGCGCATCCTGCCCACCGACGAGTGGTATCCCGCGGTGACGAAGCCGAACGTCGAGGTGATCGACCAGGCGCTCGCGGAGGTGCGGCCGCACTCCGTCGTCGCCGCCGACGGGACGGAGCGCGAGGTGGACACGATCATCTTCGGCACCGGCTTCCACGTGACCGACATCCCCTTCGCCGACACCGTGTGCGGGCGGGACGGCCGCACGCTGGCCGAGGTGTGGGACGGGTCGCCCGAGGCGTACAAGGGCGCCGCGGTGGCCGGCTTCCCGAACCTGTTCCTGCTGGTCGGCCCGAACACCGGGCTCGGCCACAACTCGATCGTGTTCATGATCGAGAGCCAGGTGGACTACGTGGGCGACGCGCTGGCCTCGATGCGGCGCCGCGGCGCCCGCCGCGTGGAGGTGCGTGCGGAGGCGCAGGCCGCCTACAACGCCGAGGTGCAGCGGCTGACGCGGGGGACCGTCTGGGTGAGCGGGGGCTGCGCCAGCTACTACATCGACCGCAACGGGCGCAACTCGTCGCTCTGGCCCACCTTCACCTGGCCCTTCCGGCGCCGCACGCGGGAGTTCGACGAGGGCGCCTACGCGCTCGGGGCGCCGGCCGCCGCGTAGCCGCGCAGGGCGTTGTCGATCCGCGGCGGACCGGTCTCCTCCACCCACGCGACGGTGCCGGGCCAGTAGGGGCTGCGCTCCGCCCGCTGCGCCATGAGCGTCGGCTCGGAGTACCAGCTGCCGGTGTTCCACAGGCGGGTGCCGGAAAGGGTGGTCCACTCGGCTTCCTCGTCGCCCTCCAGCGGGCCGGGCCGGTGCGTGTGGGCGAACAGGACGTGCTCGGCGCCGGGCGCGAGCACCCCGGCCACGCGGCCCATGGCGAGCAGCCCGGCGCGGCGCAGCTCCTCCCCGCTCAGCTCCGGGTTGAAGGGGCCGAGGCCCAGCCGGTTGAGGGCGGCCACGGCGCCGGGGATGGTGATCCGTCCCAGCAGGATCCTGGCCACGGCGCCGTCGCCCGTCGCGCGGCTCCACACCGAGCGGGACATCGTCCCGCCGCGCTCGAGCGCCGCGGTCGACGCGCCCTGCGCCAGCCCGGCGTAGAAGGCGTACAGCGGCGCGAGCACGGCCTCGTAGCCGGCCGCGCTGCGGCAGTCGGTCCCGCGCCCTGTGATCCGGCCCATCGCCGACGCCGCTATCGACTCGAGCCGGGGGACGGTGAGGTGGAGGTCGAGGTAGTGGCCGTGCGTGGCGTAGACGTCCGGCCGCACCCACAGCCCCGGGTAGGCGAGCGTGACCTCCGCGCCCGGCAGCCACGAGGCGATGCGCCCGGCGGCGCCGTCGCGCTCGCCCGCCTCGACCGGCCACTCGTTCTCGGGAGCGAGCTCCCGGCCGGCCAGCCGCTCCCGCGCCAGCCAGGGCTCGGCCAGCGCGTGGTCGTGGTTCCCGGGCACCAGCGTGACCCGCCTCCCGCTCGCCGGCTCGGCGAGCCGCTCGAAGAACGGCCGCGTCAGGTCGAGCAGCTCCGCCAGGGCCCGCTCGCGCATCTCGAGGAGGTCTCCGAGCAGCACGATCCGCTCGGCCGGCGCGAGCGCCTCGGCCAGGCGGTCGAGCGCGTCGGCCCGGCGCGCGACGTCGGCGCCCCTGACGGCGCCGAGGTGAAGGTCCGAGATCAGCGCCGTGCGCATGCCGGGATGGTGACGGGTTTCCGGTGCGTACCATCGAACGATGCCGCGTCTGCACAGGCCAGACGGAGCCGAGCTCGAGTGGTGGGTCCGCGGTACGGGCGGGCCGCTGGTGGCGATCTCCCTCATGGGGTTGCATCCCAAGGCTGTCTGCGAACGGTTCGTGGAGGTGCTCGCCGCCGACCACAGGGTGCTCTGCTACGACCTGCGCGGGACGGGAGCATCGAGCCGCACCGGGCCGTACGACATCGCGACCGACGCGGAGGACCTGGCCGCGGTGGTCGAGGAGGCGGGCGGGGACGCGCTGGCGGTGGCGCTCGGCGACGGGGCACGGCGCTCGGTCCGGGCGGCTGCCGAGCACCCGGAGGCGATCCACACCGTCGTGATCTCGGGCGAGTTCCCCCTGGGGCGGATCGGCGAGACCGGCTCCCAGGACGCGCTCGCCAACTCGCCGGCGGTGCTCGACGCCCTGCTCGGCATGCTCGAGACCGACTACCGCACGGGTCTGCGCACGATGCTGACCTCGAGCGGAGAGTCGGAGTGGCACGAACGGGCGCTGCGGCAGCGCATGGAGGAGATGGAGACGCACAGCCCGGCGGAGGTCGGTGTGCCCCGCATGCGGTCCTGGATCTACGACGACTCCCGCACCGAGGGGCGAGCCCTCGGCGACCGGCTCTGGTACCTGCACTATCCCGGCAACGCCTGGTTCCAGGGGTCTCTCGAGATCGTGCGCCGGAGCCTGCCGGAGGCCCGCTTCGAGGCCGTCTCCGACGGCGTGATCAGCCGCCCGGAGGAGAACGCGGCCGCCATCCGCCGCATCCTGGCGGCCCGCCGCGCGGCTGCGTAGTCTGGGGCCCTTGCCCACCTTCTGCCGCCACAACCGGTTCTTCGCGGACTGTCCGATCTGCTCGAAGGGCACGGTGCTCGACCCGGCGCGCTCCGCCGCGCGCAGGCCTCGCCCGTCCTCGGGCTCGCGCTCGTCCGGTAGCGGAAAGCGGCGCACCAGCGCCCCGCCCGCCGGCGCGGCGCGCGCCTCGCGCGGCCCGTTCGCCTCCGCCGGGCCGTACGACGGCGCGGAGATCCGCCTCGAGCGGGTGCCGGGCGGGCTGCGCATGGCGAGCTGGCGCGGCGGCCAGATCGAGCGTGTCGCGCCGGTTATCCACGCGGCTGACGCGCCCGCCCTGCTCGCCGAGGCCGCGACGAAGGAGCTGCTCGCCCCGCCGCAGGTGCCGGAGGCGCCTGCCGGGAACGGAGAGGTGGGCGCATTCGGGGCCAGCCCGGGGCGCTCCGGCGAGCTCCGCGACGAGCTGCGCGTCGAGCGGGTCGACGACGAGCGCATACGCGTGGCGCGCTGGATCCTGAGGCCCAACAGGGGCTGGGAGCTCCAGGAGGCGCCAGTGATGCTTCCGCCGGCGCGATTCGCGCAGGCGCTGGCAGCGGCCGCCGGCAAGGGAGTGCTCGTGTCAGGCGGTCCGGCCGAGTAGCGACACTCTCTGGGTGCCGCTCACTCTCGTAACCGGTCCGGCCAACGCCGCCAAGGCGGGCGAGGTGCTCGGCGGGCTGCGGGCTCGCTTGGAGGACGATCCCATCCTCGTGGTGCCGGACTTCCCCGACGTGGAGCACGCCCAGCGCGAGCTGTCGGAGCGGGGCGCCGTCTTCGGGGCGCGGGTGCTGCGCTCCGAGTGGCTTTTCCGCGAGATCGCGGAGCGGGCCGGGGTTTCCCGCCGGCCCGCCTCGGAGGTGCAGCGGGAGCTGATCGTGGAGGAGGCCGTGCGCCGCGCGCGGCTCGGGGTGCTGGCAGGGTCCGCCGCCCAGCCCGGCTTCGTGCGGGCCGCGGCCCGGTTCGTGGCCGAGGTGCGCCGCTCCAGCCGCGACGCCGCGCTCGATCCCGATCGCTTCACCCGCGCGCTGCGCGCCTGGGCCGGAAGCGGCCCGCGCCGCGATTACGCCGAGGAGGTCGCGGCCATCTACCGCGCCTACCACGACGGTCTCGCGGCGGCCGGCCTCGCCGACGCCGAGACGCTCGCCTGGGAGGCCCTCGACGTGCTGCGCATCGAGCCCGGGCGCTGGGCCGGGACCCCGCTGTTCCTGTACGGCTTCGACGACTTCGACCCGCTTCAGCTGGACGCGCTCGACACGATCGCGAACCACTGCGATGCGGATGTGACCGTGTCGCTGCCCTTCGAGCCGGGCCGCGCGGCCTTCAAGGCCGTGGCGACCGTCCACGGAGAGCTGCTCGCGAGAGGGGCCGCCGAGAAGCGCCTGCCACCGCTCGACGACCACTACGCGCCCGAGTCGCGCGCCGCCCTCCACCACGTCGAGCGCCACCTCTTCGAGGGCGGGGCGCCGGTCGAGGCGGGCGCCGCGATCTCGTTCCACTCGGCCGGCGGCCAGCGCGCCGAGATCGAGCTGGTCGGCCACCGCGTGCTCGAGCTGCTGCGTGCGGGCGTCGAGCCCGGCGACGTGGCGGTCGTGCTGCGCGATCCGGGCGGCTACGCCTCGCTCCTGGAGCAGGTCTTCGGCGCATACGGGATCCCCTTCTCGATCGACCGGCGCGTGCCGCTCGGGCACACAGCGCTCGGCCGCGGTCTGCTGGCGCTCGTGCGCTGCGCGACCTCCCCCGACGCGGGTGCCGCCGACCTGCTCGCCTGGCTCCGCACGCCCGGGCTGCTGCGCCAGTCCGGGCTCGCGGACCGGCTGGAGGCACGGCTGCGGCGCGAGGGCGCGCACACCGCGGCGCAGGCGCGCGCGGCGTGGGAGTCGGAGCACTGGAAGCTCGACGACCTCGACCGTCTGGCCGGAGCGCGGCGCCCGGCCGACTTCCTCGCCGAGCTCGAGCGCCAGCTCGAGCGCCTGTTCGCAGGGCCCTACCGGCGCCGTGCCGCCGTGCTGAGCGGCCCGGAGCTGGAGGACCCGCGCGCCTTCCAGGCCGCCCGCGACGCCCTGGCCGACCTGCGCGCGGTGGTGGAGGCCGATCCCGGCACGCGGCTTGGGCCCGAGCGGGTGCTGGCCGTGCTGGAGGAGCTCGAGGTCCGGCTCGGCGAGCCGCCCCAGCCCGACCGCGTGCAGGTGGCAAAGCCGGAGGCGATCCGGGCGCGGCGCTTCGAGGCGGTCTTCGTCTGCGGCCTGCAGGAGGGCGAGTTCCCGGCCGGCGCCTCGCCGGAGCCGTTCCTGCCTGACGAGGACCGCCGCGCGGTGGCTCTGGCCGGCGGCCTGCGGCTGCCGATCCGGGAGGACCGGCTCGAGCGCGAGCGCTTCCTCTTCTACACCTGCTGCTCGCGCGCCGAGCGCCTGCTGGTCCTGTCGTCGCGCTCGAGCGACGAGGAGGGCAATCCCCAGGCCGAGTCGTTCTTCGTCGAGGACGTGCGGGACCTGCTCGCGCCGGGTGCGGAGGTGCGCACGCGCTCCCTCTCCGAGGTCACCTGGCGGCCGGAGGAGGCGCCCACCGCCGCGGAGCTGGAGCGGGCCCTGGCCGCCGCGGGCGCGCGCCGCGAGGAGGCCACCGCCGGCCCGCTCAGCGCGGAGCCGCTGCTCGAGCGGCTGGCGGCCCGCGAGGCGGTCTCGGCGGGGGCCCTCGAGCGCTTCGCCGACTGTCCCGTCAAGTGGCTCGTCGAGGATCTGCTCCGCCCGCTCGAGCTGGCGCCCGACCCCGAGGCGATGGTGCGCGGCGAGTACGCCCACTCGGTGCTCGAGCACACCTACCGGCGCCTGCGCGAGGAGACCGGCGACCGGCGCGTGACCCCGGGCAACCTCCCACATGCCGAGCGCATCCTGCTGGAGGAGCTGCGCGAGCGGCGCTCGCTCTTCCCGATCTCGCCCAAGCAGACCCGCGTGCGCGCGGCGGCGCGCCGGCTCGAGTTCGACCTGCTGCGCTGGCTGCGCAGCGAGGCCGAGTCCGACGCCGAGTTCGAGCCCGAGCATCTCGAGCTCCACTTCGGCGGCGACGAGCCGGTGGAGGTGGCGCAGGGAGTGCGGGTGCGGGGGCGGATCGACCGGGTGGACACGAACGACGGGATGGCGCTCGTGCTCGACTACAAGACCGGCAAGCGGGTCGACCGCTACAAGGTCGCGAGCTGGGAGCCCGAGAACCGCTTCCAGGCCGCCCTCTACATGCTGGTGGTCGAGCGGCTGCTGGGTCTGCGCGCCGCGGGCGGCGTGTACGTGGCGCTGGGTGAGCGAACGCCTAGGCCGCGCGGGATGGTGGCGGCCGACGTGGACGAGCTGGGCTCCGGCTTCGTCAGGAACGACCGGCTGGAGCCCGAGGAGTTCCGCGGCAAGCTCGACTGGGCGCTCGGGCGCATCCGCGAGACCGACGCTGCGATGCGGCGCGGCGAGCTGCGCTGCAACCCGGACAGCTGCGCCTGGAACGGCGGCTGCATGTACCCCTCGGTATGCAGGAGCGAGGCGTGAGCCTGACGCCCGAGCAGGAACGGGCGGTCGCCAGGCGCGACGGCTCGCTGATGGTGCGCGCCGGCGCCGGCACCGGCAAGACCACCGTGCTGGTCGAGCGCTTCGTGCGCGCGGTGGTCGACGACGGCGTGGCGGTGGAGGCGATCCTCGCGATCACGTTCACCGAGAAGGCCGCGGCGGAGATGAAGGCCAGGGTGCGCGCCCGCTTCCTGGAGCTGGGCCGGCGCGAGGAGGCGCGCGCCGCGGAGGCCGCCTGGATCTCGACCATTCACGGCTTCTGCTCGCGCGTGCTGCGCGCGCACGCGCTGAGCGCGGGCATCGACCCCGGCTTCCGGGTGCTCGACGAGCTCGAGGCGGAGCGCGTGGCCACCGACGCCTTCGACGCCGCCCTCGGCACCTTCATGGGTGAGGGCGAGGACCCGCAGCGGCTGGAGATGGTGGCGGCGTACACGCCCGACCGCCTGCGCGACATGGTGCGTACCGCACACGCGCGGTTGCGGAGCCGCGGGGAGCGGTTTCCGCGGCTGGCGGAAGCGCAGCCTCCGCGCATCCGCTCGGAGGCCGCCCGGCTCGAAGTCGCCGCGCGGGCCGCCCTCGGCGAGCTTCAGGCGGCCCCCGTCTCCGCCTCCGGAACAACGGCAATGAAGGCGATCGAGCGGTGCCTCGCCGTGCTCGAGCGCTTCCCCGACGAGCAGGCGGCGTCCGGCGCGGCGCTTCCCGAGCCCTCCGAGCTCGAGGGCCTCTCCTTCGCGGGCCGCGCGAAGGTGCTCTGCACCGACGCCTGCGACGAGTACCGCGACGCCCTGGCGGCGTACACCGCCCTTTGCACCGCCCGGCGCGAGTACCTCGACCACACGATGCTGCGCGTGCTGCTCGACCTGTACGGCGAGCGCTACGAGGAGGGCAAGCGGCGCCGCTCGGGGCTCGACTTCGAGGACCTCGAGCTGATCGCCCGCGACCTGCTCGCGGCCGAGGCCGGGCTGCGCGAGCAGTACGCCTCCCGCTTCGCCCACGTGCTGGTGGACGAGTACCAGGACACCAACCCGCTCCAGAACGAGCTGCTCGAGCTGATCGGGCGGGACAACCTGTTCCGGGTGGGCGACGAGCGGCAGTCGATCTACGGCTTCCGGCACGCCGACGTCGAGGTCTTCCGTGGCCACTGGACGCGGGCGGCGGACGCGGCCCGCGCCGAGAGCATCACGGTCAACTTCCGCAGCCGCGGCGACGTGCTCGACGCCATCGACCTGGCCTTCGAGCGCGTCTGGGACGACTTCGAGCCGCTGCGGGAGGCGCCCGGCGCCCGGGACGAGCCGCCGGCGGTGGACCCGTGCGTGGAGCTGCTCGTGACCGACCGCCACAAGGGCCGCTGGGACGACGCGCTGGGCACCGAGGAGCCCTTCGGCCAGGCCATGCGCGCCGCCACGCCGTGGCGCGCGGCCGAGGCGCGGCTGCTGGCGCGGCGCATCGAGGAGCTGGCCCGCGAGGGCGGCTTCGAGTGGCGCGACGTGGTCGTGCTGCTGCGCGCCACCACGCACATGGTCCACTACGAGCGCGCGCTCGAGGAGCGCGGCATCCCCACGCACGTGGTGGGCGGCCGCGGCTACTGGACCCAGCAGCAGGTGGCGGACCTGCGCCACTGGCTCGCGGCGCTTGCGAACCCGCTGGACGAGCTGGCCGTCTACAGCGTGCTGGCATCGCCGCTGGCGGGGCTGTCGCTGGACGCGGTGGCGCTGATCGGGCTCGAGGCGAAGCGGATGCGCCGCGACCCCTGGTGGCTCCTCTCCGAGCCAGACGGTCTGATGGAGCTGCTTCCGGCCGATGACCGGCGCCGGGTGGCCTCGTTCGTTGCCCTCTTCGAAGAGGAGCGGCGGGCAGCGCCCCAGGTGTCGCTAGAGACGCTCATCGACAGAGCGGTCACCAAGACCGGCTACGACTCGCACGTCCTGTCGCTGCCAGCAGGCACCCGGCGCATGGCCAACGTCCGCAAGCTGATGCGGATGGCGCGCGAGTTCGAGGCCGACGAGGGCCGCGACCTGCGCGGCTTCATCGACGCGCTGGCCGAGCGCGACGTGCTGCAGTCGCGCGAGGGCGAGGCGCCGCTCGAGGCCGAGGCGCTCGACGCCGTGCGGCTCATGACCGTGCACCGGGCGAAGGGGCTCGAGTTCCCGGTCGTGTGCGTGGCGGACCTGGGCAAGGACGGCCGCGAGGACGACGGTTCCCTGCGGATCTCCGACGACGGGAGCCTGGGCCTGCGGCTAGCGTCGATCGGCGGCGGCAGCGTGGACAGCGCGGAGCTCGAGCGCATCAAGGCCGAGCAGAAGACCGCGGGGGAGGCCGAGGAGAAGCGCATCTTCTACGTGGCGGTCACCCGCGCGCAGCGGCACCTGCTGCTGAGCGGCGCCACGGACCTCGAGGCGCAGCCGGAGCCGGACGAGCTGAAGGAGCCGATGCGCTGGGCGATCCGCGGCTTCTGTGAGTCGGCCATGACCGCGGGCGAACCCGAGGGGGTTCACGTAGACGAGCGCGAGGGGCGCTGCGTGCGGGTGCGCTGGTCGCGCCTCACGCCGGACAACGTCGAGGAGCTGCTGCCCCCCGCCGACCGCGCACCCGCGCGGGCCGAGCCGGAGCCCGCGGGCGGGGTGCGCCAGCCCGAGCTCGGCCTCGCCGCGCTGCCCGCCCCGCGCGCCCTGCCCGTCAGCCGCCTCTCCTACACGGGGCTCGAGGCCTACCGCCGCTGCTCGTACCGCTTCTACCTGGAGAAGGCGCTCCGGCTGCCGCCCGTCGACCCTCCCTTCGTCGCCGACCCGCTCCCCGAGACCGGCATCGGCGCGCTCCTCCGCGGCACGCTCGTGCACCAGCTGCTCGAGCGGCTGGACGTCCGCCGCCCGGGCGTGCCCGCCGCACCGGAGGTGGAGGCCCTGGCCGAGTCGCACGGCGTCGAGCTGAGTGCCGACGAGGTGGCCGATCTGCGCGACATGGTGGAGCGCTTCGTCCACTCGGAGCTCCGCGAGCGGCTCGCCCGCGCGCGGCGCGTGCGCACCGAGCTGCCCTTCGCCTTCACGCTGGAGCCCCCCGGCGCCGGCGGGCGCAGCGTGCTCGTGAACGGCGTGGTCGACGTGCATGCGGCCGAGGACGACGGGCTGCTGGTGGTCGACTACAAGAGCGACGCCCTGAACGGAAACGACCCGGGCGAGCTGACCGCCCGCGACTACTCGACCCAGCGGATCGTCTACGCGCTGGCCGGTCTGCGCGGCGGAGCGGAGCGCGTCGAGGTCGTCCACTGCTTCCTCGAGCAGCCCGACCGTCCTGCCGCGGCGTCCTTCGAGGCCGCCGACGCCTCACGGCTCGAGAGGGAGCTCCTCGACCTCGCCCGCGGGGTCGTCGACGGCCGCTTCGAACCCACCGATGAGCCCCACGCCGAGCTGTGCGCCACCTGCCCCGGACGTGCCGCGCTCTGCTCCTGGCCGGAGGAGCGGACGCTCGCCTCTCTTTCCGTCGGGGACCACTCCTAACCTGCGGCCATGGCTCTCTGCTTCATCGAACCCCAGGAAGCGATCAGGGTCGTTGCCGAGAGCGTCGGCCGTGAGGCCCGCAGGCAGCTGCTGGGCGAGGTCGTGCGCGCTTGGGTCGACGAGATCCCCGACGACGAGCTGCAGGTCCACTACGCCAAGGCCGTCGACGAGCTGGACGAGGACGACCTGTCCATCCTCGCCGCATGGCATGCGTCGCTGGAGGTCGGCCAGCCGATCGCCAACAAGGAGTTCCTGCTGGCCGCCTTCCCGAGCCTGGGCGAGCACCGCCGCGAGGCGCTCCGGATCGCCGCGGGCTTCAAGGGGGACGACGCCTTCGAGGCCGGCGTGAGCGAGGAGCAGGCGCTCGACACGGTGCTGCCGTGGCTGTCGAACGAGCGGCTGATGGAGCTGGCCGGCGAGGCCGTCGAGCTCTATTGCTGGGACAGATTAGGGAGCGACAACTAGCCCACCTCCCCGTACGGTGATGTAATCACCGGGCGCTCACTGGAAGGACTTCGCGCGTTCGTCACCGGGGCGGGTGTCGGCATCGGCCAGGGCATCGCGGTCGAGCTGGCGTGGCAGGGCGCTGCGGTCGCAGTTCACACTGCTTCGAGCACGCCCGATTCAACGCTCGCGGCGCTCGAGGCGGCCGGAATGCCGGGGGTGGCCGTGCGGGGCGACCTGGCGCAGGCGGACGAATGCCGGGCGGTCGTGGAGCGCGCGGCGGAGGGGCTCGGCAGGCTCGACGTCCTCGTGAACAACGCGGGCCGCACGCTCGAGAAGCCGTTCGCCGAGCTGACGGTCGCGGACTTCGACGCCCTCGTCGCCCTGAACCTGCGCGGGTACTTCCTCTGCGCCCAGGCCGCGGTGGCCGCCTTCGGCGGGCGGGGTGGAGCGATCGTGAACGTCTCGTCCATCCACGGCGGCGCCGGGCTGCCGCGCTTCTCGGCATACGCGGCCACCAAGGGCGGCGTGGACGCCCTGACGCGGGCGCTGGCCGTGGAGCTCGCGCCGCAGGGAGTGCGGGTGAACGCCGTCGCGCCGGGGGTGGTGGAGGTGCCGCGCTACCACGAGCGCCCCGGCTACCACCGCGAGCTGTACGCGGACGCGATCCCGGCCGGCCGGGTGGGCCTCCCCGAGGACGTGGCGCCGCTGGTGGCGCTCCTGTGCTCGCCCGCGGCCGCCTGGGTCACGGGCCAGGTGATCTACGTGGACGGCGGCACGTCGGCGCGCTCGAGCTTCATGCGCGAGCCGCTCCAAGCACCTCGGGATTGACGACGTGCAGCGGGGGCCTCCCCGCCAGCAGGCGCGCCGTGTCCGCCGCCAGCCCCGCGAAGACGCGCTCGTTCCAGGACCGCGTGAGCCCGATCGTGTGGGGCGTGCAGACCACGCGCGGGTCGCGCAGCAGCGGGCTCGCCGGCGACGGCGGCTCCTCCTCGAACACGTCCAGTCCCACGGCGGCCAGCTTTCCGCGCTCGAGCGCCTCGAGCAGTACCTCCTCGCCGGCCAGGATCCCGCCCCGGGCCACGTTCACGAGGATGGACCCGTCCTTCATCCGGTCGACGAAGCGGTGGTCGATCAGCCCGCGGGTGTGATCGGTGAGGGGGCAGTGGAGCGTCACGATGTCGGCGTTCTCCGCGAGCTCGGCGAGGGAGACCACGCGCATCCCTGCGTCCGTCGCGCCGGCCTGCTCCGGGTCGCTGGCGATCACCTCCATGCCGAACGCGGTGGCGAGCCTCGCGACCTCGCGGCCGATCTGCCCGAGCCCCACGACGCCCAGCACGGCGCCCTCGAGGTCCCGGCCCACCACCTGGTAGCGCTCGGGCCAGGTCCCCGAGCGCAGCACCTCGGCGTGCTCGCCGAGCCGCTTGGTGGCCGCCAGCATCAGCGCCATCGTGCCCTCCGCGACCGGCCGCGCGCCGGCCCCGGGCGCGTAGATCACCGGCACCCGCGCGCGCGTGGCGGCCTCGACGTCGATGTTGTCGACGCCGGATCCCGTCCTGGCGATGACGCGCAGGCGGCGCGCGCCGGCGATGTCGCCCGCGCACAGGAGCTCAGCGCGAACGAGCAGCACCTCGGCGTCGCGCAGCGAGACGCGCTCGTCCCCGAGCTGCTCGATGGGCCCGATCCCCGCGAACGCCTCGCGCCCGATCGGCGGGATCGCCGCGGTCGCGATCACGCGCGTCATCCATGCCACCGCATCTTCGCCCGCCCCTCGGCCGAGCGCGCCGCCGCGGCCGCGGTCTCCGGCCTGGTCGAGACCTCCGGCACCCCCACGTCCCACCAGCACTCGGAGTCGAGCATCAGCCGGTGCGGCTCGGTCCGGCACACGATCACGCTTGGGAGCTCCTGAGCGCGCGCCGCCTCGAGCGCCTGCTCGACCTCCTCGGGCGTATCGGCCTCGAAGGCGGCGCAGCCGTAGGAGCGCGCGTTCGCGGCGTAGTCGACGTGGAAGCTGAACTCCAGCCCGAACGAGCGGTCGAGCCGCCCGCGCTGAAGCGCGTGGATCGACTGATAGCCGTGGTTGTCGATCAGGACGACGGTGATCTTCAACCCCTCCTGCACGGCGGTCACGAGCTCGGTGTGGCCCATCAGGTAGGTCCCGTCGCCGATCAGCGCGTAGACCTCGCCCTCGTCTCCCTGGGCCATGCGCACGCCCAGCGCGGCCGGGATCTCGTGCCCCATCGTCGAGTAGCCGACCTCCATCTGCACCAGGGCGCCCTCGCGGGTGTCCCACGCCTTGTGCACGTCCACGTGGGGCGTCCCCGACGCCACGACGAGCGTGTCGCCCGCGCCGGCGGCCGCGTTGAGCGCCTGCACCACCTGGTGCTGGCTCATGCGCTCGCCCTCGCGTGGACGGCGGTCCTCCTCGAGGGCGGCGCGCCAGTCCCCCTTCGCGGCGGCCACCTCGTCGAGCCACTCGTCCGACGGGCGGTGCCCGGCCTCGCCGAGCGCATCGGCGAGGCGCTCCAGGCCGATGCGAGCGTCGGCCTGGAGCGGGACTGCCGCGAGCTTGCGCGCGTCGAAGTTCGCCAGGCTCAGCCCCACGAAGCGCACGCCGGGCGCCTCGAACAGCGTGTTGGATCCGGTCGTGAGGTCGATCAGCCGGGTGCCGGCGCACAGCACCACGTCGGCCTGGCGCGCAAGGCGGTTGGCGGCACGCGTGCCCGAGTGCCCGATCCCGCCGACGCTCATCCGGCTGTCGCCCGCGAGCGCGCCCTTCCCGGCCGACGTCTCCGCCACCGGGATGCCGTGTCCCTCGGCGAGGCGGCGCAGTGCGTCGCCCGCGTCGGAGTAGACGCAGCCGCCGCCGGCCACCACGAGGGGGCGCCTGGCCCGCAGCAGCGCCTCGACGGCCGCGCTCAGCTCCTCCTCGGCGGGCGGGCGGCGGGCGACTGTCCAGGTGCGCTCCGCGAAGAAGGCCTGCGGAAAGTCGTAGGCCTCGCCCTGGACGTCCTGGTGCAGGGAGAGGGTCACGGCGCCCGCCCGTTCGGGGTCGAGGAGCGCGGCCATCGCGGCGGGCAGCGCGCTGAGCAGCTGCTCCGGCCGCGCGATCCGGTCGAAGAAGACGGACAGCGGCCGGAACGCGTCGTTGACCGACAGGTCGCCGTGGGCGGGATCGTCGAGCGCCTGCATCGGCGGTCCCTGGAGGCGCGAGGCGAAGGTGTCGGAGGGCAGCAACACGACCGGGACGCGGTTCACCGTGGCGGCGGCGGCGCCCGTGAGCATGTTCGTCGAGCCGGGGCCGATCGAGGCCGAGCAGGCGAACGTCGCGAGACGGTGCCGGGCGCGCGCGAAGCCGATCGCCGCGTGGACCATGGCCTGCTCGTTCTTCGGCTGCAGGTAGGGCATGGTGCGGCCTTCGTCCTGCTCGAGCGCCTGGCCCAGGCCGCACACGTTGCCGTGGCCGAAGATCCCGAACGTCGCCGGCACGACCCGCTGTCGGTGGCCGTCGCGCTCCGAGTGCTGGGCCGCGAGGAAGCGGACCAACGCCTGGCCGGCGGTGAGACGGATCGTGGGAGCAGCGATTAAATGATTATATGTCTCCGTGCTCATGCTCGCGAACGGTCCGGTTTCGTGGGGCGTCGACTTTGCCGACCAGCCCGGCGCCCCGCCGTGGGAGCAGGTACTGAACGGCATCGCCGCGGCCGGCTACCGCCACGTGGAGCTCGGCCCGTACGGCTACCTGCCCCGCGACGCAGCCCGGCTGCGCGAGGCGCTCGGCGAACGCGGGCTGCGGGCCGCAGGCGGGCTCCTGTACGAGCCCTTCCATGACCCCCGCGCGCATGAGGCGATCCGCGGGCGGGCGCAGGAGGCGATCGACTGGATCTCGGCGGCCGGCGGCGCCTACCTGCTCCTGGTCCCGATCGTCGACGCCGAGCGGGACGCATGGGCGGGCCGGGCCCACGCGGCGCCGCCGCTCGATGCCGCGCGGCACACGGCGATGGCGAGGTTCCTCGGCGAGCTCGCGGATCGCGCCGACACCGCGGGCCTCGTCGCGGCGCTGCACCAGCATGCCGGCACCCACGTGGAGACGAGGGACGAGCTGGACGCGCTCCTCACGAAGCTCGACGGGAGGCTGCGGCTGTGCGTCGACACGGGGCACTGCCTCTACGCGGGCATCGATCCCGTGGCCCTGGTGTGCGAGTACGCGCCGCTCGTCGCGGGCTTTCACCTGAAGGACCTGGACGGGCAACGGCTGCGGCGATCGCTCGATGCGGGGCAGGGCTTCGAGTCGGCCGTGGCGGACGGCATCTTCACGCCACTCGGGCAGGGCGACGTGGACTTCCGCGGCCTCGCCGAGGCCCTGCGCGAGCTCGACCTCGACGCCTGGGCGACCGTCGAGCAGGACATCGATCCCAGGCTGCCGTCCGACCCCGTGGCGGACGCGGCCGAGAGCCGCCGCTTCCTCGCGGGCGTGGGGTTGACGCGATGAGGATCGGAATCCTCGGCTGCGGCCACGTGAGTCACCAGTACTTCGAAGGCGCCCGTTGGTACGACGAGCTGGAGGTCGTGGCCTGCGCCGACCTGGACGCCGAGGTCGCCGCGAAGGCCGCGGAGCGGAACGGAGTCAGCGCGCTCACGCCGGACGAGCTGCTGGCGGACGAGGCGGTCGAGCTGGTCGTGAACCTCACGCCGCCGTCGCATCACTTCGGCGAGTCGCGCCGCGCGCTCGAGGCGGGCAAGCACGTGTACAGCGAGAAGCCGCTCGCCCTGAGCACCGAGGAGGGGCGCGAGCTCGTCGCGCTTGCCGACAGCGCAGGGCTTGCGCTCGGCTGCGCCCCCGACACCTTCCTGGGTCCGGCCATCCAGACCGCGAGGGCGGCGCTCCACGACGGCGCCATCGGCGACGTCGTGGCCGGTGTCGCCTTCGTCAGCGAGCACGGCTACGAGCACTTCCACCCGAACGTCGATCCCTTCTACCAGCCGGGCGGCGGCCCGCTGCGCGACCTCGGGCCGTACTACGTCACAGCTCTCGTCACGTGCCTCGGTCCCGTGGCAGCGGTGGTCGCGACCCACAAGAGCCACTTCCCCGAGCGTGTGATCGGGGTCGGCTCGAGGAACGGCGAGCGGATCCAAGTCCGGGTGCCGACCCACGTGACCGGGGCGCTCGAGTTCGCGAGCGGGGCGCTGGTCACGCTCATCACGAGCTGGGACATCTGGTCGACGCACCTCCCCTTCATCGAGATCTACGGCGAGACCGGCAGCCTCAGCCTGCCGAACCCCGACCTCTTCGCCGGCCCCGTGACGCTCCGGCGGGCAGGGCCCGAGGAGCTGGCGCAGCCGCCGGCCGCACCCGGCGAGCTGCCCTGGGAGGAGCTGCCCCCGCGCTTCCCGCAAGGCGCACGACGGGGCGCCGGGATAGCGGATCTCGTCGCCGCGCTGCGGGAGGGGAGGGAGCCGCGCGCCTCCGGGAGGCTGGCCCTTCACGTGCTCGCCGTGCTCGAAGCCGTCGAGCTGTCCGGGAGGACCGGGGAGCGAGTCCGGCCTTTGATTAACTCACCCTATGTCTAGGCTGCACCGCGAGGCGATGCGGGTGCTGATCGGCGAGATCACGAGCGGCGCGCTCGCCGAGGGGGACCGGCTGCCGCGCGAGCAGGACCTGGCGCTCCAGTTCGGCGTCAGCCGGGGGGTCGCGCGCGAGTGCGTGCGCAGCCTCGAGGAGCGCGGGCTGATCACGGTCAAGCACGGTCGCGGCGCAACCGTGGCTCCGTCGAGCCAGTGGGACGTGTTCGACCCCGACGTTCTGTCGGCGCTGGTGGCCGGCACGCGCGGACGGGAGGTGCTGCTCGAGTACATCGAGTGCAGGCGCATCCTCGAGGTGGAGGCGGCCGGGCTCGCCGCCGAGCGCGCCGGGGAGGACGAGCTGCAGGCGCTGTCCGACGCGTTCGAGGAGATGACGAGCGCGGCTGAGCGGGCCCGGGTCAACCCCGCGGCCGAGCACCTCTACCAGGAGGCCGACATCGCCTTCCACCACGCGATCGTGGAGGCCACCGGGAACAGGGCGCTGGCGCGCATGACCCTGCCGATCCACCGCGCCCTGTCCACGGTCTTCGCCCCGCTCGCCCGCCCGGAGCACCGCTTCGAGCGCGGCCTCCCCGAGCACCAGCGCATCCTTGCGGCCATTCGGGGCGGCGATCCCGAGGAGGCACGCAGCGCCATGCGCGACCACCTGCTCACGATCGAGGGCTATCTGCGCGCCGCGCCCGAGCCCGCCGTTTCGACTTGACAGGCGCAGTCATACAGTGATTATATGACTCGCCCTTGGAGGCGAGTCGCGATCACCGACAGGTGGGGACGGTCCTCTCGGTGCCGGACGCGGCCCTCGCGGAGCTCGTCTGCGAGCGGTTCGACTTCGTCTGGATCGACCTGGAGCACGGCCAGCTGGGCCCGGGCGACGCCCAGACGATGGCGATCGCCGCGCGCGCGGCCGGCTGCCCCGCCCTGGTGCGGCTGCCCCACCCCGGCAGCGAGCTGCTGCCGGCGCTGCTGGACGCGGGGATCGACGGGGTGGTGGCCCCGCGGCTCGAGCATGCCGAGGCCGCGGAGCGTCTCGTCGACAGGCTCCGCTACCCGCCCAGGGGCTCGCGCGGCATGGCCCCGCGCCGCGCCAACTCCTACGGGCGCGTGTCCCGGCCGGACCCGGCGGGGGTGGCCTGCGTCATCCAGATCGAGAGCGCCAAGGCGGTCGAGAACGCCGCCGAGATCGCGGCCGTGGAGGGCGTGGACGCGCTGGTGGCCGGGTGCTCCGACCTGTCGCTCGACCTCGGAGCGCCGGGGGAGCTCGAGTCGGCGCCCCTCGTCGCCGCCATCCGGAAGGTGCAGGAGGCGGCCGCCGCGGCTGGCGTCGCCTCCGGCATCGCCGCTCACGGTCCCGGCGCGGCGCTCGCCCGGCTCCTGGGCGGACGCTCCACCATCGTCGTGTACTCGTCCGACGTGCGGATCTACGCCCAGGCGGTCGACGACGCGGTGGCCGGTGCGGCGTGGCCGAGTACCTGAAGCACGCCGAGCCCGCCGGCGCGGCCGGGGAGGAGGTCAGGCGAGTCGTCTCCGAGATGCTGCTCGAGATCGAGCGGCGCGGCGAGGCCGCCGTGCGCGAGTACTCGCGCCGCTTGGACGACTGGGATCCGCCCTCATTCCGGGTGACCGGCGAGGAGGTGCGGGCCGCCGAGGAGGCCGTGCCGGACGACCTGCGCGAGCACATCGCGTTCGCCCAGACGCAGGTGAGGGCCTTCGCGACCCGACAGCGCGCGACGCTCGGCGACCTCGAGCTGGAGACGCTCCCGGGCGTGGTGCTCGGCCACCGTCACGTCCCGGTCGACGCCGTCGGCAGCTACGTGCCGGGCGGGCGCTACCCCATGCTGGCGTCGGCGTTCATGACCGTGGTGGTGCCGAAGGTGGCAGGCGTGCGGCGCGTGGTGGCGTGCGCTCCGCCGCGCGGGGGCGCCGGCATCCATCCCGCCCAGCTCCACGCCATGGCCGGCTCCGGCGCCGACGAGATCGTCTGCCTCGGCGGCGTCCAAGCGCTCGCCGCGCTCGCCTACGGGCTGGACGACCTCGAGCCGGTGGACATGATCGTCGGGGCGGGCAACGCCTACGTGGCCGAGGCCAAGCGCCAGCTCTTCGGGCACGTGGGCATAGACCTGCTCGCGGGGCCGACCGAGATCCTGGTGCTCGCCGACGCCACGGCCGACCCGACGCTGGTGGCGGCCGACCTGCTCGGCCAGGCCGAGCACGGCCCGGGCTCGCCGGCCGTGCTCGTGAGCACGTCGCGGCGCCTTGCGGAGGATGCGGGCGAGGAGGTCGAGAACCTGCTCGCCACCTGGCCGACGGCGGAGGTGGCCGGGGAGGCCTGGCGCCGGCGCGGCGAGGTGGTGGTGGCCTCCGGGCGCGACGAGGCGATCGAGCTGGCCAACGCCTACGCGTTCGAGCACGTCGAGGTGCACGCGGCCGAGGCCGAGCTCGACGCCTACCTCGACGGCCTGCGGAACTACGGCTCGCTGTTCCTCGGTCCGGACGCCACCGTCGTCTATGGCGACAAGGCGGTCGGCACCAACCACGTGCTGCCGACCGCGGGCGCCGCGCGCTACAGCGGAGGGCTCTGGGTGGGCAAGTTCCTCAAGACGCTCACCTACCAGCGCCTCACCGCCGAGGGCACGGGCGCCGTGGGCCCGGCCGCCGAGGCGATCTCGCGGGCGGAGTCGATGGCCGGCCACGCGCTCACGGCGCGCATGCGCCTGGACCGGCTCGCGTGAACGGCCGCGTCGCCGTGGTGACGGGGGCCGGCCGCGGGATCGGCCGCGGCTGCGCGATCGCGCTCGCGGAGGCCGGTGCCGACGTCGTAGCGATCGCCCGCACCCGCCATGAGGTGGAGGACGTGGCCGAGCAGGTGGAGGCTCTCGGCCGCCACGCGCGGGCGGTCGTGTGCGACGTCGCCAACGCGCGCCGGCTGGACCGGGTCATGCGCTCGCTCGACCGCGTCGACGTGCTCGTGAACGCCGCCGGCACCAACCTCCCCGCACCGTTCCTGGATGTGGACGAGGCGGCGCTCGACGCCCTGCTCGCGGTGAACGTGAAGGGCACATTCCTGGCCACCCAGGCCGCCGCGCGCCGCATGGTGGACGCCGGCAACGGGGGCGCGATCGTCAACCTCTCCTCGCAGATGGGGCACGTGGGAGCCCCGAGGCGGAGCGTCTACTGCGCGACCAAGCACGCGGTTGAGGGCCTCACCAAGTCCCTGGCGGTCGAGCTGGCGCCGCACGGGATCCGCGTCAACGCCGTGGCCCCGACGTTCGTCGAGACGCCGCTGACCGCGCCCTTCCTCGCGGACGACGCGTTCCGGGCGGAGGTCGTCGAGCGCATACCGCTGGGGCGGATCGGCACCGTGGCCGACGTGGCCGGGGCGGTCGTCTTCCTCGCCTCCCCGGCCGCTTCGCTCATCACCGGCGCGAGCCTGCGCGTCGACGGAGGCTGGACGGCGCAGTGAGTGATTGAATCGCCCCATGACAGCCACGCTGCCGCCGGAGGTTCAGCAGGTCTTCGACCGCTTCGTGACGACCGAGTTCACCACGGTCGACCGGCGCGGCCAGCCGATCACCTGGCCGCTGACGCCGTACTACCGCCCCGGCGAACCTTGCATCGACGTGACCACCGGGCTGGGCTACCCCAAGAAGGCGAAGGACGCACGCGCCAACCCGCAGGTCGCCATGCTCTTCTCCGACCCCACCGGCTGCGGCATGGACCAGACGCCGCAGGTGCTGGTGCAGGGCACGGCCGACGTGGACGACCGCGACCTCGACGCCAACCGGGAGCGCTACCGGCGCGAGCTGGTCGAGAAGCTGCCCAGCGTGAAGCGCCAGCTCCCGCCCAGGTTCATGGAGCGCATGTTCGGCTGGTACTTCACGCGCGTGTACGTGCACGTGCGTCCCGAGCGGGTCTACGTGTGGCCCGACGGCGACGTGTCCAGCGCGCCCGAGCTGTTCGACGCCCACATGGAGGAGGTCCGCTCCGGTCACGACGAGGAGCCGGCCGCGGCCCACGCGGACACCGAGGGCGGGGGAGCGGCTTGGGACGAGCGCGTGGAGGAGCTGGGCGAGCGCTACCGGACCGCCGTCGTCTCGCTGGTGGCGCCGGACGGGTTTCCGTTCTCTGTTCGCCTCCCGATCGCGGTGGACCGCGAGGCCCGTCGTATTCGCCTCGAGGGGGCTCCGGTCGGCGTCCCGTGGCAGCCCGGCCTCGCCTGCCTGACTGCGCACGAGCACGACCCGGGCTTCAACTGGCAGCTGAACTTCCAGGTGCGCGGGGACCTCGTCGAGGAGGACGGGGCCTGGGCCCTGATCCCCCACAAGCTGATCGGTGGCCTGGAGCTTCCGCCGGGCTCGCTCGCCGGACGCGTGCGGGCGAACTTCGCCAAGGTCCGCCGCTACCGCCGCACCGCCAAGCGCGAGCTGGCGAACCGCCCCTGAAAGTCAAAGCGCCCCGGCAAAGCCGGGGCGCTAAGAATGAGACGCGGACTTCACGCTTGAGGTGCGCGCCTGTCGGCCGAAGCCGACTGTCGCGCGGCGAGCCTCACAACCTCTGGCTTCGCTCTTTGCGTTCCGTCCGCGTCTCGCGGATCAATAAATCAGGGGTCGGAATGATCGTCAACAGCCTCGGGAGCGATCAGCCCGCACGTTGCGGAAAAAAGTACCTCAGCCGCGCCGCCGGACCCTAATGGTGGCTGTCATGTCCACCGGATGCAGGCCGCAGAACAGCTGGTAGGTGCCGGGCACGCTCAGCCGCCGCGAGAAGGTGCGGCCATCGCTGAGGTTCGGCGACGAGAAGCCACGCGGTCCGTTCGCCAGCGTCACGTTGTGGAGCGTGTCGCCTCCGAAGCGCCAGGTGAGCCTCGAGCCGGCGCGCACGGACACGTTCGGCCGCCTGAAGAACATGTCGCCCACCGAGATGGTGCCGCGCCGGCCGAGCGCCGCCCGGCGTCCCGGCGGGGCCTCGATGTTGACCGCCTTGCCGCTGCGCAGCCCGACGATCGGGACGGTGAACGGGGGCGGCGCCTTGCGCCCCTTCGGGCGCGGAAGCTCCTCGAAGTCGCTCGGGCGCGCGCCGCACTCGGAGGTGACGGACGCGTCCGGCGCCATGTAGACCAGGAAGATGCCCATCACGCGCGTGTGCGGCTGCGAGGCGTCGTAGTTCGAGTCGAGCACGAGCCGCTCGCCCGCCGCCACCGGCACTCCGCGCGCCGAGCGGAACCCGGTCATGTGGATCGGCCCCGGCTCGTGCAGGACCGGCCGCACGTTGTAGAAGGGATGCCGCCGTCCGCCCCAGACCGGCCGCGAGGTGTAGACGCGCTCGTCCGTGCAGCCCGGCCGGCGCAGGGTGAGGTTCTTCCCGCCCCCGTGGAGATGGCCTCCGCCGGCCACTATCCGCCCCGCCTCGGGCGCGTTCCAGGTGAAGCTCCGCCTGTGCGTGGAGCCGCGCTTCCCGCCTCCCGGCACGTCGTAGACCGGGTCGACCAGGCAGTTCTTCACGTCGAGCCAGTACGGCTTGACGGCGCTGAGGCCCGGCGCCGAGTCGACGGTCACCTCGTACTGGATGTAGGCCCGGTCCACCTTGGCGCGGTGGTTCATGAGCATGTACGTCATGGCCCATGACTCGTCCTCGGCGATCGGGTAGCCGTGGCCCGGCGGGAGCGACATCTTGGCGCGCTCCTCGCCGGCCGCGTAGAAGCGCTCGGCGGCGTTCGGGAGCAGCGAGCGGGAGTCCCAGCCGGTGAAGGCGTTGCCGCAGGTCAGGTCCCGCTTCTGGCCGAAGTCGCTGCCGAGGTTCAGGAAGACGATGTGGTGCAGCATGAGCCGGTTGATCGGCACCTGGGTGCCGTCGGCGTCGACCACGTCGACCTTCATGTCGGTGACGTGGCCGTCCACGATCGGCTTCGGCGGGTTCAGCAGGAGCTCCCGCGTGAGCACCTGGTAGGGCGCCACCGCGATCGGCCCGAGGCGGCAGGTGTGGGTCTGCTTGGTGCCCGACGTCGCGGTGACCGTGCAGCTGCCGGTGGGGTCCTGGGCGGACGCCGGGGCGGCGAGGGCGAGGACGGCAAGGACCACTGAGACCGGCAGCGCGAGTCGCATCACGACGGCCAGTATAGGTGTGTTCTTGCAGGTGGACTGAGAGAACTATGCTTGCGCCGGTGGAAGCCGCGACAGGTCAGCGAGACGGACGGACGGTCCGCGCCGAGCGGACGCGCCAAGCGCTCGTCGATGCGCTCCTCTCGCTGCTCGACGAGGGTCACCTGACGCCCACCGCCGCCGAGATCGCCGCGCGGGCCGGGGTGTCCGAGCGCTCCGTGTTCCAGCACTTCCCGGAGCGCGAGGCGCTGTTCGAGTCGGTCGCCCGCCAGCAGTACGAGCGGGTCATGCCGACGCTCCACCCGATCGACGCGACGCTGCCTCTCGCGGAGCGGATCGAGCAGTTCACGCGGCAGCGCTCGCGCCTCTACGAGCGGATCCGCGGCGTGCGCCGCGCCGCGCTCCTGATCGAGCACGAGTCGCCCGCCGCCGCGGCGTGGCTGACCACCGCCAGGCGGGCGAAGGCGACCGAGGTCGAGCGCGTCTTCCGGCGCGAGCTGGACGCCCTCCCGGCCGACAGGCGCGAGGCTCTGGGCGCGGCCCTGATCGCCGTCTGCGCCTGGCCCGCCTGGGACAGCTGGAGGTCGCACCAGCGCCTCGGGGTGAGCCGCGCGCGGGCCGCGATGGCCGCGGCCATCGAAGCCCTACTCGGCGCCGAGCGCTGACTCGAGCTCGGCGATCGCCTGCTCGGCGTCGTCGAAGCGCACCGCCGTCATCCCCAGTCCGCGGGCCGCGTCGCAGTTCACCTCGAGGTCGTCCAGGAACAGGCACTCCTCCGCTCGAAGCCCGTCCCCGAGGCGCTCCAGCGTGAGCTCGTAGATGCGCGACTCGGGCTTTCGCATCCCCACGAAGGCGGAGTCCACGACCACCTCGAAGATCTCGTCCAGCTCGGGCAGCTTCGAGCGCCAGAGCGGCTCCCACTCGCGCACGTTGTTGGTCAGCAGCGCCATGCGCAGCCCGCGGCCGCGCAGCTCGCGCATGTAGGCGATCATCGGCGTGTTCGGCTCGATCAGCTCGAAGTAGAGCTCGCGCAGGCGAGCCAGGTCGAAGGAGTCGTCGAGCTGCTCCCCGAGCCGGCGCGCGAACTCCGCCTCCGGGATCTCCCCGCGCTCGAGCGCGAACAACGGATGCTCGCCGTAGGCGTCGGAGGCCCGCTGCATGGCGCGGCCCAGCTCCTCGAGCGAGACGCCGGCCTCGTCCTGGTAGGCCAGGAACCCGGCCGACAGCGGCGTGGTCAGCACCCCGCCGAAGTCGCTGATCACCCCGCGGATCACGCGGCGGCAGGCGGCTCCTGGCGCACCATCAGCTCGTAGGCGCCGACAGCCTCGCGACCGTCGAGCCGCCATCGGAACACGGCGGCGTGCACGTGCACGGCATCGAGGTCCAGCGAGGTGCCGGCGATCACGAGCCCCGAGCCGCGGCGCGGGAACTCCTCGCCGGGCAGCCACAGCTCGAGCCCCGCGCTGCGCTGGCGCCCGTCGCCGTCGTAGACGGTCGAGATGCGGGCCTCCTCGACCTCGCGGAGCTCGCCGTCCGCGAGCAGCGCCGCGCGCACTATCTCCTCGCCGTGACCCGTGGCGCCTCGCGGCCGGCGGGCCAGGGCGAGCAGGGCGTGCCGCTCGTCCACGAGCGCCGAGAGGCTTCGCAGGGCGTCGAGCTCCTCCCAGCGCGGAGCGACCGTGGTGACCGAGAAGGTCCCCAGGCAGCTCGTGCTGCGCCCGGCCGCCTCGCCGCTCACGCGACAGATGCGCGCCTGGACGCCGCCCAGCTCCACCTCGTCGCTGAGGGGCTCGAGCCTCAGCGACAGGCGGCCGGACAGCTCGGCACGCCAGCCCTCGCCGTCGGCCTCCAGCCGCGGACCGCCGGCGTGGGCGGCCGGCTGGCGGCCCTCGAACAGGATCGTCGTGCCCGACCGCGCAATCCCGTAGAGCTCGCGGTCGGGGTCGAAGAAGGAGAGCGCGAACGCCGCCGCGCTCACCGCTCGGGCCGTCCGGGCGGGGCATGGCGCATGCCCCTTACCTCCACGCGGCGCCCCAGGCGGCGCACCACGAAGCGCCGGACGACCGCCCGAGTCGGGGGGATCAGGAGCACCAGGCCCAGCACATCGGTGATGAAGCCCGGCGTGATGAGGAATGCGCCTCCAAAGATGATGAGAACCCCGTCCAGGACCTCGCGGTGGGGCATCCGTCCGGCACTCATGGCGTCGTTGAAGCGGCGCCAGACCGACCGGCCCTGGGAGCGCAGCAGCAGCGAGCCGAGCAGCGAGTCGGCGGCCAGGAGCAGGATGGTCGGCAGGACGCCGATCGCATCCCCGACCAGGTAGATCGCGTACAGCTCGGCAATCGGTACGACGAGAAAGATCAGGGCCAGCGCCCACAGCGGCATGCGTTCGGACAGTACTACCCTTGTTGGCATGCCGACCGTCGAGGATGTGCAGGAAGCGCTCACCAACGTGATCGATCCCGAGCTCGGGCTCGACTTCGTCGAGCTGGGCCTCATCTACGCCGTCGAGATCGAGGGTGGAGACGTCTTCGTGACCTTCACGCTGACCTCGCCGGGCTGCCCGATCGGCCCGCAGGTCTCCGAGCAGATCGACGAGTTCGTCAGCGAGCTCGACGGGGTGACCGGCGTCCATTCGAAGATGACCTTCTCACCGCCCTGGACGCCCGAGCTGATGAGCGAAGAGGCCAAGTTCGCCCTCGGCTACTGAGGGTTTCATCCCTTCAGGGGCGCCTCGCGCCGGCCGATACAACCTGTGAAGACCCGGCCGAGGTGGCGTTGGCAACCCTGAACACACGCAAGCTCGACTTTGACGAGGAGCGGGCCCTCGCGGGCCGGTTCGCCGGCGTCATGTTTCTCACAGGCGGGCTCACCGCCGTCGCCCTCCTGTTCCTTCCGGGAATCCACGACCACCATTCCGCATGGGTCGTGGCGCTGGGGGGCGGCTGCGTGGCCTTCGGCCTGTTCTGCCTCACGCTGACCCGCTCGGTCGGTCCGCGGTGGTCGCGCCACTTCCCCGCGGTCGCGACGCTGGGCATCATCGCCGCGGTGATGGCGGCGACCGGGGGCGCCGAGTCGCCCGCGCGCTTCTACGTCTTCTTCCTGCTCGTCTACGTGACCCACTATTTCCCGCGCTGGCAGGCGCTGCCCTACCTGCCGGCCTGCGTGGCCGTGGCGGCGAGTCCGCTGCTCTACGACAGCGCGGCGGCCAGCGGCGGGTACCTGGGCGAGCTGCTCGTGATCTGCCCCGCCTACGTGATCGTGGGGGGCTCGATCATGGACGGCAAGGGCCTGCTCGTCGACCTCCGCGAGCGCGCCCACCGGCTCGCTCACATCGACCCGCTTACGGAGCTGCCAAATCGCCGCGCGATGCTCGACTGGCTCGAGGCGCATATGGAGGCGGGCGAGACGGTGGGCCTGATGCTCGTCGACCTCGACGGCTTCAAGGACGTGAACACGGTGCACGGCTATCCGGCCGGGGACGCGGTGCTCCGCGAGGTGGCCGGAAGGCTGCGCACGTGCGTGAGGGGCGACGACCTGGTGGCCCGCCTCGGCGGGGACGAGTTCGCCGTGCTCGCCCCGGCCGCGGACCCCGACGGGATGGAGCGGCTCTCGAGGCGGGTACTCGACGCGGTGCGCGCGATGGAGAGGCCGACGGCCCACGACGTGAAGCTCACCGCCAGCGTCGGGTGGGCGCTTCACCCGGCGGACGGCGACACGGCCGACGAGCTGATCGCGGCCGCCGACACCTGCATGCGCGGCGCGAAGCTCACCGGCAAGGACCGCGCCATGTCGGCGGTCAGCTGGTCGCCGGCCGCCTAGGGCTCCGCCGCCGCATAGTCTCGGAGGCGTGAGGCCGCTGCGCGTGCTCCACGACAGCTTCCCTGACGACCCGGCGCTCGACGCCGCGGTCTCGCGCGCGACGATGCACAGGGTGGCGGAGGGCGCCCTGCCGGAGACGCTGCGGCTGGCGCGCCCCGCGGCCGTGGTGGCGTTCGCCAAGCGAGACGCCCTGTCGCCCGGTTACGCGGCGGCGCTGGCCGCGGCCCGCGCGCGCGGCTTCGGCGCGATCCTGCGGCTGGCCGGTGGACGCGCCGCGGTCTTTCACGATGGGACGCTGGAGCTGGCCCACGCGGTGCCGGACCCCGACCCGAAGCCGGGGATCCACGAGCGCTTCGAGGCCACCGCCACGCTGATCGTCCGCGCGCTGCGAAGCCTGGGAGCGGACGCGCGGGTGGGCGAGGTGCCGGGCGAGTACTGCCCGGGCCGCTGGAGCGTGAACGCTGCCGGCGCACGGAAGCTGGCCGGGATCGGGCAGCGCGTGGTGGCGCGCGGATCGCACACCGGCGCGGTGATAGTGGTGGACGGCGCGGAGCGGGTGCGCACCGCGCTGGAGGCGGTCTACGCGGCTCTGGAGCTCGAGTGGGACCCCGGCACGGTGGGGGCCGTGGAGGAGGAGGTGGACGCTGCTGCGCCCTGGCACGCCGTCCGCGACGCCATCCTCGCCGAGTACGCCGAGCGCTACGAGCTCATCCCGGGCGAGCTCGACCCGGACACCCTCGCGCTCGCCCGCCGGCTGGCGGTCGAGCACCGGCCTCCGGCTCAGGCGGCCTGAGGCGCCTGGGCCCGGGCCGCCGTCTCGGCGATCGCATCGGCAAGGCGGGGCCAGACCTCGCGCGGCAGGTCGTGCCCCATGCCCGGGATCGCGACGAGCCGGGCGCCGGGGATCGCCTCGGCCGTCGCGCGGCCGGCGCGGAACGGCACCAGCGGGTCGCCGCGGCCATGGAAGACCGTGGTGGGCACGTTCAGTTCGCGGAGGCGCTCGGTGCGGTCGCCGGAGGCCGTGATCGCGGCCAGCTGCCGCGCGGTGCCGGCAGGGCGGTGAGCGCGCTCGTACGAGGCCGCCGCCAGCTCCCTGATCCTGGCCTCGTCCGATGGGAAGCCCTTCGAGCCGATCAGCTTGAAGACGCGCACGAAGTACTCCACGTAGCTGTCCTTGTCGCGCGGCGCCCGGCGCGCCAGGACGCCCCACACGCGGAGCTTCGGCCGGCCGACCCTGCGTTCCCCGGTCGTCGACATGATCGAGGTCAGCGAGAGGACGCGCTCGGGGTGCCGGATCGCCATCGCCTGGCCGATCATGCCGCCCATCGATGCGCCGGCCACGTGGGCGGCCTCGATGCCCAGATGGTCGAGCAGCCCGACGGTGTCGTCGGCCATGTCGTCCAGCAGGTAGGGCGCGTCGATCTTGAACCCCGCGAAGGCGCGGGCCAGGTTCGGCACGCGGGCGTCGATCTGGGTGGACAGGCCGGCGTCGCGGTTGTCGAACCGGATCACCCGGTAGCCGCGGCCCGCGAGCAGCTCGCACAGCTCGTCGTCCCAGTGGATCAGCTGCATCCCGAGGCCCATCACGAGCAGCAACGGCGGGTCCGACGGATCGCCGATCGTCTCGTAGACGAGCTCGATGCCGTTTGCGGGCGCGCGTTCCTCGGCCATGAAACCGCGACCCTATCGCCTTGAAGTTGATGAAATACCCGCATGCGCAGGCGCCTGGCAGGGGCTTTGGCGGCGGTCGTGGCGATCGCCTGCGCGGCGCCGGCCGCGGAGGCGGCGCCCGCGCGGCACACGGACCGCTGGCTTGCCGTGCTCGAGCGCCCGGCCGACGCCCGCTCGCCCGGGCTCGTGGCGGACCTGCTGGGGCGCTTCGGCCTGGCGCGCGCGGGGCCGGGGGCCCCGGGCCTCGGCGTCGTGACGCTGCGCGGGCCAGCCGCCGCGGTCGAGCGGCTGCGGCGCGACCCCGCGGTGGCGGGCGTGTCCCGCGAATGGCTGCGCGATCTGCGCCGCATGCCCAACGACCCCGCCCTGGGCTCCCCCGAGGGCGAGTACGCCGTGCCGCCCGGCACGCCGATCCAGTGGGCCCTCGCGCGCCAGGGCTTCCCCGCCGCCTGGGACGTGACCACCGGCGGCACGGCACGCGTGGCGATCCTCGACACCGGGATCGACGCCGCGCACCCCGAGCTGGGCGGCAAGATCGCGTCCGCGGAGAGCGTGGACGCGGGCGACCCGCGCACGGACTCGGACGGCCACGGGAGCCACGTCTCGGGGCTCGCCTGCGCCGGCACCGACGACGGACGCGGGATCGCCGGCGCCGGCTGGGGCTGCACGCTCCACGTGGTCAAGCTCGGCACCGACCTGACGGGCGGAATCCCTGACGAGAACATCGTGCGCGGCCTGGAGCTGGCGATGGCGCACGCCCCTCACGCGATCGGCATGAGCTTCGGCGGCGGGCCGGACAGCGCCGCGCTCGACGCGGCGATCCAGGCCGCCTACGACCGCGGCATCGTCCTCGTGGCGGCGGCCTCGAACGAGGAGGACGACGACCAGGGCGCGCCGGCCTCCCAGCTCCAGCCGGGCGACGCGGCGAACATCGACGCCGGACGCGGCCTCGTGGTCACCGCGGCGGACTTCGCGGACACCCGCGCCGGCACCGGTCGCGGCGACGAGGTCTCGCTCGCCGCCTACGGGTTCTACGACGAGGAGCGCGGCCCGCCCGGGCTGATCTCGACGTATCCCGAGATGTTCACCCTCCGCGACCTCCCGGGGTGCACGCCCGTCGTTCTCCCGGCCTGCAATCGCCGCGACCTCGGCGGCGACGACTCCTACGCTTACCTCCAGGGCACGTCGATGGCGACACCGCAAGTGGCCGCGCTGGCCGCGCTCGTCGGCGCGCTGAACCCCGGCCTGGGGACGCAGGAGAAGCTGCGGCTGATCAAGGCGACCGCCCGGCGCTCGGGGGGCTGGAGCCCGGATCTCGGCTGGGGCATCATCGACGCGGGGGACGCGGTGGACGCCGCGCGCCGGATCGACCGGCTGGCCCCGGCGTCGCGGGTGCGCGTGGCGCGGCGGCGCGGACGCAGGGTGCGGCTCGCGGTGCGGGCGAGCGATCCGGGCGCCGCGCGGGGGCTGATCCCGGCGGGAGTGCGCCGCGTGGACGTGTTCGCGAAGCGGGGAAAGCGGCCGGCGCGGCGGCTGCGCCGCCTTCGCAAGGGCGGGCCGGTAGTCGTGCGGATGCGGCCGGGGAGGTGGCGGTTCTACTCACGCGCGACGGATCGCGCCGGCAACGTGGAGCCCCGCCCGGGCCGGCCCGACGCGCGGATTCGCCTGAAACGGCGGCGCTAAGGGGTCGCGGGCCGGCCCGACGGGCCCGGCTCCGCGCCGAGTGTCGAGTTTGTCGGCGCGGGGCCGACGGAGTCGACAGTCGCGTCAGGCGGCGGGGCTGCGGGCCGCGAAGCTTCGCCGCCACGTCGAGGGCGGCACTCCGTAGGCGCGGGCGAAGTGGCGCCTGAAGGCGGCCGGTGTTGGGAAGCCCACGCGGGCGGCCACCTGCTCGACGGGCTCGTCCGACGACTCGAGCAGCGGCAGCGCGGCGTCGAGCCGGCGGCGCAGGAGCCAGGCGCCCGGGCTCGTGCCCGTCGCGGCTTGGAAGCGCCGGCTGAACTGACGCGGCGACAGGTGTGCCTGCCGCGCCAGGTCCTCGACCGAGACCCGCTCCGGCAGCCGGCCGAGCGCCCACTGCATCGCTCGCGACACCGGGTCGTCGCCGGGGGGCGCGGCCACCGGCTGATCCACGAACTGGGCCTGGCCGCCGTCGCGGTGGGCCGCCACCACCATCCGGCGGGCCACGCGGTTTGCCACGTGCGCGCCGTGGTCCCTGCGCACGAGGTGCAGGCAGAGGTCGATGCCGGCGGCGGTGCCGGCCGAGGTGAGCACGTCGTCGCCGTCCACGTAGAGCACGTCGGCCACCACCTCTACGCGCGGGTAGCGGCGGGCGAGCAGCGGCGCGTAGCGCCAGTGCGTCGCCGCGCGGCGGCCGTCGAGCAGCCCCGTGGCGGCCAGGACGAAGGCGCCCGAGCAGATCGAGACGAGCCGGGCGCCGCGGGCGTTGGCGGCGCGCAGCTCGTCGACCAGGCGCTGGGAGGGATCGCCGTGCACGTCCGGCGAGCCGGGGATCACGATCGTGTCGGCGCGCCGGAGCTCCTCGAGCCCGTGGTGCACGGAGAGCCCGAAGCCGCCCATCGCGGGGAGCACGCCGGGCCGTTCGGCACAGACCGAGAACGCGTACCAGGGGTCGATCCCGAGCTCCGGGCGCGGCAGCGCGAACACCTCGGCCGCCACGCCGAGCTCGAACGGCGCGAGCCCCTCGTGTGCGAGCACGGTCACCCGGTGCGCCATGTCCGGATCGTAGCGTCAGGTGTCGTTTCGGACACTGGCGGCCGCGCGGCGCGAACGCGATCCTGCGGCCATGCACATCGAACACTTCAGCCGCCGTCTGGAGGTCGAGACCGACGTGTCCGACGTGGCGGCAGCACCCGAGGGCCTCGTGCTCGTCGATGCCAGAAGCCCCGAGGCCTACGCGGCCGGCCACCTCCCCGGTGCCATCAGCCTCCCGCACGCGACGATCGACGAGGAAGCCGTGGCCGCGCTCCCGGATGGACCGCTGGTGGCCTACTGCTGGGGGCCGGCGTGCAACGGGGCCGTCAAGGCTTGTCTGCGGCTGGCTGAGCTAGGCCGTCCGGCGAAGGAGATGCTGGGGGGCTTTGAGTACTGGCAGCGGGACGGTCATCCCGTAGAGGCTCGCTAGCGCGCGCCGCATCCAGCAGCTCCGCCAGCGACTCCTCGAGCATCGCCCCGAAGTCCTCGAGATCCGGCATGGCGTCGTAGTCGGCCAGCAGCCCGAAGTCGACCTTGCCGTTGTAGCTCATGATCGCGATGGCCAGTGCGTGGTTCTCCGGCAGGAAGGCGATCGGCACGATCTCCTCCATCTCGCGCCCGAGCAGGTAGAGCGGGAACTGCGGGCCCGGCACGTTGGTCACGATCAGGTTGAAGAGCCGGGTCGAGAAGTTGAGCCGCGAGGCCTGCGCCAGCAGCGTCGGTGGCGCGAAGTCCTGAAGCCCGGAGATCACCTCGGCGCCGAGCGCCTGCTTCGACTGCTTCAGGTTCCCCATCGACTGGCATACGAGCCTCAGCCGCTCGACCGGGTCCTCGACGTACACGGGCAGCGGGCCGCGCATCGCCGCGATGCGGTTGCCGAGCTGTCCGTGCTCGTCCTCGGCCCGGATCGACACCGGCACCAGCGCGCGCAGCTCGAGCCCCTGCGTGCGGACGCCGCGGGAGCGCAGCCAGCGGCCGAGCGCCCCGGCCACGACGGCCAGCACCGCGTCGTTGACGGTGCCGCCGAGCGCGTTCTTCACCTCCTTGAAGTCGCTCAGCGCGCTACGCACCCACAGCACGCGCCGGTGGGAACCGATCTCCACGTTCAGCGGCACGTCCGGCGCCGGGTTCATCCCGGCCCACACCACCTCGCCGATCCCCTCGGCGGCGTGGCGCGCCCGCGCCGCCGAGCGGCCCGGGTTCTGGAGCGCGCCAATGGCGCGGCCGGCCAGCGAGAACGGCGTGCGCACCAGGCCCTTGATCCCCTCCGCAACGAGGTCGACGTCCGACGGCACCGGCTGTGGCGTCCAGCCGTCGTCGCCGTCCAGCTCGGCGGGAACCGGCTGGAGGTCGAACAGCACGGTCGCTATGTCCACGCCGGAGACGCCGTCCACGAGCGCGTGGTGGGTCTTCGAGATCAGCGCGAAGCGGTTGTCCTCGAGCCCCTGGACGAGCCAGACCTCCCAGAGCGGCTTCGAGCGGTCGAGCCGCTGCGAGAAGATGCGGCCCACGAGCTGGCGCAGCTGCTCCTCGGAGCCGGGCCGCGGCAGCGCGGTGTGGCGCACGTGGTAGTCGAGGTTGAAGCTCGGGTCGTCGACCCAGAACGGACGGCCCATCTCGAAGCGCGGGAAGGCGAGCCGCTGGCGATAGCGCGGCACGAGGGGCAGCCGCGACTTGATATGGGCGATGAAGTCCTCGCGCGCCGGCGGCGGTCCCTCGAACATCACCAGGGCGCCGACGTGCATGTGTGAGGACTGCTTTTCCTGGTGCAGGAAGGAGGCGTCGATCGCGCTCAGGCGATCCTTGTGTCCCTGCTGCGACACGCCTCGGGACTCTAACCGCCACAATCGTGCCGGTGAAGCTCGTTGCGACCGTTGTGATGGGAGTGGTCGTGGCCATGCTGCCGGCGGCCTGCGATTCCTCGTCGGCCGACGGCGAGGCCGCCGCGCCCGCCAGGCTGAAGGTCGATCGCTTCGACTCGGCCGCCGCCTGGCAGCTGCTCGAGCACCAGGTCGAGCTCGGCCCGCGCCCCGCGGGCTCCGAGCCGTCGCGGCGCTTGGCCTCGCGGCTGCGGCGCATGCTGCCGCGCGGGCGCTTCCAGAAGGTGCCCGACGGCCTGCGGAACGTGGTCGGCACCGTGCGGGGCCGCGAGCCGGGCTATGTGGTGGTGGGCGCGCACTACGACACCAAGGACATCCCGGGCTTCGTGGGTGCGAACGACGGTGCGTCGGGCACCGCCGTGGTCACCGAGCTGGCGCGCACGATCCGGCGCCCCCGCCACACGATCCACTTCATCCTCTTCGACGGCGAGGAGAGCCCGCGTGGCTCCACGAACTTCTTCCGGGACGGCCTGCGCGGCAGCAAGGTCGCGTCGCAGCGCTACCGCGACGCCCGCGCGATGGTGCTGCTCGACTTCGTCGGCGAGAAGCGCCTGCGCATCCCCCGCGAGGGCTATTCGCGCGCGGGGCTCTGGAAGCGGCTCCGCAACGCGGCGCGCCAGGTCGGAGCGGGGGCGATCTTCCCGAACGCGACGCAGGGCCCGATCCAGGACGACCACCTCCCCTTCCTGCAGGAGGGGGTGCCTGCCATCGACCTGATCGACTTCGACTTCCCCTGCTTCCACCAGACTTGCGACGATCTTTCGGTGGTCTCCGAGCGCAGCCTTGACGCCGTAGGCGAGACCGTGCTCCGCATGCTCGCTAGCCTCTGAGCGAGGATGGGCGACTTTCCCGAGAGGCTGCTGCTGGCGGCTCCGCGCGGCTATTGCGCGGGCGTCGACCGTGCCGTCCAGACGGTCGAGCGGGCGCTCGAGCTGTACGGGCCGCCGGTCTACGTGCGCAAGGAGATCGTGCACAACAAGCACGTGGTCGAGCAGCTGCGCGAGCGCGGCGCGATCTTCGTGGAGGAGGAGACCGAGGTGCCCGAGGGCGAGACGGTCATCTTCTCCGCACACGGCGTGTCGCCCGCCGTGCACGCCAACGCCGGCGCCCGCAGCCTCAAGACGATCGACGCCACCTGCCCGCTGGTGACCAAGGTGCACGTGGAGGCGAAGAAGTTCGCGGCCGACGGCTACACGATCGTGCTGATCGGCCACCAGGGCCACGAGGAGGTCGAGGGCACTATGGGCGAGGCCCCGGACCACTTCGTGCTGGTGGAGACCGAGGAGGACGTGGACACACTCGAGGTCGGCGATCCCGACCGGGTCGCCTTCCTGACCCAGACCACGCTGTCGGTGGACGAGACCGACAGGATCATCCGGCGGCTGCGCGAGCGCTTCCCGAACATCACCGGTCCCAAGTCGGACGACATCTGCTACGCCACGACGAACCGCCAGATGGCGGTGCGCCAGATGGCGCGCGAGTGCGACCTGGTGCTCGTGATCGGGTCGCGGAACTCGTCCAACTCGAACCGCCTCGTGGAGGTCGCGCGCGACCACGGCGCCGAGTCGCACCTGATCGACAACGAGAGCCAGGTGCTCGACGAGTGGCTCCAGGGCAAGCGCGTGGTGGGGATCAGCTCGGGGGCGAGTGCCCCCGAGGAGCTCGTGCAGCGGCTGGTCGAGTTCTTCCGCGCGCGCGGAACGCAGCACGTCTCGGAGTTCGAGGTGGTTCAGGAGGACGTGCGATTCATGCTCCCAAAGGAGATCCGCCGGGAGCTGGCGGCAAGGGCGTGAACTGCACGCCGTGCAGGCGGAGGCCGGGCGACTCCGCCTCGACCGTCCCGTCCACCTCGTAGAGGCCGGGCTCCATCTCGCCGCCCGACAGCACCGCGTAGGCACCGCCCGCGCGGAAGCTGAAGCTGGCCGCCGCGCCGGCGTCGGCCGCCTCCAGCCAGTCCTCACCCTCCTCCCAGTCGCGCACCAGCTCGAGCCGGTCGCGGTCGGCCGGCAGGGCGATGTCCGCCGTCTGCGGCTCGAGCAGCACGCCCGGCTCGTCCTCGGGCCGTAGCGGCGGCAGCGGCTCCAGCTCCTTGCCGAGGCTCTCCTGGATCGCCAGCTCGGTGTCGAGGTACTCGCCCTCGCCGTAGTGCAGGAAGACGAGCCGCCCGCGCCGGTCGAACAGGTAGCGCCCGGGCCAGCCCTTGTTGCCGTACTCGCGCCACACCACGAGACGCGGGTCGAGCAGCACCGGGTAGCCCACCTCGAGGCGCTCCACGGCGCGCGCGACCACGTCGCGGTCGCGCCCGAACGAGTAGCCCGGCGAGTGCACGCCGATCACGCGCAGCCCGGCCTCGGCGTAGCGCTCCTGCCAGGCCTTGAGGTAGGGCATCGTCCGCAGCGAGTTGACGCGCGCGAAATCCCAGAACTCCACGAGCACCGCGCCCCTTCCCATCAACGTGTTCATGCGCAGGAAGGCGACGTTCAGCCAGTCCATCTTCGGCGGGAACTCGGGCGCGTAGATCTCTGCGTCGGGCGGCGGGCGCATGAGAGATCCCCCATGAAATCGCAACCTTGGGCCACGAGCCGTGTTGTAGGGTGGATTCGCGCCCGGACTCGGGAGAGACTCGCGAGGGCGCCCTGTCGACTTTCCCAACCCTTCAGGAGGAGGAATGCGCAAGTTTTGGATGGCGGTAGCCGGCGCGGTCGTGCTCGCGATCGCGGTGGCCGGCATCGCCAGCGCGGTGAACACGTATGACGTTCACCTCGCGAACAGCCAGTCCGCTGGTAAGGGGACCACGGCCAAGCCGTCTCCCGCCAAGCTGAGGTTCGGCTACCGCGTCGGTGACACGGAGGGCCTTCGCCCGCAGGTCATCGGGGAGTACCGCATCGCGGCCGAGGGTCTGCAGAGCTTCCCCGACGCCCGGCCGAAGTGCAGCTTCGAGCAGGCGGCCGACCCGAACGTGACCACTCCGGACGACCTCTCGCCTGCGTGCAGGCGGGCGATCGTCGGCGGCGGGGTGATCCAGAACGCGGTCGGCGCCCCCAACGACCGCTCACAGCAGGAGGCGTGCGAGGTCGACCTCACCCTGATCAACATCAGCTCGGGCGATCCGCGTTTCCCGTCGACGATGGGTCAGGTCCGCCGACGGGGCGGCATGGCCATCCGGATCGACGGCACCCCGCCCAGGTGCCTCACCGACGTCCATGACGCGCTGGCCGCGCCGTTCTACGACGTCAAGATCCAGGGTGTGTCGACTGCCGAGCTGCGCTTCAAGGTGCCCAGCACGCTGACGCACCCGAGCGGACTCGACAACTCGGTCCGGGAGGTCACGTCGACGGTCCAGAAGAAGACCGGTCGCGTCCGGATCAAGGGCAAGCGCCGCACGGTCGGCTTCTACTCCTCCGTCGGCCGGAAGGGCAGGACGCGCACCGTTCGCGTCACGTTCATCGACGAGTCGGGCGTGAAGAAGACGGCGACCGCGCAGGACTGAGTCCCGCTTCGAACGGAGCAGTGCCTACGACGGGGCGCCCTCGGGCGCCCCGTCGTCGTTCCCCGGGCTCAGTAAGTGGAGATCGCCTCGAGCAGGTGGGGCCACACCCAGGTCTCGACCGCGGCGGCCGCCAGCAGCACCGGCACCGCGATTGCGACCGTCACGAAGGTGGCGGCGAGCAGGTCCTGCCAGTCGTCCTTGCGGCTCGCTATCACCCAGGCCGCCAGCGGGAGGAAGAGCGCGATCAGCTCCGGCAGCGCGTGCGGCAGGATCGTCACGAGCAGCCAGCCGGGGGTGGTGCCGAGCTGGAGGGCGATCGAGGCGGCGTTGCCGCCGATGATGTAGGCCTGGGTCACGAGGGAGAAGGTGGTGGCTAGGACGACGAACCCGATCGCGAGCGGGCCCGCCTTCTCGTGCACCCAGCGCGACACCCCCGTGCGGTGCGACGCAGACAGCGGCAGCGAGCTCCCGGCCATGAAGCCGGCCACGCACGCCATCGCGTGGAGGGCGAGCACGAGCGAGTTGCGGAGCAGCACGTGCAGGTAGTCCTCGATGCCTGCCGGCGCGTGGTAACCGGGGAGGTAGTAGCGGGTCGTGTCCGGGGTGGTGAGCGTGGCGACCGCGTAGACGGCGCCGAGCAGCGTGACCGCGATCGCCAGACTCAGGAGGAACCAGGGCCCGAGCACGCCGCGCGGATGCGCGTTCCAGCGCCGCAGGGCCGCCTTGGTGTCGGCCATGCCCTGGACGAGGACGAGATCGTTGACGCTCACCAAGGTGGCATCGGCGGCGCCGGGCCGAAGGTTTAGCCTGCCCGGATGACCACCTGGGACTACACCACCTCAGTCATCACCCACGGCTTCATGGGACGCAAGTCCGACGAGCTCGATCGCGGGGAGTTCGAGACGGCGCTGAACGAGCTCGGCGGGCAGGGCTTTGAGCTCGCGACGGTCTTCCTCGACGCCAACCTCCACCGCGAGAAGGACGGCCACGTGCTGGTCTTCAAGCGCCGCCACGACTGACGCCGCTGAAGCGGAACTGCGTGCAGGCGAAGTAGAACTCGCCGCGCTCGCCGAGCTCGCGCTGCTCGGCCGCCCAGGCCTCGGCCTCCTCGGGTTCGAAGCCGTCCAGCGCCTTCAGGTAGTCGGTGATCACCGGTATCAGCGCGCTGCCGTACGCGTCCGGGGAGAACTCCGCGGTGGCGAAGGCATGCCCCTCCATCGCGACGTCCTCGAAGCCGGTCGCGCGCATCCGCGGGGCGAGCGTCCGCGGCAGCGACGGGTCGGCAAGGTGCCGGTCCCAGGCCCGCAGGGCACGCTCCATCCGGCCGGGGTCGCGCGAGTGCCAGGAGACCGTGGCCCAGTCCACGTCCCAGATCACGACCCGGCCGCCGGGGCGCACGGATCGAAGGAGCTCCCTCAGCCCGGCCTCGACGTCGGTGAGGTACTCGAGCACCTGGACCGACAGCGCGCCGTCGAAGCCGCCGTCCTCGACCGGCAGGGAGGTGGCGTCGGACTGATGGAATGCGACGTTCGGCCGTCCCTCGGAGCGGTGCGCCGCTACGGCGAGCATCTGGGGGCTCGCGTCGACACCGACGACGGATCCCTTGGGCCCGACCTGGTCGAGCAGCTCGGACACGTAGAAGCCCGGCCCGCAGCCGACGTCGAGGATGCGCTCGCCCGGCCGCGCGCCGAGCGCCTCGTAGACGAGCCGCCGCCGTCGCAGGACGTCCCGCGACCGGTAGACGACCTCCATCTGCTCGGCAAAGCCCTCGTCGAATACCAGCTGGCTCATGGACTCACCTCTTGCGTCGCGAGCCTAACGAGGCTCAGAGGCGTGTCGCGAGCGCGGGTCGCAGACCGGGGCCGGTGCTCAGATCGCGCTTCACGGCGTTCGCCAGACGCCACTTGAGACGCCCGATCTCGCGCCGGTTCGAGTCGCGCCGGCGATCGTCGTCGTCGCGTTCGTCGAGGCAGCGCTGCTCGGCCACGAGCTTCTTGATCCGGTCGATCAGAGAGGCCACCTGGGGGCTTGGAGAGTGGGGAGGCATGGGGTGGAAGGTGGCAACGGGGCGGGGCACGCGCAGTGAGGGCTCCCGGTGGCCGGAGGTACGGTTAACCGAACCATGCTCCCCCGGCTGACGGCCCCGGCTCCGGCAGCGCTGGGCACCGTCCTGACTTTGCCCCCGTATAGGGGGAAAAGTCAGGACAGTCGACGGTCTGGAACCGTAGGACGGGACTCCGGGCGGCCACGTGAGGCGACCCCTTAGCGGCGTCGCCGGGCCGTGATCAACCAGGAACGCGAGTCGAGGACCACGCCGCGCTTGTCGCTGTAGTGCGCCTCGAGCATCTCGCGCAGGCGCTCGACGGTACGTGCCGCCTCGGCGTCGGTCAGGCTCGCGAGGGCCGCGCTCGTGTTCTGAAACCCCCGTACGAACGCGAGCGCCGCGTCGACATCGTCTCCGTAGAGGACCGGCTCGTGGACGTCCTCGAAGCGCACGCCGTCGAAGCCGGCGCTCTCCAGGATGCCCGCGGTGGCGTCGGCATCGCCGAGCGAGAACGGGTCCCCGCCCGGCCGCGGTGGCTGCGCCGCGTCGCCCAGCGCGGCGTCGATCGCCCGCGCCCATTCGTTGTGCTCGTGTCGCTGCCAGACGAGCAGCACCAGGCGCGCCCCGGGTCGAAGGGCGGCGGCGACGTTGGCGAACGCCGCAGCCGGATCGGTGAAGAACATCGTCCCGAAGCGGCTGATCGCCACGTCGAAGCCGGCGGGGTCGAAGCGATGCACCTGGGCGTCGCCCAGCTCGTACCGGACGTTGTCGAGCCCTTCCGCCGCCGTCAGCTGACGTGCGCGCTCGAGCATGCGCTCGGACACGTCGACCCCTACGACGCGGCCCGGCGCCGCGGCGCGTGCCGCCTCTCGAGTCGTCAGCCCGGTTCCGCAGCCGATGTCGACCACCTCGTCACCGGCGCCGACCCCGTAGGCCGCGCGAAGGTGCTCGTGGTGGGCGCGCAACTCGCGATCGTAGAAGTCGAGAGACTGGGGACCCGGTGTCACAGGAGAACGTCGAACTGGTCCGCCGACTCTACGCGGCGCTCGCGAGCGAGGGCTCCGCAGAGGAGTTCGAGCAGCGCATGTCCGATGACGCCCTCGCCCGCTTCCTGGATCCGGAGATCGAGTGGGTCCCCGTGACCGACTCACTGCTTGCCGTCGACAGCTACCGCGGCTTCGACGGCGTGCGGCGCTTCTGGGGCGAGTTCCTCTCTGCTTGGGAGAGCTACCGGGTCGAGACGCTGAGGTTCGACGACGCCGGCGATCAGGTGGCGGTCGTCGTGCACATCGTCGGCCGGACGCACGCGCTCGAAGTCGACGAGACCCGATCCTCGCTCTTGACCGTCCGCGACGGGCGGGTGGTCCGCGTCCAATCCTTCGCCGACCCCGACGGGGCGCGCCAGGCCGCCGGCTTGCGGCCATAGGGGATCGCCGTCTCGGTCAGAGACCGGTCCCGGATGGCCTGTGGATGCGCGAGGACCAGTCCGTCCCGGGAGTGAAGACCTCGATGCGGAGCCCGTCCGGGTCGAAGACGAAGAATGCGTAGTAGCCCGGGATGTCGTTGTCCTGCTCCGGTGGGTGGTGGATCCGATCGCCCCGGCGCGAACACCGCTCATGCGCCGCCTCCACCTCCTCCCGGGTGTCGACCTCGAACGCCAGGTGCTCGAGCCCGACGCCGTAGTAGCGATGGGTGCCGCCGTCGGCGGGACGAAGGCCGAGCCATTCGTCTCCGAAGCTCAGATAGACGACCTCCTCGGTGCCGCGGTAGGTCGGATAGCGCTCTTCCTCCTTCAACCCCAGGGGTCCCAAGAGGTCCAGGTAGAAGGCGAGCGAACGGTCGACGTCGCTGACGGCGAGGTCGATGTGCTGAATCCCGCGGCCAGGCATCCGCACACCCAGTGTCTCACGCCGAACAATCGCGACGGGCCGCGCTATGTCCCTGCGCCAGGGTCGATCTCCGGTGCCCACCCGAGCTGGTCGCGCACCCTCGCGGGGAGCGCGCTTACCACGAGGTCGTACGAGTCTTCGATCATGTCGCGCACGAGTTGGTCGGGAACGCTGCCGTCGAGCGTGATCGTGTTCCAGTGGCGCTTGTTCAGGTGGTAGCCGGCGCGGATCGCGGCATAGCCGTGGCGTAGGGAGACCGCCAGCTCCGGCTCGCACTTGACGCTCACCTCGAGGGGCATGCGATCCAGCGTGCTCAGGGCGAACATCTTGCCGGCGACCTTGAACACGGAGTGCTCGGGACCGAACGGGAAGTCCTCGAACGCGCCGGGCTGTGCAAGGCACCAGCTGCGCAATTCGGCCGCATCCACGTGGCGCATCGTCGCATCAACCGGCTCGCGCGGAGGACCGCTCGTGCATACTTCCGCGCGGGCAACGAGCAGGGGGCTCTCGTGAGCAGGCAGCGGGTTTTGCTGACCGTGGCCGGGTGCGCGCTCGCGCTCGCCGGCCAGGCCGGGGAGGCGGGCGCTCAGACCGGCGTCTCCTACACCGTTCCGCCGGAGAACCCGTTCGTCGGCCAGGCCGGCGCTCGGCCCGAGATCTACTCGTATGGGCTGCGCAACCCGTGGCGCTTCTCGTTCGACCGCCACACCGGCGACATGGTCATCGCCGACGTGGGGCAGGACGCCGTCGAGGAGGTCAACTTCGCGCCCGCCGGCCAAGGGGCCGGCGCGAACTTCGGCTGGAACTGCTTCGAGGGCAGCCAGCCCTACGCGGGCGCCCCGGCGGGCTGCACCGCGCCCGGCCATGTGCCGCCGGTGCTCGAGTACTCCTCTGCCGGCTCGTCGCCCGCCTGCTCGATCACCGGCGGCTACGTCGTTCGCGACCCCGCGTCACCGCTCGCCGGCCGCTACCTGTACGGCGACTGGTGCTCGGGCGAGCTGCGCAGCGCCCGGCTGAGCGCCCGGGGCTCGAGCGACGACCGCTTGGAGGGCGTCGTGCCGAGCGTCGCGTCCTTCGGCGAGGACGCCGCGGGTCGGGTGTACGCGGTCTCGCTCGGCGGGCCGGTCTTCCGGCTGCGCGGGGTGGGCGGCCGGGTGCTCCCGGAGCCCGTCGGGGTCTTCTCCACTCCGGTGTACGCGACCTCGCCCCCCGGCGAGCCCGACCGGCTGTTCGTCGTCGAGAAGGGCGGGCGCATCCAGGTCGTCGGCGGCGGGTCGCCGCTGCCGCGGACCTTCCTCGACATCAGCTCCGAGGTGGCCACCGACAACCTCGAGCGCGGGCTGCTCTCGATGGCGTTCGCGCCGGACTACGCCCAGAGCGGCCGCTTCTACATCTACTTCAACGACCGGAACGGCGACATCCGCATCGAGGAGGTGCGCCGCTCGGCCGGCAACCCGGACGCGGCGGATCCGTCCACGCGGCGCCTCGTCCTCACCCAGGAGCATCGCCAGTTCGCGAACCACAACGGCGGCCAGCTGCAATTCGGCCCGGACGGATACCTCTACGCCGCGCTCGGCGACGGTGGCGGCGCGGGCGACCCGCTCGGGAACGGCCAGAACCTGGGCTCGATCCTCGGGAAGATCATCCGGATCGACCCGCGTGCGCCATAGCGAGCGCCCAGGCAGAGCTGGGCGTCAGCTGGCCTTGGTGGCTCTTTCGAGAACCCTCGCCACCAGTGGCATCTCCGGCGCGCGCCAGACGTGTCGGTCCTCGTACCGCCACGCGTAGATCGGGCTGCCGTCGCGCACCAGCTCGAGCAGGCCGGGCTCGCGGAGCTCCCCGGCCGACCACTCGTACACGCGCTGGGTCCGCGGGACGATCACGGCGTAGTCGAGCAGGCGACCGAGACGATGTTCGCCTTCGATGTAGTCCTCGACGTCTTCGGCGAGGGGGTAGCGGTCGGGGAGCACGCGACCGAGCGAGAGGAAGGCTCCGGCCATCCCGAGGCGGGGATCGCCGAGCACCCGGCCGAGCGGCGCGAACCGGCCCAGCGCGAGCCGCGGCGCCGCAACGAGCGCGTGGGCGTACAGGACGCGGCCCAGCGCCACGTTCATGAAGAAGCGCTCCGGCTTGCTCTCCGTCTCGGCGATTGGCCGGTGCTCGAGGTAGGCACGCACGATGCTCGCGTTGTGGGCCCGGTACCAGTTGCGCGCGGTCGGCTCTTCGATGAATGCGAGCCACAGCCGCACGGTCGGTGAGGAGGGTGATCCGTTCGCGCCGCCGACGAGCTCGACGGACTCGCATCCATCCAGCAGCAGGCGCTCGTTGATCGCCCGCCACCAGGGGCTGCCGGGCGGCGAGCCGTCGAGCGGGTTGAGGACGCCGCGGTGCGCCTGCCAGCGCATGAACGAGAGCGCCGCCCTGCGAAACGGCAGGTGAGTCGGGGCGCGGCCGGTAGGGCCGTGGTACGTCCGCTCGATCAACGCGAGTCGTCCGCTCGGATCGTTGCGCACCGCCGCGACCTGCGCGCGGGCCGCGGCGGTGGCGTCCCGGTCCTCGCTCATGGGTGAGAGTGATACATGCGTGCGCGCAGGACGAGTGCCCAGGTGAGTGCGGCGAAGGCGGCGGTGGTCACGAGGGTGCGGACGATGTCCCAGGCCACCCAGGGCGTCACGAAGTCGTCGCGCACCTCGGCGATGTTCTGGATGCGCGCGGGGTCACCGGCGTCCTTCAGGTCCTCGTTGAGCGGGATGTGGACCGCGAAGGTGATGACGACCATCACCGTGTAGAGGACGAGGGCGGCGACGATCCAGCCGGTGATCTTTGCCTGGCCGGAGCCGCTGGCCTGGGCGAGGGCGACGCCGGCGAGCACCGGGGCGCCGAGGAAGACGGCGAAGAAGGCCGGATTCTCGATCTTGTCGATCATCTGTTGCATGGCGTCGACGAGCGTGCGGTCGTCGGCCGCGGTGAGGGCCGGCATGACGGCGATCGCGGAGAAGAAGAAGAGCCCCGCAACCAGGCCCATGGCGCCCACGGCCGCGCCCAACACGATGTCCGCGTTGCGCTCGCCGCCCGGCGGCTCGTCCACGCTGGCGCGGCCTCTGGCGGGCTCGCGTGTTGTC
>Ga0081538_10000400_pt1 | contig 49025 bp, 49 predicted proteins | sample TabmetS5T2R1_FD_71022 | JGI IMG/M metagenome (GOLD analysis project Ga0081538, IMG submission 71022) | Tabebuia heterophylla rhizosphere microbial communities from the University of Puerto Rico - S5T2R1 | ecosystem: Host-associated > Plants > Roots > Rhizosphere ... | reverse complement strand
GGACCTCGACGAGGACGCCTGCGCCGGAACCGTCGAGCAGATCACCCGCGACGGCGGCACGGCGACAGCCGTCGGCGCCGACGTGTCGAAACCCGAGCAGGTCGACGCGGCCGTACGCCAGGTCGCCGACTCCCTCGGCGCTCCCACCGTCCTCGTGAACAACGCCGGCATCATCCGCGACAACCTGCTCTTCAAGATGTCCGAGGACGACTGGGACGCGGTCATGGGCGTGCACCTGCGCGGCGCGTTCCTGATGAGCCGGGCCACCCAGGTGCACATGGTCGACGCCGGCTGGGGTCGGATCGTCAACCTGTCGAGCACGTCGGCGCTCGGCAACCGGGGCCAGGCCAACTACTCGGCGGCCAAGGCCGGCATGCAGGGCTTCACCAAGACGCTGGCCATCGAGCTCGGCAAGTTCGGCGTCACCGCCAACGCGGTCGCGCCCGGCACGATCGAGACCGACATGACGGCGGCGACCGCGGCCCGGATCGGCGTCGACTTCGACGACTTCAAGACGGCCGCGGCCCAGCAGATCCCGGTCGGCCGCGTCGGACAGCCGGAGGACATCGCGCACACCGTGTCGTACCTGGTCAGCGAGGGCGCCGGCTTCGTCTCCGGTCAGGTGATCTACGTCGCCGGAGGTCCGCGTGACTGACGCACGCGTCCCTCGGGTCTTCCACGGCCTGGCCGAGTTGGCCGCTGCCAAGGGCGAGCACCTCGGCTACAGCGACTGGCGGACGATCACGCAAGACGACGTGGACCGGTTCGCCGACGCGACCGGCGACCACCAGTGGATCCACGTCGACGTCGACCGCGCGGCGGCGACCCCGTTCGGCGGCACGGTCGCACACGGCTACCTGACCCTCGCGCTGGTGCCGGCCCTCGGACAGCAGGTCTTCGCCGTCGAGGGGCTGACGATGTCGCTGAACTACGGCGTCGACAAGGTACGGTTCCCGGCGGCCGTGCCGGTCGGGTCTCGGGTACGCGCCGGCGTCGAGCTCATCGACGTCGCCGACGTGCCCCAGGGCGTACGCGCCGGCTACCGCTACACCATCGAGCTCGAAGGCTCCGACAAGCCCGCCTGCGTCGCCCACACCCTCGTCCTCTACATCCCCTAACCCCCTCGCTCATCCGCGAGTTTTGGCGTGCCGATCCGCGAGTTTTGGTCGGCCGATCCGTGAGTATTGGCGTCGCCGAACGGAATCTCACGGACCAGAACTCACGGATGACCGCACCAGAACTCACGGATGAGCGGGTCAGACGGGGCGGACCGCCGGGTCAGACGGGGCGGATCGGCCGGGTTAGGAGAGGCGCTCGAGGATCATGGCCATGCCTTGGCCGCCGCCGACGCACATCGTCTCGAGACCGATCTGCTTGTCGTGGTGGATCAAGGAGTTGATCAGCGTCGACGTGATCCGCGCCCCGGTCATCCCGAACGGGTGACCGACCGCGATGGCGCCGCCGTTCACGTTGAGCTTGTCGAGGTCGACGCCGAGATCGCGGTACGACGGGATGACCTGGGCGGCGAACGCCTCGTTGATCTCGACCAGGTCGATGTCGTCGAGGGTCATCCCGGCCCGGGCCAGCGCCTGCCGCGACGCCTCGACCGGACCGAGCCCCATGATCTCCGGCGACAAAGCGGTGACGCCGGTCGCGACGATCCGAGCCAGCGGCGTGATGCCGAGCTGGGCCGCCTTCGTGTCGCTCATCACCACCAGTGCCGCCGCTCCGTCGTTGAGCGGACAGCAGTTGCCGGCCGTGATGGTCCCGTCGGGCCGAAAGACCGGCTTCAGCTCGGCGACCTTCTCGAGTGTCACGTTGGGTCGCGGCCCGTCGTCGGCCGCCAGCTCCGTGCCGTCGGGCAGGGTCACCGGCGTGATGTCGCGGGCCCAGAAGCCGTCGGCGATGGCCTTCTCCGCAAGGTTCTGACTGCGAACGCCGAACTCGTCCTGGTCGGCGCGGGTCACGCCCTTGATCTGGGCGAGGTTCTCGGCCGTCTGGCCCATCGCGAGGTAGATGTCCGGGACCGCACCGATCGCGCGCGGGTCCTCCCAGGTCTCGGCGCCGCCCTCGGCCCGTCGAGCCGACCGCGCCTCCGCCTCGGCGAAGACGGGGTTGTGCGTGTCCGGCCAGGTGTCGCTGTTGCCCTTGGCGTACCGACTCACCGCCTCGACGCCGGCCGAGACGAACACGTCTCCCTCGCCGGCCCGGATCGCGTGGAACGCCATCCGCGTCGTCTGCAGGCTCGATGCGCAGTAGCGCGTCAGCGTCGTCCCCGGGAGGTGGTCGTAGCCCAGCAGGATCGCGACGACCCGAGCCATGTTGAACCCCTGCTCGCCACCGGGAAGGCCGCAGCCGAGCATCAGGTCGTCGATGTCTGCCGGGTCGAGCTGCGGCACCTTGTCGAGCGCCGCCCGGATCATCTGGACCGTCAGGTCATCGGGCCGTATCTCGGTCATTGAACCCTTGACGGCGCGGCCGATCGGCGAGCGCGCGGTGGAGACGATGACGGCGTCGGGCATGCCGGAACCTCTCTGATCGGACGTCGCTTTCACGGTACCCGTCACTGCGAGTACGACAGTGGGCCGTACCTCACCCTCACCGTGAGGTACGGCCCACGCTGGAGGGCCCGCTCAGGCGTCGACCGGCTCCCGCTCCTTCTGCAGCACGGCCTCGACCTGCAGGTGGATCGAAACCTGGTCGCCGATCATGAACCGGTCGCCTTCGAGTGGGATGTTGAAGTCCACGCCGAAGTCGTTGCGGCTGATCTTGGCCTTCGCCTCGAACCCGACACGCGTACCGCCCCAAGGGTCGGGCCCGACGCCGAGGAGCTCCACGTCAAGCTCGATCGAACGGGTCACGTCCTTGACCGTCAAGTCGCCAGTGACGACGTAGCTGTCGCCGTCGACCCGAATGCCGGTGGCCTCGAAGGTCATCACCGGGTACCGGTCGACCTCGAAGAAGTTCTTGGACCGCAGGTCGTCGTCGCGCTGAGCGGTCCCGGTGTAGATCGAGTTCAGCTGGATCGTGGCGCGGGCCGTCGACTCGAGTGGGTTGTCGGCGATCACGATCTCGCCGTCGAACTCCTCGAACCTGCCGCGCACCTTGCTGATCAGGTGCCGCACGGTGAAGCCGATGTCGGTGTGCGACGGGTCGATCTTCCAGGTGCCGGGCACCAGGCCCTCGATCTGAGTCATCCTGCGAGCTCCTTTTGGTTGACGCTTCAACTAATTACTACCAGCGTACGAGCAGATAGTTCAATCGTCAACTAGACGCCAGGTAGAATCGCCTCCATGACCAGCCAGACCTCGTCGCGCGCCTCGGCGGAGCCGGCGCTCGACGACTGCTTCCCCAGTGAGGCAGGCACCCGCTGGCTGACCCCGGACGAGCAGCGGGCCTGGCGCTCGTACATCATCGGAACGACCCGGCTGCTGGAGCGGCTCGACCGCGACCTCCGAGAGGCTCACGGCCTCTCGCTCCCTGAGTACGAAGTGCTCGTGCGACTGTCCGAGTCCGACCGACGCAGCCTGCGGATGGCCGAGCTGGCTTCGTCGCTGTCCCACTCCCGCAGTCGTACGACCCACACGATCGCCCGAATGGAAGCCGCCGGGCTGGTACGCCGGTTCAGCTGCGACCAGGACGGCCGCGGCCGCTGGGCGGCGCTCACCGACAAGGGGTGGAAGGTCCTCACCGACGCGGCGCACACGCACGTCCGCGGTGTTCGAGAGCACCTTGTCGACCAGCTCAGCGCCGACCAGTTCGCCACGGTCGGCGATGCGTTCGCCCTCGTCGAGTCGCGGCTGACCGAGCTGAGCCGCTCCCGCGGCCGAGTGGACTAGCCGCGGACCAACGCGTCGACCGCCGACGTGCTCAGCACTTGGGTCAGGACGAGATTCGCCGCGCCCACGACTCCGGTGAGCTCGCCGTGCGTCGTCGGGAGCACTCGAAGGTCTCGCGAGGCGAGCGTCACCGCGCCGCCGTACACGCTCTCGCGAATGCCGGCGAGCAACGGCTCGAAGGCCGCCGCCATGTCGCCACCGATCACCAGCGCCTGCGGGTTCAGCAGGTTGATGACGCTGGCGAGGATCTCGCCGACGTGTCGCCCCGACTCCCGGATCATGGCGGTCGCGGCACCGTCGCCGTCGAGTGCTCGCGCCACCACGTCGCGGACGTGGGTGACCCGACGGCCGCGATCACGCATCGCCTTGACCAGCGCCCATCCGGAGGCGTAGACCTCCAGGCAGTCCATCGACCCACAGCGGCACATCCGCCCCTCCGGCCGTCCCACCCGGGTGTGGCCGATCTCACCGGCGACGCCGCCGAAGCCACGGTGCAGCCGATGGTCGAGGACGATTCCGGCGCCGATACCGGTGGAGACCTTGACCAGGATCAGGTCGCGGTACTCCCGCAGCAGCCCGTCGCGCTCGGCGAGCGCCATCGCGTTGCAGTCCCGCTCGAGGAACACCGGGACGTCGAAGCCCTGCTGCAGCGGCGGCGCGACTGGCTCGCCGTCCCAGCCGACCAACTCGGGGGCACTGAGCGCCACCTGCCGCTCGCGGTCCACGACCCCCGGGATGCTGACGCCGATCCCTCGGATGTGGGACGCCGGGATCTCCACCTGGGTCCGTAGCTCCTTGAACATGGCCCGGACCCGGGGCAAGACGACCCGAGGACCGGCGTCGACATCCTGATCCTCGGTACGCAACGCGAGCAGCTGCCCGGCGAGGTCGCAGAGTCCGACCTGGAGCCGGCTACGTCCGATCGCGGCCGCGAACACCGCACCGGCCTCGGGGTTGAAGGCCAGCCGCGTCGGGGGTCGCCCACCGGTGCTTGCCGAGTCCTCGGTCTCGACGACCAGGCCGGCGTCGAACAGGCCGGACAGCCGCGCCGCGACGGCGGTCCGGGACAGGTCGGTCGCCCGCGCCAGCTCACTGCGGGAGCGGGCTTCCCCGGTACGGATCAACCGCAGCATCTCGCCCGGCCCGGGAAGCTCGTGTGCGTACCCACGGATCGGCATCAGCGGCTATTCAAGCAGGTCAGGGCCCGGTCCACCCGACCCATGCCGAGCGGCGCGGACGACACCCGCGCGCCGACGCGCCCGGGGTGGGCCAACTCTCAGTCGCGGGTCAACCGGCGATACGTGACCCGATGCGGACGGGCCGCCTCGGCGCCGAGACGCTCGACCTTGTTGGCCTCGTAGTCGGCGAAGTTGCCTTCGTACCAGAACCACTGTGCCGGGTCCTCGTCGGTCCCCTCCCAGGCCAGGATGTGCGTGACGATCCGGTCGAGGAACCACCGGTCGTGCGAGACGACGACGGCACAGCCGGGGAACTCGAGCAGCGCGTCCTCGAGCGACTGCAGGGTCTCGACGTCGAGGTCGTTGGTCGGCTCGTCGAGCAGCAGCAGGTTGCCGCCCATCTTGAGGGTGAGCGCCAGGTTGAGCCGGTTGCGCTCGCCGCCGGACAGCACTCCGACCGGCTTCTGCTGGTCGGCTCCCTTGAACCCGAACGACGCGACGTAGGCCCGGCTCGGCATCTCGAAGTTGGCGACCTTGATGTGGTCGAGGCCGTCGGAGATCAGCTGCCACACGGTCTGGTTCGGATCGAGGCCGCCACGACTCTGGTCGACGTAGGACACGCTGACCGTCGACCCGACCTTCAGCTCGCCGGCATCGGGAGTCTCCTGGCCGACCACCATGCGGAACAGAGTCGACTTGCCGACACCGTTCGGGCCGACGACACCGACGATGCCCGCGCGCGGCAGGCTGAACGACAGGCCGCCGAACAGCTCACGGTCGCCGAAGCTCTTCCGCAGGTCACTCGCCTCGAGGACGACGTCACCGAGCCTGGGACCGGCCGGGACGTTGATCTCCTCGAAGTCCAGCTTGCGGGCCCGCTCCGCCTCGGCCGCGAGCTCCTCGTAGCGCTTCAGCCGGGCCTGGTTCTTCGCCTGTCGAGCCTTGGGGTTGGAGCGCACCCACTCCAGCTCCTTCTCCAGGATCTTGGCCCGCTTGGCGTCCTTGCGACCCTCGACGACGAGACGCTCACGCTTCGTCTCGAGGTAGGTCGAGTAGTTGCCTTCGTACGGATGGGTGCGGCCGCGGTCGAGCTCCAGGATCCAGGAGGCGACGTTGTCCAGGAAGTACCGATCGTGGGTGACCGCGAGCACGGCGCCCGGGTACTTCGCCAGATGCTGCTCCAACCACTGCACGCTCTCGGCGTCGAGATGGTTGGTCGGCTCGTCGAGCAGCAGCAGGTCCGGCTGCTGGAGGAGCAGCTTGCAGAGGGCCACCCGGCGACGCTCGCCGCCGGACAGCGTGTCGACCATGGCGTCCGGCGGCGGGCAGCGCAGGGCGTCCATCGCCTGCTCCAGCCGGGAGTCGAGGTCCCAGGCGTTGGCGTGGTCGAGCGCCGTCTGGAGCTCACCCATCTCGGCCAGCAGCGCGTCGTAGTCGGCCTCCGGATCGGCCAGCTCCTCGCTGATCTGGTTGAAGCGGTCGAGCTTCGTCTTGATCTCCCCCACCGCCTCCTCGACGTTGTCGAGGACCGTCTTCCCCTCGGTCAACGGGGGCTCCTGAAGCAGGATCCCGACGGTCGACTCCGGGTCGCGGATCGCGTCGCCGTTGTTGGGCTGGTCGAGACCGGCCATGATCCTGAGCAGGCTGGACTTGCCCGTGCCGTTGGGCCCGACGACGCCGATCTTGGCCCCATGCAGGAAGGACAGGGTGACGTTGTCGAGGACGACCTTGTCGCCGTGGGCCTTGCGGACGTTGCGCAGCGTGAAGATGAAATCCGCCATGATCATTCAGCCTAATGTCCGGTCGGCCACCAATCCCAATCGGCCGGATCCCATCGGCGTCGCGCCATCGGCCCATCGCTCGCTCAGGCCGCGCCGAGCGCCGTGACCGAGGACGCGGCGCCGTCGCCGGACTGGTCGGCCGGCTCGGTCATCGAACGCTCCAGCTTGCGGATCATCTCCTCGTCGTCGGCAGTCGTGTCGTCCCGCTCGACGACGCGCTCGGTACGACGGAACGCGCTGGTCCCTCGGGCCAGGTCATGAGCGACCGTGGTCGCCTCGACGACGTCACGGCGATGCTCCACCCCGGCGTCGTCGGTCCATACGGACGCCCGAAGCTTGCCGACCACGATCACCGGCTCGCCCTTGTGGATCGAGGACGCGACGTTGCGGGCGAGATCCCGCCATGCCTTGACGTTCAGCCAGACCGTGTCGGCGTCTCGCCACTTGCCCGCGGCCCGATCGAAGTACCTCGGCGTCGATCCGAGCCGAAACATCGCCCGCTCCGGCTTGCCGTTGCCGCCCTGGAACTCGACGTCGGTCCCGACGTAGCCGAACACGGTCACGGTCACGTCACTCATCCGCATCCTCCTCGCTGACAGGCTCCACAGAGCCGGCTCTCGTACGTCAGCAAGCGTGCGGCGAACCCGCTCCCCGCGACCCGCATCGGCCCACGTCTGTGGACAACCGGCTCCGGAGAGCGCTTGTGGATGGACCGTCCCCCGGGCGAGACCCGACGACCCCTGGCCCCACCACCGTCAGTGCCCGAGAGCGGCGCGCAGCGCGGTCCGGGTCGCGTTGTAGGCCGTCAGCTCCGCCTCGATCGGGGCGAAGACGCGCTGGTGCGCCACGGTCGCGATGGACTGGCGGAGGGCGTGGTTGGCGTGCTCGGCCGTACGACGGGCCGAGACGTCGACGGCCAGACGGGCCAGGAACCCGAGGCAGATGCCCAGCACGACGCCGACCAGCGCCAGCAGGAGGGGCACCGACATGCTGCCGATGGTCGGCGCGTCGGGCCCGTCGCTGCTGGTGAGATCCAGCACGGTCAGGGCGGCCAGCCACCCCAGCCCACCGACCGCGGCCGCGAAGAGCAGCCATTGCACGATCTCGAGGCCCTGCACCCAGCCGGGCTTCCTGGACACGCCGAGATCGGTCGACGCGATGGCCTTGTCCAAGGCGTCGTGCAGGTCGTCGAAGTCCGACGTCGACGCCCGGCGGACCGCGTCGGCCCACGGTGGTGTGAGGCCTTGCGACGCGTCGTCGGCGAGGTCGCGGACGGCGACGTCGACCCGGGCCTGCTGCACCTTCGTCGGCGACGGCACCGCGGACCGCTCGCTGTCGTCGGTCTGGGCGCCGCCCAGGCGGAGGTCGGCCAGCGGGTCCTTGCGCAACCCGGCGAGCCACCTCAGCGCCGGCCACCCCGTCGACCGACGACGCCGAGCGGCTGCCGAGAACTCCACGGCCTCGACGACCACGGGTACGCCGGCGGCCTCGGCCAGCACGTCGACGAGAGCCGACTGGCGCCGCTCGTCGAGGTTGTTCGGATCCGCCATGCCGCAGGCCTCGACGAGTCGCTGGGTCGCGGTCTCGGCGTCCGCGGTCAGCCGGTCGGCCGCGGATCGCTTGGCCCGGATCCGCCGCACCAGGGCCCGCTTCAGGTCGTCGATGCCCTCGCCGGTCTTGGCGGAGGTCGCGACGAGCGGAATCTCGGACAGTCCGTCGATCGCCAGCAGCCGACGCAGGTCGACCAGCGTCGACTCGCGCTCGTCGGCCGGGATCTCGTCGAGGTGGTTGAAGACGACGAGCATGACCTCGGCGTGGGTCGCCAGTGGTGCGAGATAGCCGTCATGGATGGCGGCGTCGGCGTACTTCTGCGGGTCGACCACCCAGACCAGCAGATCGGCGTACGAGACCAGCCGCTTGACCTCGAGATGGTGCGCCACCTCGGTCGAGTCGTGGTCGGGCAGGTCGAGGAGGACGAGGCCCTGCATGTTGGTGTCGTCGGGCGAGATGTCGAGCATGCTCATCCGGGACACCTGATGGCGCGGCGGGATGCCGAGCCACTCGAGGATCTCCTCGGCGCCCGTCGGGCCCCACGCGCAGGCCATCGCCCACGAGGTGGTCGGTCGACGGACGCCGACGGCGGCCAGCTCCAGGTCGCTCAGCCGGTTGAACAGCGACGACTTGCCCGACCCGGTGGCGCCGGCCAGAGCGACGATGGTGTGCTCCGCCGACAGCCGCAGCCGCGACCGGGCGCGGTGGACGACTTCCTCCGCCTCACCGAGCAGGTCCTCGTCGAGGTGTCCACGGGCTGCGACCAGCGCCGATTCGAGTCCTTGGATCCGGGCAGCGAGGTCGCCACCGCCGCTGCCGAACAGGACATGGTCGACATCCACCTGCCCTGTCATATCACTCCCGCCCCGTGGCGGACGTCATCGGCCGCGCGTGCCACGTCCCGCAGTCGGCTGGCGGCATCCGGACGCGCGGAGACGCCGTCGAGGACGGCGAGATAGCGAGACTGCTCCGCGTCGAACAGCAGGCGGCATCGGCCATCGAGGTCGCGCCGGGCGGCCTCGGCCATCCGACGCATCGTCTCGGCGCCGAACACCGACTCGAGGATTCGCTCCCCGACCGCCACCGCCTCGGCGGCATCCTCCGCCTCGTCGTAGCGGCGGTGCGCGCCCTGGGTGGCGCCGCCGGCGAACACGACGACCATGAGGGTGACACCGAGTCCGGTCACGCCGTACGCCAGGAACCGTGCCGTGACGCGCTTGTCGGATCCCTCCATGCGGACCATCTCGAGGACCTCGCGCTGCCACTCGCGGACGATCCGGTCGGCGCGTATCCGCAGGTCGCGGGATGCGCGACGAAGCGTGCCACCGGAGGCGTCGACCAACGCGGCCCCGGCCTCGGACGCCGACCAGCTGGCCGCGGCCCGGCCCGCCGCCGTCTCGGCTCCCTCCACGAGCACCATCTGGAGGCCGCGCTCCAGCGCGAGCCCCACCTGCTCGGCGGCCTGCGGCTTGCCCCGCAGGGCGCCCATCATGCGGTCGCGGACCCGACTGACCCGCTGCTCGAGCGAGCGGGCGAGCTCGCCGCCGACGAACTCGCGCCAGCGGACCAGGACCTCACCCCGCAGGACCGTGCCGTCGGAGACAGCCGCGCCGATCTCGCGTACGGCCATGTCGTAGACCTCGGCGACCTCGGAGGACAGCCGCTCGCCGGTCTCGTGCTGGGTCGCGGCGGCGTCGGCGACCGCGTGCGTCCGATACACGACCTGGCGCACCGCGCCGTCGAGGGTCTGCTGGATGATGCGGGTGCGGACGTCGACGTTCGCCGCCAGGTCGACCAGCCAGTTGCGCAACTGCGCGACCGTCTCCGGCGGCAGGAGTCCCTCGGCGTCGACCTTGGACTCCGGGACGGCGAACAGCGGACAGTCCTTGAGGCCCCGGGCCGTCAGCATCCGGGCCAGGTGGCCGCGCACCTCTTGGATCCCGGCCTCGGTCGTCCGGTCCAGCACGATCGCCACGGCGGCGCTGCGCTCGGCGGCCTGGCGGAGGTAGGTCCAAGGAACCTCGTCGGCGTACCGAGCCGCCGACGTGACGAACAACCACAGGTCGCCGGCGGCCAGCAACTGGGCGGCCAGCGCACGGTTTCCGGCGTCGACGGAGTCGACGTCCGGCGCATCCAGGATCGCGACGCCCGGCGGGACGGACTCCGCCGCCTTCAGGTGCAGCGCACCGACGTCGTCGGTCGGGTTCGTGGTGCGCTTCAGGTCGGGGAGGATGCGCTCGTGATGGAACCAGTCGGCGTCCTTGGGATGATGCACCAGCACCGGTGAACGGGTCGTCGGCCGGAGCACTCCCGACTTGGTCACCGACTTCCCCACCAGGGAGTTGACCAGTGTCGACTTGCCCGCTCCGGTCGAGCCGCCCACGACGGCCAGCAGCGGCGCGTTGGCCTGGACGAGACGCGGCAGGATGTAGTCGTCGAGCTGGTTGACCATGGCCCGCCGCTCCTCACGGATCGCCCTGGCCTCCGGGAGATCGAGGCCCAGCGGCGCGTCCTCCAGCTCCTTGCGCAGCCGTATCAGGGCAGCCGTGAGATCCGCGGACACCTCAGGCGTTGGCATCCGCGGTTCCTCCTCCCACGGCTCGCCGAGGCGCCGTGGCTGGTCGCCGTCTGGGACTGCTGTCACAGTCGCATGGTCCGTTCTTGTACGAGGTGGTGCAAGCCAAACCCTAATGGAGCCCAGGTCGCACCATGGTCACCATGCATCACTCTCCGCAGGCGGTGCTGCCCTCCCGGGGGGATGGTGGCCCGGCGGCGGCCACGCTGCGTGATCACCTTGCGGCGGCCCAGTCTGGCGCATCGGACCCGTCGGCGGCCAGCCGGCCCGCGGAGTGTGGACGGGCCAGGGCGGTGCCGGCGGCGCCGATCCGGGTGCCGGCGGGCCCGATCCGGGTGCCGGTGGGCCCGATCCGGGTGGCCCCGAGCCCGGCGGCGGCTGCCCCGATCCGGGCGGTGGCGGAGCCGGCCAGCGCGGCGGTGGCGGTGCCGACGCGGGCGGCGGTCGCTGCGCCGGCCAGTAGGGCGGCGGTGGTGGTGGCGCCGTGCCGGTCGGCGGCGCGAGCTGCAGCGGCGGCGGCATCAGGATGTACGGCCGCATCTGGGCCATCTCGGCGAGCAGCTCCCGTACGCGCTCCGGGCCATCGGCGGGTCCTCTCCCCTGGCGGGCCCGATCGTGGGCGAACGCCATCTTGAGCGCGGCCTTCTGGTACCGGCCCAGCGCGGCGGCCGCCGTCGGCCCTCCGTAGCGGCCGGCGAACGCGCGCGCCCGGCGCCGCAGGCCGAACCGGGCCAGCCACGGGATCTCGTCCGGGTGCAGCCAGCCGCGGGCGACGGCGTCGTCCAGGCCGCGAATGGCCACTCGACCCTGGTGACCCCGGATCCAGGCGGCCAGGGCGATGCCGGCGATGAAGATCGGGACGAAGCCCAGCCCGTACACGAGCAGGAAGCCCTTGCCGCCCCAGTACGACACCGAGCCGTTCCACAGGGCGTGCAGACCCATCCCGACCGCGAGGCCGACCACCGGCGCGAGGTAACGCAACGATCGCCGTCGGGTCGCGACGGCCAGTCCGACGCCGACGCCGAACGCGGCCGCGAACAGGGGGTGGGAGAACGGACTGAACAGGCCGCGCGCGACGAACAGTGCGGTCGTGCCCTCGGCGCCGCTGAGCTCCTCGCTGAGCTGGCCGGAGTACGCACCCGCGTAGTACAGGATGTTCTCGGTGAACGCGAACCCGATCCCGACGAGGCCGGCATAGACCAACCCGTCGACGACACCGGCGAACTCGCGACGCCGGATCAGGATCACCACGACGAGGAACAGCCCCTTGGCGATCTCCTCCAGGATCGGCGCCCAGACGGTGGCGAGCACCTGGTAGCTGACGCCGGCCTTGTCGAGCAGGTAGTACGGCCCCTGCACCACGAGCGGAGCGATCGCGCCGCCCCAGGCGAACGCGGCCACGAGGAACCGGATCGGCTCCGGCTCGTAGCGGTCCATCCAGAGGAAGCAGGCGACCACGGCCGGAACCGGGACGCTGGCCAGGATCAGGACCAGCGCGGCGCCCTCGGTGTCGCCGGAACGACTGGCGAGCCAGATCGCGAGCACCACGCCGGCCGCGCAGATGACCGACACGACGCTGATCAGGGTGACCCGCTCGGCGGTCCAACGGTCGCGCGGCGGCCCCGGCAGCGCCGGTGGATGCCCGGCGGGCACCGGGGGTGGCAGGCTCACACGATCGAGCGTAGTCAGGATCGGGCCGGCGCGCTGACGACGTGCCCTCCTATCCTTGTCGGGTCGCGTGGATGTCGCGAGCGCTCGTAGCTCAGCTGGATAGAGCAGTGGACTTCTAATCCACCGGTCGCAGGTTCGAATCCTGCCGGGCGCACCCGCAACAGCTCACGAGCAAGGCCTCCGGGCCTCAGGGCGTCGAGTACGTCTGAGGCCGCCGCCGGTGGGTACATCGTGAGCGACGGAATGGAGGTTGGAACCATGGGTAAGGGAACGTTCCTCATCGGTCTCGGAGTCGGCTACGTGCTCGGCACCCGAGACGGCCGCGAGCGCTACGAGCAGATCAAGGCGCGCGCGACCGGCGTCTGGAACAGCCCGCGGGTGCAGGACAAGGTCGACGCCGCCGAGCAGACCGCGAAGCGTGCGGCCGACACGGCGACGCAGAAGGTCGGTGAGCGCCTTCCGGGCGGCTCCGACACTCCGGAGTCGACGAGTCGGACGACGACGAGTCGAGCGACGTCGAGTCGAGCGACGAGCACGACACCCGCGGGGAGCTGACCCGCCGGTCGCAAGCTCGGGCCGTCGGGCGTGCCGCCGAGTCGTGGACTACGACGGCGACTCGCCCGGCGCGGCCGACGCCGCCAGCACCGCGTTGAGGAGGTCCTGCAGGCTCGGCACGCCGCCCCCGGCACCGTTGACCTCCTCGCCGGCGACATAAACGGTCGGCGTCGACACCACGTTGTTCTGCGAAGCCGAGTCGTTGGCCTCCTCGACCCAGCCGTCGAACTCGCCGTCGGAGATGCAGCTGTCGACGTCGTCGGCGCCCGCCTGCTCGGCGAGTGCCGTCAACTCGTCGTCGGACAGGCCGGCCCCGCCCTCGGGCGGCTGGTTGGCGAACAGCAGGTCGTGGAACTCGTGGAACGTCTCGGCGCCCTCGTTGTCGAACACGCACGCGGCGGCGTTGACCGCCCGGGACGAGTAGTCGGTGGTCGACATCCGGTCGAGGAACGCGATCGGTCGGTACTCCACACTGATCGCCCCGATCGACACCTGCTCCTCGATGTAGCTGCCGACCTGCTGCTCGAACTGTCCGCACGCCGGGCAGATGAAGTCCTCGTAGAGCACGACCTCGACCGGCGTCAGCTCCTCCGACCGCTGGTCGCTGTCGATCGACTCCGCCGAGTAGACGAACCCGTACTCGGCGGTGATCTCGCCGCTCGGAGCGTCGCCGCCGCCCTGCTGGTTGTAGGCGATCGCCACGGCCGTCGCGACGACGACGACCACGACGGCGGCGACGATCGAGCCGACGACGATCCGATTCCGTCGCGTCTCGGCACGCTGCCGATCCCGGCGCAGCTGCGCGGCGCGAGCCTGCCGCTGGTCGCGCTTTTTCCGGTTGCTCACCGCAGGGTCGCCTCCTCGCCCATCCGTTCCTCCCGGTAGAGCAACCTATCGACGGCCAGTCTCGACGTCGGCCGCCAGGCCAGCAGTCCCGCGAGCACGAGCAGTCCGACGTCCCGCGCGATGTCCCACTTGTACGCGGCGGTCGCGTCCTCGCCGGCCGCGGCGCCGCCACCGCCGAAGCAGCCGCACTCGATCTGCAGCCCACGGGCCCAGGCCGTCGCGATGCCCACGACGAAACCGGCCAGCAGCACGGCGGACGCGATCGCGGCCAGCCGCTGGGCCAGGCCGATCACGAGCAGCACACCGAGACAGATCTCGAGCAACGGCAGGGCGTAGCCGAGGGTACGCTCGAGCGGGTCCGGGACCAGCTGATAGGCACGCACCGCGCGTACGCTCGCCTCGGGATCGCCGACCTTGGACAGACCGGCCGCCAGCCAGACGCCGCCGAGCACCAGTCGGGCCACCACCGCCAGCCAGGGCCACGCGTCTCGCAGCCGCGCCGAGGCCGTGGCGGCAGCGGTCACTGTCGGACTCCTTCCGGGACGCCTGGGAACTCCACCCCACCCCATATGGTGCCAGCCCGCCGATAAGGTTCGGACAAAGGAGGAGCCACGATTGGCGCACGGTCATCGACGACACGTGAGGGGTGCCGCCCTCGCCGTCCGCAGCGTCGTCGCCTGGGGCGTGGTCGGGCTCGGCGCCGGCTGCGGCCTCCTCGTGGCGTTCGGCGTGCCGTGGGTCAAGGCGCTCCTCGGCACCGTCGGCCTGCTGCTGATCCTGCTCGTGGCGTACGGCCTCGAGCAGGCCGGCCTGCTGCGGCCGCCGCAGCCCGACGTACCGCAGCGGCGCCCTGGCGTACCGCCGTCGCAGTCCGACCTCCCGCAGCGCCGCCCCGACCCACCGCCGTCGCCGCCCGACCTCCCGCAGCGCCGCCCCGACCCACCGCCGTCGCAGTCCGACCTCCCGCAGCGCCGCCCCGAGCCTCCGCCCTGGTCATCGCCCGGGCCGCCACGCGAGCCGCCGCCGCCGTAGCACCGGCCGCGGGCTAGGGTGCCTGGCGTGAACGACCGGTTGGTGTGGATCGACTGCGAGATGACCGGACTCGACATCGGCGCCGACGCCCTGATCGAGGTCGCGGCACTCGTGACCGACTTCGAGCTCAACGTCCTGGGCGACGGGGTCGACGTCGTGGTACGCCCACCGCAGCCGGCGCTCGACCAGATGGGCGACGTCGTGCGAGACATGCACGTCGCGTCCGGGCTCATCGACGAGCTCCCCCATGGGAAGACGCTGAGCGAGGCGCAGCAACGCGTGCTGGACTACGTTCGGGCCCAGGTACCCGAGGGCGGGCGAGCGCCGCTGGCCGGCAACACGGTCGGCACCGACCGGATGTTCCTGGCCCGCGACATGCCGGAGCTCGAGGCGTATCTCCACTACCGCATCGTCGACGTGTCGTCGATCAAGGAGCTGGCCCGCCGGTGGTACCCGCGGGTCTACTTCGCCGCCCCGGAGAAGTCCGGCAACCATCGGGCGCTCGCCGACATCCGCGAGAGCATCGAGGAGCTGCGCTACTACCGGGCGGCGGTGTTCGTCCCGCAGCCCGGGCCGGACTCCGATGCCGCGAAGGCGTTGGCCGAGGAGTACGGCGGCGGGCTGCGTCCTTCGACGCCGGAGGAGTCGGCCGAGTCGTCGCCGTGAGTCCGCCGCCGGCTCGGCACGGCGTGACCCGGCCCGCTACACTTGCGCAGGCCGCGTGACCTCGTTCCGCTGGCAATCCCCGGATGGCGATGCGCGGCTCATGGTGGGTGTAGCTCAGCTGGTAGAGCACCTGGTTGTGGTCCAGGATGTCGCGGGTTCAAGTCCCGTCACTCACCCCAACGCAGGCTTCGGCCTGCACTAATGACCCATGCCGGGCGTATCACGCCTGCCGCCCGGGCCCTCCTGATCCCGAAGGCGTTTCGGCGCCGGACCCTCTCCACCGATCGCTCGGGGCCTCACGAGGCAGCCATGTCAGACGCGTACGAGCTCGTCAATCTCGGCACCGACTCGTCGGGCCGCACCATCCTCATGAACCGCCGCATGAAGGCCGCGTACGACGTGGTCTGCGACCGGCTCGGGTTCGAGCCGACGATCACCCAGGGCGCCTACATGGCCAAGGTCGGGGGCGGCGCCGAGCTGTCGGCGGGCTACCACGACGCCGGCGGCTGCATCGACACCCGGACCTGGGACATCGACAGCGACGACGAGCGGCGCGTCATCCGGGTCGGTCGCGAGACCGGCTGGGCCGTCTGGCGTCGCGACCTCGCGCACGGAGGCTTCGACGAGGAGCACATGCACTGGGTGCTCCTCGGCGACAAGGAGGCCGCCTCCGGCGCCAGCCTGCAGATGGACCAGTACCGCAACAACGGGGACGGCATGGGCGGCTCCGACTACCACTGGCGACCCGCACCGATTCCCACCTTCGACTACGAGGCGTACCTGGAGGACGACATGCCCTCGGTCCATGACCTACTGAGCGCGAAGCTCAACCCCAGCGAGCAGAAATCCGAGACGGTGCGCACCGCGCTCAACAAGGGCGCCGACGCGCTCGCCGAGGTACGCGGCCTGTCCAGCGCCTTCGGCGACTTCCGCGAGCACCTGCTGCGGCGCGACCGGGCGCTGGCCGACGCCATCGACGCGATCGCGGTCGACCTGAAGGACACGGCGACCAAGAAGCAGCTCGCCCGGGTCCGCCAGGCACTGGCCGCCGACGACGGCTGAGCGCGACCGACCTCAACCGCGGCGCGGCAGGTTCTGCAGCCGGACCTGACCCCGAGCGACCAGGCGACCCTCGGCGTCGCGGGACTCGATCAGCCACAGCTGTTGCTGCCGGCCGCGGTGCACGGGCGTCGCCGTCGCGGTGATCCGGTCGCCGGGCCGGGCCGCCCGCAGGAAATCGGTGTTGTTGTTGACGCCGACGACACCGCCGCCCACGCCGTACTCCTGGTCGGCGTACCAGAGTCCGGCCGCGATGCTCGCCGCGCTCTCGTTGACCGTGCAGTGGACGCCGCCGTGGACCAGGCCGTACGGCTGCAGGTGCTGCTCGGCGACGGTCCACTCGACGACCACGCCGTCGGCGTCCGCACGCGTGATCTCGAGATCCAACACCTCGTGCAGCTTCAGGATGGTCGGGTCCATGCTGACGACCCTAACCGGCGCAGTGCGTGGCACTCAGGCGAGCGGGACCACGTCCGGAGCGCCCATGCGGGCGGCGTCGGCGGTCTCGTCGTCCGGCATCTGCTGGCTCTCCCGCTCGGCCTTGCCCCGCAGCCGATAGTGCTCGACCTCGCGGGCCCGCTGCTCCTCGCTCCAGCCGAGGACGCCGCCCATCAGGTCGGCGACCTCCTCGCAGGCCCGGTCGCCACGGTCGAACGTCTCGATCGAGATGCGGGTACGCCGGGTCATGACGTCGTCGAGGTGCCGGGCGCCCTCGTGCGACGCGGCGTACACCGCCTCGGCCCGCAGGTAGTCCTCCGCGCCGGTGAGCGGCTCGCCGAGTGACTTGTCGCCCTCGATCAGGTCGAGCACCTCGTACATCAACGAGCCGTACCGGTGGAGCAGGTGCTCGATCCACACCTCGTGCAGTCCGGACCGCTCGGCGAGGACGTGCCGGGAGTTCCACAGCGCCTCGAACCCGTCGGCGCCGAGCAGCGGCACGTCCTCGGTGCAGGAGCCGGGGACGTTGCGGTCGAGGACGGCCGCGAGCCCGTGGACCGCCTCGTCGACGGCGTCCTTCGCCATCACCCGGTACGTCGTGTACTTCCCACCTGCCACGACCACGAGGCCGGGTACGGTATGCGCGACCGCGTGCTCTCGTGACAGCTTCGACGTCATCTCGGACTCCCCGGCCAGCAACGGTCGCAGGCCGGCGTACACGCTCTCGACGTCCTCCTTCGTCAGCGGCTGCTCCAGCACGGTGTTGACGTGCTCGAGGACGTAGTCGATGTCGCTGGCGCTGGCCGCCGGGTGCGCCTTGTCGAGCTCCCAGTCGGTGTCGGTGGTGCCGATGATCCAGTGCCGGCCCCACGGGATGACGAACAGCACCGACTTCTCGGTCCGCAGGATGATGCCGGTCCGGGATCGGATCCGGTCGCGCGGGACCACCAGGTGGATGCCCTTGCTGGCCCGGACGTGGAACTGGCCGCGCTCGCCGGCGAGGCCCTGGGTCTCGTCGGTCCAGACGCCGGTGGCGTTGACGACCTGCCGGGCCCGCACCTCGATCGTCCGGTCCGACTCGAGGTCGTGCACGACCGCCCCGGTCACCCGCTCGCCCTCCCGGAGCAGGCCCACGACGCGAGCCCGCGACGCCACGTGCGCGCCGTAGGCCGCCGCCGTCCGCGCCAGGAACATCGTGAAGCGGGCGTCGTCGACCTGCGCGTCGTAGTACTGGATCCCGCCGACGAGGGAGTCCTTGCGCAGCGACGGCGCCAGCCGACGAGCCCCCCGCCGAGTCAGGTGCCGGTGGCGGGGTACGCCGCGCGGGTGCCGCGACAGCATGGCGAGCGCGTCGTACAACGCGACGCCGGAGCCGGCGTACCACCGCTCCCAGCCCCGGTGCTGCAACGGGTAGAGGAAGGGCACCGGCTGCACGAGATGCGGGGCCAGCCGCTCCAACAGCAGGCCCCGCTCCCGCAGCGCCTCGGCGACCAGGCCGAAGTCGAGCATCTCGAGATAGCGCAGCCCGCCGTGGATCAGCTTGCTCGACCGGCTGGACGTGCCGGACGCGAAGTCCCGCGCCTCGACGAGTCCGACCCGAAGCCCGCGGGTGGCGGCGTCGAGCGCACTGCCGGCGCCGACGACGCCGCCGCCGACGACGAGCACGTCGAGCTGGACGCCGGACGCCATCTGGTCCAGCGCCTGCTCGCGCGACTGCGGCGAGAGCGCCACCGCCATCATCGGTGCCCCACTCCTCTACCCTGGACGGCCGGCCTCAGTCGACGTCGACCCAGTCGAGCGTGCGCTGGACCGCCTTCTTCCATTGAGCATAGGCAGCGTCACGCTGCTCCTGGTTCCATTCCGGGTCCCAGCGCTTGGCCTCGTTCCAGTTCGCCCGCATCTCGTCCGTCGAGCTCCAGAAGCCGACCGCGAGCCCGGCCGCGTAGGCGGCACCGAGCGCCGTGGTCTCGGCCACGACCGGCCGGCTCACCGGAACGCCGAGCACGTCGGCCTGGATCTGCATGCAGAGCTCGTTCATCGTCACGCCGCCGTCCACCTTCAGCGTCTCGAGCTGGACCCCGGAGTCCTGCTCCATCGCCTCGGCGACGTCGCGGCTCTGGTAGCAGATGCTCTCCAGCGTCGCCCGCGCCAGGTGGGCGTTGGTGTTGAACCTCGACAGCCCGACGATCGCGCCCCGGGCGTCGGAGCGCCAGTACGGCGCGAACAGGCCCGAGAACGCCGGCACGAAGTAGACCCCGCCGTTGTCCTCGACCTGTCGGGCCAGCGATTCGCTCTGGGCCGCGCCGCTGATGATGCCGAGCTGGTCGCGCAGCCACTGCACGGCCGATCCGGTGACCGCGATCGAGCCCTCGAGTGCGTAGACGGCCGGCTCGTCGCCGAACTTGTAGCACGGCGTCGTGAGCAGCCCGGCCTTGGAGCGGACGATCTCCGTCCCGGTGTTGAGCAGCATGAAGTTGCCGGTGCCGTAGGTGTTCTTCGCCTCGCCGACGTTGAAGCACACCTGGCCGACCGTCGCCGCCTGCTGGTCGCCGAGGTCGCCGGTGAGCGGCACCTCGCCGCCCAACGGGCCGGACGACAGCGTCGTGCCGTACGGGTCCGGCGACGAGCTCGGCCGGATGCTCGGCAGCATCTGGCGCGGAATGTCGAAGAACGACAGCAGCTCGTCGTCCCAGTCGAGCGTCTCCAGGTTCATCAACATCGTGCGGCTGGCGTTGGTCACGTCGGTGACGTGGACGCCGCCGTCCGTGCCGCCGGTGAGGTTCCACAGCAGCCAGCAGTCGGTGTTGCCGAAGATCGCGTCGCCGCGCTCGGCGGCCTCGCGTACCCCGTCGACGTTCTCCAGAATCCACTGGATCTTGCCGCCGGAGAAGTACGTCGCGGGCGGCAGCCCGGCCTTCTGCCGGATCACGTCGCCCCTACCGTCGCGTTCGAGCGCCGACGCAATCCGGTCGGTCCGGGTGTCCTGCCAGACGATGGCGTTGTAGTAGGGCCGGCCGGTGGTGCGGTCCCACACGACCGAGGTCTCCCGCTGATTGGTGACGCCGACCGCGGCCAGGTCGCTGTGCGAGAGTCCGGCGCCGTTGAGCGCGGACTTGACGACCGCCGAGGTGCGCTCCCAGATCTCGACGGGGTTGTGCTCGACCCAACCGGCCTGCGGCAGGATCTGCTCGTGCTCCAACTGGTGCTTCCCGACCTCGTTCCCGGAGTGGTCGAAGATCATGAAGCGGGTGCTCGTCGTCCCCTGGTCGACGGCGCCGACGTAGTCAGCCATACGTTCCCTCCTCTGCTGTGAAATGTGCGCTGAGCGTGACGTACTCGCCGTGGTCTTCCGACCCGTCACCGCGGAACGTCACGCCCAGCGGTTGGCTCCCGGTCAGAAGGTCGCTTGCGAGAGCAGCCCGGCCAGCACACCACCGACGATCGGACCCACGATGGGCACCCAGGAGTAGCCCCAGTCGCTGCCGCCCTTGCCCTTGATCGGGAGGACGAAGTGCGCAATCCGCGGTCCGAGGTCTCGGGCGGGGTTGATCGCGTAGCCAGTGGGCCCACCGAGCGAGGCGCCGATGCCGAGGACCAGCAGACCAGCCCAGAGCGCACCCAGCTCGGCCGGGGTTCCGCTGGGCGCGAAGGCGAGGAGGACGAACACGAGGACGAATGTCCCGACCACCTCGGTGACGACGTTCCACGTATAGTTCCGGACCTGCGGTCCGGTGGAGAAGGTCCCGAGCTTGAACGCCGCCTCGGCATCGGGGTCGTCGTAGTGATTCTTGTACGCTGCCCAGGCCACCACGGCACCGAGGAAGGCGCCGAGGAACTCGCCGCCCAGGTAGACCAAGGTCGACTGGAAGTCGATTTCCGCTTGGGCCAGGCCGCCGTAGTTCGGGGCGTCGGACGCCATGATTCCGAACGTCACAGCCGGGTTGAGGTGGGCGCCGGACTTGTAGGCCACGAGCACGCCGGCGAAGACGGCCAGTCCCCATCCAAAGTTGATGAGCAGCCAGTTGCCTCCGGTACCGACCAGTTTGCCTTTGGTCTTGCCGAGCAAGACGTTGGCGACGACACCGACACCGAGCAGTGTCAGCATTCCCGTCCCGAGGACTTCGCTCCAAAAGACTTCGTCAAGCCCCATTGCTTCCTCCGCTTCCTCGTTGAAGCCAGGTGATCGACGGTTGAGTTGTTCGTCGGCTCCGGCGGCCCGAGGCAGAAGCCGGCTGCGGCGAACGTAGGGACGGACGTCGATCCGGTCAACGGCAGTCGTTCGACAATGTCGTACGCGGGACTAGGCTGACGCCGTGCCAGGCCGGATCCAGTCCATCGAGCGGGCGGTCGCGGTGTTGCGCCTGCTCGACACGGCCGACCAACCGCTCGAGCTGCACGAGATCGCCGACACGCTCGGCCTCGTCCGGACCACGACGCACGGGATCGTCTCGACGCTGCGTGAGCTCGGGCTGGTCGAGCAGATCCACGACCACGGCCCCCTGCACGGTCACTACCACGTCGCGGAGGCGGCCCGGCTCTTCGGCCGGGGTGGTCCGGACCCGCACGAGCTCCGGTCGCTCGCAATGAACTGGGCGGACTCGCTGGCCGCCCAGACCGCCCTTTCGGTGACCCTGGGAGTGCCGACCCGGGTCGACGTACTCGTCGTCCACCACGTGTTCCGGCCCGACGGGTCGTCGCAGCGGCTCGCGGTCGGCCAGCGACGGCCGCTCCACGCGAGCGCGCTCGGCAAGGCCCTGCTGGCCTTCGCGTCCGGTGGGGTACGCCGCCTGCAGGGCACCGAGCTCACCGCGTACACGTCGCGCACGATCCGGACCCACCAGGCGCTGACCGAGGCGCTGGCCGACGTCCGCCATGCGGGCCTGGCGACCGAGGACGCCGAGCTCGAGGCCGACCGCGGCAGCATCGCGGCGCCGGTACAGGGGCCGGGCGGGCTCGCCGTGGCGGCGGTGGCGATCCACGGCTTCCGCGACGAGCTCTTCGACCGCCGAGGACAGCCGTACGCAGACCTCGCCGACGCCACCAAGCGCACGGCGAAGGCGCTCGGCCGGGAGGTACGTCGGCTGTGGTGAAGGAACGCGTCGTCGCCGCGATCGACCAGGGCACGACCTCGACCCGGTGCCTGCTGTTCAACCACTCCGGTCGCATGGTCGCCGTATCGCAGCGCGAGCACCGACAGCACTACCCACGGCCCGGCTGGGTCGAGCACGACGCGGCCGAGATCTGGCGCAACGTCGAGCGGGTCGTGCCGGCCGCGTTGCGCGAGGCCGGGCTCCGGCCGGACAACCTGGCCGCCCTCGGGATCGCGAACCAGCGCGAGACGACGGTGATCTGGAACCGTCACACCGGCAAGCCGCTGGCCCGGGCGATCACCTGGCAGGACACCCGGACCGAGCGGTTCGTCGAAGAGCTGGCCACCCGCGGCAAGTCGGAACTGATCCGCGACGTGTGCGGCATGGCGCCGACGACGTACTTCGCCGGGCCGCGACTGCGCTGGCTGCTCGACCACATCCCAGGCGCCCGGGAGGGAGCCGAGCAGGGCGACGTGCTCTTCGGAACGATGGAGAGCTGGCTGATCTGGCGGCTCACCGGCGGCCCCGACCGCGGCAGCCATGTCACCGACGTGACCAACGCCAGCCGCACCATGCTGATGGACATCCGGGCCCTGCGCTGGGACGAGCGGCTGCTCGAGACGCTGGACATCCCCGAGGCGATGCTGCCGGAGATCCGACCGAACGCGACGGTCTACGGCAGCTGCCGCACGGTCGTCCCCGGCGTGCCGATCGGCGGGGCGTTGGGCGACCAGCACGCGGCGTTGTTCGGCCAGACCTGCTTCGCGCCGGGCGAGGCGAAGTGCACCTACGGCACCGGCGCGTTCCTGCTGATGAACACCGGCGATCGCCTTGCGACGTCACCGCACGGGCTGATCCCGACCGTCGGGTACGTCATCGACGAGGAGCCGCCGGTGTACGCGCTCGAGGGCTCGATCGCCGTCACCGGGTCGCTCGTCCAGTGGTTCCGCGACTCGCTCGAGCTGATCCACACCGCACCGCAGATCGAGAGCCTGGCCACCTCGGTCGCGGACAACGGCGGCTGCTACATCGTGCCGGCGTTCTCCGGGCTGTACGCGCCGCGCTGGCATCCGGACGCCCGCGGCGTCGTCGTCGGACTGACCTCGTACGTGACCAAAGGCCACCTGGCTCGAGCGGTTCTCGAGGCGACCGGCTGGCAGACCCGCGAGGTCGTCGACGCGATGAACGTCGACGCCGGGCCCGGCCTCACGCTGACCCGGCTCAAGGTCGACGGCGGCATGACGGCCAACCACCTGCTCATGCAGTTCATCGCCGACGTCATCGACGTGCCGGTTGAGCGGCCGTTCGTCATGGAGGCGGTGTCGTTGGGTGCGGCGTACGCGGCTGGCCTGGCCGTCGGCTACTGGGCCGACCTCGCCGTACTTCGTGGCAACTGGCACCGGGCCGCCCTGTGGGAGCCGGCGATGGACCCAACGCATCGCGACGCCGAGCACGCGAACTGGAACCGCGCCGTCGAGCGGACGTACGACTGGGTCCGTCCGAGCTAGTGCCTCGTCAGGCGGCGTCGGCCGCCTCGGCCAGGGCCGTCACCACGGCGGCGATCGCGGGCGGGTCGGGTGGCTCGCCGTAGGTGGCGACCTGGATCTGGCGGGGGTAGCTGGTGAGCTCGGTGGCGTGGACGCCGGGAAGGCGATGGGCTTGGAGCGCGAAGCCGGGCAGGGTCGCGACGCCGATCCCGGCCGCGACGAGGGCCTGGACGACGACCATGTCGTCGCTGAGGGAGGCGATGCGTGGAGTGAAGCCTTCTCGCTGGCACAGGGTGATCAGCTCGCCCCGGCACCGCTCGCAGCCACCGATCCAGGCCGACTGGCGATGGTTGGCCAGGCTGTCGTCCGGCCGCTGGCTGATGAGATAGACCGGATCGTCGCCGATGTGGACGAGGCGGAAGCCCTCGTCCTCGGCCGAGCTCTCGGCGTACCGAAAGACGAGTGCGACGTCGATCTCGCCGTGTCGCAGCATCTGCAGCGCCTCGACCGGGTGCTGGTCGACCAGGCTCAGCTCGAGCCCCGGATGTGCCTGCGCCAGCGCCGCGGCCGCCTTCGGCACGAGCGTGCTCAGCACCGAGGCGTTGGCGGCCAGACGAACCCGTCCGGCCTCCAAGCCGACCTGGGCGGCCAGCTCGTTCGACGCCGCGTCGACCCGTCCGATGATCTCGGCGGCCCGGTTGGCCAGCAGCTGTCCTTCGGGAGTCAGTCGGATCCCGCGACCGACCCGCTGGATCAGCTTGACTCCGGTGGCCGCTTCCAGACGGGACAGGTGATGACTCACCGAGGGCTGCGAGTAGTGCAGCTCCTTCGCCGCCTCGGTCACGGACCCATGTCGGGCCACCGCGGCCAGTACGTTGAGCTGGACCAGATTGAGCACGGATCAAGATTATCGATCTGATCGTCGAGGAATTGGCATTGGACGTCATGAGCTCGGCGAATCCATGCTGAGACGACACGACGTTCACCGCGATGGCGACCGACGGGCCGCGATGAGGAAGCGAGAGGGATGACCGAAGGCATGGGCAGGGTGGTCGGCAACATCACGATGACGGCCGACGGGTACACGGCCGGGCACAACCAGTCTGAGGACCGTCCGTTCGGTGACGACGGCGGCGACGGCTGGGGCGACAAGCTGCACGCCTGGTACGCCGAGACTGCCGAGGAAAACCAGGCCGAGATCGACCAGATGACCGACGCCAAGGCCTTCATCATGGGCCGCAACATGTTCGGCCCCGTGCGTGGCGACTGGGATCGGCCGTGGAACGGCTGGTGGGGCGACGATCCGCCGTACCACGCCCCGGTGTACGTCCTGACCCACCACGCGCGCGAGCCGCAGCCGATGGCCGGCGGCACCACCTTCCACTTCGTCACCGACGGGATCGAGTCGGCCTTGACCCAGGCCCGCGCGGCGGCCGGCGACGGCGACATCGCGGTCATGGGCGGCGCGACGACCCTCAACCAGTACCTCGCCGCCGGCCTGATCGACGAGCTGCGACTGCACATCGTCCCGCTCACGCTCGGCGCCGGCACGCGGCTGTTCGAGGGCGTCCCACAGCTAGAGCTCGAGCAGGTCAAGTCGCGGGCGGCGAGCCTGGTCACCCACGTGACCTATCGCGTGCTGTCGTGACCCGGCGGGCGGCATGGACGGCGCGTTGGCTGTACGACTGACCGTCGCCGCCGATCCGACCTGAGATCGATCCACCCGTACGCGACGGGGGTACGGCCTGCGCGACGGTGGTCAGTGCGCGGCGGGGATCTGCCCGAGTCGACCGGCCTGGAAGTCCTCGAAGGCCTGGATGACCTCGGCGCGGGTATTCATCACGAACGGGCCGGCCCAGGCGACCGGCTCGCGGATCGGCTGGCCGCCGAGGACCAGGACGTCGAGCTCCGGCGTACGGCTCTCCTGCCGGGCCTCCGCCGCGACCGTGATGCTGTCGCCCGGACCGTACACGGCGAGCTGGCCCTCGCGGATCGGCCGGTCGCCCGCCGTACCGCTGCCGCTGAGCACGTAGACCAGCGCGTTGAAGTCGCGCCGCCAGGGCAGCTCTAGCCGGGCCGAGGGGGCGAGCGTCGCGTGCGCGAACGCGATCGGGGTGTGCGTGACACCCGGACCGCGGACGCCGCCGACGTCACCGGCGATGATGCGCAACAGGACTCCGGCGTCCGCCGTCGTCGCAAGACCGACCTCGCCACCGCGAAGATCCTGGTAGCGAGGGTCGATCAGCTTGTCGGCCCGCGGCAGGTTGACCCAGAGCTGGACGCCGTGGAAGAGGCCACCGCTCATGACGAGGGCCTCCGGCGGCTTCTCGATGTGCAGGATGCCGCTGCCGGCCGTCATCCACTGCGTGTCGCCGTTGGTGATCGTGCCACCGCCGCCGTTGGAGTCGGAGTGCTCGAAGGTGCCGTCGATCATGTACGTGACGGTCTCGAAGCCCCGGTGCGGGTGCCACGGCGTGCCCTTCGGCTCGCCCGGCGCGTACTCCACCTCGCCCATCTGGTCCATGTGGACGAAGGGGTCGAGCTGCGCCATGTCGACCCCCGCGAAGGCGCGTCGGACCGGGAAGCCCTCGCCCTCGTACGCCGACGGCGCCGTCGTCACCGACAGGATCGGACGGGGCTGGGCGTCGGAGTCCGGTGGGCTGATCCGAGGCAGTGTCGTCGGGTCGTCGACGGTGATGGCTGGCATGGCACTCGCCTTTCTTCGGTGGCGACGAGAGCAACGATAGTTGAAGGTTCAATATTCCGCTACCGTTGGTCCGACGGTACGCCGGCTCGACGTGGCCTGATGCCGACCGTCGGCGAGCCGCCCATAACCTGGGCGTCATGCCCGAAGCCTTCGACGACCTGCTCGCCGCCAACGAGAGATTCGCGGCGGACTTCACCCTGGCCGGCTTCGACGGCGTCGCCCGTGCCGGCGTTGCCGTCGTCACGTGCATGGACTCGCGAATCGACCCGATCGGGATGATCGGCCTCCGGCCCGGTGACGCCAAGGTCCTGCGCAACCCCGGCGGCCGGGTCACCGACCAGGCGATGATCGCCCTCATCCTCGGCGTCCATCTCCTCGGCGTCGATCGCGTCCTCGTCGTGCCGCACACCCGCTGCGCCATGGCGGCCACCGAGGAGTCGCTGCAGGCCAGGCTGCGCTCGGCCTGTGGCCCCGACGTCGAGCTGCCGCACCTCGGCGCCGTCGACGACCAGGTCGGCGCGCTCCGAGACGACGTCTCCCGCGTACGCGAACACCGCCTCATTCCGGACGCCGTCGCCGTCGGCGGCTTCCTCTACGACGTCGACACCGGCCGGCTGCGGCACGAGGTCTGACCTGCTCCATCGCGCGTCGCCGCGATTTCGGTACGCCCTGTCGCCGCTGCTACAGTTACCTCCGCTTCCGGCGCCATTAGCTCAATTGGCAGAGCAACTGACTCTTAATCAGTGGGTTCGGGGTTCGAGTCCCTGATGGCGCACAAGCCCCCTGTTCATCAGCATCGGACTATGTCCGTGACGGGCGCAGGTAGCCCTCTACTGGTCCATCCCTCGCCGACCCGTTTCCGCCGGCGCACTGAAGGTGGCGGACGGATTCGGACCTCGCGGCGAGCCTGGCGTCAGTGGGAGGCAAGCGTCTTGACGACGTACTGGTTGAGGCTCATGTTCTCCTCCGCCGCCCGCGTCGCCAGGTCGCGGTGCAGATGCTCGCCGACCCGGACGTTGAATTTGCCGGAGTACCTCCGCTCCGAGAGCGGTGTCGGGATTTCTTCCCCCGCCTCTTCCATGTCCGAGAGGGTGTCTCGCAGCAGGTCCTCGAGTCCCTCGAGTGCTTCGACCTGGGAGGCGGCCAACCAGGACAGCGATGGGAACTCGAGGCAGGTCGCAACGAACTCCTCATCCTCCGCTGACCATGAAACGCGGTAGGTGTAATGGGCCACGTCGGGGCGAGCGATGATAGGCATCACATGGCCTCCTTCTTGTCGATTGCCGCGAGCACCTGGCGCACTTGATACGCCTTTGCCTTGCCCTTGTCGTTTTGGATGTTGACTCTCGGGTCACCCGGCCAAGGTGTCTTGAACACGGCATGGGAACCGCTCGTGCGCCGCGGCTTCCCAAAGTAGTGTTCACAGACCTTGTGGAGGTCGTTGTAGCCGACGCCCCGCGGGTTCCGGCGCATCGCTGCAACGATCTTCGCTACGGACGACACACTCTGATGGTACTACCCGCAGTACCATCAGACCACTCATTGCACTCACCAGTGGGTTCGGGGTTCGAGTCCCTGATGGCGCACCAAACCCCGGTCCACAGAGCAGACGCCTCGATGCCTCGATGGGTGAGCCGCTCTTCGATCTTTCTTCGGCAATCGGTCGTCGCATGCCGCTCCGGCATCGCCAGGCGTAACGACCCGTCACACCTGGCGATGTAGTCGGTAGGCTCCGGCTGGATCGGCCCCCTTGGTTCAGCCGGAGTCCCGAGGGCGAAGGGGAGTCGATGCTGAGGGCCGCACGCGAGTACGGCGATTGGCTCGCCGATCAAGAGTTGGTCCGGCGGCGCCAGGAATGGATCAGTGCCTACCGGGAGTGGAAGCGGGTCGCGCCGCCGTCGTCCCACGTCGTGCTGACCCAGGATCAGCGCGTCAGACTTGCGACGTACCGGGACGCCGAGACCGCCTACTTCGCCCGGTGGCGCGCTCTGACCGAGCGGTCCTGAACGAGAGCCCGAGTACGACACGTGCCGGGCCGAACTCGGGTCGGTGTCGGTGGCGGGTGCTTGGTTGGGGGCCATGCCGCCCTCGGTCCTGCTCCCCCGACCTGATCGCATCCAGCGCCGGGACGTCGCCGTCATGGAGGAGACGACGATCGACGACGTGGCCGCCATCCAGACGACCTGGGCGTCCTTCGAGCGACTCGTCGGGCTGCGCGGACGCCGGATGTACGCGCGAGTCGACGAGCGTCGCAACGCCTACACCGTGTGCACGCCGGTCAAAGCGGACGATCGGCCCGACAGTCTTGGCCTGCAACGGGGCACGTTGGCCGGAGGTTGGTACCTCCGAGGCCGCCTTCGTGGCGAACCTCCCCAGATCTACGAATACATCGCCGACGGGATGGCCGAACTCATGGCGATGATGCCCCGCGACGACACCCGGCCGTTGATCGAGTACTACCGAAGGCGCGACCAGATCGAGCTCTGGCTACCGATCCAGCTCTGAGCCCGACCGTCGGAGGTCGGGACGAGGGCGCGGTGTCTCAGCGGAAGATCGCGGGTTGGCGCCTAGCCCAGCGCGAGCCAGGCGACCACCACCACGATCACCAGCACGGCCAACGCGGCGACCGCGATGGCCGGCCGCATCCAGCCCGGCCTGGCATCCTCCTGCTCGCCGCGATCGACGAAGGCCTGGAACATCTGCGTGTTGGCGGCGGGGTCGAGATCGTCGTTCTCGGGCATGGGCGCGATGCTACAGGTGGTCGAGCCGCGACGGGCCCCAGGGCAGAGCTCAGCGAAGCGCCCACCGGGCCGTGATCGTCACGGCGATGGCCTGCGATCCGGGCTCGATCGGCACCGGGGAGAATCCGCTGTCCTCGGCCTGTGCGGCCATGGCGTACGCCCGGTACTGCGGCGACTCGCTCACGCGCAGGACCGCACCCAGCTCACGTCCGGAGAGCCGGGCGTACTGCTCGGCCGTGTCCAGGGCGCTGGACCATGCGTTCGCGCGAGCCTCCGACAAGGCGTCCTCGGTCGACGTGGCGGCGAGCGAGACCCGATGTACCCGACTCATGTCACCGCCGGCGGCCACGACGGCGGCGAGGACGGTCCCGGCCGCCGCGACGTCGTCGACGGTGATGTCGATCCCCATCGAGGCCCGGAAGCCCGGACCCTTGCCTCTCCCACGACGACCGGCTCCCAGGTCGACGTGGGTGGTGCGAAGGTGCGCGTCGGGCACACCGTGCTCGCGAGCCGCCGCCAACATCGCCTTCGACCCCGTGTCGGCCGCGGCGAACGCGTCCTCGACCGCGGGCGCCCTCGCGACGGCCGCCACCCGAATGCGCACCTGGTCCGGCGTCGCGGATGCCGTCCCGTATCCGTTGACCTCGACGTACGGATCCTCGTCCATATCGCGATGGTGTCATCCCCCGGCGTACCGCAGGAGCCTCCCACTCGCCGGTCTCGCCGCCCACACCATTCGCGAGCGATATGGGATGCATTGATAGTATTTCGCGGGTGATTCCGGTTCTGACCGTCTCAGCAGGCATTGACGATGGTGCATCATATAGGGCTGAATGGTTCTCAGCCGTACGAGGTGCTGTTGGAGAGTCCTCCCCGACTCGAGGAGGCGCCGAAGGAGCAACCTTCCCCGGAATCTCTCAGGCACCAGGACTTCAGCACCGAGGCGACTCTGGAGAGCAGCGGGCGTGCCCGCTCACCGAAGGGAGAAGCCGGCCAGCCGACAATCCCGACCCGGTCGGTCAAACTCTCAGGTCACCGGACAGAGGGGACGGAGGGCGCCCGCCGCGCCCGCGGCCAGGAGGCTGCTGTCACTCCTCGTCCGGTCGCGCTCGGGGTGCGTGCGCCGCCTGGCCATGACGCAATGGCCAGGAGGCCCGCCATGTGCGATACCGACCACATCGAACCGACTCGATACAGCCGTCGCGACATGCTCGGAATGCTCGGCGCCGGTGGACTGGGGGTGGCGGGCGTCGGCTCGGTGCTGGCCGCCGATCCGGCGGTCGCCGCGTCCGACCTCGCGCTCGACCCGAAGACGCTGCCGAGCGAGTCGATCAACTACGAGCCTCCCGGCGCCGCCGCGGACTCCCCCGGCAAGGACACCGCGCTGGCGTGGATCGACAACAACTCCGACCGCATCCTCGGCCTCAACGACACGATCTGGGAGTACGCCGAGCCGTCGCTGGCGGAGTGGAACTCCTCCTGGGCAGAGGCGGAGTTCCTCCGCCGGAACGGCTTCACCATCGAGTGGGGCTCCGCCGGCATGCCGACGGCGTTCGTCGCCACCTTCAGCCAGGGCAGCGGCTCGCCGGTCATCGGCTTCAGCGGCGAGTACGACGCGCTGCCGGGACTCTCGCAGGAGAAGGGCAACCCGGAGCACTCCCCGCTGAAGTACCACCACGACCCGTACGCCCCGACCTACGGGTTCGGCCACGGCTGCGGACACAACTCACTCGGGGCCGCGGCCGCCGCAGCCGCGGTCGCGACGGCAGTCGCGATGCGCCGGCGCGGGATCGACGGCACGCTGAAGTTCTTCGGCTCGACCGCCGAGGAGCAGGTCGTCGGCAAGTCCGTCGCGGTGAAGGCCGGCGTGTACGACGGCCTCGACGCGTTCGTCGACTGGCATCCGGGCACCAGCAACAGCACCAGTTGGGACTCGAGCAACGCGCTGTCCAGCAAGGCGTTCCACTTCCTCGGCACCGACGGGCACGGCGGATCGCCACTGTCCACGCGGTCGACCCAGGACGCCGTGCAGGCGATGGGCATGCTGACCGAGTTCCTCCGGGAGAGCTACATGGCGCACAGCGCGCGGCTGCACTACGCGATCCGCGAGACCGGCCAGGCGCCCAACGTGTTCCCGACCCTGTCGAGCATCTGGTACTACGCCCGCGAAGGCTCGCCTGAGCGTACGAAGCTGCTGATGAACCGGATCGAGAAGTGCGCCAAGGCCGCCTCGATGGCGACCGGCACCCGCCTGGTCAGCGAGGTCCGGGCCGGGGTCTGGAACAAGCTCGGCAACAGGCGCGGCGCGGAGCTGATGTACTCCAACATGCAGCTCGTCGGGCCGCCGACGTTCACCGACGAGGACCAGGAGTTCGGCAAGGCGCTGCAGAAGGCGAACGGCGTCGAGGAGAGCGGCTTCAGCGACACGATCAGCGAGCTGTCACCGCCGGACACGGTGTTCATGGGCGGCGGTTCGACCGACGTCGCCGACATCAGCTGGCAGGTGCCGACGATCCAGCTCGGCACGGCGCACGAGCCGAGTGGCTGCAAGAACCACTCGTGGCAGCGGACGGCCTGCGGCGCGACGCACGCCGGCCACGTGGCGATGCTGGCGGCGGCGAAGTACCTCGCCGCGACCAGCGTCGACCTGCTGACCCAGCCGGACGCCGTCGCGGAGATGAAGGACGAGTTCGACAAGCGGACCGCCGACATCGAGTGGGAGAGCATGCTGCCCGACGACTTCGAGTTGCCGCTGTACGAGCCACCGAAGTGGTTCCTGGACCGGACCGGACAGTCCTGGCCGCCGGACGGCGTGACCTGGCCCCCGGAGCGGATCGTCTCGACCGAGACCGCGCCGAGCCTCGGACCCGAGCTGCCGCCGGGGAACCTGCCGCCGCTCGACTGAGCACGGATCAGCGCCGGCAGCCGGTGGCTTCGAGATTCGAGCCCGCCGGCTGTCGGCGCCCGCGCGTCGTCCGAGACCGCAGGACCCACGACGGGACCTTCGACCGATGGCAGCTCGACCGCATGTGCGTACGTTCGTGCCTGGGCGTGAGGGATGCCGCCGCCACACGTACGGCGGCGCCGGCGCGGACCAGGACGAGGAGCGATCGCGCGATGTCGAACGGCAGCGACGAACCCGAGCCGGTCGAGGGGTCTCAGCCGACGCGACGGCGTCGGCCTCGGTCGACCGCGGAGCGCGAACCGAACGACAGACCTGCGCGGACGGAGCGGTCCCGGTCGACGGACACCCGCGAGCCGACCGAGCGGTCCGAGCCAACTGACGAACCCGAGCCACCCGACGAAGCCGAGCCACCCGGCGCTCCCGAGCCGACGGATGCTCACGCGTCGGCCGAGGCACCCGACGTGGCGCCGACCCGGGACGGTCGGATGGCCGTCGTCGTCACCACGGTCTGCTGCGCGATCTTCGCCGGCGGCGGGCACCTCACGCTGCTGATCGCGGCGCAGGGCGACGACGGCGTCCCGATCCCCTGGCAGCCCGTCGTCGGAGCTTCGCTCGCACTGGTCGCGGTCGTCTCGTTCGGTGGCTTCTTCTACGCGTCGCTGCGGGCGCGGGTCGCGATCGCGGCGAGCTTCGTGCTGACGTTCCTGCTGATCCTGACGTACGCGATGACTCTGACCCAGCTCGACGCGTGGGAGTCCGACTCGCTCGCCGACGCGATGCTGGACGACTTCCGTGTCATCGTGCAGACGATCATCGCGTTCTACTTCGGCACCGAGACCGTCATCACGATGACGAAGATCATCAAGATCCCGTCGTCACTCGGGTCGTCGGCGATCACTCGCTCGGATCGCGATCTCCCGTCGGGCTCCCGCGCCGCAGGCGATGAACCCAGCCTGTGGGGCCGGCTCCGAGAGCGCCGCGCCCGGACCGGCGATCGAGCGAAGGCGAAGGGCTGACCCGGGCGGCCGTCGACGGGCGCGCGTCCGACGGTCCCGGACTTGGCGTTGACCCGCCGCGCCGCCCACCGGTCAGTCCGTCGATGAACCCGGTGATCGCCGACCCGAAGGGCTCCGGCGCGTCCAGCCAGGTGAAGTGGCCGGCGCCGGGAATGACCTCGAGACGGCCCAGCCCGTCGGGCAGCGCGTCGACGATCTCCTCGGCGGCCTCGACCGGCGTGACCGGGTCGAGCTCCCCGACCGACACCAGCGTCGGCGACGTGACACGGCTGAGCTGGTCGAGGATGTCGAGCTGGCGAATGAGCTCCATCCCGTGCACGTTGAGCTCGAGATTCTTCGGCGTACGCTCCTCTCGCTCCTCACCCGGCACGTGCGTGCCGAACGCGGCGAAGACGAGGGCGGACTCCTCGTCGGTCACCTCGTCCCCCCGGTAGCTGCGCTCGGCGAGCTTGGCGACCTTGTCGCCGGCCACCCGGCGGAATCCCTCGACCAGCCGCGGCGGATCCCACCTCGCGAACCCCGACTGCACGATGAGGCCGGATGCGTGTCCCGGGTGGCGCGCACCGTAGAGCAGGACGATCGGGCCGCCCATCGAGTGGCCGAAGACGATCGGCCTGTCGATGCCGACCGCGTCGCAGAACGCGCGCAGGTCGTCCGCGCAGGCTTCGAGCGTCCACGCGGAAGCGTCTCCCCAGGTCGACCTACCGTGGCCGCGCAGGTCGAGGTACACGACCTGGGCCCATCTGGTGAGCGGCGCGAAGAACGGCTTGAAGTACGAGTGGTCGTAGACGCCAGGGCCACCGTGAACCATCACCACCGTCGGACGCTTCCGCATCTGCCGACCCTGGGGGACGAGCGCGAGTCCGTCCACGTCGAACCACAGACGCGACCCGTTCAGATCGATCTGCATCGAGACGGTTCCCTCGGGCGGAAGCGGCCGCGGTGGCGGAATCTGCTGGCCCACCCTAGAGAGCCGGCCGGTCCGCGCCATCGGCCATTGGTCCCGACCTCGACATGTCGCCCCGATCCCGAGCAGCTGGCCCTAGGCCGCGCCGCCCGTCCGGCAGGAGTCGATCGCGTCGACGACGAAGTCCCGTACCTGGTCGTGCTTCTCCACCAGGCCGATGCTGTGGTCGTCGGTGTCGACAGGAAGCCCGTGCGGCTCCGAGCGGCCCTGCTCGCGGGCCTCGGTCTCGATGAGCTCGGCGTTGGCCACGATGCCGGAGCTCTGCTCCTCCCAGACCACCCAGACGTTGTCCGGCAGGCCCGCCATCGCACTCCCGTCGACGGTGCCGTGCGAGTCGCTCGAGGCCAGGACCGGCGAGATCGCCACCAGCGCGCACGGCTCGGCCGACAGCCGGTCGAGCGCGGCGAAGGTCACCGAGTTGCCCATCGAGGATCCGACCAGGGCCAGGTCGTCCACGCCCCGCCGACGCAACAGGTCCGAGGCTCGAACCAGGTCGGTCGGCTCCGCGCTGAGGTTCGACTCCCCCGGCGAGCTGCCGCGGCCCCGCCGGTCGAACAGCAGCACCCGCGCTCCCGTCGACGCCGCCAGGTCGCCGGCCCACGGCAGCCAGTCACAGATCGTCTGGCCCGCACCCTGCCGCAGGACCACGCCGACCTGCGCGTCCGCCGGACCGACGAGCGCACCGCCGAGCGTCATGCCGTCGTCGCCCTCGAACGTGATCCGTTCGGCGCCGTCCGGCACCTCGTCGCACTGCGTGGCGAGCGGGGTCGTCGGATCGTACGTGGGCTCGTCGTCGAGCAGCCGCCAGCCGACGTACCCGCCGAGCAGGAGAACGGCCACGAGCCCCGTGCCGGCCAGGACGCCGCTGGTACTCCGCATCGTCGGTCCGTTCGTGAAGCGGGTCGGCTCGGAGTCGTACGCCGAGACTCGACCCCGATCGAGGTCAGCGGGGCGTGTGGCTCATCTCGTCCTCGACCGACTCGGACTCCTCACGTTCCTGGGCGTCGTCGAGCAGCGACAGGCCGACCTCCCGCTCCTCGTCGCGGCGCTGCCGGCGCTCGGCTGGGGCCGTCCCGGCGGTGAACACGCTCAGGCCCAGGACCCAACGCACCCGGTCCAGCACCTGGTCGGTGAACAGCCCGGACAGGGCTCCGATCCCGGCGGCCAGGATCAGTGCGGGGGGTGAGCCGTCCTCGATGGTGGCGAGGTCGAAGAACCCGGCCACCACGAACATGTAGACCAGGACGCCGAGGCCGGCGGCCGAGATGGGTCGCGTGACGTACCACCAGATGTACGTCTGCTCCAACGTTCCGTGTCCGGCGCGGGCGGCGAAGACGAGCGTCATCACCGTGACGCTCCCGATGACGGCCATCAGGACCACCATCGCGAGCAGCGTCGCGGGCGCGGACGCGGTGAAGTCGAGGCCGAGGAACGTCGTCGGCGTGTCGCCGTTGTCGGACTCGTTGGCCCGCCACGCCACCGACCAGGCCCAGGGCACGAGTATCAGCATCAGCAGACCGACGGCCACCAGGTAACACCCGATCGCTCGCCGCGCGACATCCGACATCGGCTCTCTGAGCCTCTCGACCATGATCTCCTCCTGCCCTCGACGCGCACTCCTTGTATCACGTTGGGTATCACGGTGCGCCACCGGGAGTCAGGGCCAAATACGCGCAATCTCGGTCTCACTCCACGGACCTGTCGGACTCATCCAAACCCGCTTAGGTTAGCCTTACCTAACTGTGAGCTCCGTTGGATCCACCACGCCGCTGCTCAACGACCGCTCCGTCGACGGCTATCGCGCCGCCGTCGTCGCCGGGATCGAACGGATCGCCGAGCGAATCGAGAAGGTCGACCGGCCCTGCACCGGCATCGCTCCCGCGGAGCTCGCCGAGGCGATCGCCGGCATCGACCTCGACCGGCCGACCGACGACATCGGGGCCGCCCTCGACGAGCTCGGACGGATCTACCTGGAGGACGCGGTCTACTTCCATCATCCGCGCTATCTCGCCCACCTGAACTGCCCGGTCGCCATCCCGGCCCTGCTGGGCGAGGCGATCCTGGCGCCGATCAACTCCTCCCTCGACACCTGGGACCAGAGCGCGGGCGGCACCCTGATCGAGCGGCGTCTGGTCGCCTGGACGGCGGCGCGGCTCGGGATGGGCGACGAGGCGGACGGCGTGTTCACCAGCGGCGGCTCGCAGTCCAACCTGCAGGCCCTGTTGATCGCCCGCGACGAGACCTGCGCCCGACTCGCCGCCCACGGCCGGACGATGTCGCGGCCGGCGATGCTCCACCAGCTCTGCGTCCTCACCTCGGAGGTGAGCCACTTCAGCATCGCGAAGTCGGCGGCGTTGCTGGGGCTCGACCCGGACGCCGTCATCGCGGTGCCCAGCGATCCGGACCGGCGGATGCGCGTCGACGCGCTCGACGCCGAGCTCGACCGCTGTCGCCGAGCCGGCCGGGTTCCGATGGCGGTGGTCGCCACCGCCGGCACGACCGACTTCGGCAGCATCGACCCGCTGGACGACGTCGCGACCAGCTGCGCCCGACACGCGACCTGGCTTCACGTCGACGCGGCGTACGGCTGTGGCCTGCTGGTCTCCCGACGCCGGCACCTCCTCGCCGGCATCGAGCACGCCGACTCCGTCACGGTCGACTTCCACAAGTCGTACTTCCAGCCGGTCAGCTCCAGCGCGGTGATCGTCCGCGACGGCTCCACCCTGCGGCACGTGACGTACTACGCCGATTACCTCAACCCGGCTCGAGCGGCCGCCCGCGGCATCCCCAACCAGGTCGACAAGAGCCTGCAGACGACGCGACGCTTCGACGCTCTCAAGCTCTGGCTGACCCTTCGCGTGCTCGGCGCCCACGAGGTCGGCGCACTGTTCGACCAGGTGGTCGACCGCGCCGCCGAGACCTGGCGGCTGCTCGACGCCGATCCGCGGTTCGAGGTGGTGACCCGGCCGCAGCTCAGCACGGTCGTCTTCCGGTACGTCCCGCCCGGCGCGCCGACCGCCGACGAGTGCGACCGCGTCAACCTGCACGCGCGAGAGTCCCTCTTCGCGTCCGGCGAGGCCGTCATCGCGAGCACGACCGTCGCCGGTCGGCACTTCCTGAAGTTCACGCTGCTCAATCCCGAGACCTCGCTCGACGAGATCGCGGAGGTGCTCGACCTGATCGCCCATCACGCCGAGCGGTTCGCGCTCGCGCCCGTCGAGCCGGAGGAGCCCGCATGAGCCGCTGCCACGACGTCGTCGCGATCGGGATCGGGCCGTTCAACCTCGGTCTCGCCTGCCTGACCGAGCCGCTGCCCGAGATCGACGCGGTCTTCCTGGAGCGCAAGGAGCACTTCGACTGGCATCCGGGGATGCTGCTCGACGACAGCACGCTGCAGGTGCCGTTCATGGCCGACCTGGTGACGATGGCCGACCCCACGTCGCCGTACTCGTACCTGAACTTCCTCAAGCAGTCCGGGCGGCTCTACTCCTTCTACATCCGGGAGAGCTTCTATCCGTTGCGCGTCGAGTACAACGCCTACTGCCAGTGGGCCGCCGAGCAGCTCGACAGCCTGCGCTTCGGTCGCCAGGTCGAGCGCGTGGAGTACGACCAGCGCGACCAGACGTACGTGGTGCACGCGACCGCGACGTCGACCGGCGAGCGCGAGACGTACCGGGGTCGCAACCTCGTGCTCGGCACCGGCACCCCGCCGTACCTGCCGGAGCCGTGCCGCGACCTCCCGGGAGACGCGGTCCACAGCGCCGACTACCTCGCGGCCAAGCCCGACCTGCAGGCGAAGCGGAGCATCACCGTCGTCGGCAGCGGACAGAGTGCGGCCGAGATCTACTACGACCTGCTCGGCGATCTCGACCGGCACGGCTACGACCTGACCTGGGTCACTCGGTCGCCGCGGTTCTTCCCGCTCGAGTACACCAAGCTCACGCTCGAGATGACGTCGCCGGACTACGTCGACTACTTCCACGGACTGCCGGCGGCGACTCGGGATCGGCTCGTCCCGGCCCAGAAGGGCCTTTACAAGGGCATCGACTCGTCGCTGATCGACGCCATCTTCGACCTGCTCTACCAGAAGAGCCTGCGTGGTCGGTGCACGACGACGCTGCACACGAACACCGCGCTCCGCGACGTCGGGTTCGACGACGAGACGAAGTCGTACGTCCTGGACCTGTGTCAGGTGGAGCAGGGGCGCGGCTTCACGATGTCGACCGAAGGGCTCGTCCTCGCGACCGGCTACCGCTACGAGGTGCCGGAGTTCCTCACGCCGATCGCCGACCGGATCGCCTGGGACGACGCAGGCAGGTTCGCCGTGACGCGCGACTATTGCATCGACGCCCACGGCTCGACGATCTATGTGCAGAACGCCGAGCTCCACACCCACGGCTTCGGCGCACCCGACCTCGGTCTGGGCACCCATCGCAACGCCTGCATCATCCGGTCCCTGCTGGGCCGTGAGCACTATCCGGTGGAGCGCCGGATCGCCTTCCAGGACTTCGCGGCGCCCACGACACCCGTCGAGGCGGTGATCGGATGACCGAGAAGATCTTCGAGCGAGTGGATCCGCTCGGCCGATTCGCGGTGCGCGGGCTCGACCCCGGCGTCGACGCGGCCGTCCTGCACGGCTGGCTGACGCACCCGAAGTCGTACTTCTGGCAGATGCAGGACGCCGACGAGTGGGCGGTCGCCGCCCACTACGCGAGCGTCGCGGCGTCGCCACACCACGACGCGTACGTCGGCCTCTGCGAGGAGACGCCGGCGTTCCTCGTCGAGCGGTACGACCCGGCGCACGACGCGGTCGGCAAGCTGTACGACGTACAGCCCGGCGACGTCGGCATGCACTTCCTGGTCGCTCCGACCGACCGCCCGACGCACGGTTTCACGTACGCGGTGATCGTGACCGTGATGGAGTTGCTCTTCGGCGACCCGAGTGTGCGACGCGTCGTCGTCGAGCCGGACGTCCGCAACCGAGCCGTGCACGAGCTCAACGCCGCGGTCGGGTTCGACGTCGTCGACACGGTGGCGATGCCGGACAAGGAGGCCCTGCTCAGCGTGTGCACGCGCGAGCGGTACGTCCGGGCTCGAAGCCGATGACGGGGACGGTCGAGCCGTACGCACTCGTCCCCCACCTGACTCCCGAGCGGTGGCAGCGGGCCAACCGGATGCTGGTTCGCAAGGCGCTCGCGGAGTTCGCCCACGAGCGGCTGATCGCGCCGGAGCCGGTGGGAGCGGGGCGCTACCGCGTCGGCAGCGACGACGGATCGGTTGAGTACCAGTACGACGCGACCGTGCTGGCGCTCGACCACTGGCACATCGACGCCGACTCGATCCGGCGCCGCCGGGACGACCGGAAGTTGCCACTGGACGCCGTCGACCTGGTGCTCGATCTCCGCGAGAGCCTCGGCATCCGGACCGACCTGCTTCCGGTCTACCTCGAGGAGATCACGAGCACCCTCGCGAGCAGCGCGTACAAGCTGGCCGACCCGATCACCGCCGAGAGCCTGAGCGGCGCCGACTTCCAGGCGATCGAGGCCGGCATGTCCGAGGGACACCCGTGCTTCGTCGCCAACAACGGCCGACTCGGCTTCGGCGCCGACGACTACCTCCGGCACGCACCCGAGGCGGGCCGCCCGGTGCGACTCGTGTGGGTCGCCGCCCATCGAGACCGGTCGACCTTCACCTGCTCGACCGGGTTGACGTACGAGGCGCTCATCCGATGCGAGCTCGATCCGTCGACGCTCACCCGGTTCGCCGGCCGGATGGAGTCGCTCGGCCTCGACGTCGACGACTTCCACCTCATGCCGGTGCATCCGTGGCAATGGACCAACCGGCTCGCGGTGAGCTTCGCCGACGACGTCGCCCGCCGGCGCCTCGTCTGCCTGGGGTACGGCGACGACGAGCACCAGCCGCAGCAGTCGATCCGGACGTTCTTCAACGTGAGCCGGCCCGACCGGCACTATGTGAAGACGTCGCTGTCGATCCTCAACATGGGTTTCGTCCGCGGCTTGTCGGCCCGCTACATGAAGGGCACACCGGCCATCAACGACTGGCTGTCCGACCTGATCGCCGACGACGTCATCCTCGTCGAGAGCCGGTTCGGCATCCTGCGCGAACGGGCCGCGATCGGCTACCACCACGAGGGGTTCGAGGCGTCCGCCCCGACCGGCTCGCCCTATCACAAGATGCTCGCGACCCTCTGGCGCGAGAGCCCCGTGCCGTCCCTCGCACATCGGGAGCGGCTTGCCACGATGGCATCGCTGCTGCACGTGGACCACGAGGGGCACCCGGTCATCGGCGCCCTGATCGCCCGCTCGGGCCTCGCGCCGGTCGAGTGGCTGCGGCGCTACCTCCACGTGTACCTGCGACCGCTCGTGCACTGCTTCTATGCGTACGACCTGGCGTTCATGCCGCACGGGGAGAACGTCATCCTCGTACTCGAGGACGACATCCCGGTCCGCGTGCTCATGAAGGACCTCGCCGAGGAGATCGTCCTGCTGAACGCCACGACGCCGCTGCCGCCGGAGGCGGAGCGGATCCGCGACCCCGGCTCGGACGAGGTCAACCCGCTCGCGATCCTGACCGACGTCTTCGACTGCTTCTTCCGGTTCCTCAACGCCATCCTGGTGGCCGACGGCACGACATCCGAGGACGACTTCTGGCAGGCGGTCGCCGACTGCGTCGCCGAGTACCAGCGCCAGATGCCGCACCTCGCGGACAAGTTCCGGCGCTACGACCTGTTCGCCAAACGTTTCCCGCTGTCCTGCCTCAACCGGCTGCAGCTGCGCGACAACCGGCAGATGATCGACCTCGCCAACCAGACCGAGCAACTCGTCCTCGTCGGGACCCTGGACAACCCGATCGCGCGCTTCCGGCCGGCGGGGCGGTCGGTGGCCTGAGGCCGGCGCACCGCGGGCGTGACGCGGCCTAGGCTCGCCGGCATGACCGCTGCCGCGAAACCGGACGCGCCCGAGGCCTTCGCCGCCGTCGATCTGCGGGTCGGCCGCGTCGTCGGCGTCGAGGCGTTTCCCGAAGCTCGCAAGCCGGCGTGGAAGCTCCGCATCGACCTCGGCCCGCTCGGCGAACGTCAGACCAGCGCCCAGGTCACGCACTACACGCCCGAGGAGCTCGCCGGACGCGACGTCGTCTGCGCGGTCAACCTGGGACGCAAGCGGATCGCCGGCTTCGTCAGCGAGTGCCTGCTGCTCGGTGCCGTGGACGACGAGAGTGTCGTACGGCTGCTCCGCCCGGACAGCGGAGCGCGACCCGGCGATCCGATCTCCTAGCGGCGGGTCGAGACGACCGTGTCACCTGGACGCGTCCGTGTGACAACGTTGCCACACATTGCCGCGTATCACGGGCGAATCCTCGATCTCATAAGGGCATCAGGCTCACTCCACCGTTGCCCTGCTCCCGAGGCAGGGACAACGACGCATGCCAAGAAGTCATCACGTTCCGTAATCAGTTAGGCGCGGCTCGTGGCGGCAAATGGTGCTCACGCCCCGTAACGTTGCGCGCAGTGGCGACGTCCTAACCAACGGTGCAACACTTCAAGCGAGCGCGGACATACTTCTCGGGACGCGTAGCAGGAAGACCGCCACCCGCCGCGTGGCACGCCTACCGCACCGTGGCACGCCTACTCCCACAGAGGGCCTTGAGATGACTTCCCACCACACTCCAAGCATTGTCCTGCACACAGAGATCATCGCTGACGTCGTGACGCTCGGGTGGACGACAGACGCGCCGGACGCCAGTGGCTGGGACCGTCATGGGGCTGCACCCGACGCCAGTGGCTGGGACAGCTACACCCGCTCCGACGGCAGCGGCTGGGACGCCAGTGGCTGGGACCGCCACGAGCTCCCCGACGCGAGCGGCTGGGACCACTACACCCGCTCCGACGCCAGCGGCTGGGACGCCAGCGGCTGGGACCACTACACCCTCTCCGACGGCAGTGGCTGGGATGCCAGCGGCTGGGACACCCTCGAGTCAGACCTGCTTCCAGCTGCCGCGTGAGCGACCGCTATGACGGGTGACGCTCCCAAGCGCATCCGTTTTCGGGCATGATCGAGGAGTCACGAGTTTGGAGGGCTCTCGATCCAACCGACACGAGGTCAAACCTTCCTGGTCAGCTCCGCGGTTTTCGCCCTCGGAGCGGCCTCGTTCTGCCTGCTGATCGCGTTCGCTGACCAGGACACGATCGACGCGCCCACGCTCGTTCTGCTCGGCATCGCCGCGCTCATGATCTACGCGCAGGCGGTCCCGAACCGACTCCATTCATCCGGTGGATCGATCGAGTCGCTCTATCTCGACGAAGTCCTCTTCGTCCCGATGTTCCTCGCGTTCACTCCGTGGCAGCTCGCCGCGACGACGCTGGTGGCGTCCGCGGCCGGAAGCATCGCGGTCCGCCGCGCTCCCGAGAAGGCGATCTTCACCGCCGGCGAGTACCTCATCGCCCTGGCCTGTGGACTGGTGGCCTTCCGGACCCTCGCCGGACCGCAGTACGACGAGATCAACCTCCGTACCATCGCCGCGGTCGTCGTCGCCTGTGTCCTCGTGCCGGCGATCTCACACGTCGCCGTGGCGTGCATGATCGCGTTCGCCACGCGAGCCGACCTGCGGGCGATGATCCGCATCCCGTTGAGTCACATCTACGCCTGGATCGGCGCCGCCGTCCTCGGAGCCGGCGTCTCCATCCTCACCCTGACGCTGACGTGGGGCTTCGTGCCCGCGCTCCTTCTCATCGCCTTCGTTCAACGGGCGTACTCCGCCCAACTGCGGGAGAGCGCCGCCCGCATCCAGGCCGAGCGACTGCAGGAGGCGACCGCCGTCCTCCGCTCGACCCAGGGCAAACGCGCGATCACCGGCTCCCTCGTCGCGTCGGCGTGCGATCTCGTCGGGGCCCGGCGCGTCCGCATCATGCGACCGGACGAGACGCCGCCGCCCGGGGCGCTGTCCGCGACCATGCCCTCCGGCCAGACCCTGGTCGCCGAGGGGCGGCTCGGGCCGGGCCACTGGACGGCGCAGGAGCGCGAGACCCTGATCTCCTTGGCGGGGGTGGCGAACGACGCGTTCAAGGCCGCCGAACTGATCGCCCGGCTGCAGGACGTGACGAACGCGCAGACCGAGGGAATCCTCTCCATCGACGGCGACGGGATCGTGACGTTCGCGAACCCGGCGGCCGGCGCGATGCTGCGGGTCGACGACCACAACAGCGTCGTCGGCATGCCGATGGACGACGTCGCGACCCTGCGCGTGCAACGCGAGCCGATCGACCTGGTCGGCCAGATGCGCCAACGCATCACGGCCCAGGACGCCGACGCGACCCTGCACGCCGCCGGCGGAAACCGGATCGAGGTGGCGTACTCCTTCAACCCGATCGGCGGCGAGCCGGACGACGCCAAGCCGCCGGAGGGCGCCGTGCTGGTGCTCCGCGACGTGACGGAACGGCGGGCCTTCCAGGAGGCGTTGACGTACCGGGCGATGCACGACGAGCTGACCGGCCTGCCCAACCGCCGGTCGTTCCTGGACCGGCTGGACGAGCTGCTCGCCGAGAGCGTCAACAGCGGGCAGCAGCACGCCGTGGTCTTCGTCGACCTCGACCGGTTCAAGCTCGTCAACGACTCGTTCGGCCACCTCGTCGGCGACCAGCTCCTGATCCAGATGAGCGACCGGCTGCTGCGGGCGGCGCCGGACGCGAACGTGATCGCCCGCCTGTCCGGCGACGAGTTCGTCATCCTCGTCGAAGCGGTCGACGGCGTCGGCGGCCTCGAGCGGCTCGCCGAGGCCACGCTGGACAAGCTGCGCGACTCGTACCTGATCGACGGCCACAGCGTCCAGGTCACCGTCTCGATCGGCATCGCGGTCGCCGAGCCGGGGCAGACCCGCGACGACGTCATGCTGGCGGCCGACGCCGCCGCGTACGAGGCGAAGTCCGCCGGACGCAACTGCATCCGGGTCGCGACCCAGGAGCTCGTCGACGCGTCGCGGGTACGCCTCGAGCTCGAAGCCCAGCTGCGGGACGCCATCGACAACGGCGGGCTCAGCCTGCGCTTCCAGCCGATCGTCGACACCAAGAGCCAGGCGCTGTCGGGCGTCGAGGCGCTGGTGCGCTGGGAACGCAACGGGCAGACGGTCTCGCCGGGCGAGTTCATCCCGCTGGCCGAGGACTCCGGGCTCATCGTGTACGTCGGCCGCTGGGTGCTCGAGGAGGCCTGCCGGGTCACCCAGCGGTGGAACCTGCGCCATCCCGAGCGGCCGCCGGTCATGGTCTCGGTGAACCTGTCCGCCCTCCAGCTCATTCAGCCCGGTCTCGCCCAGGAGATCGCCGCCACGCTCGACGAGACCGGCCTGCCGCCGTGGCAGCTCAGTCTGGAGATCACCGAGACCGCCCTTCTCACCGACATCGAGGTCAACCTCGCGACCCTCCACGAGCTGCGCGACATCGGCGTACGGGTGTCGGTCGACGACTTCGGCACCGGCTACTCGTCGCTGGCGTACCTCCGGCAGCTCCCGGTCGACACCGTCAAGCTCGACCGCGCGTTCATCGCCGGGCTCGGCAAGGACCCCGTCGACACGCAGATCGTGGCCGCGGTGCTCCGGCTGTGCAAGGCGCTCGACCGCCGCATCGTCGCAGAGGGCGTCGAGACCGAGCTCCAGCGGCAGACCCTGTCGCGGATGGGCTGCCCGTACATGCAGGGCTTCCTGATCGCCAAGCCGATGCGGACCGAGGAGTTCGAGTCGTTCTGGGCCGCGCTCAACGGCGCCGGGTCCAACGGCACCGGCTCGGCGAGCCAGCTGCCGGCCGCCGCTGTCGAAAGCTGAGCCACCGCCGCGCTTGCGGTGCGCTTCTGGCGCCTTGCACCACGCGGCCGTCAGAGGTAGAGCCCGGTGTGGTCGTCCTCGATCCGCTCCGACGCCACCGCGTGCAGGTCGCGCTCGCGGAGCAGGATGTAGTCGTCGCCGCGTACCTCGACCTCGGCCTTGTCCTCGGGGTCGAACAGCACCCGGTCGCCAACCTCGACCGTACGGACGTTCTGTCCCACGGCGCGGACCCGGGCCCAGGCCAGCCGGCGACCCATCGTCGCGGTCGCCGGGATCACGATCCCCGCCGACGACCGGCGCTCACCGGCGTCCTGGTCCAGCGTCACGAGCAGCCGGTCGTGCAACATCTGGATCGGAAGCTTGTCGGCACGGGCATCGCCGTCCTTCGACGACGCCTTCGAGCCCGCTGCTTTCGACGCTGACGACTTGGACGGCACAGGCTCCCCAGGGTTGTGGACTCAGTTGCGGCCGGCGAGGTGGCGTACGACGACGATCAACGCCGCGACACCGACGATGCCGCCGGCCACCGGCGCGATGTTTTCGAGCCGCGGCGATCCGTCGTCGTTGACGAACCGGGCCTTGACGCTTCCGAGCGTACGCCGGGCCACGTTCTTCGGATGGACCCGATCGACGATCTGGTCGATCGTCGCCGCGAGTCGATCCCTGGCTTCCTCGATGTCACGTACGAGAGCGTCCGGTGTGCGGTTGCCGGCACCTGCGCCACCCGAGTCGCGCGTGTCCTCGTCCTTGGAACCGCGGGCCACACCATCCTCCTCGATCGAGTCGACGCCGCGACGTCGACGCTGCCTACGTCGATACCGTATCGGTTCGCGGCCGGCGTTAGGGTGACCTGGGACCGCCACAGCCACGTCGAACGGAGCTCCGATGCCCGACGCCAGCCGCCTGCAGCCGGGCGAGGACGCCCCCGACTTCACCCTCTCCGACGACCGCGGCGGCAAGGTCACGCTGTCGGATCTCCGGGGCCGCAAGGTGGTCGTCTACTTCTACCCCGCCGCCATGACACCCGGCTGCACGAAGGAGGCCTGCGACTTCAGCGACTCGCTCGACTCCCTCCAGGCCGCGGGCTACACCGTCGTCGGCATCTCCCCGGACCAACCGGCCAAGCTCGCCAAGTTCCGCGAGCGCGACGGGTTGACGATCACACTGCTGTCCGATCCCGACCGGGAGGTCCTCACCCGTTGGGGCGCGTACGGCGAGAAGAAGCTGTACGGCAAGGTCGTCGAAGGCGTCATCCGGTCGACGTTCGTGGTCGACGAGGCGGGTCGGATCGAGCTGGCGCAGTACAACGTCAAGGCCACCGGGCACGTCGCGAAGCTGCGCCGCGAGCTCGGCGTCTGACCGCCCGGCCGGGCAGCCGCCCTAGACTGCGAGGCGGGCCGGAGTGGTGGAATTGGCAGACACGCAGGATTTAGGATCCTGTGCCTTCGGGTGTAGGGGTTCGAGTCCCCTCTCCGGCACCCGCTGAGTCTGCCTCCGGCGCCTCGGCCGTCTCACGTGCGTCACGAACCGACCAGGGATGGGCCCCTCGGTGGGCAGTTGGCGACGCATCCGGTGCCGACGTGACGCACGTGGCGGCGTGGGGCCCTGTGGACAACGGAGTACGTCGCCACGGCCGCGGCACCATGATCCGAACGTGGCCACACCGACGTCGATCCCCCGGCAGCTCCGTACCCGGCCGTTCACCCTGGCCGAGGCGCGTGCCGCCGGGTTGTCCAGCCGCATGCTTCGCGGGAAGCGATTTCGCCGTGTCTTCTCGGGCGTCTACATGTGCTGCGACCTCCCGGACACTCCCCTGACCCGCCTCGCCGCGGCGATGCTCCGGGCGCCGCACGCGTTCGCGACCGATCTCAGCGCTGCCCATGTCCTCGGGATCCCGGTGCCGGAGGATTCCATCACGTACCTCGGGATCCGACGCGGCGAGCCGCGGCCTCGCTCGGCGGGAGTCCGCACGCGTGAGTACGTCGAGCCGCCGGAGACCGTCGTACGGAGCGGCATCGCCGTCACCGCGGCGGCTCCGCTGTTCGTCCAACTCGCCGAGCGCCTTCGACCGCTCGATATGGTGATCGACGGCGACGCCATGGTCCGCACGGAGCAGACCAGCCTCGACTGCCTACGAGATGCGGCTGCCGCGGCGCAGGGTCGGATCGGACTTCGCGCGCGTCACGCCCTCGGGCTCGTCCGCGCCCGGGTCGACTCTCCGATGGAAACGCATCTGCGGCTGCTCATCGTGCTCGCCGGCCTGCCCGAACCGATCATCAACCGCGACGTCATCAGCCAGCAGGGCGGCTGGCTCGCGCGACCCGACCTGTCGTACCCGGCCTGGCGGATCGCCATCGAGTACGACGGTGAGCATCACCGCGTCGATCGGCGGCAGTGGCGCAGCGACATCGCCCGGCGGGAGAACCTCGAGGCCGAGGGCTGGATCGTCCTCGTCATCACCGCGACCGACGTCTTCCAGCGGCCCGCCCCGACGCTCATGCGGATCGTCGCGGCACTCGCTCGCCGCGGGTGCCCGGACCTCCCGCCTCGCCTCGACGACGACTGGCGCCTGCTCTGACGTACGCCTCACCGGCACCGCGTGCGGCGGGATCGGACCACCGAGGCAGTCGGTCGTCGTCGCTTCCTGACGCACGTGGTGCGGCTGGGGCGAGGGGTGACCGGCGCAGCGGACCAAGCAACGCGTACGCCGCCGACACGCTGGTGCTAGGAGGCGAGGGCCTTGGCGACGATCGGGGCGATGGCGCGCAGCGCCGCACCGCGGTGGCTGATGGCGTCCTTCGCCGCGGACGAGAGCTCGCCGTTGCTCACCTTCTGCCCGTCGGCCAGGAAGATCGGGTCGTAGCCGAAGCCGCCGCGGCCGTGCGGCTCCCGGAGCAGCCGGCCCCGCAGGACGCCGATCTCGAGATGCTCGGTGCCGTCGGGCAGCACGAACGCCACGGCGCAACGGAACTCGGCCTGCCGCTTGTTGTCGGGCATGTCGGCCATCTGGGCCAGCAGCAGTCGGTTGTTGGCGTTGTCGCGGACGCCTCGATCGGCCTTCGGCAGACCCGACCACCGGGCGGACAAGACCCCCGGCATGCCGTTGAGCGCCTCCAGACAGATGCCGGAGTCGTCGGCGAGCGACGGGAGGCCGGTGACCTTGACGGCGGTGCGGGCCTTGATCAGCGCGTTGCCCTCGAAGGTGTACTCGGTCTCGGCCGGCTCGTCATACGGAGCGATGTCGTCGAGACCGAGGACCTCGATGTCGGTCAGCTCCGCTTCGAGTATTCGTCGCAGCTCCTTCAGCTTCCTCGCGTTGTGACTGGCCAGAAGGACCTGCTTCATGTCGTGCCACCTTCACCCAACGCACTCTGCTGCCGCCGAGCCAGCTCGGCACATCCCACGGATGCTAGTCCCAGCATCTCATCCAAAAGCCCTCTATCGAATGGTTCGCCCTCGGCCGTCCCCTGAATCTCGACGAATCGGTCATCACCGGTCATGACGACGTTCATGTCGGTGTCGGCGTTGACGTCCTCGTCGTACGCCAGGTCCAGCATCGGCACGCCGCCGACCACGCCGACCGAGACGGCCGAGACCGACCCGCGTAGTGGCTCGGCCACGAGCGCTCCGGAGTCACGCAGGTGGGCGACGGCGTCGCAGAGGGCGACGTACCCGCCGGTGATCGCGGCGGTACGAGTGCCACCGTCGGCCTGCAGTACGTCGCAGTCGATCACGATCGTGTTCTCGCCGAGCGCCTTGTAGTCGACGACCGCCCGGAGCGACCGGCCGACCAGGCGCGAGATCTCGTGCGTGCGCCCGCCGACCCGGCCCTTGACCGACTCGCGGTCGGACCTCGTGTGCGTGGCGCGCGGCAGCATGGCGTACTCCGCCGTCACCCAGCCAAGGCCGGATCCCTTGCGCCAGCGCGGCACGCTCTCGGTCACCGAGGCGGCGCAGAGCACGCGGGTGCGGCCGAACTCGACGAGGACCGAGCCCTCGGCGTGGTCTAGCCAGTGTCGCGTGATCCGCACCGGTCGCAGTTGATCAGGCGCGCGTCCGTCCGCTCGGCTCATGGACATCGACCCTACGGG
>Ga0081538_10000399_pt1 | contig 49387 bp, 42 predicted proteins | sample TabmetS5T2R1_FD_71022 | JGI IMG/M metagenome (GOLD analysis project Ga0081538, IMG submission 71022) | Tabebuia heterophylla rhizosphere microbial communities from the University of Puerto Rico - S5T2R1 | ecosystem: Host-associated > Plants > Roots > Rhizosphere ... | reverse complement strand
GCGCCCGCTCCACCTGGAGCGCGACGAGCCGCCTGAAGCCCGGCGTGAGTTCCCGCCGCTCGATCTGCTCGACCGACGCCCCGAAGCGCTGAATGTCCTCGGCCGGCAGGTACACGCGGTCCAGCTCCCAGTCCTCGCACACGTCGCGCACGAAGTTGGTGAGCTGGAACGCGAGTGCCAGCGAGGCGAACTCGTTCTGGCGCTCGTCCGGCACGCCGAGCAGGGCTGCGAGGATCCGGCCGACGGACCCGGCGCTGCCCTGCATGTAGCGCTCGAGCTCGTCCCAGGTCCGCATACGCACCGGCACGGCGTCCTTTCGCATCGAGTCGAAGTACCGGCGCAACTCCCCGAGCGGCAGCTGGTGGCGAAAGCCCGCGTCCGCCAGCGCCACCAAGACCGGCTGCCCATGGCCGCCGGCGCCCCGAAGCGCGTCGCCGAGCATCGCCTCCCAGCGGTCGAGCGCGGCCAGGCGAGCGGCGGGTCCCGGCGGACGCCGCGGCCCGTCGACGATGTTGTCGATCACCCGCACGAAGGCGTAGACCGAGTGCACAGCCGGTCTGACCTCCGCCGGCAGCCGGCGCGCGGCCCAGTAGTAGGTGGGATCATGGCGCCGGTGGATGCGCCGGCAGTAGCGGTATGACTCCCTGAGGGTCGGGCCGGGGGCAACCGCCATACGTACTGAACAGACTACGCCCAGCGGGGTCGCCCGTAGCTGGGCATACCTATAGACGATGCCTATAACCGTCCCGCCCAGATTCACTTGCTCGCGCCACCGCGGCACGTGAGGCTCTGCCCCTGATGCGCTTCGCGCACCTGAAGGACGCTGAGCACCCGCTCGCCGTTGTCGAGGCCGGCCGCGTGGCGGCGCTCCCGGTGGACGGCGTCGCGACGATCGACGAGCTGATCGCCGCGGGCCCGGAGGTCTGGGCTGTCGCCCGCCGGACGGGAGCGAGGACGATCCAGGATGGCGAGCCGCTCCAGCCCGACATGCTCGCGGCACCGCTCGGTACGCCGTCCAAGATCGCCTGCGTCGGCCTCAACTACCACGACCACTGCCGCGAGACCGGAATGGCCGCCCCGGAGCGCCCGCTGATCTTCGCCAAGTTCCCCTCGTCGCTCGTGGGCCCCGACGCGGCGATCGAGTGGCCGGACGGCCTGACGGAGCAGGTCGACTGGGAGGTCGAGCTCGCAGTTGTGATGGGGCGTCGCATCAGACACGCGAGCGAGCGGGAGGCGCTCGACGCGGTCTTCGGCTACACCGCCGCCAACGACGTGAGCGCGCGCGATCTGCAGTTCGCCGACCAGCAGTGGGTGCGGGCGAAGAGCATCGACAGCTTCTGTCCGCTCGGTCCGGTGATCGTCACGCCGGACGAGTTCGGCGACCCGCAGGACAAGGGCCTCCTGGCCCGGGTGAACGGCGAGACGATGCAGGACTCCACGACCGCCGAGATGATCTTCGGCGTCGCCGAGATCCTGAGCTTCCTCTCGCGCGCCTGCACGCTCGAGCCGGGTGACCTGATCCTGACCGGTACCCCCTGGGGCGTGGGCGGCTTCCGCGACCCGCCCGTGTTCCTCGAGCCCGGCGACAGGGTCGAGGTGGAGGTCGAGGGCATCGGGGTGCTTGCAAACCACATAGGGAGGAGTACGACATGAGCATCAGCGACCGCGCCGAGCGTGCGGCTCCGCGGGACTACGAGCTCGACACCTCGTTCATCCAGCGGCCGCACCACACAGACCCCCGCCGCCTCTACAGCCAGACGTCCGCCGATTGGCAGCAGCGCGTGGACCACGACCGGCTCCGCCGCGACCGCCTCGCGCGGGCCCGCGCCGCGATGGAGGAGCACGACCTCGGCGGGCTGATCATGTTCGTCGGCGAGAACATCCGCTACGTCACCGGCACCTTCCAGGGCAACTGGAAGCACAACATCTTCATCCGCTACGCCGTCCTCCCGCGCGACGGCGACCCCGTGCTGTACGAGACGGTCGGCTCCGACTTCGAGTGCGCCAAGCTCGACGCTCCGTGGCTCGACGGCAACATCCGCCCGGCCTTCACGTGGCGCTGGGCCGAGGGAGCCGAGCCGATGATGGTGGGGCGCATGGCCGACTCGGTCGTGGACGTGCTGCGCGAGGCCGGCGTCGAGAACGAGCGCATCGGGATCGACGCCGCCGACATGAGCGCCATGCAGGCCTTCCAAGAGCGCGGGCTCACGCTCGTGAACGCCTGGCCCGCGATGTCGCACGCCCGCCGCGTCAAGACCCCCGACGAGATCGAGCTGCTCAAGATCAGCTCCTCGCTGGGCGACGCGGCGATGTGGAAGATCCAGAACGAGTGGCTCAAGCCGGGCATCCGCGAGGCGGACATCACCGCGAAGGTGAACGAGTTCCTCTACGCCGAGGGGGCCGACTTCGTCTACGACATCATCTGCGCGTCCGGCGGCAACACGAGCCCCTACCGCCGCTGGCACAGCGACAAGCTGATCCGCCAGGGCGACCTGGTGATCGTGGACATCAACGCGGTCGGGCCGGGCGGCTACTTCATCGACTTCGTGCGCTGCTTCCTGGTCGACTCCGAGCCGACCGACGAGATGAAGCGGCTCTACCAGGAGTGCCACGGCTCGCTGTACGAGGCGCTCGCCGAGCTGCGGCCGGGCAACACGACAGCGGACGTGGCGTCGAAGTTCCCCGAGTACGACGACGACCGCTACGGCAGCGTCAGCCTTCAGCAGTTCGCTCACTCGATCGGGCTCTCGCTGTACGAGGGCATGTGGGTCTCGCGCGCCTACTCGCTCGACTATCCGGCGGAGATCGAGGAGAACATGTACTTCGCGATCGAGACCTTCGCCGGGCACCCCGGGCTTCAGCAGACGGTCCGGCTGGAGGAGAACGTGCTGGTCGGCCCGGAGGGGCCGGTCATCTTCACGCTGCATCCGATGGACCAGCGGATGCTCGCGTGAGCGCGAGCGTCCCCATCTACCCCGACCTGGCCGAGAAGGTCGCCGTCGTGACCGGCGGGTCGAAGGGCATCGGGGCCGCCACGGCGATCCTCCTCGGGCACAACCGGGCGCGGGTGGCTGTCTGCGGGCGCGACGAGGAGACGATCGAGCGCGTGACCGCGGACACCCGCGCGGCGGGGGCCGCCGAGGTGGTCGGGTTCGCGGCCGACCTCACCACCGAGAACGCGGTGGCGCGCCTGCGCGCCGACGTGGAGGACAAGCTCGGTCCCGCGGAGCTCCTGTTCGCGTTCGCCGGCGGCTTCGGCGCGCGCACGCCGCTGCTTCAGACCCGGCTCGAGGAGTGGAACGCCGTCGTCGAGTCGAATCTGACCAGCACCTTCCTCACCCTGAGGGAGTTCGCGCCCGGCATGGCCGAGCGCGGCTCGGGCTCGATCGTGACCATGGCGTCGAACGCGGCGCGCTTCCTCGACATCAAGCTCACGGCCTCGTACGCGGCTGCGAAGGCGGGGATCGCGATGCTGAGCCGGCACGCGGCGCTCGAGCTCGGCGAGCACGGGGTGCGGGTGAACGTGCTCGCGCCGGCGACGATCCTGAGCGAGCGCGTGAAGAGCAACATGGACGAGGAGCGGCTGGCGAGCATCGCGGCGATGTCGCCGCTCGGCACGATCGGCGTGCCGGAGGACCCGGCGCTCGCGGCGCTGTTCCTGGCCTCCGACTCCGCCCGCTGGATGACCGGCGTGACGCTGGACGTGGCCGGCGGCCGGATCATGATCTGAACGCGTGGCAACGGGCAGAGGGCCAACTCAAGCCGGCGGACTCCCGCTGTCGAGGCGAGCCCGCCGCTGAAGCTCGTACAGGTCGGCGCCGCCGCGTACGTAGCGGTGACCGGCGTCGACGTTGGGCTGGTAGTCCCACGGCGTGCGCCGGCCGGTGGCGAGCGCCTGCGCCACGAGGTGGCGCTCGCGCTGGCTGTCGAGGACGCGCCGCTCGAGGATGCCCACGTCCCAGCGCGCGGCGACCGCATCGCGAAACGAACGACGGAGGTCCGCGTGCGCGGGGCGGTCGGCGAGGTTGACGAGCTCGAGCGGGTCGTCGGCGAGGTCGTAGAGCTGGTCGGGGTCGCCGCCGCACGACACGAACTTGTGCGAACCGCGACGGATCATGAGCGCGGGCGATGTCACCCCTTCCGCGAGGTACTCGGCGACCACGGTGGCCGGCCGAGCGGCGGGGCGACCGTCCAGAAGCGGGACGACGCCCCTGCCGTCCAGCTCCGCGGCGAGCTCCTCGGCAAGCGGGTGGGCCGCGAGCTCGAGCAGCGTCGGGGCCAGGTCGAGCAGCGACACCGGCTCGACCACCCGCCCGGGGGAGAGCAGACCCGGCGCGCACACGATCAACGGCACGCGCGCCGAGGGCTCGAAGAACGACATCTTGTACCAGAGCCCCCGCTCGCCCAGCATCTCGCCGTGATCGGCGGTGAAGACGACAATCGTCTCGTCGGCCAGCCCCGTGTCGCGCAGGGCCGCGAGCAGCTCGCCGATGCGCTCGTCCACGTAGCTGATCGCGGCGAAGTAGGCGTGCCGCGCGGTCCGCACCTTTTCCGCCGAGAGTCCGGCCTCGTCGACGCCGAGCATCTCCCGCAGCCGGCGGCTGTGCGGGTCTGCCTGCGAAAGCGGAAGCGCGGGAACGCTCGGCGGGGCGATCGCGTCGGGGTCATAGAGCTCCCAGTAGTGCGCGGGGATTTCCCAGGGATCGTGCGGATGGCTGAACGAGACGACCAGGAAGAAGGGGTCGCGGCGACCGTCGCGCGCAAGGTCGAAGATCCGGCGCCTCGCGTGGAAGGTCACCTCGGCGTCGTAGTCGAGCTGCATGCTCGCCTCGCACACGCCGGGGCGCAGCACGCTCTCCATCGTGTGGTACCAAGGCAGCCGCTCGCCGACCGGGCGCCGCCAGTCCGGCGTCCAGGTCAGGTCGGCCGGATAGACATCAGTCGTCAGGCGCTCCTCGAAGCCGTGCAGCTGGTCGGGGCCGACGAAGTGCATCTTGCCGGCCAGGCTGGTGGCGTAGCCGTGCATGCGTAGGTGATGTGCGACCGTCGGAGACGACGCGGGCAGCTCCGACGCGTTGTCGTACGCCCCGATACGCGAGGGGAGCTTGCCGGTGAGCAGCCCCGCCCGCGACGGCAGGCAGAGCGGGGAGGGACAGTAGGCGCTCTCGAACACGACCCCGTCGCGCGCCAGCCGCGTGAGGTTCGGGGCCTGCACGACCGGATGGCCGTACGCGGGCAGCCAGCCCGCAGCCAGCTGATCGACCATGATCAGCATGAGGTTCGGCGGCCGAGCGCTCACGCCTCGCAGGCTACGAGGAAGGCGCGGTGCGATGCCCCAGGGCGACCTCGATGCTCGGGGTGTTCGCCAGCAGCTTGCGCGTGTAGTCCGCGCTCGGACTCGTGAAGATCTGCTCGGTGGGCCCGTACTCGACGACGTGCCCCTCGGTGACCACCGCGACCCGGTCGGCGAGGGTGCGGATGAGCGCGAGGTCGTGCGTAATGAACAGGAGGCTCAGCCCCATCTCGTTGCGCAGCTCGCCGAGCAGCTCGATGATCGCGGCCTGCACGGACACGTCGAGGGCCGAGGTGACCTCGTCGCAGACGAGCATGCTGGGCTCGGCGGCCAGCGCACGGGCGATCGCCACGCGCTGGCGCTCACCGCCGGAGAGCTGATCGGGGAAGCGGTCGGCGGCGGACGAGGAGAGCGCCACCCGCTCGAGGCACTCGCCGACCTTCGAGCCGATCTCACGTCCCCCGCCCCGGCCGAAGAGCTTGAGCCTGCGCGCGATCGTCTGGCCGATCGCGGTTCGCGGGTTGAGCGACGCGTACGGGTTCTGGAAGACGTACTGGATCTCTCGGCGTTCCTCGTTCGAGCGGTTGCGCGCGGCCCGTTCGAGCGCCGTGCCGCGCAGGCGGACCTCGCCGGTCCAGTTCCTGTGGAGGCCCGCCACGCAGCGCGCCGTTGTCGTCTTGCCGCTGCCGGACTCGCCGACCAACGCCACACACTCGTTGTGATGGATGTCGATGTCGATGTCGAACAGGATCTGGCTCTCGCCGTAGTGGGCGTTCAAATCCTTGATGGCGAGCACCACGTCGTCGCCCACCCTCGCCTTCTCAGCCTGCCCGGCGCCCTCGCGCGGCGGCTGCTGCACCGCGTCGGCCACGTGATAGCAGCGCACCTTGTGGCCCTCCCCGAGCTCCGTGACCGGCGGGAACTCCGCGCGGCAGTCGTCCCTGGCGAAATCGCAGCGGGGATGGAAGTAGCAACCCCGCGGCCGGCTCCCGGGCAGCGCGGCGTGACCGGGGATGCCGACCACCGTCCGCTTGCCGGCGATGTCGGGAACCGCGCGCAGAAGCCTGCGGGTGTACGGGTGGCGCGGCTCCATGAAGAGCTGGTCGCGCGTGCCGCTCTCGACGATCCTCCCGCCGTACATGACAGCCACGCGGTCCGCGAGCTCGGCGACCACCGCCAAATCGTGGCTGACGTAGAGCGCGGCCACACGGTGGCTTTGGCACAGGTCGCGCACGGTCTCGAGCACGCGTGCCTGCGTCGTCACGTCCAGACCGGTGGTCGGCTCGTCGCAGACGATCACGTGCGGCCGGTTGGCGAATGCCATCGCGATCGCCACGCGCTGCTGCTGGCCACCGGAGAGCTGGTGCGGGTAGTTCTTCAGGAACTCGGCGTCGGACGGAAGCGCGACCTCCTCGAGCGCCTCGCGAACCCGCGCCTCGCGCTGCTCCGCGCCGCCCTCCGGCGCATGCGCCTCGAGTATTTCCTCGAGCTGCGTGGAGATCCGCAGCGCCGGGTTCAACGAGGTGCCCGGGTCCTGAGGGATGTAGGAGACGACGCCGCCGCGCAGGCGGCGCAACTCGCGTTCGCCCAGCGAGCTCAAGTCGCGGCCGTCGATTCGGATCACGCCGCCGGCAACCTCCCCGCCGCGCCGGACGTGCCCCAGCAGCGCCATTCCGACAGTGGTCTTGCCGGAGCCGGACTCGCCGACGAGCCCCAGCACCTCTCCCGGACGAACCTCGACGCTGATCTCGTCGACAACGTCGACGCCCGAGGTGGTGAGCGCGACGCGCAGGTCGATGACGTCGACGGACGGCTCGCGCGCGGTCTCGGTGGCGCTCATTACTCGTTGCTCCTCTCAAGGCCGATCGCGGCGCGGGCGATGCCGTCGGTGATCAGGTTCGTGCCGACGGTAAGGACGGCTATCGCGAGCACGGGGAGCAGCACGCCCCACGGCATGACCGCGATCGACAGCCGGTTCTCGTTGATCATGAGGCCCCAGTCGGCGGTGGGCGGCTGCAGGCCGAAACCGAGGAAGCTGATCGCCGCGATCAGGCCGATCGAGAACGTCATCCGCAGGCCCAGCTCCACGAGCAGCGGGCTCGTCACGTTGGGCAGCAGGCCCTCCATGATGATCCGCGACCGCTTCTCGCCGGCGACCTCGTCGGCCTTGATGAAGTCACGCTCGACGATCTGCTGGGCGGCGCCTCGCATCACGCGCGCGACCCGTGGTGCGTGCGTGATCCCGACGGTCAGCACGATCAGCCACAGCTTCGGGCCGATGGCCGACACCGCGAGCAGCACGAAGATGATCTGCGGGAATGCGAGGACGACGTCGTTGAGCCGCATGAGCACGTCGTCGACCCAGTTGCGCGAGTAGGCGGCCACCAGCCCCACCGCGGTGCCGGTGACGACGCCGATCAGCGTCGCGGCGGCGGACATCCACAGGACGGACAGGCCACCGTAGAGGAAGCGGCTGAACACGTCGCGCCCGAGCGCGTCGGCGCCGAAGATCGCGTCGCTCGTCGGCCCGTGGTTAGGCGCCGCGATGAACTCGGTCTCGGAGTGGGGCGCGAACAGCGGCCCGAACACCGCTATCAGCACGATGAGGCCGACCATGCCCAACCCGATGCGAGTGCGGGTGAGCCGGGAGGCGTTGCGCAGGATGCCGAGCCACTGGAAGCGCTGGAGCCGCGGCGGAGGCGCCTCCGGTCCCGCCTCGGGCACCAGGTCGAGGGCCTGCTCGACGGTCTGGTCGGTCATCGTGCCTCCGTCCGCAGCCGCGGCGTGACGGCAATCGTGGCCAAGTCGGCGAGCAGGTTGAGCACCACGTAGATAGCCGCCGCCAGCAGCGTGATCGCCTGCACCACGAGGATGTCGCGGTTGTCCACCGCGTCGATGAACAGCGAGCCGATCCCCGGATACGAGAACACGAACTCCACGACCACGACACCTCCGGCCATCCACGCCAGCTGCAAAGCCGTGACCTGGATGGCCGGCACGATCGCGTTGGGAACGGCGTGGCGCCAGATGACCGTGCGCTCCGGAAGCCCCTTCAGGCGCGCCATCGTCACGTACTCCGACTCCAGCACCTCGATCATCGAGCCGCGCATGATCCGGCTGATGTAGGGCGTGACCGCGAGCACCAGCGTGGCAGCGGGCAGCACCACCACGCTCGGCTCCGTCCACGCCCGCTGGTCCGGCGCAAGCAGCGAGACCGCCGGGAACCACGTGAACACGCTCGTGGCGAACAGCAGGATCAGCCCGATGCCGATCACGAACTCGGGCAGCGCCGCGAGCACGAGCGTCGTCGTGGAGACGACGTGGTCGACAGGGCGGTCACGCCGCATCGCGGTCCAGACGCCGATACCGATCGAGAGCGGGACCGCGACCACGGCGGCCACGAACACGAGGAACGCGGTGTTGGCGACGCGGTCCGACAGCAGCTCGGTCACCGGCTGCTGGGTCGCCGCGGACTCGCCGAAGCTGCCGGTGAGGACTCCGCCGATCCAGTCGAGGTACTGGGTGACCACCGAGTCGTTGAGGTTGAGCTGCTCGCGCAGCGCGGCAACCCGGTCGGGCGTGGCCTCCCTGCCCAGGATCGCGGTAGCCGCGTCGCCGGGCAGCGCCAGCACCGCGGCGAAGACGATCAGCGAGATGAGAAACAGCGTGAGGACGCCTTGGGCCAGCCGGCGCACGATGAGCCTAGCCAACGAAACCCACCCTTCCGAAGCCGTAGTTGGTCAGCGGGAAGCCCGACTTGGCGGGCTGGAACCCGGCGACCGTCGTGTTGTAGGCATCGATCTGGTTGCTGAACGACCAGACGATCAGGCCACCCCGCTCGTACTCGATCTCCTGCGCCGCCTTGAGCAACTCGATGTGCTTGTCCTCGTCGAGCTCCGCCCGCGCCTGCGCGATCAGGTCGAGGAACTCGGGGTCCGCCCAGTGCGTCTCGTTGTACGGGGAGTCCGGCAGGCTGCCCTGCGCCACCTGGCTCAGGTATGACCGGGTGGCCCAGAAGTCCTGGGCAAACGTCCAGGACAGGTAGTTGTCGCCGTAGAACGTGCCGGTATCGACCTTGCGCACATTGATCGTCACGCCCGCGCCCTTGGCCTGCTCGGCGATCACCTGCGCCGCCTCGACGATCCCCTGGAAGACGGGCGAGGTCACGAGCTCGACGCTCAGATCGCTCTGTCCCGCCTGTCTCAGGAGCGACTTGGCCTGGTCGAGGTCCTGCCGTCGCTGCGGCAGGTCGCTGTTGTAGGCGGGGTCGTACGGCGAGTAGAGGTCGTTCGCCACGCGGCCCTGGCCGGAGAGCACCTGTTCGATCATCTGCTCCCGGTCGACGAGCAGGCGCATCGCCTGCCGGACGCGGGGGTCCTTGAAGGGCTCCTGGTCGACCCGCATAGTGAACGGCTGCCAACCGCCCGTCTCCGAGATCAGCACCGTGAACTGGTCGTTCGACTTGACCTGCGCGATCTGACCCGGCGGCAGGTTCGTGATCGCATCGACCTGCCCGCTGAGCAGCGCGTTGACGCGCGGCGTGTCGTCGGGGAAGTCGATGATCACGACCTCGTCCGCGCGCGGCATGTCGTCACGCCAGTAGTCGGGGTACTTCTTGAACACGCTGCGCTCGCCGGGGGCGAAGCTGTCGTACATGAACGGTCCGGTACCGACCGGCTTGGCCGGGTCGTAATCGGTGGGGACGATCGAGTTGAAGTACTGGCCGAGGTCGTCGGGGAAGCCGACGTTCGCGAACTTCAGCTTGATGCGCACCGTGCGGTCGTCGAGCTTCCGCGAACGCTTGAGGTCCATGTAGGAGATCGAGGCCGAGCCGGTCTTCGGGTCCTTGGGATCGATGATCCGGCCCAGCGAGAACAGCACGTCGTCGGCCGTCACCGGCTTTCCGTTGTGGAAGGTGATGCCGGGCTGCAGGCGGATCGTCCACGTGTCCGCGCCCTTCTCGGGCTCGATCGACTCGGCGAGCACGAGCTCGAACTCCGAGTTGATGTCACGGCCCGCCAGCGGTTCGTAGAGCTGGAACACCCGCGAGATGTCCGGGACTGTCGCGGGAATGTGTGCGTCGATGCTGTCGTCGGCGCCACCGCCGGCCACGCCCACGCGGAGCGTGCCGCCGTTACGAACTCCCTCGAGCGAGCTGGCACCGAAGTCGCTCGTGGGTACGTCCACCTCCTCGCTGCCACAGGCGGCGAGAACACCGCCGGCCGCGAGGAGGACACCCCCGGCCACTGCTCCCCGGAGCGCGTCGCGGCGGGTGAGGGCCGGCTGCTCGAGCAGACGCCAGTGCTCGTCGCCGCTCATGTGACCGTACCCACCTCGCGCGCGAGCTCCTCGCCGATCAGCCGCGCCGACAGGCGAAGGTGCTCGGCCACTACGTCGGGCGCACGCGGATCGCGCCGTTCGATCGCATTGAAGAGGCGCTCGTGATCGCCCACGTAGGCCGACCAGGGATAGGCCGGGTGGTGGCGCAGGAGCATGCGGGTCTCAGCGGCGAGCGTCTCGTGTGCGCGTGTGAGACGAGGACTGCCGGCGAGGCGCACGAGCGCCTGGTGGAAGCCGATGTCGGCCACGATCTGGTCCTCGGTCACGCGGTCATGCCCCCGGGCCGTCTCCCGCAGCTTCGTCAGCGCGTCCCGCAGTCCGGACAGGTCCGCCGGCTCGGAGGCTTCAACCACCCGCTTCGCCACTCCCGTCTCGATCGCCTCCCTCGCCACGTAGACGTCGAGGCGATCGGCGAGCGACATCACGCGCACGAACGCCCCGCGATGCAGCTCGTAGTCGACCAGCCCTTCCTGGACGAGCTGGCGAATCGCCTCGCGCACGGCGCTGCGCCCGGTGCCGAACGTCTTGGCGAGCGTGACCTCGCGAAGCGCCTCACCCTGCGCGATGCGTCCGTCGATGATCGCCTCGCGCAGCTCCTGGAGGATCTGCTCGGTGGTTGAGGCCCGGTCGATGGACCCGAGCTGCCAGGTGTCGGCGGCCGCTTGCATTCGGAGACCGAATTGCAGGTTGCCGACAATAAGACAATCCGCCACACTTGTCAACGAATCGTCAACGCGAGACAGATCGTCAACGCGAGGCGGACCGGACGCCGACCGCAAGGAGCCTGTTGTGAACGCCGACGCCTTCATCACCTGCGCCGTCACCGGAGCCGGAGCGACGGCGGACAGGAGCGACTTGGTTCCGGTGACGCCACGGCAGATCGCCGACGCCGCGATCGAGGCGGGCAAGGCCGGCGCCGCGATCGTCCACATACACGTGCGCGACCCGGCAACCGGCAAGGGGGCTCGCGATCTGGGCCTCTACCGCGAGGTGGTCGAGCGCGTTCGCTCCTCGAACGTCGATGTGGTGCTCAATCTCAGCGCCGGCATGGGCGGCGACCTCGTGCTCGGCGGCGACGAGGCGCCGCTTCCGCTCGACCCGGACGGGACGGACATGGCCGGTGCCGCCGAGCGGCTCGCCCACGTGGAGGAGCTGCTGCCCGAGATCTGCACGCTCGACTGCGGGAGCATGAACTTCGCGGCGGGCGGCGACTACGTGCTCGTCAACACGCCCGGGATCCTGCGGGCGATGGCGCGCAGGATCCAGGAGCTCGGCGTTCGCCCCGAGCTGGAGGTCTTCGACAGCGGTCATCTTGTCCTTGTCAAGGAGCTGATCGACGAGGGCCTGATCGACGATCCCGTGCTCATCCAGCTCTGCATGGGCATTCCATACGGCGCTCCGGAAGACCCGACCACCCTCATGACGATGGTTGGCCGGCTGCCGGCCGGCTGTGTGTTCTCGGCGTTCGCGATCGGACGCATGCAGCTGCCGTATGTCGCCATGGCGGCGCTGGCGGGCGGCAACGTGCGGGTTGGGCTTGAGGACAACATCTACCTCTCGCGGGGAGTGCTGGCGACGAACGGCCAGCTGGTCGAACGGGCGGTGACGATCCTCGAGGCGATGAACGCGCGGGTGCTCGGGCCCGACGAGGTGCGGGCGAAGCTGGGGCTGCGACGCGATGGATGAGCACGCCACCGGGCGGCCACGCGCTGTCGCCCTGCTGGGCGGCGGCGTTATCGGCGGCGGCTGGGCAGCGCGGTTCGTTCTCAACGGAGTCGACGTCCGGCTGCACGATCCCGACCCCGACGCCGCTCGCAAGGTCGACGCGACGGTGGACAACGCTCGCCGCGCCTACCGCAAGCTCACGCTCGCGCCGCTTCCCGCCGAGGGCGCGTTGACGGTCGTGACAAGCGTCGAGGAGGCGGTCGCGGGGGTCGACTTCGTCCAGGAGAGTGCCCCCGAGCGCGAGGATGTCAAGCGCGCCCTGTTGGCGACCGCCTGCCGGGCGGCCGAGCCGCATGTCGTGATCGGGTCATCGACTTCCGGGCTGCTTCCGTCGCGGCTCCAGGCCGACATGGAGCATGCCGAGCGCCTGGCGGTCGGACATCCGTTCAACCCCGTCTACCTGCTCCCGCTGGTCGAGGTGTGCGGCGGCGAGCGCACGTCGCCGGCGACCCTCCAGCGTGCCGCGGCGGTGTATCGCTCCGTAGGGATGTGGCCGCTCGTCCTCCGCAAGGAGGTGGACGGGTTCGTGGCCGATCGGCTGCTGGAGGCACTGTGGCGGGAGGCGCTGTGGCTTGTCCGCGACGACGTGGCGACGGTCCAGGAGATCGACGACGCGATCCGCTACGGGGCCGGCCTGCGCTGGTCGTTCATGGGCACGTTCCTGACCTATCGCATCGCCGGCGGCGAGGCCGGCATGCGTCACTTCATGGCGCAGTTCGGTCCGGCCCTGCGCCTTCCGTGGACCAAGCTCATGGACGTTCCCGAGCTGGACGAGGCGCTGATCGACAAGATCGTCACGCAGTCCGACGAGCAGGCAGGCGGCCGATCCATTCGCCAGCTGGAGGAACTCCGCGACGACTGTCTGGTCGCGGTCATACAGGGTCTCCGCACACACCGCTTCGGCGCCGGCGCGCTGCTCGACCACCACGAGCGGGCGTTCTTGGAGGCGAGCCACCCCATGGTCATGGGCGACGGCGACGACATCTCCCGGCCCCTGCGCCTACACACCGCGCGCGTGCTGCCCGAGTGGGTCGACTACAACGGCCACGCGCACGAGAGCCGATACCTGCAGGTGTTCGGCGACGCCTCCGACGCCTTCTTCCGCTATGTCGGGATCGACGCCGCGTATCTCGCCGCGGGCGGCAGCTACTACACAGTGGAGACCCACCTGTCGCACTTGCGCGAGGCGGCGGCGGGGGAGCAGCTGCATGTAACGACCCAGGTGCTCGGTTGCGATGACAAGCGCCTCCACGTGTTCCACGAGCTCTACCGTTCCGGGGACGAGGTCCTGCTGGCTACCGCGGAGCAGATGTTCCTCCACGTCGACACGGCCGCAGGGCGTGCGCGCCCCGGGCGGCCCGAGATCATCGACCGGATCGCCAGGCTCGCGGCCGCCCACACCGCCCTCCCCACCCCCGAGCGCGCCGGACGGGCGATCGGCGTTTCGAGGGTGCCGGGTGAGAGGTGAGAGTGCCGCGCCTCGACCTCGGCGAGCGACCCATTGCGATACGCCGCCTTGTGTCACGCATCGTGCCTGGCCTAGCCCTAGTCTCCGCGCATCTCCCGGGCCGCCTGTTCCACCGCCTCGATGATGCCGAGGTAGCCGGTGCAGCGGCAGAGATTGCCGGCGAGCGCCTCGCGCAGCTCCTCCTCGCCGGCGTCCGGGTGGTCGCGCAGGAAGGCCTCCATCGACATCAGGAAGCCGGGCGTGCAGAACCCGCACTGAAGCGCGTGCGCCTCGTGGAACGCGCGCTGGAGCGGGTGCAGGCCGCCATCGCCGGCGAGCCCCTCCACGGTCCGGAGGGCCCGGCCGTTTGCCTGAACCGCGAGCATCAGGCAGGAGCGGACCGGCTCGCCGTCGAGCTGCACGGTGCAGGCGCCGCAGACGCCCTGCTCGCAGCCGACCTTCGTGCCGGTCATGCCGGCGACGTGGCGGATGAAGTCCGACAGGAGCGTGCGCGGCTCCACGTCGCCCTCGTACGAGTCGCCGTTGATCTCGATGTTGATCCTCACGCGCGCGGCACCCCGGCCATCGCCTCCTCGATCGCACGGCGCGCCAGCTCCGTGCACAGCGCCCGGCGGTGCTCGTCGTCCACGTCTTGGGCGGACAGGGCGGCGGCCTCCCGCGGCTCGGCGCCGCCGGCCAGCGCCTCCTCGGCGGCGCTCGCTCGCACGGGCCGGGGGCCCGCCCCGAGCAGCACGATGGCGGCCGGTCCACCCGGCGCCACCGCGGCGGCCGCGCCCGCCGTCGCGAAGTCGCCGTGCGTGCGCGCGTGCTCGGCGAAGCCGCTCCCCGCACCGTCGGGCTGCTCGGGCACCTCGATCTCCTCCAGCAGCTCGTCCGCCTCACGGACCGTGTACAGCGGGCCGAGGAAGAACTCCGAGGCGTCCACCGCGCGCGTGCCGCCCGGCGAGCGCAGATGGAAGCGGGCGCCGAGGGCGGTCAGCGCCACCGGCAGCTCCGCCGCGGGATCCGCGTGCGCCACCGAGCCGCCCACGGTACCCCGGGTGCGGATCTGCGGATGCCCCACCAACCGGATCGCCTTCCCCAGCAGGGGCCAGCGCCGCCGCACGAGCTCGGACCGCTCGAGCGCCGCCTGACGGGTCATCGCCCCGATCCGCAGGACCCCTCCTTCCTCGCGAACGTAGTCGAGCTCGGCGATCCCGTTGATGTCCACCACCAGCTCCGGCCGCGCCAGCCGCAGGTTCAGCAGCGGGACGAGGCTCTGGCCCCCGGCGAGGATCGTGCTGTCGTCGCCGAGCAGCGGCAGCGCCTCCTCGACGGAGGCCGGCGCGCGGTAGTCGAATGGCGCCGGTTTCACGAGCGCAGCGCCCGCCACAGCTTGTCCTCGCTGAACGGCGGGTCCACCCGGGTGCCGCCGAGCGCGTCGGCGACGGCGTTCGCCACGGCGCCCGGCGTCCCGATCGAACCTCCCTCGCCGATCCCCTTCGCCCCCAGCGGGTTGAGCGGCGACGGCGTCTCCACGAACTTCGCCACGACCGGCGGCATCTCGGCCGCTGTGAGCAGGCTGTAACCGACGAACGACGCGAACGTCGGGTTGCCCTCCTCGTCGTAGGCCGCCTCCTCAACGAGGCACTGGCCGAGACCCTGCGCGGTCCCGCCGATCACCTGCCCCTCTGCCAGGATCGGGTTGACGATCGTGCCGGCGTCGTCCACCGCGACCACGCGGAGCACCCGCAGCCGCCCGGTCGCGCGCTCGATCTCGACGACCGCTCCGTAGGCTCCCGACGAGAAGACGAGGTCGGACTCGAACCGGGCGCTCGCCCTGAGCCCGGGCTGCGCCTCGGCAACCTGGCGCAGCGACATGCCCCTTCCCCCGGCCACGGCCTCGATCTTCTCCTTCAGAGCATCGACGGCCTGCACGACCGCCGACCCGCCCATCGCGACCGATCGGCTGGCGAACGTGCCCACGCCCCGCGGCACCTCCTTCGAGTCTCCGAAACGAAGCTCGACGTCGTCGACGCCGACCCCGAGCCGCTCGGCCGCCAGCTGCGCGAAGGTCGTGTCGTGTCCCTGGCCGTGCGGCGACGAGCCGCTTCGCACGAGCAGCCTGCCGTCGGGGAGCAGCTCGGCCTCGGCGGTCTCGAACTGCCCACCGGCCCGCTCGACGTACATGCCGAAGCCCGTGCCCACCAAGCGCGCCGGGTCGGAGCGCCGCTCGGGCCTCACCAGCTCCTCCGCCAGGTCGAGGCAGCGCGCGTAGTCGCCGGAGTCGTAGGTCCAGCCGAGCGCGGTCTCGTAGGGGAGCTCGCGGATGAGGTTGCGGCGCCGGAGCTCGAGCGGGTCGATGCCGAGCTCGCGGGCGGCTATGTCGACGGTGCACTCCACGAAGTAGGCGGCCTCCGGCCGCCCCGCGCCGCGGTACGGGCCGGTGGGCACCTTGTGCGTGCGCTTGCCGAGCAACTCGACGTCGGCGACCTGCACGTCGTAGACCCCGCACATGAGCATCGCGGTGGTGTGGCCGGGGATGGCCGTGGTGGGCATGAGGTAGCCGCCGAGGTCCGCCCAGATGCGGGCGCGCACGGCGAGCAGGCGCGCGTCGCCGTCGAAGGCCAGTTCCACGTCCGCCTCCACGCCGCGTCCCTGGTAGGAGGCGACGAAGTTCTCCTCCCGGTCCTCCGCCCACTTGACCGTGCGGCCGCTGGTCATCGCCGCGACCGCCACGAGCATCGTCTCGGGCGCCGGCGCCCCCTTGCTCCCGAACGCGCCGCCCACGTCCGGGACGATCACGTGGATCGACTCCTCGGGCCGGCCGAGCACCGCCGCCAGGCCGGCGAGCTGGCGGTGGCTGTCCTGGGCCGACACCCAGACGGTCAGCATGTCCTCCGCCTCGTCGTAGGAGGCGATCGCGCCGCGCGGCTCCATCGGCACGGGGGCCAGCCGGGGCAGCGCGTGGCTCGCGCGCACGACACGGGCGGCCGAGTCGAAGGCGCCCTCCACGTCCCCGGTCACCTTGTGCCAGTGACTCAACGTGACATCGGAGCTGCGGGCGTCCAGCACGGGCTCGAGCGGCTCGTAGTCGACCTCGACCAGCTCGGCGGCGTCCTCTGCGAGCGCGCGCGACTCCGCCAGCACGGCCGCCACGGGCTGACCGGCGTACCGCACCTCGTCCCCGGCGAGCACCGGATGGCCCTCCTCGGCGACCCGGCCGCCCTGGATGCCCTGCACCGGCAGGTCGCCCGCCCGGCCCTTCAGGTCCGCCGCCGTGATCACCGCGACCACGCCCTCGAGTCCGTCCGGCACGCCGACCCCGGAGATCCGGGCGTGCGCGAACGGGCTGCGCACGAAGGCCACCTGCGCGGCGCCGGGCGGGTCGATGTCGTCAAGATACCGCGTGCCGCCGCGCAGGATGCGGTCGTCCTCGCGGCGGCGAAGCGGGCGCCCGACGAACCGATCGGCGCTCAGGCCGGCTTCCGTTCCCACGTCACCTCGAAGTCGGGGACCACCGGCCGCATCAGGGTGTCCACGGGGCAGTAGCGGGCAACGAGCTGGGCGAGCCGCTCGACTCGCCGCTCCGGCTCGTCGGTGGCGACGGTCACGTGCATCCGCACGGCCCGGTAGTGAACGGGCACGTCCGCCACGCCCCGACGGCCGCGGGTGTCCAGTTCACCCTCGGCGTGCATCTCGAGCGCGCTGTACTCGAAGCGGAGCTTCTCGGCCATTCGCGTGGTCGTGACGTTCGTGCACGCGAGGAGCGACGCGAGCAGCAGCTCGAGCGGGCTCTGGCCCCGGTTGTCGCCGCCGCGCGAGGGCGGCTCGTCGCTGATCAGGGGCGGGAAGTCGCGCACGTGGATCGCGCAGGCCTTGCCGTCCAGCATCTCCGCACGCGCCCGGTTCGTGACGACGTACTCCTCCTGCTCGCGCAGCTTCGACATCTCAGCCTCCTTGACCGATCGAGATCACGAGCTTGCGGCCAGGCGATTCGTCCTGCCGCTGCCAGGCGGCGGCCACGTCCTCGAGCGGCACCACCTCGCGGTCCACGGTGAGGTGGCCAGCCACGGAGTACTCCACGAGCCGGCGGTAGGCCGCGGCCTTCGCCTCGAGACCTGTCCAACCGGAAGAGATCGCGTGGATCGCGCCCTGGCGGTTGCGCACGACCTCGAGCGGCAGCCGGACGTCGGCGCCCGCGGACTGCCCGACGTTGACGAGGCGGCCGTTCGTGGCGAGCGCCCGCAGCGCCGCCATCGCCGGTTCGCCCCAGAGCGGATCGATCACGACGTCGAGTTGGCCGCCGGCCGCCCACTCGAACGCCTCGGCGAGGTCGCCGTCGCCCAGTTCCACGACCGCGTCGGCCCCCAGCTCGCGAACGCGCTCCAGGCGCGTGGCGCTGCGTCCGGCGCCAACCACCCGGCCGGCTCCGAACAGCTTCGCCAGCTGCACCGCCACCTGCCCGACGGCCCCCGTGGCGCCGAGCACGAGCACACGCTCGCCGCGCTGCGGCGCGGCGCGCTCGAGCGCGAGCAGCGCGGTGATGCCGACCACGCCGAGGGCGGCGGCAAGAGCCGCATCTATCTCGTCCGGGAGGTCCACGAGCGATTCCTCCGGGACGGCGGCTCGCTCCGCGAGCGTGCCGTGCCGGCCGAACCCCGGCAGCGCGGCGGCCTCGAACCGAACCCGCCTCCCGGGCGGGAGCCGAACCGATTCCACGACCCTACCCACACCCTCGAGCCCCGGCACGTACGGCGGCTGCGCCTGCCTCGCGTGGCGGCCGGCGGCCACTCGGATCTCTACGGGGTTGAGCGGCACGGCCTCCACGGCCACGAGGGCGGTCTCGTCCTCCCGCACCGGCTCGTCCACGTCGGCCGGCGCCGGCGGGGCGCCGACCGCGTCGACGACGGCGGCCCGCATCAGCGCACGGCCTCGACGGGCGTCTCGAGCGCGGTCATCCGAGCTGCTCGCGAAGCCAGTCGGCCGCCACCGGCCGCGTCTTGTACGGGACGTTCGCGCAGCCGTGGTTGCCGTCCTCGTGCAGCAGGAACATGCCGTTCGGCGCCTCGCGCGCGGCCCGCTCCGTCTGCTCCCATGGGATCAGGCGGTCGAGCTTGCCGGTGATGGCCAGGTAGGGCTGGTCGATGCGCTCGGCCACGCCGGCCAGGTCGAGCTCGGCCGCCTTGGCGCGGCCCTCCTCTTCATCTGAGGCAAACGCCTTGGCCACGAACGTCTCCCGCGTCTGCGGCGGCACGGTGTCCCAGATGTCGCTGAACCTGTAGGGCCCGCTGAGTCCCACGCCGGCCTTCACGCGCGGCTCGAAGGCCAGCACCCGCGGGGCGTAGTAGCCGCCCAGGCTCACGCCGAACAGGCCGACCCGGTCGAGGTCCACGTCCGGCCGGTCGGCGATCGCGTCGAGTACCGCGGAGACCGCCACGTCGTAGTCCGGTCGGATGGGAAGGTCATAGCCGGACTCCCCCTGGCCCGGGCCGTCCATCGACAGCGTGGCCATCCCGCGGACGAGGAAGACGTTCTCGAGCCTGAAGAACTCCTCCTTCGTGGAGTCGAGCCCGGGCACGAGCAGCACGAGCGGCGGCGTCGCCTCGCCGGCCGGGCGGCGCAGGTTGCCCACCACCCGGCCGCCGTCGAGCGGCACCTCGACGCGCTCGGCGTCCGGGTCCAAGTACTCGTGAACCTTCCCCATCGCCGCGACGGCCTGGTCCGCAGCCTCCCGGCTGCGGTCCGGATCCACCATCCAGACGAACTTCGCGAAGTGGTAGGCAACGGTCGCCTGGGCCCAAGCCTCCCCGGCGCTGATGCGGTGCCCGCCGCGGGCGGCCATCTCCCCGAACCCGGCGTGCATGTCGCCGTTCTCGCGCCACGCGTCAAACCATTCGTCCCAGGTCTCCACCTTCGCGGTGGTTACGAGGAAGTCGTTGTAGTCCACCCCCGCCTGCACGAAGCGGGGTGCCCAGTGCTCAACGGCTGCCTGCACGCGCGCGTCCGGCACCGGCCATCACCTCCTCCGGGTCGTGTCCGAGGTCGCTCAGCATCACCATCGCGGCGCTGCGGCCGGGCACGCCGGTGACCGAGCCGCCCACGCTCGTCGTGCCGCCCGTCTGGTACAGGCCGGGGATCGGCATGCGGTGATCCGCCCAGCCCGGCACCGGCCGGTTCTTGCCGCTGAACGCGTAGCTGCGGTCCCCACCGTGGAACGCCCCGCGGATCATGTGCTGGTTCGAAGCCTCGATGTCCGCCGGGCTCTTCACGTACGAGGTGAGGATGTGCTCGTCGGACAGCGCCGGGACGAAGCGGCGCACGTGCTCGAGCTGGCGGGCGAAGACCGTCTCCTTGTGCTCGTCCCAGCTCGCCACTCCCTCGGGAAGGTCCCAGGCCTGGGGGCTTAGCAGCTTGATCGTGTGCCGCCCCTCCGGCGCGCGGTCCGGATCCACGAGCGTGGGCGTGGCCACCAGCAGCCATGGGACGCCCTCGTCGTGCGGCCGCCCGTCGCGCACCGCCCGCCCGAGCGCCAGCACCTCCTCCGGCCACCCCACGGTGCCCGCCGAGACCGCCGCCCGACGGCCGCGGGGCGTCTGGAACTCCGGCGCCACGTCGGTGGCCAGGTAGCACGCCATCCCCGGCACGCCCACGTCGTAGGTGTCCACGCCATAGAGGAACTCCTCGCCCCACGCGTCGCCCGGCGCCATGTCCACGAGGTGCTTGACGTGGATCGTGGAGAGCACCGCGCGCCTGGCCGTGTAGCGCTCGCCGTCGTCCGTCTCGACGCCGGTGCAGCGCCCGTCCTCGAGCACCAGCCGGGACACCTGCCTGTTGCACAGGACCGTCGACCCGTGATCCTCGAGGAAGCGGGTGAGCGCGTCGGTGAGCGCGCCCGAGCCGCCGCGCGGCACCGACCAGCTGCGCCCCTGCCGGCCGAAGATGATCGAGTAGGCGTTCACGCCAGACCCCGCCGCGTCCACCGGCACGAGGGTCTGGAAGGCCTGCCAGATCATGAACGCCTGCACGTGGCGGTCCTCGAACTCGCGCCGGATCACGTCCCACGCCGAGATCGCGTTGCGCCGCAGCCAGATCGGCCCGCGCGGATGCTCGAGCAGCATCTCCTCCAGCGACGGCCCGAAGCCGGGCGGCGTCACCCGGGCGCGACCGAAGATCCCCTTGACCTCGTCGTACTCGGCGATCAGGCGCCGGTAGGCCTCGGCGTCCCTCGCCGAGAAGCGCCCGATCTCGTCGCAGGTACGGTCGAGGTCGAGCCACATGGTCAACTGCTCGCCGTCCGGAAAGGCGACGTGGCCGACCGGGTCCGGCTCGAGGTACTCGAGCCCGTAGTCGGCGTGGAGCCCCAGCTCGTCGTTCGTGAGCAGCGGATTCACGCGGATGATCGTGTGGCCCGTCGAGCACGAGTCGATCCTGTAGTCGGGCCCGAGCAGATGCTCGGTGGCGGCGCCGCCGCCCGGTATCGCGCGCGCGTCGAGCACGAGGCACTCGTGGCCGGCCTTCGCCAGGTACGCCGCCGCGATCAGGCTGTTGTGGCCGGCTCCCGCGACGACGACGTCCGCGGTCTGAGTCATGTGACGGCCTCCTTCTGTGCGAGTAGGCGCTCCGCGTTCCCGCCGAGCACCGCCTGCTCCACGTCGGGCGCCAGGCCCAGCGCTCGCACGGTGTCCACGTGCCGGGCGTCGCCCATGTCGAACGGGTAGTCGGAGCCGAGCAGCACGTGGTCGGCCCCGGCGTAGCCGATCAGCGCGCGCAGGAGCGCGTCGTCGTGGGTGAGCGTGTCGAAGTAGAAGCGCCTGATCGAGTGCTCGGGCGACTCGCGCAGCCGCGATCTCGCCTGTGGCTGGAACCCGTGTGCGTGGCGCAGGCGACCGCGCAGCGCCAGCAGCGCGCCCCCGCCGTGCGCCAGCAGCACGCCCAGGCCGGGATGGCGCTCCATCACGCCCGCCATGACCATGTGCGCCGCGGTGGTGGCCGTCTCGAGCGGGTTCCCCACGGTGTTCCAGAGGTAGTAGTCCTGGAACGCCGGGGAATCGAAGCCGCGGGTGGTGGGGTGCACGAAGACCAGGGCGCCGGTCGACTCGGCGGCCTCCCAGAAGGGCTCGAACCGGTCGTCGCCGAGGAAGACCCCACGCACGCTCGCCGCGACCTCGACGCCGCTCAGCACCCCCCCGTCCATCAGCGCGCGAAGCTCGCCGGCCGCGAGCTCCGGGTCCTGCAGCGGCAGCGCGCCGAGCGCGGCCACCCGCTCGGGGTGGTCCCGCACGAGCCCGGCCAGTGCATCGTTCTGGATGCGAGCCCTGGCGAGGCCGTCGTCCGGCTCGGCGTCGTAGTAGAGCAGCGGCACCCACGGGCAGAGCAGGACGCGATCGACCCCGGCCTCGTCCTGCGCGGCCAGGATCCCGTCGATGTCGACGAACTCGGCGACGGCGGCCCGGATCTCCCTGCCGCCGAACTCGACTACCTGTCCGCCCGAGTCGTCTCGGTGGACGCGCGGCCGCCAGGGCTCGTCGCCGGTGATCTCGGGGACGATCACGTGAGCGTGCACGTCGAAGGTCATGCGATCACGCCTCCAACGCGATCAGCGCCAGGACGCCGGCCACCACGAGGAGCCCCCCGAGCCACACGCGGGCGTTCGCCTCCTCGAGGTGGCGGCCCACCATGATCGGGGCGAGCACGAGCGTGATCGGCACGCCCACCAGGTTCGTGGCCAGCACCACCGCCACGTCCGTCTCGTCGAGCGCCAACAGCCGGAACCAGGTGGCGAAAGCCACCAGCACCGCGGCGAACAGCTTCAGGGCCAGCGTGTTGCGCGCGATCGTGCGGACGGCGCCGAACGACCCGCGCGCGACCAGCGCGCCCCCCAGCGCGGCGGTGGCCGCGAGCAGGCCCAGGGTGACGCCGAGCAGTGGTGAGTCGAGCCCCTCCAGCGCCTCGACGGTGAGGACAGCGCTGAGCGCCCACATGAAGGCTGTGGCGAAGGCGAAGAGCGAGTCGGGCTCGATCGCCACGTGGCCGGCGCCTCGGCTCGCGAGGAGCCAGGCCCCGACCATGATCGGCACGATCGCCGCGAGGGCGGCGACGCTTGGCAGCTCGCCCAGCGTCACGGCGGCGAGCGCCACCCCGAACAGAGGCGTGAGCGTGATCAGCGGCGCCGTGCGCGACGCCCCGATTCGCATCTGGCTCACGTTGAGGAACAGCCAGCCGAGGACGAAGTGGACGATCCCGGCGAGCGCGAAAAGCGCGAGGGCCTCGCCGCTCGCGTCCCCGAGCCGGCTCAGGTCCTCCGAGGCGAGGCTGGCCGCAACCAGGATCGCGGTGGCCGCGGAGAGCTGGAGGAACGTGGAGACCCAGGGGTCCTCGATGCCCCGGATGGCGCGCCGGTTGAGGCTCTGGAAGAGCCCGAACCCGATTCCCGAGGCGGTCGCCCACAGGACGCCGCTCACGCTTTCGCGACGCCGCCGCCGAAGTAGAGCGCGGCCATCTCGGGGTTGTTCAGGACCGCGTCGGCCTTGCCCGTGAGCAGCACGCGTCCGCTCTCCATGACCACACCCTGCTTGGCGAGCCGGAGCCCGAAGCGCACGTTCTGCTCGACGAGCAGGACGGTCTTGCCGGCATCCACCATCACCGTGATCGACTCCCACACGTGCTTGAGCGCCTTGGGGTCGAGCCCCAGCGACGGCTCGTCCAGGAGGACGAGCTTCGGCTCGAGCATCAGCGAGCGGCCGAACTCCACCATCCTGCGCTGGCCGCCCGAGAGGTTGCCGGCGCGGTCGTCCGCCCGCTCCCGGATCACGGGAAAGAGCTCGGCCACGTCGTCGTAGCGCTTCTGGAGCAGCTTCTTGTCGCGCCGCTGGATGTACGCCCCCATCAGCACGTTCTCCTTGACCGTGAGCGCCGGGAAGAGCGCGTTCGACTGCGGCACCTGCGAGATGCCCATGGCGAGGATGCGGGAGGGGTGCAGGCCGCAGATCGACTGGCCCTCGAGCTGCACGTCGCCCTGGCGCGGCTGGAGCAGGCCGCTGACGGCGCGCAGCACGGTGGACTTGCCGGCGCCGTTGGGTCCGACGATGCAGCACACCGAGCCCTCCGGCACCTCCAGCCCCACCCCTTGGAGGACGTCACCTCCGCCGTAGCCCGCGTACACGTCGGTCAGCTTCAGCAACTCACGTCCCCACCGGCTGCTCGAGTCGGAAGTCCTCGCCGAGGTACGCGTCGAGGACCTTGGGGTCGCGCTGCACCTCGTCCGGCGAGCCGCTGGCGATCGTCTGCCCGCGCGCGAGCACGAGCACCGGGTTGCAGAGGCCGAGCACGAACGGCATGTTGTGCTCGACGATCAGGAACGTCTTGCCGCGCGAGTTGAGCTCGCGGATCATCTCGCCGATACGCTCGATCAGCGTCGGGTTGATCCCGCCAGCCGGCTCGTCGAGCATGATCAGCCTCGGGTCCAGCATCAGGATCTGGGCGAGCTCGAGGAGCTTCTGCTGGCCGTAGGAAAGCGCGGACGCCTGCACGTCGCGGTACTTGCGCATGCCCACGAAATCGAGCAGCTCCTCGGCGCGCCGGGCCTCGCGACCCGACACGGCGTCGGCGCCCAGCAGCCCGAGGTGGAACCCGCGAAGCGGCGCGACCACGTTCTCCAGCACGGTCATCTCGCGGAACAGACGGGTGATCTGGAAGGTCCGCCCGAGCCCGAGGTGCGCGCGCTGCCAGGGCGGCTTACGGTCGAGCCGCTGCCCGTCGAACCAGACCTCCCCGGCCTGGGACGCCATCGTGCCGCCGATCAGGTTGAAGACCGTCGTCTTCCCCGATCCGTTCGGTCCGATCAGCGCCGTGATCGACCCCTCGGGCACCGCGAAGGACGCCCCGTCGACGGCCCGCACGCCGCCGAAGCTCTTCTCGAGGCCCTTCACCTCGAGCAGCGGCTTGGCGTCGGGGGGCGGCGCCGAGGGGGCCGGGGCCTCCCGCTCGCGCAGGTCGATGCCGGTCAGCCGCTCGCCCGCGAGGCCGGCCCTGCCGCGAGCTCGCCAGCGCTCGATCCAGTGGCTTGCCGTGGGGATGATGCCCCTGGGCAGGAACAGCACCACCAGCACGAGCAGGCCGCCGAAGATGAGGAGCCGGGCGTTGCCGCCGCTGAACTCGTTGTTGCTGGTCTCGTTGAGCCATTCGATGATGAACGCGCCGAGCACCGGCCCCCACAGAGTGGCCCGCCCGCCGAGGAGCAGCGACAGGATGATCTGGACGCTGAGCAGGATGTTGAACATCCCCAGCGGGTCGATGAAGCTGATGTAGTAGCCGTAGACCCCGCCCGCCATCCCGACGAACACCGCGCTGGCGGCGAAAGCGAGGATCTTGTAGGTCGGCGTGCTCACGCCCACGGTCGCGGCCTTGTCCTCGTCCTCGCGGATCGCGATCAGGCCCATGCCGAACTTGTTGCGCCTGATCCACCACGACATCAGGAGCGACACGCCGAGCAGCCCCATCAGCGTGTAGTAGAAGGGCCAGTACTGGTACTCGACGTTCCAGGTGGGGATCGGCAGCGTGATGCCGCCGGTGCCGTTCGTGAGCGAGTCCCAGTTGGTCGCAAGCAGCTGCACGAGGAACAGGAAGGCGATCGTCAGGATCACGAAGGCGTGGCCGCGGGCCCGCATCGCCACCACCCCGAGCAGCGCCGCCAGCGCTCCCGCGACCAGCCCCGCGACCGGCACCCAGACCCACGGGGAGCCGCCGATGTCGGTGACGCAGATCCCGACCGTGTACGCGCCGATCCCGATGAAGGCCCCCTGGCCGAGCGAGATGTAGCCGGCGTAGCCGGTGATGACGTTCAGCCCTACCGCCCCGATCGCGAAGACCATCGAGAGGATGATCATGTTCTGGTAGTAGAGGTCGTCCGACAGGACCGGGAACACGCCTACGAGCACGACCGCCACCGCGATCAGTGCGGTCCAAGGCGAGCGCAGGGCCTTCGAAGGCGCCTGCGAGGGCGGCGCGCCCCCGCCCTTCAGCGTCCCCTCGGCGACCGCCGTGGCGCCGGAGTCGGTCATGCCGTGGCCACGTCCTGGCGCAGCCGCGTTCCCAGGATCCCCTGCGGCCTCAGGAGCAGCACGATGAACACGAACACGTAGGGCACGCCGGTGGCCCACTCGGGGCCGATGTACGTGACGGTCATGAGCTCTGCCACGCCGAGGCAGAGCGCTCCGATCACGGCGCCCGGCAGGCTGCCCATGCCTCCCAGCACGATGATGCCGAGCAGCCGGGCGATCCACTGGTAGTGGGAGCCCGGCAGGAACGGGTAGAGCACGCTCGCGATCGCTCCGCCGGCGCCGGCGCTCGCCACTCCGATGGCGAACGTCAGAGCGGCCACGCTGGCGACGTTCACTCCTACGAGCTCGGCACCCTGGGGGTTGACCGCGCTGGCGCGGATCGCTCGTCCCAGCCAGCTACGAGTGAGGACGAGGTAGAGCGACGCCAACACCACGATCGCCACCAGTCCGCCGTACACCTGGGCCTTCGGCAGGAACAGCTCGCCGATCTGGAAGCTCTCGGTGAAGTACTCGGGGCGCACCGAGTGCGACGTGTTGCCCCAGATCACGCCCATGATCCCTTCGAGGAAGAGCGCCAGCCCGAACGTGAGCAGCACCGAGGCCGCCGGGGGCGCCCTTCGGATCGGCCGGATCGTCGCGTTGTAGAGCAGCCAGCCGAACCCGAACATGAGCGGCGTCAGCACGACGATCGCGAGCAGCGGGTCCATCCCGATCTCCCGCCACAGCGACCAGGTGACGAACGCGGCGAGGATCAGGAACGCCCCGTGGGCGATGTTGATGACGTTCATCACGCCGAAGATCAGCGTGAGGCCCGACGCCAGCAGCGCATACACCCCGCCGATCAGGAGGCCGAGGATGAGCGCCTGGAGGAACTCGGTCACTGCTTGCTTGTACCTGGGGCGGCCCCCCGACTACCCGCCGCCCTCGGGATTCCACCCCGGAAGGATCTCCTCGGTCGTGGCCGCCTCCTCGGGCAGGATGATCTCTGGGACGCCGCTCTGCCACTGGCCGACGAGGAACTCGCCCTCCGGACGGCCCGCGTCGTCCCAGCTCAGCGGGCCGAGGATCGTGTCGACCGTGTTCTCGCGCAGCCAGTCGGCCAGCTCGAGCTGCCGCTCGCGCTCGATCGTGCCGACCCCGTCCACCGCCGCCTGGAGCACCTGGGCCGCGGCATAGGCGTCGGCCGCGTCCTCCGGCACCTCATCGCCTCCGAACATCTCCTGGTACTTGGCGACGAACTCCGGGTTGCCCGGCGTCTTCGCCTCCTTCGAGTGGCTCACGCCGTAGAAGATTCCCTCCGTGGTCTGCCGGCCGATCGCCCCGGAGTACTGGTCGCCGAGCGACGGAGCCGTGGTCTGGTACAGGATCTTCGGCGTGAAGTTGGCCTTGCGGAGCGCGCGCACCATGCCCACGCCGTCCTCGAACGTCGCGCCGTGCACGACCAGGTCGGGGTTCCTCGACTTAAGCGCGTTCGCGATGCCGTCGAGGTTCGGGTTGTCGATCGTGTACGTCTCGCGGTAGACCGTCTCGATCCCGGCCGGCTCGAGGATCGCCTCGATCCCCTCGGACGTCGGCTGGGCGAACGGGTCGTCGAGCGTCGGGTAGGCGGCGGTCTTCGGGCGCTCGTTCTCGGGCAGCTCGGTGATGTAGTTGGCCCAGACCTCGCCCTGCTTGTCGGCGGTCGCCTGCTGGGCGAAGAACAGGTACCTGAAGCCGCGGTCGAACAGCTCGGGCGCGCCGCCGGCGGGCTCGACGTAGAGCATCCGGTTGCGCTCCGCCACCGCGGAGGCCGGCAGGTTGAGGAGCGACGAGAAGGTGCCGAGCAGCAGGTCGACCTGGTCCTGGCTGATCAGCGCGTTGTAGTCGGCGACGATCGTGTTCTGGTTGCTCTGGTCGTCCTTGATGACCATCTCCACCGGACGCCCGTCGATGAGGCCGCCGCCCTCGTTGACAATCGCCTCCCAGACCTCGTAACCCTGCTTGGCCGCCTTGCCGGGCTCCGAGAACTCTCCGGTCAGCGGCAGCGATGCGCCGACCTTGATCGGATCTCCGCTGGCCTCTCCGCCGCCACCGCCTCCACCGTCATCGTCGTCGCCGCAGCCCGCCGCTGCGAGCAGGGCCATGGTCAGCAGTGCGAGAACCAGCCAACGAAGCTTCTGCATGTGATCTCCTCCGCCTTCCCGGGCACGCGCAAGCGGGCGTCCATGGCCGCTCTTGCAAACGTTTGCTGCAATCGTGTGCAGCCTATCGCCGCGCCGCGAATGTTGTCAAGACGGTGGCGGCCGGCGCAGGCCGGCGTCCGGCGGTGACGGAGGCCCGAACGGAGCCGGGCCAATCGAGGCCCAAGGGCCCCCGCCCGAAGGGGTTCAACAAGTTCCGGCGGATATATGGCCGCAACTTGTTGAACCCCCTGGCCCGCTGGGGTCCAACACGTGGGCGAACGCCCCTCGGCCGGTCGGTTCCTGTCCGCCGGCCGTTGGTTTGCCGGCAAAGGGGTCGAGCCGGCAGCCGGACGGCAGGGGCGGCGTCGAAAACCTCACGTTCGGACGACTTGTCGGCGAGATCGTGAGGCATCGGGAGGTTTCCACGGGCCGCCTGGGAAGCCACGCCGAAGAGAAACGGAGCCCCGCCGAAGCGGGGCTCCCTGTCCGGCCCGACTGAACGCGCCGCGGCTCCTAGCCGCCCGCGTACTCCTTCGCTGCGGCTTCGACCTCGGCGCGGTCCCAGTCGTTGATCTCCTCGATCAACGAGTCGTTCAGCGCCTCCTGGACGTCGATCGTGTCCCCCTCCTCGATGACGCCCGCGCGCACGAGCACGTCCTGCCCCGTGTCCCAAACATCCGGCCGCAGGTCGCCGATCCGCTCCGGATCGTCCGGCTCCATGAGCGAGATCGCCAGGTCGAGCGCCGCCTCGCCGCTCTGCTCGTTACGCCACTCGGCCGGCACCTTCTCCCGCGCGATCTGCTCGACCACCTCGCGGTTGACCTGACCAACGTACTGCCCCTTGGCCCACGCTCGGAGGAAGCCCACGATCGCCTCCCGCTTCTCCTCCAGCGTCCCGGGAAGCACCGCCAGCGGGTTGCCGTCGATCCGGGCCACGTCCTCCGGCGTGATGTTGCGCAGCGACACCCCGTTCGCCGACAGCGCCGTGAAGTCCGACGCGTTGCCGACGTAGGCCTGGATCTCGTCGTCCTCGAAGGTCTGGGCCACGAGCGCGCCGCTGGTCCCGACCACCGCCGTCTCCACGCTGTTGGGGTCGATCCCCGCCGAGTCCAGCATCGCGGCGAGGAAGCGGGTGCTCTCCTCCGACTCGAGCCCGACCTTCTTCCCCTCGACGCCCGAGATGTCCTGGATGTCGCTGTCCTCTGGCACCACGATCCCGGCCGTGTTCGTGTGCTGCGGGCTGAAGATCGCCTCGTGCTCCCCGCCCTGCGAGCGCGCGAGGATGATCTCGTCCACGTCGGCGAACGAGACATCCGCGTCGCCGTTGTCGAGGAACGCCGTGGCCGAGATCTCCTCCGCCGCCGGCGCCAGGTCCGGGCTCACCCCCTCCTCCTCGAAGAAGCCGAGCTCCTCGGCGACGAGGGCCGGATAGAACAGCGCGGAGGGTGGCGTGGGCAGGTTGTAGACGATCTCCTGCGTCCCGCCGCCGCCGTCGCCGCCTCCGCCGCCTCCGCCGCCGTCGTCGTCGTCATCGCCGCAGGCCACTCCCACGGCCATGACCGCGGCCGCCATCACGGCCAGTACAACCTTGAAGCTGAACACTCCCGTTTCCCTCCTGTTTCGCCTGAGCCCAGCCACTTGCCCCCGCCTCACCGTCTTCCCGCCAGCGTCGGGCGCGGCTCCGAGGGAACCCGTCCGCCCCGCCCCCGCTTCCGCTCGGCTCTGGCCGCGCGCCGCCGCGACCGTGCGACGAGCCGGCCGTCGTGGAGCCAGAACACCGTGGTCCGCTCGAGCCACTCCATCACGCCGTACAGGAACAGCCCGAGGAACATCAGCATCAGGATCACGGCGAAGGCGTCCGCGATCGCGAGCTGGCTCGAGAACTGCTGCACCAGCACGCCGAGGCCCCGCTCGGCCGAGATGAACTCGCCGACGACCGCGCCGACGAGCGAGAGGCCGGCCGCCGTCTTCAACCCGGCGAACATGACCGGCAGCGAACCCGGCACCATCAGATGCAGGAACGTCTGCCACCTGCTCGCGCCGAGCGAGCGGAACATCTCGCGGGCGTCCTCGTCCACGGTGAGGATCCCGGTCAGCGCGTTCACGTACACCGGGAAGAACGCGATGATCGCCGCGATCCAGATCTTCGAGCTGTAGCCGAACCCCGCCCAGGCGATGATCAGCGGCGCGATCGCGATGCGCGGCGTCACCTGAAGCGCCACCGCGTACGGCCCGAGCATCTGGCGCATGGTCGGCGAGAGGCCCGAGGGGATCGCGAGCGCCAGTCCCAGCGCCGAGCCGAGGAAGAAGCCGGCCACCGACTCCCACAGCGTCGCGGCGATGTCGTCCCAGACGAAGTCGCTCCTGATGAGCTCCCAGAACGAGACCACGATGTCCTTCGGGTGCGGCAGGATGCTCTCGGACACGTAGTCGACCGCGAGCGCGAGCTCCCAGATACCGACCAGGATCGCCAGGAACACGAGCGGCGGCCACAGCCGGCGGGCCAGGCGGGCCGGCGAGAGGGCGCGCAGGACCTTACGCGTCATGCGCCGCCGCCTTGACGTCGTCTTCCTCGGCCGAGACCGGAAGCTGCAGCCCGCGGTAGGCCCTGAGCACCAGCTCCTGGAAATCGCGCTCAGCCGCCATCTCCTGTGCGCGGGGGCGTTCGAACGGAACGTCGATCACGTCGGCGACGCGGCCCGGCCTCGGTGTCATCACGATCACCCGGTCGGCGAGCAGGATCGCCTCCTGGATGTTGTGGGTCACGAGGAGCGCGGTGGCCGACATGCGCTCGTGGACGCGCAGAAGCTCCACGTTCAGCCGCTCCCGTGTGAGCTGGTCCACGGCGGCGAAGGGCTCGTCGAGGAGGAGCACGTCGACGCCGACCATGAGCAGGCGGGCGAGCGCCACCCGCTGCTGCATCCCGCCGGAGAGGTGGCGGGGATAGGTGTGCTCGAAGCCGGCCAGCCCGACCAGGTCGAGAAGCTCGTACGCCTGCCGCTCGGCCGCCTGGTCGAGGCTCTTCCCCAGCTTCGGAGGGAGCAGCGCGTTCTCGAGCGCGGTGCGCCACGGCAGCAGGGTGGGGCGCTGGAACATCAGCGCCACGTCCTGCCTCGGTTCCGTGACCGCCAGGCCGTTCACCGAGATCTCGCCGCCGGTCAACGGGATGAGGCCCGCGATGAGGCGGAGCAGGGTGGACTTGCCACAGCCGCTCGGGCCGACGATCGAGAGGAACTCGCCGGGGGCCGCCTCGAAGCTGACGTGGTCGACCGCGAGCACGCCGCCCTCGAACTGCTTGACGGCATCCGTGACCGCAATCGTCCCACGCAGGACGCCGGGCGGACCCGCCCCGTGCTGCTCCTCACCCAGAACTGCTCCCTCCTTCACGGGCGTCCCCGCGCCGGCTCCCTGCAATCGTTTGCGTTGCAATCGTTTGCGATCCTACTGCCGCCTCGCCGGGATCGTCAAGGAAGCCGCTGTTAAGAGTCATCTAGCCGGTGGCGGGCGGAGCCGTCGAGTCGCGGACGACCAGGCTCGGCTCCAGGCGGATCTCGCGCGGCGGGGACTCGCCGTTCTGCAGGCGCTCCAGCATCAGCTCTCCCGCCGCCTTGCCAATCTCGTAGTGCGGGATGTGGATGGTCGTGAGCGGCGGCTGGAAGCGCGCCGCGAACGGCATGTCGTTGAACCCCACCACGGAGATCTCATCCGGGCAGCGCACGCCGCGCTCGGCGAACACGTCGTAGCACCCCAGGGCGAGCAGGTCGTTCGCGGCGGCGACGGCGGTGAAATCGCGTCGCTCGGCCATGAGCTGGCCGCACAGGCGGGCGCCCTCCGATTCCGTGAACGCCTCAGCCACCAGCACGAGCTCCGGATCGGGCTCGAGCCCGGCCGCGCGCATCGTCTCGTGGAAGCTGTCGTGGCGCTCGAGCCCCGTGGAGTAGTCGAGCGGTCCGGCCAGGTGCGCGATGCGGGTGTGTCCCAGGGAGAGCAGGTGCTCCACCGACAGCCGCATGCCCATCCGGTCGTCCGCCGTCGCCGAGCTCACCGGAAGCTCCGTTTGGCGCCTGTTCACGAGGACGAGCTCGATGCCCGCCTCGAGCAGCGCATCGTGAAGGCGGTGATCGCGGCGCGCCGTGGCCGCGATGATGCCGTCCACCTGCCGGGCCCGCATCGCCTGGGAGTCGAGCAGCTCTCGTTCGGGGTCGTTGTCGGTGTTGGCGATCAGCGGCGTATAGCCGCCCGTCTCGAGCCGATCCTCGATGCCGCGCAAAATCGGTGGGAAGAGCGGGTTGGTCAGATCCGGGATCAGCACGCCGACCGTGAACGAGCGGTTCGTCTTCAGCCCCCGCGCGATCGGGTTGGGCTGGTAGCCGAGCTCCTCGGCCGCCTTCAGCACGCGCCTCGCGGTGTCCTCGTTCACGAGCGCGCGGGTCTCCTCGTTTAGCGCCCGGGAGACCGTCGCTGGATGGACCCCGGCCACGCGCGCGACGTCCCGGAGCGTCACGGCCGCTCCGGCCCGTACGTTCGAAGTCGCCATCGACGAGCATTATGCACTCGTTTGCAGCATCAACTGACGACATCGCCCGACGAATCGGCGCTGGCGCCGCTGCGCCGGCCCGGCTTCCGTGCCGCGTGGACCGCGCTCGCGGGCTCGCAGCTCGTGATCTGGATGAACACCGTCGGAGCGGTCACGGTGATCGCCGCGCTGTCGGACTCGCCCACCCTCATCGCGCTCGTCCAGACCGCCAACAGCGTCCCGGCGGTGCTGCTGGCTCTGGTCATGGGCTCGATGGCCGACATCGTCGACCGCAGGCGCTTCGCGGTCGCCTCGCAGAGCTGGATGCTCGCCTCGGTGGCGGCGCTGGCCGCTCTCACGCTCACCGACGCGATCACCCCGGGCCTCGCGCTCGGGCTCACCTTCGCGCTCGGCGCCGGGATGGCGACCACCTTCGTGATCTACCAGGCCCTGACGCAGGACTTCGTGCCCCGGTCCGAGCTGCTCTCGGCCGTGGCGCTCAACGGCGTGGCGATCAACCTGGCGCGGGCGGTCGGCCCCGCGCTCGCCGGGTTGATCATCGCCGCCCTGAGCGCGGGCGCGCTGTTTGCCTTCGAGGCCGGCCTCCTGGTGTTGATCGTGGCGCTCGTGGCGGCGCGCGTCCGGCCACCGGGCCCCGCGCGTGCGTCCGGAGAGCGCTTCGCGCCGGCCGTGCGGGCCGGCATCCGGTTCGTCCGCTTCTCCCCGCCGGTGCGCACCGTGCTGCTCCGGGGCGCGGCGTTCTCCGTGTCAGCGAGCGCGCTCTGGGCGCTCCTGCCGGTGGCGGCGCTCGGGCGGCTGGGGCTGTCGGACAGCGGCTTCGGCCTGCTGCTGGGCTGCGTGGGCACCGGCGCGATCCTCGGCGCGAGCGTGCTGCCCCGGGTTCGCAGGCGATTGGCCTTCGACCGCATGATCGCGCTCGCCAGCCTGGGCCTGGCGGGCGGCCTGATCGCGCTGGCCTACGTCCCCTGGGCGGAGCTCGTGGCCTTCACCCTGCTGCTGACCGGGGCGTGCTGGCTGACGGTCCTGTCCTCGCTCAACGCGTCCGCTCAGCGGGTCGCCCCGGGCTGGGTTCGCGCGCGCACGCTGGCTGCCTTCCAGCTCGTCATGCAGGGCGGGCTGGCGATCGGCAGCCTCACCTGGGGACTCGTGGCCGGCTTCGCGGACGTGGAGACCGCGCTCACCATCGCAGCGGCCGGCCTGGTGGCGGGGGTGGCGCTCGCGCGGCGCTGGCCGCTCGGCCAGACCGAGGAAGGCGATCTCACTCCGGCCGGCGCGTGGTCCGATCCGAACGTGCCCATCGAGCCCCGGCCCGACGACGGGCCGGTGCTGATCACCGTCCAGTACGAGATCGACCCGGCGGACGCGGAGCGCTTCGTGCCGGCGATGGAGGAGCTCGGCCGCATCCGCCGCCGCGACGGCGCGTACCGCTGGGGCCTGTGGGCGGACCTCGAGCGGCCGGGGACGTATCTCGAGACGTTCGTCGTCGACTCGTGGTCTGAGCACCTGCGCCAGCACGACCGGCTCACCGTGGCCGACCTCGAGCTGACGGCGCTGATCAAGTCCCTCCACCGCGGCGAGGAGCCCCCGGTGGTGAGGCACACGCTGTGGGCGCGCGCGACGCTCGAGCCCCCGCTTGAGGGCGATGAATCGCCCTCAAACGGCCCGTTTGGGCGGCCGCGCCGGCGAGGGTAGGCAAGTTTGTCAACCAGGAGGCGACAAACTTGCCCCGCCCCGGCTGACGGCCCGCCCTCGCCGCCATACCCATCAAGCCCTATGCCTACTCGCGCACGATCAGCACCGTGCCGGCCGCCAGTAGCGCGATTCCCAGCACCTTCTCCCAGGTCACCGCGCGCTCCTCCAGACCGAGTACCCCGAGCCGGTCCAGCACGACGGAGAGCGCCAGCTGGCCCGCGATCACGGCGGCCGTGACGCCCCCGGCGCCGAGCTCACGCACCGCGATCAGCGTGGTCACCACGATCGCCACGCCGCCGGTCCCGCCGATGACCCAGTAGTACCAGGCCGGCGTCTCGGTTCCCTCGTCGCCGGAGAATCCTCCGGCGAAGGCAAAGGTGATGGCGAGCACGCAGATCGTCCCGATCACGAAGTTCACCGAGGCCGCCCCGAAGGTCCCGATCGACTTCGACAGCACGTTGTTCGCAGGCGCCTGGGCGGCCACGAACCCGCCCGCCGACACCGTCACGAGGACGGCGAGCTCCTTGCTCACTTCGCCTCGAGCCAGTTCCGGCCGGCGCCCACGTCCACCCCGAGCGGCGGGTCCATCTCGAAGGCGCCGGCCATCTGACGGCGCACGATCTCGGATGCCTGGTCCACCTCAGCCTCGGGGCCCTCGAACAGCAGCTCGTCGTGGATCTGGAGCACCAGCCGCGTCTCCAGGCGCGCCCCTCGCAACTCGTCGCGGCAGCGCACCATCGCGACCTTGATGATGTCGGCGGCCGTGCCCTGGATGACCATGTTGACCGCCAGGCGCTCGCCCAGGCTGCGGGTCTGGAACTGGCGCGAGCGCAGCTCGGGCACGCGCCGGATGCGGCCGAACAGCGTGCTCACGTACCCCTCCGTGGTGGCGGTCGAGATCGTCCGGTCGATGAACTCCTTGACCTTCGGGAACCGCTCGAGGTAGGCGTCGATGAACTGCTGGGCCTCCTCCTGCTCGATCTGGAGCCGGTCGGCCAGGCCGTAGGCGGACAGCCCGTAGACGATCCCGTAGTTGACCATCTTGGCCTTCGAGCGCGTGCCGGGATCGGTCCTGCCGCCGAGAATCGCCTCGGCCGTCGCCGTGTGCACGTCCTCGCCGCGGCGGAAGATCTCCTTGAGGACGGGCTCGTCGGCGATGTGCGCGAGCAGCCGCAGCTCGACCTGGGAGTAGTCGGCCGAGATCAGCCGGTTGCCCGATTCGGCTACGAAGCAGGCCCGGATCTCCCGCCCCTGCTCGGTGCGGATCGGGATGTTCTGGAGGTTCGGGTCGGTGCTCGACAGCCGTCCGGTGGCGGTGGCGGTCTGGTTGAAGGTCGTGTGCAGGCGGCCGTCCTCGTCCACCAGCTCGGGGAAGGCGTCGAGGTAGGTCGACTTCAGCTTGGTGACCTCGCGCCACTCCTCGATCGCCGGCACGATCTCGTGCTCGTGGCGGATCGCCTGCAGCACCCGGGCGTCCGTGGAGAAGCCGGTCTTGCCGCGGCGCTTGCGCGACAGCCCAAGCTTGTCGAACAGGATCGGCGCCAGCTGCTGCGGCGAGCCGATCGTGAACTGCTCCCCGGCCAGCTCCCAGACGCGGCGCTCGAGCTCCACCGCCCGCTCGTCGAATCGCCTGCTGATCTCGGCGAGCCGGTTCACGTCGAGCTTGATCCCGGCGCGCTCCATCTCCACGAGCACGTCCACCAGCGGGAGCTCGATCTCGTGGAAGAGGCTGGTCAGGCCGTCCTCGTCGAGCCGGACGCGCTGGCGCTCGGCGAGCACCCGCGTGAGCACGGCCCGCTCCGCGACGCCGTCGCCGTCGTTCACCTGCGCACCGAGGCCCGCCTCTGCCGCCAGCTCGTCGAGCGGATAGCCCCGCCGGGCCGGGTCGATCAGGTAGGCCGCGACCATGGTGTCGTGCGAGAGCGGCGGCGCGGCGCACGGGTCGTCGGCCATCGCGATCGTCTTCCAGTCGTGGGCCACGACCGGCCGGTCGCCGCGCGCCATGACGAAGGCGGCGAGCGTCTCGGCCTCGGAGAGGAGGACCTCGTCGCCGGCCCATGCGGCGACCGTGAGCGGACCCTTCACGGCGGGGCCGTCGAAGTCGAAGGAGCCCTGCCCAAGACGGGTGGCCGAAGACCCGGCGGATCCGGACACTGCCGCGGCGGGCGGCGCCTCGGCGATCTCGACAGCGTCATCGGGCTCGACGCCCGGCGCCTCGTCCGGGTCGGCTTCCACCTCGGATGCCGCGGCGGCCGCCGCCTCGTCGGGCGCCTCGCCCGGGCGCAGCGCCGCGAACGCCACCAGCTCGCCCACCAGCGCGCCGAGCTCGGCGAGCGCCACGTCGCGCGCCTCGACCTCCACCAGCTGCTCCACGCGCTCCGCGGGCGCCGCGTCGTCCTCGCCGAGCGCCTCCTCGAGCCGTTCGAGCGGGGCTCGCAGCTCGAACTCGCGGAAGGTGGCCCGCAGCGCGGAGCGGTCCGGCTCGCGCGCCGCGATCCCGTCGAGGTCCACGTCGACCTCGATGTCCCGCTGGGCTGTGGCGAGCCGCTTCGAGATGCGCGCGGCCTCGGCGTTCTCGGTCAGGTTCTGCTTGCGCTTGGCGCCCGAGATGCTGTCGATGTTGGACAGCACACCCTCGAGGTCACCCCACTCCTGGAGCAGCTGGGAGGCGGTCTTGTCGCCGATGCCGGGGACGCCCGGGATGTTGTCCGAGGTGTCGCCCTTGAGGCCCACGAAGTCCGGGATCAGCTCGGGCGGGATGCCGTAGCGATCCAGGATCGCGTCGCGGTCGTAGATCTTGGTGTCGGTGATTCCGCGGCCGGTGGCCATCACCTGCACACCGGGCTCGACGAGCTGGAACAGATCGCGGTCGCCGGTCACGATCGTTACCTCGATGCCCTGCTCGCGGGCCTCACGGGCAAGCGTGGCGATCACGTCGTCCGCCTCATAGCCGGAGACCTTGATGTTCCGGTATCCGAACGACTCGACCAGCGGGTGCAGGTGCGGCCACTGCTCGGCGAGGAGGTCGGGCCGCTCCCGGCGGCCCGCCTTGTACTCGTCGTAGACCTCCTCACGGCCCGACATGCCGGCGTCCCAGACCACCAGCGTGGGCTTGACGCCGTAGTCGGAGATGAGCTTCACGAGCATCGACGCGAAGCCGAAGATCGCGCTGGTCGGGAAGCCCTTCGAGGTGGAGATCGACTCCGGAAGGGCGAAGAAGGCACGGAAGACGAGGCTGTTCCCGTCGATCAGGAACAGCTCGCGGGGGGTCTCGTGGGGCACGACCTAACCGTACCCGCCCCGTCGCATTTCATTGGGGTGGAGCGACTAGATGCGGCGGAGGGACGGCACCTCCGTATCATCGCCTCCCTGGCCACTCCCTCCGCACAGTTCTCCCTGACCCTGCGAGTCGAGCTGCCGAGCCGGCCCGGCGGCGTGCTGGGCAAGGTCACCGCCGCGATCACGCGTGCCGGCGGTTCCATCCTGGCCGTCGACACCGTCGAAGCGAAGGGCGACGGCACCCTTCGCGAGGTCACCGTGGAGTGCTCGAGCGTCGAGCACCGCGGCCAGGTGATCACCGCGGTCCAGTCCGTACGCGCCGCGCGGGTGGTGGAGATCACCGACCGGACCTTCGAGGTCCACAGGGGCGGGAAGATCCACACCGGGCTGAAGATCCCTGTCAAGTCGCGCGACGACCTCTCCATGGCCTACACGCCCGGGGTCGCGCGCGTCTGCTCGGCGATCGCGGAGAACCGCCAGAAGGCGTTCAAGTACACGATCAAGGCCAACACCGTGGCGGTCGTCTCCGACGGCACGGCGGTGCTGGGCCTGGGCGACATCGGCCCCGAGGCGGCCATGCCGGTGATGGAGGGCAAGTCCCTGCTCTTCAAGGAGTTCGCCGGCGTGGACGCCTTCCCGATCTGCCTGGGCACGAAGGACGTGGACGAGATCGTCGAGACGGTGATCCGCATCTCGCCGACGTTCGGCGGCATCAACCTCGAGGACATCTCTTCGCCGCGCTGCTTCGAGATCGAGCAGCGACTGCAGGAGAGGCTCGACATCCCCGTCTTTCACGACGACCAGCACGGCACCGCGATCGTCACGCTGGCCGCTCTGATCAACAGCTGCCGGCTCACCGATCGCCGCATGGAGGACCTCGAGGTGCTGATGGTCGGCGCGGGCGCCGCCGGCGTGGCGGTGGCCAAGATCCTGATGGACGCCGGCGTCACCTCGATCGTGGCCTGCGATCGCTACGGCGCGATCCACAGCGGCCGCGAGGACTACGAGTCGGGCTCGATGAACCCGCCCAAGCGCTGGCTCGCCGAGAACACGAACCCGGATCGGCGCGACGGCTCCCCGCGCGAGGTTCTAGAGGGCACCGACCTGTTCGTCGGCCTCTCCGGGCCCGGGATCATCGACGCCGCCGACCTCCAGCGCATGAACCCCGAGCCGTTCGTGTTCGCGATGGCGAACCCGAACCCCGAGGTCCGGCCGGAGGAGGCCGCCTCCCACGCGCGCGTGATGGCCACGGGACGCTCCGACTACCCGAATCAGATCAACAACGTGCTGGCCTTCCCGGGCGTCTTCCGTGGGGCGCTCGACGCCCGCGCGACCGCGATCACCGAGCAGATGAAGCTGGCGGCGGCCAACGGGATCGCGAGCGTGGTCGAGGACGACGAGCTGGACGAGGACTACATCATCCCGAGCGTCTTCAACCGCGATGTGAGCCAGGCCGTCGCGAGCGCCGTGAGAGACGTGGCGGAGCGGTCTGGCGGCGTCGGCGCCGAGCCGGAGCAGCCGACCGTGGAGCGCGCGGCGGTCAGCTGATCAACCGGTCACGCCGCGGCGGCCAGGCCGCTCGGCAAACCCGGCGCCGCTCCCGCCCGTAACAATTGAAGTGATGCGGGTAACTGTCACGGGGGCGACCGGAACCATAGGGCGCGCGCTCGTGCGGGAGCTGCGCGCCCGGGGCGACGAGGTCACGGCGTTGTCGCGCAATCCTGCGGGCGCCGGCCTCGACGTCGAGACGCTCGGATGGCCCGACCCGCAACGAGAGCGGCCGCCCGCCGGCGCCTTCCACGGCCGCGACGCCGTGGTGCACCTGCTCGGCGAGACCGTCGCCCAGCGCTGGTCGGATGAGGCCAAGCGCGAGATCCGCGACTCCCGCGTGCAGACCACCCGCAACCTAGTGGCGGCGCTCGCGGCGCTGCCGGAGGACGCGAGGCCGCGCACGCTCGTGTCCCAGTCGGCCAGCGGCTGGTACGGGCCGCGCGGCTCCGAGCGGCTCGACGAGGACGAGCCGGCCGGGAGCGACTTCCTCGCCGGCGTGGTGCGCGACTGGGAGGCGGAGGCGCGCAAGGCGCCGGCCATGCGCGTCGTGCTCACGCGCACCGGCGTGGTCCTGTCTGAGGGCAGCGGAGCGCTCGACAAGATGTTGCCGTTCTTCAAGCTCGGGATCGGCGGCCCCGTGGCGGGCGGCAGGCAGTACGTGCCCTGGGTGCACCTGGACGACGTGGTCGGCGCGATCGTCTTCTGCCTGGACACCGAGGGCGCAAGCGGGCCGGTGAACGTCACGGCCCCGGAGCCGGTCACCAACAAGCAGTTCGCGAAGACGCTCGGCCGGGTGCTGCGCCGCCCCGCGATAGCCCCGGTCCCGGCGCTCGCGGTCAAGACGCTGTACGGCGAGATGGCCACGATCGTGACCACCGGGCAGCGGGCGGTGCCGAGGCGCCTGACGGAGCTCGGTTACGAGTTCCGCCGGCCGGACCTGGAAGACGCCCTGCGCAGCGCGACGAGCTAGTCGCCGCGAACGGCGTGCTGCTCCGCGCGCAGCTCGGCCACCGTCTTGCCGCCGGACCCGAACACGCCCTGCAGCTTCCAGCGCGAATCCGGCTTGGCCGGCCAGATCAGCCAGATGACCACGCCGACCACCGACAGCAGCAGCCCGAAGGCGAGGCCGAGCTTCTCGCCGTAGCCCTTGCGCGCCGACAGGTAGGAGGCCACGATCGCGGCCGCCAGCCACAGGTAGGTCAGCCACAGTGCGCCGGCTCCGATGACAGCGAGGAGGTCCATCGTCATGCCCCCAGGTACGCTTTCTGGACTTCGGGATTGGTGCGCAGCGCGCCCGACTCGTCCTCGAGCGCCACCTGCCCCGTCTCGAGCACGTAGCCCCTCTTCGACACCTCGAGCGCGTAGTTGGCGTTCTGCTCCACCAGCAGGATCGTGGTGCCCTGGCGGTTGATCTCGGCGATCGTCTCGTAGATCCGCTCGACCAGGATCGGCGCGATGCCCATGGAGGGCTCGTCGAGCAGGAGGAGACGCGGGTTGGCCATCAGCGCCCGCCCGATGGCGAGCATCTGCTGCTCGCCGCCCGACATCGTGCCGCCCTTCTGGCGCTCTCGCTCCTTCAGCCTCGGGAAGAGCGAGTACACGCGCTCGCGGTCGTTCTCGATCCCGTCGCGGTCCTTACGCAGGTAGGCGCCGAGATCGAGGTTCTCGCGCACGCTCATGCGTGGGAACACGTGCCGGCCCTCCGGGGACAGCGAGATGCCACGCTCCACGATCTCCTGCGGCGGGACCTCGCCGATCTCGGTGTCCTCGAACTTGATCGACCCCTCGCGTGGCGGCGTCAGTCCCGAGATCGATCGAAGCGTCGTCGACTTGCCGGCCCCGTTCGAGCCGATCAGCGTGACGACCTCGCCCTCGTCGACGGTGAGCGAGACGCCCTTCAGCGCCTCGATGTTGCCGTAGAAGGTGCGGACGTCCGTGACCTCCAGCAGCGCCATCAGACCTGGTCCCCTCGCCCGGACTCCCGGCGCGCGGCCCCCTCGGCGGCCTCCTTCTCGCCCTGCTTGCCGAGGTACGCCTCCACCACGCGCTCGTTGGTGCGCACCTCCTCGGGCGTGCCCTCGGCGATCTTCTGCCCGTGGTCGAGCACGGTGATGTACTCGGACACCTCCATGATGACCTGCATGTCGTGCTCGATCAGCAGGATCGTGAGGCCGCGCTCGTCGCGCACCTTGCGCATGAAGTCGGTCAGCGCGGCGGACTCCTGCGGGTTCATGCCGGCCGTGGGCTCGTCGAGCAGCAGCAGCTTGGGCTCCGAGGCCAGCGCCCGGGCGATCTCGAGCCGGCGCTGGTCGCCGTAGGAGAGGTTGACCGACATTTGATCGAACTGGCTTTCCGCGATGCCGGCGTAGGCGAGCGTCTCGCGCGCCTTCTCCTCCACCGTCTTCTCCTCGCGTTTCACGCGCGGCACGCGGAAGATCGAGCCGAACAGGCCGGCGCGCATCCGGGCGTTCTGCCCGACCATCACGTTCTCGAGCGCGGTCATCGTGCCGAACAGCCGGATGTTCTGAAACGTCCGCGCCATCCCGTCCTTCATGATCAGGTCGGGGCGGCGTCCGGTCACGTTCCGGCCGGCGAACCTGATCCGGCCGTAGGTCGGCTTGTACAGCCCGGTGAGCATGTTGAAGAAGGTGGTCTTCCCGGCGCCGTTCGGCCCGATGATCGAGACGATCCCCCTCTCCGGGACCTCGAACGTCACGTCCTCGACCGCCACCAGGCCGCCGAAGACCTTCGTGATGTTCTGTGCGCTGAGGAGGGCGCCGTCGGAGGGCGGGGGGGAAGCAGCCGGTTCGGCCCGCTGTGCAGACTCGTCCGGCTGCGTAGGCTCGGTGTTCATGCGCGCACCTCCTGAATGCTCTCGCCGCCGCCCAAGGCGGTGTCGCCCGCGCCCACGCCTTCGGTGAGCTCCAGCTGGCGCCTTCGCTCGGGTATCAGGCCCTCGGGCCGCAGCACCATCATGATCACGAGCAGGAAACCGAAGATCCCGAAGGACAGCTCGGTGAGGTCGAAGTCGAGCCCGACCTTCGACGGGTAGTCGTTGAAGACGTCCGGGATCAGGTTGAAGTTGATGAAGGAGAGGACGACCGCCCCGAGGATCACCCCCTCGATCGAGCCCAGTCCGCCCAGGATCACCATCGCCAGGACGAAGATCGAGAACGAGAACTGGAACTGATCGGCGTTGACCGTGTTCAGGTACGAGCCGAGGAACACGCCCGCCACCCCGCCGAACGCCGCGCCGGTGCCGTAGGCGAGGAGCTTCGTCTTCACGAGCGGCACGCCCATCGACGCGGCCGCCACCTCGTCCTCGCGCAGCGCGATCCAGGCACGCCCGAGCCGCGAGTCGCGCAGGCGGTAGTTCACGAACAGAACGACCGCCACGAGGGCGAGGGCCACCCAGTACCAGGGTCTGAGCTCGAGCCCCGTGAACGGCTCGAGGAAGGGCAGATCGACCTTGTCGATCGGCGTGATGCCCTGACGCCCGTTCGTGATCTTCTCGCCCGCGATCACGATCTCGTCGCCGTTGATCACTAGCCGGCCCACGATCTCGCCGAAGGCAAGCGTCACGATCGCGATGTAGTCCCCTCTGAGCCGTAACGTGGGTAACCCGATCAGCATGCCCGCGATCGTCGTGATCACGACCGCGATCAGGATCACCAGCAGGAAGTTGAAGTGGATGCCGGGCAGGGTCGACGCCGGCTCCCCGACCAGGAGGGAGAAGCCCTCGCCGCCACCTGCGCCCACGAAGAAACCAGACATGAACCACCCGGCGGTCAGCGCGCCGAGCGCATAGAAGGCCACGTAGCCGAGGTCGAGCAGCCCGGCGAAGCCCACGATGATGTTGAGGCCCAGGGCCATCACCGTGAGCGCGAGCGCCTGCGTCGCGTCCTCCAGGAACCCGCCGCCCGAGTCCTGGAAGAACGGCAGGACGACCGCCCAGACGGCGAGGGCGACGAGCGTCCCGACGAGAACCGCCCTGTTCTCGTGGAAGACCGTCCGCACGGCGACCAGCACCCAGAGCACGAACGCCATGAACAGGTTCATCTCGATCTCACCCGCCATCCACAGCGTCACCACGAGTCCGACGGCGAGCGCGAGCAGCGTGCGAGTGTCGGTCCTTAGTCCGGACTGGCGCAGGGATGCGACCGTCTTTGTCATCCCGCCTCCCTCGTCTCCTCGCCGAGCAGGCCTGACGGGCGGAAGACCATGATCAGCACGAGGTAAGAGAAGACGATCGCCGGCGTCCACTCGCCGCCGATCCGGTTGTCGGAGATCTGCTGGATGATCCCGATGATGAAGCCGCCGAGCACGGCTCCCTTCAGGTTGCCGATGCCGCCCATCACCGCTGCGGTGAACGCGATCAGGCCCGCCTGGAAGCCCTGGAAGTACCAGATCGTCGTCTGGTAGAGCGCGTAGATGAGGCCGGCGGCGCCCGCCATGATGCCGCCGAGGAGGAACGTCAGCGAGATCGTGGTGTCGACGTTGATCCCCATCAGCCGCGCGGCCTCGGGATCCTGAGCGGTCGCGCGCATCGCGCGGCCGAGCCGGCTTTGGGAAATGAAGGTGGTGAGCAGCAGAACGAGCGGGATGGTGGCCGCCACCGCGAGCACGTCGCCCTGCGAGATCGAGACGCCGCCGATGCTGAAGAGCTCCTTCTGGGCGTTGATGAGGTCCGGGATGCCCTCCGGCGAGCCGCCGATCCAGAGGATGCCGACGTTCTGGAGGATGAACGAGAACCCGACCGCCGTGATCAGCGGCGCGAGCTTTGGCGCGGATCTGAGTGGTCGGTAGCCCACCCTCTCGATCATCACGTTGAGGGCGCCCGAGGCGATCATCGCCAGCAGGAGCGTGACGAGGAGACCCAGGACCAGGCCGGGGGTTCCCGTGGCGGTCGTGAGGCCGAGCGTCCCGATGAAGCCGGCCGTGACGAGCGAGCCGATCATGAACACCTCGCCGTGGGCGAAGTTGATCAGCTCGATGATGCCGTAGACGAGCGTGTATCCGAGCGCCACCAGCGCCCAGATCGCCCCGTTGGAAAGGCCGTCGACGACGTTGTTGCCGAGGCGCGCCAGGCTGCCGTCGTCCGACAGGTCCTGGATGCCGTACACCACCGGCATCACCAGCAGCAGCGCGATCAGCCCGTACTCCCCGATGTAGCCGCGCACCCGGTCCCAGGTGTTGGTCCGGACCGGCAATCGCGCAGCTTCGGTGCTCGCCTCCAAGATCCCCCTCAAGTCCCTTGTCGTGCGACTTGTATCACGGACGGGGGGCGGGCCGAAAGGCCCGCCCCCCGAAAGTGGTGCTACCGAGCCGGCCGGATCAGCCGCCCCCGGCCTGGATCGTCTGGTCGAACTGCAGCTCGCCGCCCTTGATCGTGTAGACGCCGTAGTCCGTCAGCGTCGTGTCGCCGTTCTCGTCGATGTCGTAGGTGCCGAGCACCGACTCACGACCCTTCGTCTGGAACAGCGCGTCGATCATGGCCTGCCTGTCGGTGCAGTCCGGCCCCAGCTGCTCGCACGTGTCGAGCACGAGCCGCATCGCCTCGTAGCCGTAGATCGCGTACGGGTCCGGGTTGGGCTCGCCGTACTCGGCCTCGAAGTCGTCGAAGAACTTCTGGCCCTCCGGCGGGTACTCGTCCGGAGCCAGCGTGGCCACCGTGACCTTCACCCGGTTCGCCACGTCCGCCGGGATGCCGCCCTCGGCCGGATCGGAGAAGCCGGACTCGGCCACGCCGTCAGGCCCGTAGAGCTGTGCGTTCGGCAGAGCGGCCGCGACGTCCTTGTACAGCTGGACCGCACCGTTGGCGGTGATGCCGGAGAAGACGAAGCACTCCGCGCCCTCCGACTGCATCGTCGCCGCCTGGGAGCGGAAGTTCGGCGCCTTCGGGTCGATGCCCTCGTTCGCCAGCACCTCGAGCCCCTGCTCCTGCGCAGAGCTCTCGATGTTGCGCGACAGGCCCGCCCCGTACACCTCCTTGTCGTTGAGGATGTACACATTGCCACAGCCGTCCTCGTTCATCAGCGTGGCGAGAGCCGCGCCCTGGACGGTGTCCTTCGGGACGATGCGCAGATAGTGGCGCGTTCCCGTCGGGTAGTACTTCTCCGGCTCGCCCTCATCGGCGCCCGGCTCGTCCGAGGTCAGGCCGACGGCGGTGTTCGCCGGGCTGATCTGGGCGATCGGAACCTCGTTCAGGAGCGGGATCGAGATCGCGCTCGCGCCCGAGTTGAACTCGCCGATGTAGGCGACCGCCGCGTCGTCCTGCGCGACCCGGCGTGCGTTCGCCGAGGTCGCCTCGGGCGTCCAGGTGCCGGCCTGGGCGGTCGAATCGTCGAGCGACGTGTACTTGACGGTCAGGTCACCGGCCTTGCCCTTGTTCTGCTGAAGGGCAAGCCTGATCCCCTCGACCATCGCTGTGGTTTGCGGCCGCGAGGCGCCCTGAAGCGGCAGCGAGGAATAGACGTTGACCGTCTCCCCGCCTCCGCCTTCGCCCCCGCCGCCGCCGTCGTCGTCGTCGTCACCGCAGGCGGTCATGCCTACGGCGAAGGCGGCGAGAAGACAGCTGAGTACTACCAGCCAACGTACTCGCAAGATATCCCTCCTATAGGGAAGATGAGCTCCTACCAGCCGGGCATCCTATGCGCCACTCGAGGCGTAGTGCGTCCCGGCGCCTCCCTCTTAACGCGGAGAAAATCTGGCCCCGGAACGGCTCGGCGGGGCCCCCTCGGCCTCCAGATCCGGGCGCCGCGACTGGACCCATGCGACGGCCGTCAGCACCACCGCGCCGCCCGCGACCTGCACGGCCGCGAGCTCCTCGCCGAGGACGATCCACGCGAACACCGCTGCGAGGGCGGGCTCCAGCGTCGCGACCACCGCGGCACGGGGCGCCGGGATGTGGCGCAGCGAGGCGACGATGCACATGAACGGGACCAGCGTCCCGGCCACGATCAGGGCGGCGGCGAACAGCAGGTTGCGAGCCGAGCCGAGCCCTTCCCACGGGAACGACCACCAGGGGATCGCGAGCGCCCAGAAGACGGTCGCGAAGCCGAAGACCCAGAACAGCGTCGTCACGGGCTCGAGCCTGTGGCCGGCGCGCTCGGACCCGACCATGTAGATCGCGAACGTGATCATCGACGCGAAGGCGGCGACGAGGCCGACGGCGTCGAGGTCTCTCGCGTCGTAGGCCTCGACCACCAGGAAGCAGCCGAGGAGCGACAGGGCGACCGCCCCCCAGAGGCTCGGCGCGATCCGGCGCCCGTGGACGGTGCGCAGCCAGACGAGCAGCAGCAGCGGCGCGAGGTACTGGATCGTCAGCGCGGGGCCGATCTCGAGCCTGTCGATCGCGAGGAAAAACGTGGCATGCACGCCGGCCAGGCCCACCACCCCGAGCAGGGCGAGCCCGGGCAGCATCCGCACGTCCACGCGGAGCAGGTCCCTCCTGGCCGATGCCAGGACCGCGAGCAGAATCAGCCAGGCGCCGGCCGAGCGCAGCTGCGACAGGCGCGCGGCGTCCACGCCGTCGTCGAGCAGGTAGCGGGCCCAGATTCCGTTGAGCGAGAACAGGGCCGCTCCGGCCGCGGCCAGCAGGTAGCCGCGGGACGGGTGGCGCTCGTCGCCGCTCACTCGAGCATCCGGTCGAACGCGAAGCGGCCCTGGCGCAGCGAGTTGAGCGCGTAGCGGGTCGTCTCGACCTCGCCGGTGGCCCGCACCCAGTACGGGCCCAAGGGAGTGCCCGTGCGCTCGCGGATGCGCAGCGCCTCCTCGATCACCCGCGCCCGGTCGGCGCCGGCCACGCGGATGGCGTCCAGCACCAGCCGCATCGCCTCATACCCGTACAGCGCCTCCGGCCGCGCCACCGCGGCGCCCTCGGTCTCGCGCAGGCGCGCGAGCCGGCGCCGGCCCTCGCCCGGCAGCTCGCTCTCAGGCGGGATCGGCCCGAGGGCCTCGACCGTCGAAGGCGCGACCGGAATCGGGACGGCCGGGTCGCGGGCCAGCATCCCGTAGGTCGCGTACACCGGCACGCCGGGCAGGGCACGGTCGACCTGGGCGAGGATGCGGCCCGTGCCGGGCCCCGCGATCCCGGCATAGAGAAGCGCCGCGGGCCTGTCCTCGGCGATGTCCCGGACCAGGTCGGGGATCTCGTCCACCCGTCCGCGGTACTCCTGTACCTCGACCGGCTCGGGCCCGTCCCGGCGGGCCAGCGCCTGCAGGATCCCGCCAAGCTCGCGCGAGTGAATCTCGCCGTCGTTGAGCACTGCCACGCTGGTCGCTCCCGTGTCCCTGACCCGGCCCACGAGCGTCTCGGCCAGCAGCTCGTCGGCCGGCACCAGCCGCACGAAGCTGCGCTCGTCCTCCGGGTAGTAGCGCTCGGGCCCCGCGCGGGGGCGGCCCAAGGGGGCCCGTGTGAGGCTCGTGAGGCCGTCGGCAGGCGACACCTGGAGCAACCCGGCGTCGTTCGTGATCGGCACGGACACGGCCGACGCCCCGTAGTCGAGCTCGCCGATGTAGGCGATCGCGCGCGGGTCGTCCGCGGCCTCCTGGGCGTTCATGCTGACCACGTCCGGATCCCATAGCCGCTCGCCGGGCTCCGCCGAGTCGAGCTCGACCAGCTTCACCTCCAGGTGGCCGGCCCGCCCTCCGGCGTCCTCCAGCGCCAGCCGCTGCCCGGCCGCCGTGGCGCGCGCCGCGGGGGCCGAGACGCCGTGCCTGGGCAGGCTCGAGTAGATCGTGACCGTGTCGCCCTCGATGCGGGTCGAGCGATCCGCGCCGCCGAGACAGCCGCTCAGGGAAAGCGCCAGCAGGACCAGCGCGGCTGTGGTCGTTCGAGTCAAGCCGCTGATTGTGACGGCCGCGGATATCTTCTCCGCTGTGCGCATCGGAGTGCTGACGGGAGGCGGGGATTGCCCAGGCCTCAACGCTGTCATCCGGGCTGTGGTGCGCAAGGGCATCGACGCGCACGGGCACGCCATCGTGGGCTTTCGCGACGGCTGGCGTGGCCCGCTCGAAAACGCCTACGACGAGCTCACGATCGAGTCGACCCGCGGGATCCTCCCACGCGGCGGCACGATCCTGCGCTCGTCGCGGACCAACCCCTTCAAGCACGACGCCGGCCCGGAGCGCATCGCGGAGAACATGCGCAGCCTCAACCTCGACGGGCTGATCGCGATCGGCGGCGAGGACACGCTGGGCGCCGCGGCCCGCCTGCACGGTGAGCACGGCCTCCCGGTGGTCGGCGTGCCAAAGACGATCGACAACGACCTCGGCGGCACCGACATGACGTTCGGGTTCGACACCGCCGTGCAGATCGCCACCGAGGCCATCGACAGGCTCCACACCACGGCGGAGAGCCACAACCGGGTGATGCTCGTCGAGGTGATGGGCCGGCACGCGGGCTGGATCGCGCTCTACTCCGGGCTCGCCGGCGGCGCCGACGTGATCCTCATCCCGGAGCGGCCCTTCGACATCGAAGAGGTCGTCCGCCTGATCCGGCGCCGGCACTCCCGCGGCCGGTTCTTCTCGATCGTGGTGGTGGCAGAGGGGGCGACCCCCCGCGAGGGCACCCTGGAGCGATCCGAATCCGCGCGCCCCGGGCTGAGCCCGGAGGTTGCGGCCGGCAGTGGCGGCAAGGACGAGTTCGGGCACGAGCGTCTGGGCGGCATCGGCCAGCTGCTCGAGCGCGAGATAGGCGCCCGCACGGGGTACGACACCCGCGCGACCGTGCTCGGCCACATCCAGCGCGGCGGCACGCCGACCGCCTTCGACCGCGTGCTGGCGACCCGCCTGGGGCTGGCCGCGATCGACGCCGCGCACGACCGCCGCTGGGGCGTGATGCCGGCCCTGATCGGCACGCGCATCGAGCTGGTGCCCCTAGGGGAGGCGGTCTCGAAGCTGCGCCTCGTCCCGCCCGAGGAGTACGCGGCGGCGGCTGCGTTCTTCGGTTAGCGCTGCTCGAGCGCCGCGACCCGGCGGGACGCCGTCCAGAGGGGGTGACTGAAGTTGCGGCCAACATGTGGCCGCAACTTGTTGGACCCCCTTGATGGCCGCTGTTTTCGGCCCAGCTCGACTGTCCGGCTAGCCGCCAAGCACCAGGGCCGGGCGGTAGACCGTGATCGTCGTGCTAGCGGGCCCCCCGCTCCTCGAACGACGCGGCCTCCCGGCCCAGCATCTGGTCGAGGAAGGGCTTCACGAGCATGTAGGCGGCGGCGGCGACGACCAGGAAAGTGGTGAGCATGAAGGCGTCGAAGGCCTTGATGCCGAACGCCCACGCGGCGATCCACCAGACCAGCC
>Ga0081538_10000398_pt1 | contig 49598 bp, 46 predicted proteins | sample TabmetS5T2R1_FD_71022 | JGI IMG/M metagenome (GOLD analysis project Ga0081538, IMG submission 71022) | Tabebuia heterophylla rhizosphere microbial communities from the University of Puerto Rico - S5T2R1 | ecosystem: Host-associated > Plants > Roots > Rhizosphere ... | reverse complement strand
GCGCTCGGCTGCGTGATGATGCGCGTCTGCCACCTCAACACCTGCCCGGTGGGCGTGGCGACGCAGGACCCGGAGCTGCGGGCGCGCTTCGAGGGCCAGCCCGAGCACGTCGTCAACTACCTCTTCCTGGTCGCCGAGGAGGCGCGTCGGCTGATGGCCCAGCTCGGCGTGCGGACGGTCGACGAGCTGATCGGGCGCACCGACCTGCTCGTGGCGGACGACGCGGTCGATCACTGGAAGGCACAGGGGGTCGACCTGGCGCCGCTGCTCGCCGTGCCCGACAACGTAGGCCCCGACACACCGCGACACCAGGTGCGCCGCCCCGACCCGGTGCTGTACGACTCGATCGACGTCGACCTGCTCCAACGCTGCCGTCCCGCGATCGAGGAGAGCCAGCCGATCCGGCTGGAGCGCCGCATCGAGAACAAGAACCGCGCCGTCGGCGGGCTGCTGTCCGGCGAGATCGCGCGCCAGCACGGCGAGGAGGGCCTGCCCGAGGGCAGCATCGCGGTGCGGCTAGAGGGCTCGGCGGGGCAGAGCTTCGGCGCCTGGCTCGCCGGCGGGGTCGAGTTGCTGCTCGAGGGCGACGCCAACGACTACTGCGGCAAGGGCCTCTCCGGCGGGACCGTTGTCGTGCGCCCGCCAGCCTCGGCGACCTTCGTGGCCGAGGACAACGTGATCGTCGGCAATACCGTGCTCTACGGAGCGACCTCGGGCCGTGCATTCTTCTGCGGGCTCGCGGGCGAGCGCTTCGCGGTTCGCAATTCCGGCGCGATCGCGGTCGTCGAGGGCGTGGGCGACCACGGCTGCGAATACATGACAGGCGGCCGCGTGGTCGTGCTCGGCCCCACCGGCCTCAACTTCGCGGCGGGGATGAGCGGCGGAATCGCCTACGTGCTGGACGTCGACGGCGCCTTCCGCGGCCGCTGCAACACCGAGCTGGTCGGCTTCGACGCGATCACGCCGGACGAGGAGGAGGAGCTGCGCTCCTGGATCCAGGAGCACCTCGAGCGCACCGGCTCGAGCGTCGCCGAGCGCGTGCTGGCCGACTGGTCCGGCTCGATCAACTCGATGGTCAAGGTCATGCCGCACGACTACCGGCGTGCGCTCGCCGAGGCGTCGGCCGAGGGCGAGGCCGAGGTGGCGGCCGCCGCCGCCGGGCCGATGGCGACGCCCGGCTATGCCGCAGCGGCGCCGCAGGCCCCGACCGTCCCCGCCAACGCAGCCGCGCCTGCGAAGAGCGGGCGCTGATGGGAGAGCTCGGCGGCTTCCTTCGCCTCGAGCGGGTCGGCTTCGAGAAGCGCGACCCACACGAGCGCGTGCACGACTACCGGCAGTACTTCGGCCTGCCCGACGAGCGGGTGCTGCGCGATCAGGGCGCGCGCTGCATGGACTGCGGCGTGCCCTTCTGCCACGAGGGCTGCCCGCTCGGCAACCTGATCCCGGACTGGAACGACCTCGTCTACCGCGACCAGTGGCGCGACGCGCTCATCAAGCTGCACGCCACCAACAACTTTCCCGAGTTCACCGGCCTGATCTGCCCGGCGCCCTGCGAGTCGGCCTGCGTCCTCGACATCAATGACGACCCGGTGACGATCGAGCAGATCGAGCTCGCGATCGTCACCCGCGGCTTCGAGGAGGGCTGGATAGCTCCGGACCCGCCCGAGCTGCGCAGCGACCGCACCATCGCCGTGGTCGGCTCCGGCCCGGCGGGGCTGGCGGTGGCGGACGAGCTCAACAAGCTGGGCCATCGCGTCACCGTCTACGAGCGCGACGAGGGGCCCGGCGGGATGCTGCGCTTCGGCGTGCCCGACGCCAAGCTCGAGAAGTGGATCATCGACCGCCGCGTGAGCCTGCTCGAGGAGGAGGGCATCGAATTCCGATATGACGTCGACGTCGGGGTCGACGTGAGCGCCGAGGAGCTGCGGCGCACGCATGACGCGCTGGTGGTGGCGATCGGCTCGCGGGTTCACCGCGAGCTGGCCGTGCCCGGGCGCGAGCTCGCCGGCGTCCACTTCGCGATGGAGTACCTCTACCAGCGCAACCGCGCCGTGGCCGCGATGGAGGGTCGTCCGCACCGCTCGACGCCGCCGGAGGAGACGATCAGCGCGGCCGGCAAGCGCGTCGTGGTGGTGGGCGGCGGCGACACCGGCATGGACTGCATCTCGAACGCCGTGCGCGAGGGCGCCGACGACGTGCTGCTGCTCGACGTCTATCCGCAGCTTCCGCCGAAGGGGCGCCCGGCCGGAACGCCCTGGCCACTGCCGCCGAAGCGCACCCCGACGACGTACGCCCTCGATGAGGGGGGCGAACGCCGGTTCGGCACGCAGGTCGTCGAGCTGCGCGGGTCCGACGGGCGCGTCACGGGCGTGCTCGGCCGCAGGGTCGAGGGGACCTCGTCGCGCGACCTGCGCGTGATCCCGGGCAGCGATTTCGAGGAGCCTGCCGACCTCGTGCTGATCGCGATCGGCTTCGACCATCCCGAGCACGACGGGCTCGTCGGCGAGCTGCGGCTCGACCGCGACGCCCGCGGCAACGTCAAGGCCCCGGTCTACGGCACGAAGATCGAGGGCGTGTTCGCCTGCGGGGACGCGCGCGTGGGCCAGTCGCTCGTCGTGACCGCGATCGCCGAGGGTCGCCGCTGCGCCCGCGTCATCGACCAGTACCTCGGCGGCTCCGGCGAGCTCCGGCGCGTGCCAGCCGAGGCGATGTTCGCCTTCGAGGATGGCGACCCCTACTCGCTCCGCCACCAGGCCGAGATCGCCCGCACCGTGACGGTGGGCGATGCGTTCTGGTCAGGGCCGCGGGATCAGCGCTAGCGCTGGCGACGCATTCCGCCGTCCTGACTTATGGGCGTTATGCGCCCGAAAGTCAGGACGGTGCCCGGAAAGCCGCCTGGCGATGGCCCTCGCCCCCCTGCCCAGCCGTCGTTCGCTACGACCCGCCACCCCGCCGCGCGGAGAGCAGATACCCCACCAGCTCGTCGAGCGCCTCGTCATTCATCCGCGCGCCGAAGTTGTCCGGCATGACGCTGAACGTGCCCGGCGCCGAGCCCGGCGGCCTGAGGATCGTGGCCCGCAGCGTCTTCGCGTCGTAGGCCGCCAGGCGTTCGTCGAGGTCGGGGCCGATCACGCCGGTCGAGCCCGCATCCCTGAAGCGATGGCAGCTGCCGCAGCCCATCTGGAAGAAGAGCTCGCGGCCGCTCGCCTGCGTCGCCGCCGGGGGCGCCTCCGCGCGCGGCGCCGAGGCTGTTTGGCCGGCGCCCCCGCGCTCATCGTCGCCATCGACCGCCGTGACCACGGCGAACGTGGCGGCCGCCGCAACGAGGCCGGCGGCGGCCGCGAGCGCGAGGGCGCGCGGCTTGTTCACGTGTCGAGCGCCGGCTCGCCTCCGGGCCTGCCACGACGGCTCAGCTGCATCAGCACAAGCCACGCCGTGAGCAGTCCGACGCCGGCCGCCAGCACCAGCGCCAAAGGCACAGAGGAGCCGTCATCGGTCGGCGACTGGGTCGCGGCCGGCGGATCGGCCGGCGCGGGGGAGGGCACCGGGTCGCCGCCGCCGTCGCCCACCGTGACCGGTGGGAACGTGTGCCGCTGGCTGTAGCCGTCGTCGATCACGTACTCGTAGCGCCCGCTTTCAGGGAAGACGACCTGCGCGCGGTACAGCCCGCTGTCGTTCACGAGCTCCGCGGGGAACGTGTCTACGAGCCCGCCACCGGAATCACGGACGGTCACAGATGGATTTCCGTCGAGGAAGGGCGTGCGGCCGTGCGCCAGGACCGTGAACTCCGCCGTCCAGGTCTCACCGGGCTCGAGCCCCTCGGGCAGGGACTGCAGCCCGAGCGTCGCATAACCGCCTCCGAGGGTCGCGGCCGGGAATGCCAGCGCCAACAGCAGCACGAGCGGGCCGATCCAACGGGTCATCGCTCCTCCTTGTCTCGACGTCCACCCCTTGTACGTCTGCCAAGCGGCTGAGGTTCCCTGGAGCGGTAGGTTCCGGCCATGAGCACGGCATTCGTCACCGGCGGCTCGGGATTCATCGGCGGGGCGCTGATCGAGCGCCTGAGGGCGGAGGGTTGGACGGTTCGCGCCCTCGCGCGCTCGGAAACCGCCGCCGTGCGCGTCGCCGAGCTCGGCGCCGAGCCGGTGCGCGGCGACCTCGAGGACCGGCGCGCGCTCGAGGAGGGCGCGGCCGGCTGCGAGGTCGCGTTCCATTGCGCCGCCAAGGTGGACGATTGGGGCGAGCCCGAGGAATTCGAGCGGCTCAACGTGTTCGGGACCCAGAACACGCTCGATGCGTGCATCGCGGCCGGCGTCAAGCGCTTCGTGCATGCCGGCACCGAAGCCGCCCTGAGCACGGGCCAGCCGCTCGTGAACGTCACCGAGGACGCCCCGCTGCGGCCGGATTCGCCGATTTTCTACGCGGCCTCCAAGGCACGCGCGGAGCAGCGCGTGCGAGCCGCGAACGGCGACGGCATCGAGACGGTTGTGATCAGGCCGCGCTTCGTCTGGGGCCGCGGTGACACCACGCTGCTGCCGGAGCTCATCCAGCTCGTCGAGTCGGGCCGCTTCCGCTGGATCGGGGGCGGCGCTCAGCTCACCGACACGACCAACGTTGAGAACACCGTCGAGGGGCTATGGCTCGGCGCGACCAAGGCGCCACCCGGCGGCGTCTACTTCGTGACTGACGGCGAGCCGGTTGTGTTTCGCGAGTTCGTGACGAGCTGGCTCGGAACGCAGGGCGTGTCGGCCTCCGACAAGACAGTTCCGACCGCGGTGGCCGATGCCGCCGCTGCCGTCTCGGAGCGCGCCTGGCGGCTGCTTAAGCGGCCCGGCTCACCGCCGCTGACGCGCCTGGCGGTCTGGGTGTCCTCGAAGGAGTGCACGCTCGACACCACGCGCGCGAAGCGCGAGCTGGGCTACAAACCGGTTGTCTCCCGCGAGCAGGGACTCGCGGCTCTGTCGGGCTAGCCGGCTGTGCCGGCCGTCGTCTCCTCGCGCTCGGCTGCCAGGCTCATGAAGAAGAGCCGGAAACGGCCTACCGCAATCTCATCGCCGTCGTCGAGCTCAGCGAGCTCCACGCGATCGCCGTTCCTGAACACGCCGTTCAGGCTGCGGTCGTCGAGGATGCGCGCGCCGGCGCTGTCGCGATACAGGAGTGCATGCCGGCGTGACACGGTTGGGTCGTCGAAGCGCACGTGCGCCGACAGGCTGCGGCCGATACGGGTCCATCCGTCCTGGAGCGGGACGACGCGCACACGCTCGCCGTCCTCGAAGGCCAGGTAGTCGCCGGACCGAACCAGCGCATCCCGAGCCTCGTCGAGCCAGTCGGGCGCGCCCTCGACGTCCTGGTGGCGCGGCGCCCTTATCTCATCACCGAACAGCGAGGCGCGGCGGAACCTGGCACCGCCGCATTCGGGGCAGGACGGCACCGCGTCCCGTTCATGCAAAGCAACCGCGAAGCCACACGAGTCACACCGAAACGAACCAGCTCCCGCGAGGGTGCCGGAACTGAAGGCTTCCATCGGAATTTCTCTCCTCAGGGGTGGGGGTTGTGGGGATGGTAACGAGCGAGTCGCCAATTCCAAGAGAAAAACACGCTAATTGCGGGCTTTTCGGGCCGGTTTGGGAGGACTGGCCCGTCTCCCGGCGAACGGTTCCCCCGTGCCGGACATGGACGCACTGCTCGTTCGCAGCTTCATCGGGGCCCTGCCCTCCACCGCCGCGAGCTGCGCCGGCTGCAGGCGCACACCGCTTGCGGGCGAGATCGTTCACAAGCTCGACAGCGGCAGTCTGATGTGCGAGCTCTGCTTCGGGGCGCTCCCCGCGAACCGCCGTCTGGCGGTCTCGAGTGAGCGCGTTCCCGCGGGCGAGCGACGGCTCTCGGTCGTCCCCAAGGCCGCCTGAGCGCGTCCCACCGGGAAGCGCCGCAGGTAGGATGCCGCCGCGATGCGCGAGGTCACCGTCTCGAAGATCATCTCGGCCGACCGCGAGGCGATCTTCGATCTCGTCTCCGACCTCGCCAGCCGGCCCGCGTACGCCGACCACTACATGCGCGACTACAGGCTGGCCCGCGTCAATCCGGTCGGCGAGGGCGCGGCGGCGCGCTTCCAGGTGAAGAAGCCGTTCGCGAAGGAGTACGCCGAGCTCCAGGTGAGCGAGGTCGACCGGCCGCGCCGGATCGTCGAGACGATCGCGCTCGGCCGCCGCGGCCGCAACCGTTTCCTGGCCGTCTACGACTTCAGCAGGGAGGCGGCAGGCGTCACGCGCGTGGAGCTCACCACCTACGGGGAGCCGGCGACTTTCGCCGATCGCCTGAAGCAGATCGGCGCGGCCGGCTGGACCAAGAGGCAGACGGCCAAGCAGCTCGAACGTCTGCGCATGATCTTCGAGGAGCCCGGCAAGGACCCGCTCAAGCGGGCCACGATCGCGGGCTACGAGCCCTACAAAGCACCCCGCTTCGGAGCGCCGCCCGGCACCGATCCGGCCCGCATGCCGCCCCATTAGACTGCCGGACCGGATGCGCCCGCTGATTCGCTTGACGCTGCTCGCGTGCCTGGCCGCTCTCGCCGTGGGCGCCGCGGCGTGTGGGGAAGACGAGCCCGGCGTCGACGAACCGGCTCGCGAGGGGCTCGCCCTCCCGCTCGGAGGCGTCGACTACAACGTCTTCATCACGCGTCAGCTGAATCCCGCGATCCCGCCCGACAACGCGTACGTCGAGGGTCCCGAGCCGGAGCCGGGCGAGACGCTATACGGAATTTTCGTGCAGGCGTGCAACCCGTCGACAGACGAGACGTACACGACGGTCGACGACTTCGCGGTCAAGGACAACCAGGGCAACGAGTTCGAGCCCGAGGAGCTCCCCGAGAACAATCGGTTCGCCTACCACCCGCGCGAGCTTGGGCCGAAGGAGTGCATCCCTGAGCTCGGGAGCGTGGCTCAGCTCGGCCCGACCGCCGGATCGATGCTGCTCTTCAAGCTGCCGCTGCAGACGACCGAGAACCGCCCGCTCGAGCTCGAGATGCGCGGTGAGGGCGACGAGCACCTCACCTTCGAGCTCGACATTTAGGGGCGCAACACCCCCTGTTGCGCCCTACAGCCCCTCCTCGAGCACGACCTTGGCTGCCGGTGCGGCCGTTGAGCCGCCGGCGCCGGCCCGCACGAACATCACGCCGACCGCGATCTTCGGGCGATTTACTGGCGCGAATGCCGTGAACCAGGCGTCGGTGTTGCTGGGGTCGGAGGCCTCGGCGTCCGGGCCGCGCGTGTCCTCGAGCTCCGCCGTGCCGGTCTTGCCGGCGACCTTGACGCCATCTACCGCGGACAGGGTGCCGGTTCCGTAGTCGACGACGTCCACCATCAGCGAGCTGATCGTGTCGGCCACGCGCTTCGACGTCACGCGCGTGCCGCGCTCGCCCTCGCCGGCGGCCAGGGTCGGCGGGTAGCGCACGCCGTCCGCTGCAATGACCTGGGCTACGGAAGCGAGCTGGAGCGGCGTCGCGAGCGTCTTGAACTGCCCGATCGCTGTCGAGCCGATCTCGAGCGGCGTCTTGATCTCGTTCGCAGGCGGCAGCGTGCTCGGCACCTCGCCCGGAATCGAGGCCTCGGCGTTCCAGCCGAAGCGCTCGGCCGTTTCGACGAGCTTCTCCGACCCTACCTCGACGCCGAGCGGGGCGAACACCGAGTTGCAGGAATGCGCGAAGCTCTCGCGGAAGCTGCCACCGCAGAACTCGCCGTTGGCGTTCTCGAGCTCGACGCCGTCGATCACCGCGTGGCTCTCGACCGGGAACTCGGTCGTGGGCTTCACGGCCCTCTCCTCGAGGGCAGCCGTTGTGGTCACGATCTTGAAGGTCGAGCCGGGTGGCTGGGGCGCGGAGAACGCGATCCCGGCCAGCGCCAGGATCTCGCCGTTGTTCGGATCGAGCGCGGCGATCCCGCCGAAGCGGCCGGCCAGCCCGACGACGGCGGCCTCCTGGATCTTCGGGGAGATCGACGTGCGGACCGCCTCCGCCGGGCGCGGCCGCGCTCGGGCGAGCACCCGCCCGCCGGCACGCAGCTCGCCTCCGGGCTGACCACGCAGGCGCTCCTCGAACGCCTCCTCGAGGCCGCTCTGCCCGACCGGCCAGTCGCGTGGGAAGCCGAGCGCGTACAGCGCCTCGCGCTCTGCGGCGGTCTCCTCGGGCTCCATGCTGCCGGCGATCGAGTCGGCGATGCCGACTAGCGGCGACGTGCGCGCCTCCGCGGGACCCTCGGCGAGCACGCGCCGGTTGCGCGACAGCAGCGTGGCGCGCTCCGGCGGGACGCTCCGCCGCGCAAGCCGCTCGCCGTCGCGGAGCTCCGGGAAGACGAGCCGCGGCTCCCAGTCGATGCGCTCCTCGCTGACCGGCACAAGCAATTCGCCCGCCTGGCGACCGAACACGCGCGTATCGACGACGACCGGCACGACGATCTGGCCGTCGCGCTCGCCGCTCGGGTCCTCGACCTCGATCTCGGTCTGAGTTGCGGTGTCGCCCGCGCGCCGATAGCGGTTGCGGAAGCGCTTGAGGGGGTAGGCGCGCTGGGCATCGTCGCTTAGGAGCGCGTGCATGGCGCGGTAGTCGCCGCGTTCCCAGGCCTCCGTGAAGTCGGCCGCCGAGCGCTCGCTCGCATTCGTGACCGACGATCCCACGAGCGCGCCCGCGAGCAGCGCTACGCCCGCCATCCCGCCGAGGGCGGGCAGCGCACGATGGGTGAGGCGTCGGCGGCGCTCGGAGGTAACGCGATTCACAGGAGGGGGACCCGAGCGATGGTAGAGCGCGCTGGCGCGGTTGGTTGACCACTAGCCTGCGTCCGCCGTGACCGCGCTCGACTGGATCATCGTCGCCTTCACGATCCTGATGGCGACCTGGGGCTACGCCCAGGGGCTGATCGTGGGCGCGCTGTCGCTGGGGGGATTCGCCGCCGGCGCCTTCCTTGGCTCGCGGCTCGGGCCGAGGGTGCTGGAGGAGGGGTCGAGCTCGCCCTACGCTCCGCTGTCCGCGCTGATTGGCGCGATCCTGCTGGGCGGCATGCTCGCGTCGCTTGCGGAGCTGCTCGGCTTCCACCTCCGCCGCAGTCTGGGCGACCGCTTGGGCGTGCTCGACGGAGTGGGCGGCGCGCTGCTGGTCGGCTGCCTCGGCCTGTTCCTGTTCTGGGTGGGCGGCGCGGTCGCGCTCAACACGCCCGGCGCGAGCGAGCTGCGCGAGCCGATCCAGCGCTCGAAGATCCTCGGCGAGCTGAACGCGGTGCTGCCCCCCTCGGGGCCGCTGATCCAAGCGCTCGCGCGCTTCGACCCGTTCCCAGAGATCGAGGGACCGGAGGCCGATGTCCCGCCGCCGAACTCGCGCATCGCCCGCGATCCTCAGGTGCGGCGCGCCGGCGACAGCGTTGTCAAGGTGCTCGGCACGGCATGCGGGTTGGGCGTGCAGGGCAGCGGCTGGATCGCGGGGGACGGCGTCGTGGTGACCAACGCCCACGTCGTGGCCGGCCAGGACGACACAACGGTCCAGCTTGGCGGCGAGGGCCAGCAAATCGACGCGCAAGCGATCTGGTTCGACGCGCGCAACGACCTCGCGATCCTGCGCGCGCCCGGCCTCGGCGACACGCGCGCCCTGCGGCTCAACCCGAATGGGCGCGAGGGCGACTCAGCGGCGATCCTCGGCTTCCCGGAGAACGGCGCCTACGACGTGCGGCCTGGCCGGCTCGGGCACACCTCGACGGTCGTGACGCAGGACGCCTACGGGCGCGGCCCGGTCGAGCGGAGCATCACTTCCCTACGCGGCCTCGTGCGCTCGGGCAACTCGGGCGGTCCGATGGTGGACGCGTCTGGCCGGGTCGTGACAACGATCTTCGCCGCCGCCGTCTCCGGTGGCGGACGCGCCGGATTCGGTGTGCCGGACGAGATCGTGAGCGACGCGCTGCAGCGCGCGGATGGTCCGGTCGACACCGGTCCGTGTGCGTGAAATTGCAAGATCGCGCCTCCTGACGCGCTACAAATTGGCCGGGTGCGTGTCGTGCGAACAGTCCTGCCCGCGTTGGGTGCGGCGCTGGTCACTTGCGCCCTCGCGTTACCGGCCGGAGGGCAGGTGCCCTCTATCCCCGCGCCGCCGCGGGGCACGGCTCCCGACCGGTCGCAGGTCGACCCGAACCCGTGCATCGGTCCGGACGCGCCGCGGCTGCGCTGCCCCGACCTCGTCATGCGGCGGCCCTACGGGCTCTACACCGACCGCCTGACCAAGGCGGGCAGCACGGTTCTGCGCGCGGGCAACGTGATCGACAGCGTCGGGCGCGGGCCGGTCGAGCTGCGCGGGGAGCGGGCAACCCGGCGCACCATGCACGCCTACCAGCGCATCCACACCGTGAGCGGCGGGCTGCTCTCGGTCGACACGAACGCCCGCCTGCAGTTCAAGTTCGCGCACCAGCAGCGCTACTGGTGGAAGTTCCACAACGCGGCTCGCTTCGAGCTGTGGCGTGTCGACTCGCGCGGGCGGCGCACCGTCAAGGTGCGCACGGGCCCGAAGGTGTCGTACTGCCTGCGTGACCTCACCCGTACGCGCCCACGGCTGAGCGGCTCCCCGCGCCGTCCCGTCTATCCCGCTTGCAGCAACAACAGCAGGGCGGAGGGCGTGACGCTCGGCACCTCCCCCGGCTGGGCCGACATCTACCCGCCCGCCTACCCGGAGCAGTGGATAGACGTGACCGGCCTGCGCGGCTGCTTCGCGTACGTGCACATCGCCGATCCGAAGAACGGGTTATTCGAGTCAAACGAGGACAACAACGAGGCCCAGACCATCGTGCGGCTGCCCTTCAACGAAAAGCGGCGCCGGCGGGGATGCAGGGGCCACGACCGCGGGCGGACCTTCGATCCGACCGACAACTACTACACGGTCGGTTAGAGCGCTGCGCGACGGGGCATGCTTGCCTGAGCGTGCGGCCCTGAGCCGCGCGGAGGGAGTATGCCGACATTTCGCTGCACATCCTGCGACCGGCGGGTCGACAGCCCGGTGGTGATCGGGGCGGGCGACTGCCCGTATTGCGGCGGGGACGTGGTCTACGACATCCACGCCGGCGGCGCGCCCGACCCCTCGAGCGAGGGGGTGGAAGAGGCCGGCGAGGGCGGGCGCCGGGAGCCCCTGCTGCGCCGCATCTTCCGCAGGTGACCTCAGTACCCCTTTTTGGGGTATTCAGTTGAGCATCAGGGACGCCGATCACGCGTGGGAATGCGTAATCGCGTTCCCCACCTCAGCCTGCTGACGCAGTTCAGCATCCTCAGTCTGCTGTGCGTGGTCGTCCTCGGCGCGGCGCTCGTGCTCGTACTACGCGATCAGATCCACGATCGGGCCGCCACGAACTCGCGTGTCACGGCCCAGAGCATCGCGAATGACATCGCCGATCAGCACGTGACCGGCCGCGACATCGACCGCGGCCTCTCGAAGGAGAAGCTGGCCGCGATCGACCGGCGCATCGAGACGCTGGTGCTGCGAGGCAGGATCCAGACGGCGAAGATCTACGACCCGCAGGGACGCATCGTCTACTCGTTCGACCGCCGTGAGATCGGGCGCCAGGACTTCAGCGAGGAGGTGCAGCTTGCGCTCGAAGGGCACACGGAGGCGGCCTTCGAGGGAGCGCATGACGCCCCCGCCGCGATGGGGCGCGTCTACGAGGTCTACGTCCCGCTGCACCTGATCGGCGACCGCGAGCCGAGCGGTGTCTTCGAGGTCTACATGCCGTACGCCCCGATCGCGGCGCAGATCGACAAGGACTCGCGCAGGCTCTACCCGGTCCTGATCGCGGGGCTCGCGCTCCTCTACCTCGTGCTCTTCCCGATCGTCGCGCGAGCGTCGCGCAAGCTACGCAAGCACGCGGAGACGAGCCACCACCAGGCGCTTCACGACGACCTCACCGGTATCGCCAATCGCCGCCAGCTGCTGCGCCGGCTCGAACACGAGATCGACAGCGCGTCCGCGGTCGACCGGAGCTTTGCCCTGCTGATGCTCGATCTCGACCGCTTCAAGGAGGTCAACGACGCGCTCGGCCACGGCCACGGCGACCGCCTTCTGCGCGACGTCGCGGCTCGCCTCGCGACGACGGTGCGCCACGCCGACCTGCTCGCCCGACTCGGGGGCGACGAGTTCGCGCTGCTGCTCGCCGACGTGACCGGGGCGCCGGGCGCGATTGAGGTCGCGGGCCGGGTCAAGGACGTGCTGCACGACGAGTTCGTGCTCGGCGGCGTGCCGCTGCTCGTCGAGGCGAGCGTCGGCATCGCGATCTTCCCGGAGCACGGGCGCGACGCCGAGACGCTCTTGCAGGCCGCCGACATCGCCATGTACGCGGCCAAGCGCTCGGGGACCCACTTCGAGCTCTACGTGCCCGACCGCGACCGGCGCGGCCCCGACCGCGTGACGCGGCTCGGCGAGTTGCGCAGGGCGCTCGCCGAGGAGGAGCTCGTGCTCTTCTACCAGCCGAAGGTCGACCTGCGCCGCGGCGAGGTGTCGGGTGCCGAGGCGCTGATCCGCTGGCAGCACCCGGAGCTCGGGCTGATCCCGCCGATGGAGTTCCTGCCGCTGGCCGAGCAGACGGGCCTGATTGGGCCGCTCACCACCTACGTGATCAGCGCGGCGCTCAAGCAGGCGCGCGAGTGGTCGCTCGAGGGCCTCGACGTGCCGGTCGCGGTCAACGTGAGCGAACGCAGCCTGCTCGACCCGCGCTTCCCGGCCGAGGTCGAGTCGCTGCTCGAGCGTTGGGGCGTGCCGGGCGAGCGGCTCCAGCTCGAGCTGACCGAGCGCGGCCTGATCGCCGACGTCGTGACCGCGATGGACGTGATCGAGCGCCTTTGTGCCATCGGCGTGCGCATCTCTATCGACGACTTCGGGACCGGCTACTCATCGCTCGGCCGGCTGGTCGAGCTTCCGATCCAGGAGCTCAAGATCGATCGCACCTTCGTGATGGACATGGACGGCGACGGCCCGGGCGCGGCGATCGTGCGCTCGACGATCGACCTCGGCCACCACCTCGGCCTCGAGGTCGTGGCCGAGGGAGTCGAGACCGAGGAGCAGCTGCGCGAGCTGCGCACGCTCGGCTGCGACGGCGCGCAGGGCTTCCACCTGCTGCGCCCGCTTCCCGCCGACGAGGTCGCCGCCTGGCTGCACGAGCGCTCCCAGGCGCTCGGCGGCCGCCGCGCCGAGCCGGTCTGATCAGGGCCGCGTCGGGGGTCCCGAGGGCGGCGCGCCCGGTACGCGCGGGCAGGTCTGGCCGGGGATGCACGGCGGCGGCTGCGGCGGGCAGGCCGACGGGGTAGGACAGGGCGGCTCCTCGGGCGGCGGGTCGACGACCACGGGCGGCTCGGGCGCGGGCGGATCCGGCGGCGGAGGCTCGGGTGGCGGATCGGTGACCACCGGCGGGTCCTCGCCGCCGAGGCGCTCGCCGCCGCCCCCGTCCCGCTTACGGGCGGTGCCGTCCTGGCCGCCGCGCTGCGGCCCGCCGCCGCCGCTCGGCGTCGAGGGCGCTTCGTCGGCTGCCGGTGCGGGGTCGTCGGCCGTCTGCGGCTCGTCGGGCGCGCTAGCGGGAGCGCCCTGCGGGTCGCCGGTCTTCTTCCTGGCTGGCTTCTCCTTCTTCGGCTTCGGCTGCTGCGGCTCCGGGGCGGGTCCCTCGGTTGCCTGAGCGGGCTCCTCGTCCGCCACCGGCACGGCCTCCTCGACCTTGGTGCCGTCGCCAAGGCCGGCCGCGAAGCCGACCAGCAGGAGCACGGCCGCCAGGGCGCCCACGAGCGCCAGATCGCGCCGTCGGTGGCGGCTGAGCGATGCACGCGCGCTGCCCGACTGTGCCCCGCCGGCGGCTGCCCGGAGGCGGGCGCGCAGCCCCTTCGGCGCGCTCATGCGTGCCTCGTGGCGGGCGATCACGTCGCTCCAGTCGGCACCGATCGCCTCGGCCGCGTTCGCGACCGTCTCACGGAACAGCAGCGGGCCGGCGGCCACGGGCAGCCAGGCGCGGTACGAGATGCCGGCCTCTTCCATCGCCTCGCGCGCGAGCGGGCAGGTCTCGCACGAGCGCAGGTGCTCTTCGAGCCAGGCCTCGCCCACGTCGGACTGGCCGTCCTGGCGCGCCGCCAGCAGCGCGAGCGAGCGCTCGCAGTCCGGCGACGAGCTCGCGACCGAGGCCAGCGCCGTCCCGCGAAGCGCGTCGCGCAGGTTGATGCGCGCCCGCGAGATCAGCTGCGCCACGGAGTTGCGGTTCATCTCCATGAGCTCCGCGATCTCGTCGTATGAGAGGTCCTCGAGCTCGCGCAGCACGAGCACCTCGCGCTGGCGCGCGGGCAGCGTGGCGTTGGCGTCGCGGATCTCGTCCTGGCGGGCCGCGAGCAGCACGTTGCGCTCCGGGTCGTCGTGCGGGTCGGGGGGCTCGAAGCCGACCCCGCCGCCACCGACCCCGCCGCCCACCGGCACCGCGCCGTCGGCGATCTCGTCGCTCGGCTCGGCGCGCTTGCGGCGCTCGATCAGGTCGTAGCAGGCGTGCCGCGCCGAGGTGAACAGGTAGGAGCCGAAGGCGAGATCGCGGCCCTCGAGCTTGGGCAGCCGCTTGAGGACGTTGACGAACGCCTCCTGCGTCGCGTCCGCGGCGTCTTCCTCGGAGCCGAGGATGCGCAGGCACAGGTTGTAGGCGCGCTTCTCGTAGCGGGTGTAGAGCGTTGCGAAGGCGTCGCCGTCACCCGCCACGGCGCGCTGAGCCAGTCTCGCTTCGTCTGCGGAGCGGTCCTCCGCGGCGGCCATTCTGTTGAAGGTACTACGGGTTCGCCCGGATTCCAGAACGGACGCTCTGTACGGCTGGATTGCGATCGCCATTGACCCTCCAACCGGCGAGCCCGCGGCGAATTACGCTCAGCGAGCTAGATGCATTCCAAGTGCCCGCGGGGCGGCGGCCGCCGCGGCGCTCAGCGGGTCGGGCCGCTCGCCCCTCTCCTTGGCTGACTCGACCCGGAGGATCGCCGAGCGGACGGCCGCGCCGCCGAGCCAGGCGAGCGGCTCCGGCGGGACCCAGGCGCCGGCGTCGGCGCCGACGATCGGCAGTCGGGTGAGCTCGTCGCGGCGGTCGAGCGCGAGCGAGGCGAGCGTGCGGCCGGCGAGCTGAGAGGGGCCGACGCCGTTGCCAGTGAAGCCGAAGGCGTAGTGCACGGGGGCGCCGGAGAAGCTGCCGATCTGCGGGATGTGCGAGGGGGAGACGTCGATGGGGCCGCCCCAGGCGTGCGTCAGGCGGCGGCCCCTGACCCCGGGGAACAAGCGCTCGAGGTCGGCGGCAACCTGGCGGGCAACGTCAGCGTCGACCTCTACGCGGCCGTTGACGCGCGCGCCGCAGGCGAGCCGCCCGCCGCCCCAGCCGAGCACGATGCGCCCGTCGGGCGTAGTGCGGAAGTAGTGCAGCAGCAAGCGCCCGTCGGTGATGCACTGGCCGCCGGTCCAGCCGACCTCCTCGAGCACATCGGGCACCGGTTCGGTCATCACGATGTGGGAGGAGGTGACGGTTAGCCGCGAGCTGAGCCCGTCGACGGCACGCGTGCGCGGGCCGACCGCCAGCACCGCAGCGGACGCTCGCACCGAGCCGCCCTCCGTTCGAGCAGCGACACCGCCGCGGTCGCCGCCGAGGCCCGTGACGTGCGAGCGCTCGAAGATCCGCACACCGCGCTCGAGCAGCTTCGCCCGCAGGCCCAGCGCGAGCCGTGCGGGCTGGAGCGTCGCGAAGTCGGGCACGAACACCCCGCGCCGGAAGACGGGCGAGTCGCAGCGCGCCCGCACCTGCTCCTCGGTCAGCTCCTGCACGGCCTCGGGCGCGCCGAGCTCGGCGGCGGCGCGCACCGAGCTGCGGCCGACGTCGTCGAAGGCGGGCGCGGTCGAGACGCAGATGTAGCCGGCCTGCTGGAACCAGGCGTCGACGTCGTTCTCCTCGCACCACGCCCCGATCTGGGAGACGCTGCGGCTCGCCGCGTCGAGCAGCGCGCGCGCCGGCACAGCGCCGAAGCGCTCCTTGAGCGAGTGCGCCGCCAGCCACATCGACTCGCAGAAACCGCCGTTGCGCCCGCTCGGGCCGTGGCCGCATATGCCGCTCTCGAGCAGCACCACGCGCGCCGAGGGGTCCGCCTCGAGCACGTGCCAGGCGCTCCACATGCCGGTGTAGCCGCCGCCGATCACGACCACGTCGGCGTCCAGCGAGGCGCTCAGCGGGGGGAGTGATTCGACACGCCCGGCCTCCTCCAGCCACCACCCCATCGCATCGTGGCGAACTATGTGCGTATCGTGGATAGCCATCCCGTGGGCAAGACCCTAGTCATAGCCGAGAAGCCATCGGTCGCGCGCGACCTTGGCTCCGCCCTGCCCGGATCCTTCAAGAACTCGAAGGACAAGACCTATCTCGAGGGCGACGACTACGTGATCACGTGGGCCGTCGGGCACCTCGTCGGGCTGGCCGAGCCGGACGCCTACGACCCCAAGCTGAAGAAGTGGCGCTTCGCCGACCTGCCGATCATTCCGGACGAGTTCAAGCTCGTCCCGAACGACGACCGGGCCAAGAAGCAACTGCACGCCATCCATCGCCGCATGGCGGACGACGAGGTCGAGCTGATAGTCAACGCCTGCGACGCCGGTCGCGAGGGCGAGCTGATCTTCGCCTACCTGTACGAGATCGCGCCGGTCAAGAAGCCGGTCAAGCGGCTCTGGCTCTCGTCGATGACGAAGGCCGCGATCGCCGAGGCGTTCGAGGACCTGCGCCCCGGTGAGGAGATGAAGCCGCTCGAGGAGGCCGCGCGCTCGCGCTCGGAGGCGGACTGGCTCGTCGGCATGAACGCCACCCGCGCCGCCTCGATCCGGCTGCGCGCCGCGTTCGACGGCGCCGTCTCGCTCGGCCGCGTCCAGACGCCGACGCTCGCGCTCGTCGCGCGCCGCGAGGAGGAGATCCGCGCCTTCAAGCCCGAGCCCTACTGGCTCGTAGAGGCCAAGTTCGCCGCAAGTGGAGAGCGCCTCTACGCGGGTCGCTACCTGGGCGGTAAGCGCCTGCCGTCAGAGGACGAGGCGAAGGCGATCGTCGAGGCAACGACCGGCAAGCCCGGCCTGATCACGAAGCTCGAGAAGAAGGAGGAGGTAGAGCGGCCCCAGCTGCTCTACGACCTGACCTCGCTGCAGCGGCACGCGAACACGCTGCTGGGCTTCTCGGCGCGCCGCACGCTCGCCGCCGCGCAGCGCCTCTATGAGGAGCACAAGGCGCTCACCTACCCGCGCACGAACTCGCGCTTCCTGACCGGCGACATGGTCCCCGAGATCAAGCCGATCGCCGAGCTCGTCGGCCACAACGCCGCCTACCGGCGCGGCTCCGAGTACGTCACGTCGCTGGACAAGCTGCCGCTCGGGCGCGTGGTCAACGACAAGAAGGTCGAGGACCACCACGCGATCATCCCCACCCGCTCCGAGCACGACCTCGGCAAGATGGGCCAGGACGAGCTGAAGATCTACGACCTCGTCGCGAAGCGCTTCCTCGCCGTCTTCCACCCCGACGCGAAGTTCGAGCGCACGCGCGTCGAGACGGACGTCGAGGGCAATGTCTTCCGCACAAGCGGCCGGCGGCTCGTCGAGCCGGGCTGGCGCGCCGTGTACGGCGACCAGCCCGAGGGCGAGCGCGGCGACGACGACTCGGGCGGTGACCAGCTACTGCCGAGGCTCGAGCAGGGTGAGTCGGTCGAGACACGCTCGGTCGAGTTCATGCGCAAGGAGACCCAGCCGCCGCGGCGCTTCAGCGACGCGTCGCTGCTCGGCGCCATGGAGACGGCCGGCAAGGAGATAGAGGACGCCGAGCTGCGCGAGGCGATGAAGGACTCCGGCATCGGCACGCCCGCCACGCGCGCGGGGATCATCGAGCTCCTGATCGGGCGCGAGTACATCGAGCGCGAGGGCCGTTCGCTGGTCGCGACCGAGAAGGGCATCCAGGTAATCCGGCTCCTGAACGGCCATCAGCTGACCTCGGCCGAGCTCACCGGCAACTGGGAGAAGCGGCTCGGGCTGATCGAGCGCGGCGAGGACAGCCACGACGCGTTCATAGGCGACATCGCCAAGTTCACCAAGGAGACCGTCGAGGAGCTCGACAAGCTCAAGGGCGTCCAGATCGAGCGCGCCAAGCTCGGACCCTGCCCCATCTGCGGGCGCGAGATCACGGAGAACCGCAAGGGCTACTCGTGCTGGTCGCGCGAGGACCCGGGCTGCGGCTTCGTCATCTGGAAGCGCAAGGCGGGCAAGTCGCTGCCGGTGTCGGTCGCGAAGGAGCTGATCGAGTCGCTGCGCCAGTCGATCGAACGCGGCGACGACCCGCCCGTCGGCCGCACCGAGAAGCCGGTCACCGGCTTCCGCAGCCGCGCGGGCCGCACCTTCCGCGCCAAGCTCAAGCTGGAGCAGAACGAGGAGGGCAAGTGGCGCGTCGACTTCGACGAGGAGTGGGCGAAGGAGCCACCCAAGGGCGAGGCCGAGGAGGAGCGGGCCGAGGCCGAGGCTTCTGACTCCGAGAGCGCCGGGGTGGAAGCGGCGTAAAGGCGGCAGGGAAGGGATCGGGTTCGGCGCTTCCGATCGTCCGTGGTGCGTTGGCATTGATAATTGCCGTCAACACACCACGCGTCGCGGGTGCACTCGCTTGACAGCCGTCTTACCGTCGGTAACCTACCCGCGGTAGGGTGAAAATCAGCGACGCCCGCATAGAGGACTTCGCCCACGGCCGCGTCCCGCGGGCGGTGCGTGAGCGGCAGATCATGGAGCTCGCGGGGGAGCTCTTCTCCGAGCGCGGCTACCGCGGCGCCTCGATGGACGAGCTCGCCCGCCGCGCCGGCGTGACCAAGCCGGTGATCTACGAGCTCTTCGGCAGCAAGGACGGCCTCTTCCGCGCCTGTCTCGAGCGCTCCGCCGAGCGGCTCGCCACGCTGGTTGCGGAGGCCGTCCGCGCCGAGAGCGAGCCGGAGGCGCGCGTTCGCGCCGGCGGGCTTGCCTTCCTGCGCTTCGCCTCGGACAACCGCGTGGCCTGGGAGCTGATGATGGAGGGGCGCTTCTCGGACGTGGCGACCGAGGTGCGCCGCCGCCAGGCGGCGCTCGTGCACGAGCTGCTGCTCGAGAAGGCCCCGGCCGACGCGGATCCGCGTGAGCTCGAGCTCGCCGCCCACGCGGTCAACTCGGCCTACGAGGGGGTGGCTCACTGGATGTGGGAGCACCCGGACGTGCCGTTGGAGCAGCTTGCCGACTGGACCGTCGAGCTCCTGCTCCCGGGACTACGGAGGTTCACGTGAATCACCATCGGATCGTCATCGTCGGCGCCGGCTTCTCCGGTCTCGGGATGGCAATCAGGCTGCGGCAGGAGGGCGAGCTCGACTTCGCCGTGCTCGAGCGCGCGTCGGACCTCGGCGGTACCTGGCGCGACAACACCTATCCCGGCTGCCGCTGCGACGTGCCCTCGCACCTGTACTCGTTCTCGTTCGCACCGAACCCGAACTGGTCGAGCACGTTCTCGCCGCAGCCCGAGATCCTCGACTACCTGCGCGACTGCGCCGAGCGCTACGGGGTGATGCCGCACATCCGCTTCGACTGCGAGCTGAACTCGGCCGACTGGGACGACGACGCCCAGCTGTGGCGGATCGTGACCTCGCAGGGCGAGCTGACCGCCGACGTCGTGATCGCCGCCCAGGGACCGCTGAGCGACCCGAGCTACCCCGACGTGCCCGGCCTCGAGAGCTTCGAGGGCAAGACCTTCCACTCCGCGCGCTGGGACCACGAGCACGAGCTCGCAGGCAAGCGCGTGGCCGTGATCGGCACGGGGGCGTCAGCAATCCAGTTCGTCCCGGAGATCCAGCCGAAGGTTGAGCAGCTGCACGTGTTCCAGCGCACCGCGCCATGGGTCGTGCCACACCGCAACCGGCCGCTGAAGCGCTGGGAGCGGGCCGTCTACCGCGTCTTCCCGCCGGCGCAGCTCGCCATGCGCGCCGGCATCTACTGGGCGCGCGAGACCTTCGTGCTGCAGTTCCGCCGCCCGAAGCTCGGTCGTTTCGTCGAGAAGATCGCGCTGCGGCATCTGCACGATCAGGTCGAGGACCCCGCGCTCCGGGAGAAGCTGCGGCCGCGATACGCGATGGGCTGCAAGCGCATCCTGCCGACCGACGAGTGGTATCCGGCGCTCGTCAAGCCCAACGTCGAGGTGGTCACGGGCGCCGTCGGCGAGGTGTGCCCGCACTCGGTCGTCGGCGAGGATGGAGTCGAGCGCGAGGTCGACACGATCATCTTCGGAACCGGCTTCCACGTTACGGACATCCCGATCGCCGACCGCATCCGCGGCCGTGACGGGCAGGCGTTGTCCGAGACCTGGGGCGGCTCTCCCGCGGCCTACAAGGGCTCGGCCGTGGCCGGCTATCCCAACCTGTTCTTCCTCGTGGGCCCGAACACCGGTCTCGGCCACAACTCGATCGTGTTCATGATCGAGGCGCAGATCGAGTACCTGACTGGCGCCCTGCACGCTTTGAACCGCAACGGCGCCCGCACCCTCGAGGTGCGCCCCGAGGTGCAATCCGCCTACAACCTCGATATCGACCGCATGACGGAGGGCACCGTCTGGGTGTCGGGCGGCTGCAAGAGCTGGTACATCGACGCCAACGGCCACAACTCGACGCTCTGGCCGACCTTCACCTGGCCCTTCCGGCAGCGGCTGCGGGAGTTCGACGAGGCGGCCTACGCGCTCGGCGCGGCGGCGCCCGGGCCGGTGCCGGCGGCGGCGTAGCCCTTCAGCGCGTTCTCGAGCCGCGGCACCCCCTCGTCCTCGAGCGTCAGCACGGTGCCCGGCAGGTATGGGTTGTCGAGGTCGCCGTCGTGAATGAACGCCGCCTCGTGGAACCAGGTGCCCGAGTTCCACAGCCGTGACCCCGACAGAGTCGTCCACTCGGCGAGGTCGTCGCCCTCGAGCGGGCCGGCCCGGTGTGTGTGGCCGAACACGACGTGCTCGGCCTGGGGCGCGAGCGCGTCGGCCACGCGGGCCATCGCGGCGAGCCCGGCCCGGCGCAGCTCGACGCCGGTGAGCTCTGCACGGAACGGACCGAGACCGAGCTGGTTGAGAGCCGCGACCGCTCCGGGGATCGCCACCTTGCCGAGCAGCACGCGGCCCGCCGGACGCTCGCCCGTCACGCGCTGCCAGACCGTGCGCGACAGCGTTCCGCCGCGGCTGAGCGCCTGCGGACGGGCGCCGTCCGCGAGCCGCTCGTAGAAGGCATAGATCGGGCCGAGCACGGCCTCGTAGTCGGCCGCGGAGCTGCAGTTGCGGCCGCGCCCGGTGAGCCGCCCCATCACAGATGCTGCGATCGACTCCAGCCGTGGGATCGTGAGATCGAGGTCGAGGTAGTGGCCGTGCGTCGCGTAGACGTCCGGCCGCAGCCACAGCCCTGGATAGGCGACCCGCAGCTCGACCTCGGGCATCGCCGCGGCGAGCCGGCCCATGGCCCCGTCGCCCGGATCCACCCGCCAGTCGCCGTCTGGCGCGAGCTCCTCGCCGTCGAGCCGTAGGCGCGCGAGCCAGGGCTCGGCCAGCGCGTGATCGTGGTTTCCAGGGACGAAGACGAGCGTGCGTCCGGCAAGCGCGCTGCCCAGCGTCGCGAACAGCGGCTGGGCCACCTCGAGCGCCTGGGCGAGCGGGCGCTCACGCAACTCGAGCGCGTCGCCGAGCAGGACGACGCGGTCGGCGCCGCCGAGAACCTCGACGAGCCGCTGGCGTACGCCCGGGTCGCGCGCGATGTCGGCACCGCCGAGGGCGCCGAGGTGAAGGTCCGAGACCACCGCCGTCCGCATGCGCGAGATGGTGGCAGCCGCGTCGCCGGCGGGGCGGAGGAGGCAGCTAGATTTCAGCGCGGTGCCCACCTTCTGCCGTCACAACCGCTTCACGGCGGAGTGCCCGATCTGCTCCAAGGGCACCGTGCTCGATCCGAACCTGAAGCCCTCTCGGCCGCGGAGGACGAGCAGCAGCAGCGCTCGCAAGGGCGGCAGCGCGCGCAGCAGCGCCTCCGCCGCTCCGGCACGGGTGTCGCGCGGCGAGTTCGCGTCCGCGGGCCCCTACGACGGCGGCCGCGAGATCCGGCTCGAGAGGGTCCCCGGCGGCCTGCGGCTCGCGGGCTGGCAGGCCGGGCAGCTGCTGCGCGAGGCGCCCGTGCTCCAGCTGGGCGACCTGCCGGAGTTGCTGGCCGAGGCCGCGCAAAAGGAGCTGCTGGCGCCGGTCGGCCTCGATGCGGTACGCGAAGCGGGGGAGAGCGCCCACGGGGCGAGCCCCGGCCGCTCCGGCGAGCTCCGCGACGAGCTGCGAGTCGAGCGCCTCGACGGAGACCGTGTCCGGATCGCACGCTGGATCATGCGCCCCAACCGCGGCTGGGAGCTGCAGGAGGCGCCGGTGATGCTGCCGCCAGCCCGTTTCAGCGAGGCCCTCGAGGCCGCGGCCGCGGCAGGTGCGTTGGCCTCAGAGCCGTCTGGCGCAAGCACTCGGCTCGGCCGAGTGCGCAGCGATCCGTTCCTTCCGTCAGATCCCGCTGGCTGAGCGCGACACTTTCTCCGTCGTGACCGCGCGCTACCTCTATCGGTCGTGCCGCTGACGCTCGTAACCGGTCCTGCGAACGCCGCGAAGGCGGGCGAGGTGCTGGGCGGGCTGAGGGCGCGGCTGGCTGACGACCCCATCCTGCTCGTCCCGACATTCGGCGACGTCGAGCACGCCCAGCGCGAGCTCGCCGAGCGCGGCGCTGTCTTCGGCGCGCACGTGCTGCGCTTCCGCTGGCTGTTCCAGGAGATCGCACGCCGTGCGGGCTACGGCGAGCGCATCGCATCGGAGGTCCAGCGCGAGCTGATCGTCGAGGAGGCGGTCCAGGGGGCGAGCCTGGACGTGCTTGCGGAGTCGGCTGCGCAGCCCGGCTTCGTGCGCGCAGCGGCCCGCTTCGTGGCCGAGCTCGGCCGCTCGATGGTTGACCCGGCGCGCTTCACGCGCGCGCTGCGCGACTGGGCCGGCGACGGTCCGCGGCGGGCCTACGCGGAGGAGGTGGCGGCCCTGTACCGCGGCTACCGGGCCGGGCTCGACCGGGCCGGGGTGGTCGATGCCGACCTGTTCGCCTGGCGCGCGCTCGACGCGCTGCGCGCCGATCCTGAGGCGTGGGGCGGCACGCCGCTGTTCGTCTATGGCTTCGACGACTTCACGCCGCTCGAGCTCGATGCCCTCGAGACGATCTCGAGGCGCTGCGCCGCCGACGTGAGCGTCTCGCTCCCGTTCGAGCCCGGGCGCGAGGCGTTCCGCGCCACGGCAAGGATCAGGCAGGAGCTGCTCGCACGCGGCGCCCAGGAGCTGGCGCTCGAGCCGGTCGACGCGCACTACGCCGAGGGCTCGCGGACCGCGCTGCATCAGCTCGAGCGGCGCCTCTTCGAGGAGCCCGGCCAGCCCGTCGATCCCGGTGCGGCCATCTCCTTCCACAGCGCCGGCGGGGAGCGCGCCGAGGTCGAGCTGGCCGCCGCGCGCATCCTCGAGCTGCTGCGCGAGGGGGTTGTGCCGGGCGACGTGGCGGTCGTCTTCCGCAGGCCAAGCTCGTACGCGTCGCTGCTCGAGCAGGTTTTCGGCGCCTATGGGATCCCCTACTCGATCGACCGGCGCGTCGGCTTCGGCCACACCGGCATCGGCCGGGGTCTGTTGGCGTTGATCCGCTGCGCGTCGCTTGGCGGCAGCGCCGACGATCTGCTCGCCTATCTCCGCACCCCTGGGCGGCTCCGCGTGCCGGGCCTCGCGGACAGGCTCGAGGCCGCCGTGCGCCGCGAGGGAGCGCACAGCGCCGAGCAGGCACGTGAGCTCTGGGAGCGCGACAACTTCGAGCTGGGCGAGCTCGATCGGCTGGCGCGAGCACCTGACGCCGCCGCTTTCGTGGCGGAGCTCGAGCAGCGCCTGGGCAGTCTGTTCGCGGCGCCGCACGAGCGCCAGGCGGCGGTGCTGCGCGGACCCGAGCTCGACGAGGCGCGCGCGCTGCGCGAGGGCCAGGCTGCGCTCACGGCGCTGCGCGAGGTACTGCGCCCGGGTGGTGCGGGCGGCGGACGCGTGGACAGCGCGCGCGTGCACCGCGTGCTTGAGCAGCTCGAGGTGCACGTAGGCGAGAACCCGCAGCCCGACCGCGTGCAGGTCGCTACGCCGGAGGCGATCCGCGCGCGCCGCTTCGAGGCCGTGTTCGTCTGCGGGTTGCAGGAGGGGGAGTTCCCGCGCGGCGCGGCGCAAGAGCCGTTCCTTGCCGACGAGGACCGGCGCGCGATCGCGAGCGCGACGGGCCTCGTGCTGCCAGTGCGCGAGGACGCGCTCGACCGCGAGCGTTACCTCTTCTACGTCTGCGCCTCGCGGGCCGAGCGGCTGCTCGTGCTCTCCTCGCGCTCGAGCGACGAGGAGGGCAACCCGCAGGCCGAGTCGTTCTTCGTCGAGGACGCTCGCGAGCAGCTCGGCACGATCGAGACTCGGACGCGCCTCTTGTCCAACGTGACCTGGTCCATCGACGATGCTCCCACGGCGGCCGAGCTCGACCGGGCGCTGGCGTTCGAGGGCCCGCGTCGCGAGGAGCGCGTGGCCGGGCCGCTCACCTGCGGCGCCCTGCTCGCCGAGCTGGCGGCGCGTGACGCGGTCTCGGCGGGCGCTCTCGAGCACTTCGCCGACTGCCCGGTCAAGTGGCTCGTGGAGGACCTTCTGAAGCCCGACGCACTGGAGCCGGACCCTGAGGCCATGGTCCGAGGAAGCTATGCCCACAACGTCCTCGAGGCGACCTACCGCCGCGTCCGGGACGAGACCGGGGAGCGCCGCGTGACCGCCGCCAATCTCAGCCGCGCCGAGCAGATCCTGCTCCAGGAGCTCCGGGCTCAACGCTCAGAGTTCAGGATCTCTCCGAAGGAGACGCGTGTCATGGCCGCGGCACGTCGCCTCGAGTTCGACCTGCTCCGCCACCTGCGGGCCGAGGCGCAGTCGGACAGCCGTTTCGAGCCCGAGTACCTCGAGCTCGAGTTCGGATACGGGAACGGGCATGAGCCTGTCGAGATAGCCGCCGGGCTGCGCGTGAGCGGTCGCATCGATCGGGTCGACACTCACGACGGACTCGCGCTCGTGATCGACTACAAGAGCGGCAGACGCGTCGACCGCTACAAGGTCGCGAGCTGGGAGAAGGAGAACCGCTTCCAGGCGGCGCTGTACATGCTCGTCGTCGAGCGAATGCTCGAGCTACGCGCAGCGGGCGGGGTGTACGTGGCCCTTGGCGGCGATGACCCGCGCCCGCGCGGCATGGTGGCAGCGGAGGTCGACGCGCTCGGCTCGGGTTGGTTCCCCGGCGACCGGCTCAAGCCGGACGACTTCCGTGAGCGGCTCGGCTGGGCCCTCGGCCGCATCCGCGCGACCGACACCGAGATGCGCGCGGGCCGGCTCTGCCCGGCGCCGGAGCGCTGCGACTGGCAGGGCGGTTGCAAGTACCCCTCGATCTGCAGGAGCGAGGGATGACGAAGCTGACACCCGAACAGACGCGCGCTGTCGAGCGCCGCGACGCCTCGCTGCTGGTCCGTGCCGGCGCCGGCACGGGCAAGACGACCGTGCTGGTCGAACGCTTCGTCCGCGCCGTGGTCGAGGACGGCGCCGCCGTCGAGGCGATGCTCGCGATCACGTTCACCGACAAGGCCGCCGCGGAGATGAAGACGCGCGTGCGCCGCCGCTTTCTCGAGCTCGGCCGACGCGACGACGCGCGGGCCGCCGAGAACGCCTGGATCTCGACCATCCACGGGCTGTGCGCGCGGATCCTGCGCGCGCATGCGCTCAGCGCCGGCATCGACCCGGACTTCCGCGTGCTCGACCAGGTGGAGGCAGACCGACTCGCGTTCGAGGCCTTCGACGGTGCACTCGAACAGTTCATGGCGGGCGGCAGCGATCCCGAGCGCATCGAGATGGTGGCCGCGCACACGCCGGACCGCCTGCGCGACATGCTCCGCACCGCCTACTCGCATCTGCGCAGCCGCGGGCAGCGCCGGCCCGCGCTCGAGCCAACGGTCGCGCCCCTGCCGGCCGGTGAGGCCGAGCGGCTCGAGACGGCGGCGCGCGCGGCGCTCGACGAGCTCGGCCGCGGACCGGCGTCGGCGACGGTCGCTGGGGCGATCCAAACGCTCGAGGCGGCCCTCGACCTGCTCGGCGACGACCGCATCCCGGACGGCGCCGAGCTCAAGGAAATCGAACTCAAGGGACGCTCGAAGGCCATCTCGACGCATGCCTGCGAGGACTACAAGTCCGCCTACAAGGAGTACCGGTCATTCGTGCTCGCCCGCCAGGAGCAGCGCGATCACACGATGCTGAGCGGGCTCCTCGAGCTGTTCGGTGAGCGCTACGAGCGCGCCAAGCGCGACCGCTCCGGCCTCGACTTCGAGGATCTCGAGCTGGTCGCGCGTGACCTGCTCGCCGACCACGCGGGGCTGCGCGAGGCCTACGCGGAGCGCTTCGACCACGTGCTCGTCGACGAGTTCCAGGACACGAACCCGCTCCAGAACGAGCTGCTCGAGCTGCTCGCCCGCGACAACCTGTTTCGCGTCGGCGACGAGAACCAGTCGATCTACCGCTTCCGTAACGCCGACGTCGGCGTGTTCCGCAGTCACTGGGACGATGCGCTCGAGGCGGGCCGCGCCGAGAGCATCACCGTCAACTTCCGCGCCCGCGGCGAGATCCTCGACGCGATCGATCTCGCCTTCGGGCGCACCTGGGGCCTGGGCTTCGAGCCGCTGCGCGAGGCGGAGGCGGCGCGAGCGGTGGCGCCGCGCATCGATCCCTGCGTCGAGCTGATGGTCGTCGACAGGCCGCGCAAGCGCTGGGACGAGACGCCTGGCCTCGGTGAGGCCCCGTTCGGGTCGACGCTCGCGACCGCGCCGCCCTGGCGTGCCGCCGAGGCGCGTCTGCTCGCCAAGCGCATCGACGAGCTCACGCGCGCCGGGCCCTACGGCTTCGGCGACGTCGTGATGCTGTTTCGCGCCACGACCGCCATGGGCTTCTTCGAGCGCGCGCTCGAGGAGCGCGGTATCCCCGTGCACGTGGTCGGCGGGCGCGGTTATTTCGCTCAGCAGCAGGTATCCGACCTGCGTCACTGGCTGTCGGCGCTCGCCAACCCGCTCGACGGCCTGGCGGTCTACTCACTGCTCGCTTCGCCGCTCGCCGGCCTGTCGCTCGACGCGGTCGCGCTCATCGGTCTGCACGCGCGGCGCTCGGGCCGCGATCCCTGGTGGGCCGTGAGCGACCCGGCCAACGAGCTGCTCGAGGTGCTGCCGGACGAGGATCGGCGCCGGCTCGCGGCGTTCGTGGAGCGCTTCGAGGCCGAGCGGCGCGTGGCCGGCCAGGTGGCGCTCGAGACGCTCATCGACCGGGCCGTCACCAGCAGCGGTTACGACCGCCACCTCTTGGCGCTGCCGGGCGGCATCCGGCGCATGGCCAACGTGCGCAAGCTGATGCGGATGGCGCGGGAGTTCGAGGCCGACGAGGGCCGCGACCTGCGCGGCTTCGTGGACGCCCTGGCCGAGCTCGACGCGCTCCAGGCACGCGAGGGCGAGGCACCGCTCGAGGCAGAGGCGCTCGACGCGGTGCGCATGATGACCATCCACCGCGCCAAAGGCCTCGAGTTCCCGGTGGTGTGCGTGTGCGACCTGGGCAAGGACGGCCGCGACGACGAGGGCTCGCTGCGCATCTCGGAGGACGGCACGGTCGGCCTGCGGCTCGCGGGGCTCGGCGGCGCCGTCGACAGCGAGCGGCTCGAACGCCTGAAGGCACAGGGCAAGGTCGACGCCGAGGAGGAGGAGCGGCGCATCTTCTACGTGGCGGCCACGAGGGCCCAGGAGCACCTGATCCTGAGCGGTGCCACCGATCTCGAGCGCCGCAATGAGCCGGGCGATCTGACCGAGCCGATGCGCTGGATCTGGCGCGGCTTCTGCGCCGGGTTGCCGCCCGAGGGCGCCACAGGCATCCACGAGGACGAGTTCGAGGGCCGGCCCTTGCGCGTGCGCTGGACGCAGCTCACGCCGGCGACGCTCCATGACCTTCTTTCCCCCGCCGACCGGAGTCCCAGGGCGGCGACGGGCGAGGTCGAGCCGCGCCACGAGCAGCCGGCGCTCGAGCTCGGCCTGCCGCCCGCGCCGCGCGCGTTGCCGGTGAGCCGCCTGAGCTACAGCGGACTCGAGGCCTACCGGCGCTGCGGCTACCGCTTCTATTTGCAGCGCTCGCTTGGGCTGGCGCCGGTGGACTCGCCGCTGCCGCCCGACGAGGCCGCGGCCGGGAGCGGCATGACCGCGCTCCTGCGCGGCTCGATCGTGCACGGTCTGATCGAGCGGCTCGACTTCCGCCGGCCGCTCGTCCCGGGCGACGAGGAGATCGCCGCCGAGGTCCAGCGCTACGGGGTCGAGCCGCTGCCCGCGGACGTGGCGGACCTGCGCGCGATGGTCGAGCGCGTTGCCGGCTCGCGCTTGCGCGAGCGCATCGCTGCAGCGCGCCGGGTGCGGACCGAGCTGCCGTTCACGTTCACGCTGACTCCGCCGGGGGCGGGCGGGCGGAGCCTGCTCATGAACGGCGTCGTCGACGTCTATGCCGTCGAGGACGCCGGCACGCTCGTCGTCGACTGGAAGAGCGACGTCCTCGACGGCCGCGAGCCGGCCGACGCGGTGGCCGAGGGATACGCGACACAGCGGATCGTCTACGCGCTGGCCGCGCTGCGGGCCGGGGCGGAGCTAGTCGAGGTGGCGCACTGCTTCCTGGAGCGTCCCGACGAGCCGGCCGTCGCGGTGTACGCAGCCGCCGACGCCGAGCGCCTCGAGCGCGAGCTGCTCGATCTCGCGCGCGGTGTCGTCGAGGGCAGCTTCGTCCCTTCGGACGAGCCACACGCCGGGTTGTGCGCGGACTGCCCCGGCCGAGCCGCGCTCTGTGTCCACCCGCCGGAGCTCACGCTGCGCGCGCCCTAGGCGCGGTTCCGCGCTGTCTTTCCGTCAGGACCGCGTCCTACTCTCCGACCAGTCAGCCATGCGAACCGGAGGAGAGCGAAGGCTTATGCCTCTCTGCTTCATCGAACCACAGGAAGCGATCAGGGTCGTCGCCGAGAGCGTCGGGCGCGAAGCACGCCGGCAGCTGCTGGGCGAGGTCGTGCGCGCCTGGGTCGACGAGATCCCGGACGACGAGCTGCAGGTTCATTACGCCAAGGCCGTCGAGGAGCTCGACGAGGATGACCTCTCGATGCTCGCCGCATGGCACGCCTCGCTCGAGGTCGGCCAGCCGATCGCCAACAAGGAGTTCCTGCTGGGCGCGTTCCCGCGCCTCGGCGAGCATCGCCGCGAGGCGCTGCGGATCGCCGCGGGATTCAAGGGAGACGACGCGTTCGAGGCGGGCATCAGCGAGGAGCAGGCACTCGGGACGGTGCTGCCGTGGCTGTCCGACGAGCGCCTGATGGAGCTCGCCGCGGAGGCGGTCGAGCTGTATTGCTGGGACAGATTGGGCAGCGACAATTAGCGGCCCGCATAGCGGCGCCAGGCGGCGTCCTCGGTCGCTCGCGTGCTTGCGCACGCGTCGCTCCCTGCGTCCTTGCCTGGCTTGCTCTGCGAACCGCTAATTGCCGCTGCTCGCTCCGGGTTCTCGTGCCGTGCCTTGTCGTTATCGCGCTCGGCGGCTGCTCCGAGGGGGACTTCTCGAGAGGCGAGCCGGCCGCCACGTCGGCGCATGTTCCCGTCGACGCCGAGGCCGTCCGGCTGACGAAGCACACCGACGGCGACACCTTCTACCTCTCCGGCATCGGCAAGGTGCGGCTGATCGGGATCGATACGCCTGAGGTCTTCGGCGATCAGGAGTGCTTCGGGCGCGAGGCGTCGCGCTTCGTCGAGCGGACCGTGCCCGTGGGCGCGCCGGTGCGCTACCGGCTCGGCCTGGAGGAGCGCGACCGCTACGGGCGGGCGCTCGCGTACGTCTGGCTCGACGATGGACGCTTCCTGAACCGCGTGCTCGTGGCGCACGGATTCGCGCAGCCACTCACCGTGCCGCCGAACGTCGAGTACGAGGACATCTTCGTGCGAGCCGCTGGGCGGGCGCGCGAGGCCGGGCGCGGGCTCTGGGGCCGTCCGGGCTGCAGTGGTTAGCCTGCGCGTCGTGCTGGAGCGCGTGAGGACGCCCGACGGGGTCGAGATCGCCTGCGAGGTCTCGGGGCAGGGCCCGCCGCTCGTGGCCGTGCACGGGGCCGGATCGGCCCGCTGGGGCTGGTCCTTCCTGCGTCCCCTGGTCGAGGATCGCTACACGGTGATCGCCATCGACCGCCGCGGCCGCGGTGATTCGACCGACGGCGACGGCTACGCCGTCGAGCGCGAGTTCGAGGATGTGGCGGCGGTTGTCCGCGCCGTCTCGGACGGCGCCGAGCCGCTCCTGTTTGGCCACTCCTACGGGGCACTGGTGTCAGCGGGCGCGGCGCCCCTGATCGAGGGCTTGCCGCGGCTGGTGCTCTACGAGCCGCCGATGGGCGGGGTGCTCGCCGAGCCCCCCGTGATCGACCGGCTCGAGTCGCAGATTGCGGGCGGCGACCGCGATGCCGCCGTGAGCGAGTTTCTCCGCGACATCGCCGGCTACGACGCGGCGGAGATCCAGGAGCTGCGGAGGTCGCCGGTGTGGGAACAGCGCAAGGCCGTGGCCCACACGCTGCCGCGAGAGCTGCGCGCAGAGCGTGAGTACGAGCTGAACCGCGCGGCGCTCGCCGAGCTCGACCTCCCGGTGCTGATGCTCATCGGCAGCGAGAGCCCGGACTGGGCGAGGCGCTCGACGGCCGCCTACGCCGACGCGCTGTCGAACGCCACCGTCCACACGCTTGAGGGCCAGGGCCACGGCGCGCTGGCCGCGGCCCCCGAATTGGTGGCCTCCGAGCTCCCCTAGCCGCTTCTGCTCGTGGGCCGGACGATCTAGCCTTTGTCGACAGCCCATGACCGCCTCACTTCCCGACGAGATCAAGCGGGTTTTCGAGACCTTCATCACGACCGAGTACACGACGGTCGACAGCCGCGGCCAGCCGATCTGCTGGCCCGTGACGCCGTACTACGAGCGCGGCGGCCACTGCCTCGACGTCTGCACCGGCCTCGGTTACCCGAAGAAGGCGAAGGACGCGCGCCTGAACCCGAAGGTGGCGCTGCTGTTCTCGGACCCCACAGGCTCGGGGATGGAGAACGCGCCGCAGGTCCTCGTGCAGGGAACCGCCAACGTCGACGACGCCAACCTCGACGCGAACCGGGAGCGCTACATGCGCGAGTTGGCGGTGAAGTTGCCGGCGACGACGAAGACGGCTCCGCCGAAGGCCTTCCAGCGCCTCTTCGACTGGTACTACACGCGCATCTACGTGCACGTGCGGCCCGAGCGGGTCTACGTGTGGGCCGGCGGCGATGCGACCAATGAGCCGCAGCTGTTCGACGCGCACATGGAGGAGGTGCGCTCGGGTCACGACGAGGAGCCGGAGGCTGAGCACGCGCCTACGGAGGGCGGTGCGATGGTCTGGGACGAGCGGATGGACGAGCTCGGCAGTCGCTACCCGCAGGCCGTTCTGTCGCTCGTGGCCCCCGACGGCTTCCCGTTCAACGTGCGACTGCCGATCTCGGTCGACCGCGCCGCGCGGCGGATCCGCCTGGGCGCCGGTGTCCTCGGCCTGCCGGTGCAACCCGGACTCGCCTGCCTGACCGCCCACGACCACCACCCCGAGTTCCTCTGGCAGCGCAACTTCCAGGTGCGCGGTGACCTCGTCGAGGAGGACGGCGGCTGGGCGCTGATCCCGCACCGGCTGATCGGTGGCTTCGAGCTGCCGCCGACGTCGACGATCGCGAGGTACCGGCTCAACGCCGGCAAGATGCTGCGCTGCCGAAAGAAGGCGAAGCAGGAGCTTCGCGAGCGGGGCCGCTAGACCTGACCCATACAAAGACGAGACGCGAACTTCGCGCTTGAGGTCCGCTCCGCGGAGCCGAAGCTCCGGTTCTGCGGGGCGAGCCTTACAACCTCTCGGCTTCGCTCTTTGCGCTCCGTTCGCGTCTCTGCGCTGCAGCTAACCAACGCTTCAAATGCCGGTCAAGACCGCCCTTAACGACTTCCCCGCTCTTTACGAGGAAAGGTCGCCGGCGGCCCCTACTTTCTTCGTCCCTTGACCTTGATTGTCGCGGTCATGTCCACGGGGTGGAGTGAGCAGAAGAGGCGATAGGTGCCAGGCACACGCAGCTTCTTGCTGTAGACGCGCCCTTGCGACAGATTCGGCGAGGAAAAGCCACGCGGCCCGTTGGCGAGCGTGACGTTGTGAGGATTGGAACCGCGGAAGCGCCAGCTGAGCGTCCCGCCGGCGCGCAGCGCCACGTTCGGGCGTCTGAAGAAGAGATCGCCGACGTCGATGGTGCCGCCCCGTCCTAGGGAGACACGCCTGCCCGGCGGAGCATCGATGTTCACGGCCTTTCCGCCACGCCGGCCAACGATCGGGACGGTGAACGGCGGTGGTTTCTTCCGGCCCCTTGGTTTCCTCAGCTCGACGAAATCGCCGGGTCGCTGGCCGCAGCGCTCGGTCACCGACGGGTCGGGTGCGACGTAGACGATCATGATCCCCATCACCCGTGTGTGTGGCAGGCTCGCGTCGTAGCGCGACTCCAGCACGACCTCCTCGCCCGCAGCAATCGGGACGCCGGCAGCGGAGTGGAAGGCGGTCATGTGAATGGGGCCGGGTTCGTGGAGCACCGGTCTGACCCTGTAGAAGGGATGGCGCTTACTGCCCCAGATCGGGCGGGAGGTGTAGATCTCGCCGTTCGGGCATTCGGGCCGGCGCAGTGCCAGTGCTTCGCCGCCGCCGTGTACGTGGCCTCCGGCAGCGACGAGGCGGCCCGCCTTCGGCATCACGACGACCTTGCGGCGCTTGTCGACGGAGCCCTTGGGACGGCCGCCCGGGACGTTGTAGATCGGATCCGTTCCACACTGCCCCACGTCGAACCAGTACGGCTCCACCGGCGTCACCTCCGGTCGCGTGTCGACGGTCACGTTGTACTCGATGTACGCCGTGTCGGTGACCGAGCGGTGGTTCATGAACATGAAGATCATGAGCCAGGTGTCCTGCTTCGAGATGGGGTAGCCGTAGCCCTCAGGCAGCTCCATCCTCGCTCGTTCCTCGCCCGCGCCATAGAAGCGCTCAGCCATGTTCGGGAACAGCGACGTGGTGTCCCAGCGCTCAAATCCGGGCCCGCAGGTCGGGTCTCGCTTCGCGCCGACCGACTTCCCCAGGTTGAGGAACACGATGTGGTGGAGCATGAGGCGGCTGATCGGCACCTGCCTGCCGTTCGCGTCCACCACGTCCACGTTCATGCTCGTCACATGGCCGTCCACGTCCGGCTTCGGGATGCCGAAGACGGCCTCCTTGACCAGGACCTGGAACGGTCCCACCGTGATTGGCCCCATGCGGCAGCGGTAGTCGTGCTTCGTGCCCTGCGACCCGACTTCGACGCACGAGCCCGCGTTGTCCGCCTGCGCCGAGGCCGCGCTGGGCGCCAGCGCGAGGAGGAGGCAGGGGAGAACGACGGCGAGGAGGCCCGTCCGGAATCGCATCACCCGGCGGCAGTATAGGGAGCTTCTTGCAGTGCGGCTGCAGGGAACTAGACTGACACGATGAGCTCCCAGACGACCGGCGCGAGGGACGGGCGAACGGTCCGTGCCGAGCGCACGCGGCAGGCGCTGGTGGACGCGCTGTTCGCCCTGCTCGACGAGGGCGAGCTGCGCCCGACGGCCGAGCGCATCGCCAAGCGAGCCGGGGTCTCCGAGCGCTCGGTCTTCCAGCATTTCCCCGACCGTGAGGCACTCTTCGAGGCGGTCGCGCGCCAGCAGTACGAGCGGGTGTTCTCCGGCCTCGAGCCGGTCGACAGCTCGCGCCCGCTGCCCGAGCGCCTCGACGCCTTCGTCGCTCAACGGGCCCGCCTGCTCGAGGAGAGCAGCGCGCTGCGGCAGGCGGCGATCCTGCTCGAGCACGACTCGGAGGTTGTTGCGGGCTGGCTCGACTCGTGGCGGCGGGCCGCGGCCACTGAGGTCGAGCGCGTGTTCAGGCGCGAGCTCGAGGGCCTGGAGCGCGGCGACCGTGCCGTGCTGCTGGGCGCGCTCGTTTCGGCAGCCTCGGGGCCTGTCTGGGAGGGCTACCGCCTCCACCAACGCATGAGCGCCGAGCGCGCCCGCGCCGCCATGCGGCTCACGCTGGCCGCGCTACTCGGCGAGCGCTGACTCGATCTCCGGAATCGCCTGCTCGGCGTCCACGAAGCGCACGGCGGTCATGCCGAGTGCCCGCGCCGCCTCGCAGTTGATCTCCAGGTCGTCGACGAACACGCAGTCGCTCGCCTGGACGCCGCCGCCCAGCCGTTCCAGCGTCAGCTCGTAGATCGCCGGGTCGGGCTTGCGCATCCCCACGAACGCGGAGTCGACGACCACCTCGAACAGCTCGTCCAGCTCGGGCAGCTTCGACCGCCAGATCGGCTCCCACTCGCGCACGTTGTTGGTGAGGAGCGCGGTGCGCGTGCCGCGCCTACGCAACTCGGCGATGAAGTCGATCATCGTGCGGTTCGCGGTCAGCCGCTCGAAGTAGAGGGTGCGCAGCCTCGTGAGATCGAAGCCGGACTCCAGATGCGCCTCGATGCGCTCTCTGAACTCGAGCTCCGTGATCTCGCCGCGCTCGAGCACGAACAGCGGGTGGTCCCCGTGCTGCTCGGTCGCCTTCGCCATCGCGGTGCCGAGCTCCTCGAGCGAGACGCCTGACTCCTCCTGGTAGGCGAGGAAGCCTTCCTGCAGCGGCGATGTGAGCACGCCGCCGAAGTCGCTGATCAGCGCGCGCGTCATGCCGCTGCAGGTGGCTCGCTGCGTGACATCAGCTCGTAGCCGCCGATGCCGTCGTGGCCGTCGAGGCGCCAACGGAAGACGGCGGCGTGCACCTCGACCTCCTCGAGCTGCAAGGACGACCCGGCCACCACGACGCCGGACCCGCGCCGCGGGTACTCCTCACCGTGCAGCCACAGCTCGAGGCCCGCGCTGCGCTGGCGCCCGTCGCCGTCGTAGACGGTCGACAGCCGCGCCTCGTCGACCGGCAGGAGGCGCCCCTCGTCCAGCAGCACGGCGCCGATCTCCTCCTCGCCGTGGCCGAGCGCGCCGCGCGGACGGCGGGCGATCGCGAACAGCGCGTGCTCCTCATCCACGATCGCCGAGACGGTGCGCAGGGCATCGAGCTCCTCCCAGCGTGGGGCGGACTGGGTCTCGGCGAGCGTGCCAAGGCACTCGACGCGCCGGCCAGCGGCCTCGCCGTGCACGCGCACGAGCCGCACGCTGACGCCGCCGAGATCGACCGCGTCCGAGGAGACCTCGACGTCCAGCGCGAGCTCCCCCTCGAGCGTGCATCGCCAGCCGCCCGGTCCCGAGACCTCGATCGACGCTCCGCCGAGCGCCCGCGGGCGACGGCCCTCGAACAGGATCGAGGCGCCGGCTCGGGCCGTCCCATAGGTCTCGTGGGCGGGGTCGAAGAATGAGAGCGCGAGCGCGGGCGCGCTCACCCCTCGAGCCTCCTGGGCGGGGCGTCGTACTCCGTCGCGGTCCCCTCCACGTCGAACTCATGGCCGTTCTGGGGCGGTCGCCGCCGACGCCGCCCGTCGGCACCCACGACGCCGGCGGCCACGCGCCTTCCAACCCGCCGTGCCACGAGCCGGCGGATCAGCGCGCGCGTGGGCGGGATGAGCAGCAGCAGCCCGACGATGTCGGTGAGGAACCCCGGCGTGATCAGGAAGGCCCCGCCGAATATGACGAGCACGCCGTCGATCACCTCGCGGTGCGGCATGCGGCCCTCCGCCAGCGCGGAGTTGAAGCGTCCCCAGACCGTCCGGCCCTGACTTCGCAGCAGCAGAGAGCCGAGCAGCGAATCCGCCGCGAGCAGGAGAATCGTCCACACCGCGCCGATCGCCTCGCCCACCTGGAGGATCACGTAGAGCTCCGCGAGCGGAACCACGATGAAGAGCACGATGAGGGCCGCCAGGGGCATGTTTTGACCCTACTATCCTCGTGCCATGGCGACCTTGACAGTCGACGACGTGCAGGAGGCCCTGACCAACGTCATCGATCCCGAGCTCGGGCTCGATTTCGTGGAGCTCGGGCTGATCTACGACGTGGAGATCGAGGGCGGCGACGTCTTCGTGAGCTTCACGCTCACGTCGCCGGGTTGCCCCATCGGCCCGCAGGTCTCCGAGCAGATCGAGGAGTTCGTGAGCGAGCTCGACGGGGTCGACGCGGTCTACCCCAAGATGACCTTCACGCCCGCCTGGACGCCCGACATGATGAGCGAAGAGGCGAAGTTCGCGCTGGGCTTCTAGTGACCTGAGCACGCTCCGGCTGCTTCGCGACTCCTTCGAGGACGATCCGGCGCTCGACACCGCCGTCTCGCGCGCAGTGATGCTGCGCGTGGCGGCCGGCGAGCTGCCCGAGACGCTGCGGATCGCGCGGCCGGGCGCCTTCGTCGCCTTCGCGAAGCGCGACGCGGTCGCGCCCGGCTACGACGAGGCCGTCGCCGCCGCGCGCGAGAGCGGCTTCGACGCCGTACTGCGGCTAGCCGGCGGGCGCGCCGCGATCTTCCACGAGGGCACGATCGAGATCGGGCACGCCCGGCCCGACCACGAGCCGCGCGCCCACATCCACGAGCGTTTCGCCGACACCGCCGGTCGCGTGGCCGCCGCGCTCGGCGCGCTCGGGGTGGATGCGCGCGTGGGGGAGGTGCCCGGCGAGTACTGCCCGGGTCGCTACAGCGTGAACGCCCGGGAGGCCGTCAAGCTGGCCGGCATCGGCCAGCGCATCGTCGCCGGCGGCTCGCACACCGGCGTCGTGCTCGTTGTGAACGGCGAGGAGCGCATCCGCGAGGTGCTCGAGCCCGTCTACGAGGCGCTCGGCCTCGAGTGGCGGCCGGAGGTCACAGGTTCAGTTCAGGCCGAGGACCCCGCGCTCGGCTGGGACCGGGTCGCCGCCGCGCTGGTCGACGAGTACGCGCGCCACTACGAGCTGGTCGAGGCGGAGCTCGACGACCAGACGCTGGCGCTCGCCCGCACGCTCGCGCCGGAGCACCGGCCGCTCGTCGGCTAAGCGGTGGCGGCGGCGCGCTCGCTGTTCTTGGCGAGCGCCTCGTGGAACCGCGGCCAGACCTCCCGCGGCATGTCATGGCCCATGCCCGGGATGGCGACGAGCTCCGCGCCAGGAATCGCGCGTGCGGTTGCGACGCCCCCGCGGAACGGGACCAGCGGGTCGTCGGTCCCGTGGATCACGGTCGTCGGCACCTGCAGCCGCCGCAGCGCCGCCGTCCTGTCGCCCGACGCGAGGATCGCCGCCAGCTGGCGCGCGGTTCCCGCCGGGTTGTGAGCGCGCTCGAGCGTGGCCGCGGCCAGCTCGCGCACGCGCGCCTCGTCCTGGGGGAAGCCGGGCGAGCCGATGATGCGGAACATGCGCACGAAGTAATCCTGGAACGCCTCGCGGTCGCTCGGCGCGCGCCGCATCAGGAGGCTCCAGACGCGCAGCTTCGGCATGCCGGCACGGCGCTCCCCGGTCGTCGACATGATCGACGTGAGCGACAGCAGCCGCTCCGGCCGGGTGATCGCCATCGTCTGGCCGATCATGCCGCCCATCGACACGCCCATCACATGGGCGCGCTCGATGCCAAGGCCGTCGAGCAGCCCGAACGTGTCGTCGGCCATGTCGGTCAGCAGGTACGGCGAGTCGATCTGGAAGCCCGCCATCGCGCGCACTATCGGCGGCACCGGGGCGTCGATATGAGTCGACAGCCCGGCGTCGCGGTTGTCGAAGCGGATCACGTGGTACCCGCTGTCGGCCAGCTCCTCGCACAGCTCGAGGTCCCAGTGGATCAGCTGCATCCCCAGGCCCATCACGAGCAGCAGCGGCGGGTCGTCGGGATCGCCGAGCGTCTGGTAGGCGATCTCGATGCCGTTCGAGTTGAGGCGCGCGTCGTTCACGGTCGGCCGGGGAGCTCCACGCTGATCCTGGAGGCCCTCACGGTGAAGTCGAAGTTACTCGTTCGTACGAAGTTCGGGTCGCTGCCGACCAGCTCCAGCTTCGCCCGGTGGCCGCGCGCGAACCGCCAGCCGTTGCCGAAGAGCTGGAAGACGATCCGGTCCTTCTCGTTGTCGTTCAGGCGGTAGACGCCGCGCGCGACGAGCGTCTGCTGGCCGTTCGCGACGTCCCACAGGCGCGCCGCGATCATCCCGCCGCGCCCGCGCGTCTTGATCGAAGCGCGCACCGTAGGCAAGCCGAGCAGCGTGAACGGCTTCGTCACCGTGCGCTGCACGACCGCCGTGCCGGCCGCCCGGGCCGCAGGCACGGCGACGCAGGCGCCGCCGCCGCCGATCGGATCGATCGCCGCGGCGACGGCAGGGTCGCCGCCGCCCGAGCGGATCGTCTGGCCGGGGCGAGCGACGAGGCGCAGGTCGCGCGGATGAAGCGCGTCCCAGTTGCGCGCCCGGAAGGGGCCGCCCGCGTCGGCGGTGGAGGGACACGTCTGCGTGTACGCCACGACGCTGCCGTCGCGCGGAGCCTTGCCCTGGCGCTTGAGCACGGCGGCGAAGAAGCGGGCGCCCTGGTCCTGCAGCGCGCGATCGACCGCCGGCTTGTTCTGGCCGCGTGAGTGGCCGAAGTCGCCGACCTGCAGCGCGACGTAGGTGCCCTCCTGACCCTCCAGCGAGCGGTAGGCGCGCACACCCTCGGGGACGGGGAAGAGGTCGTCTGTCCAGCCGTTCTGGAGCAGCATCGGGGCGCTCTTGCCGCCGGTGATGCCGACGAAGCTGTGGTAGCTCGTGAGCTCGCGCCCGACGGCCAGCCCCTCGCGGCGCACCGGCTCGCCGAGGTCGGTGAGCGCCTTCCACTTGGTGATGTCGGCGTTGAAGGGCCCGCCCGTCGGCTCGTAGTAGCCGGCGAGGTTCCCGCTCACGTAGAGGCCGTCGTTGTAGCTCTTCTTCGACACGCCGCCGGGCATGATGCTCTGGCCGGCCCGGTAGGGCTTGAAGTCGAGGTAGCGGCCGTTCGGCTGCAGCGCGTAGGTCATGTCGGAGCCGCCCCAGCGCGGGTATGCCGCGGCGATGCGCATAGCCTTCCCACGCGGGCTACGCCAAGGCTGATAGCGGCCGTTGTCGAGCCGGATACGATCGCGCAGGCGGCCGAGCGAGAGGCTCTGAATGCCGCCGTAGGAGATGCCAGTCACGCCGATCGCCTGCGGCCTGATCACGCCCTCGTCCGCGAGCCTCCCCAGGAGGTACTGGGTGTCGCGGATCTCGTAGCGGTGGTCGGCGAGGTGGATCCAGCCGCGGTCGCAGGCTGGCGCGGTGCGTGAGTCGAGGGCGCCGCACGAGCGGCCGAAGCCGCGCGCACTCGGCGTGATCACCGCGTAGCCCTGCTGCGCGAAGTAGACGTCGTTGTAGTGGTAGCCCGAGCCGCCGTTTCCGTCGGGCGTCGTCGCCTGGAAGGAGCGCTTGTTGCCGCCCCAGCCGTGCATCATCACGATCGCGGGGAACGGGCCGTCGCCCGTCGGCGGCAGCGTCACGTCCACGTCCATCGGCACGCCGTCGAAGCTGGGCACGCGCTCGGCGTCGGTGGCGGTCGGGCAGAAGAGCACGCCGTTCTGAGGCGTGCAGGGGTGTCCGAAGGGGTTCGGCGGGGCGGCCTGGGCGGCGCCCGGCACAGCCACGAGCGCAGCGGCGGCGATCAAAAGCTTCTTCATGAGGCGCGGGAGAGTAGCGGCCGTCAGCCCTGCTCCGGCGCGGCTGCTCTGGAGGGCTTCGAGGCCCTGCCGGGCGTCCCCTTCTTCGAGCCGTTGGAGCGAGCCGCCGACGCGCTCGTCTTGCGGGCCGCCTTCAGGAGCTCGGCGAGCGACTCCTCGAGGTAGTCCCCGATCGCCTCGATATCGGGCATCGCGTCGTAGTCGGCCAGCAGGCCGAAGTCGACCTTGCCGTTGTAGCTCATGATCGCGATCGCGAGCGCGTGATCCTCCGGCAGGAAGGCGATCGGCACGATCCGCTCCATCTCACGGCCGAGCAGGTAGAGCGGGAACTGCGGGCCCGGCACGTTGGTCACGATCAGGTTGAACAGTCGCGTCGAGAAGTTGAGCCGTGAGGCCTGCGCGAGGAGCGTCGGCGGCGCGAAGTCCTGCAGACCCGCGATCACCTCGGCCCCAAGCGCCTGCTTCGACTCCTTCAGGCTGCCCATCGACTCGCGCACGGTCGCGAGGCGCGCCACCGGGTCGCTGACGTAGACGGGCAGCGGCCCACGCATCGCCGCTATCCGGTTGCCGAGCTCGCCGCGCTCCTGATCGGAGCGGATCGAGACGGGCACGAGCGCGCGCAGCTCGAGCCCTTCCGTGCGCACGCCGTGGTCGCGCAGCCAGCTCCCCAGCGCGCCGGCTACTACTGCCAGCACGGCGTCGTTGACCGTGCCGCCGAGTGCGTTCTTGATCTCCTTGAAGTGGTCGAGCCGGCTCTCGACCCACCAGACGCGACGGTGGGGACCGATCTCGACGTTGAGCGGCACGTCGGGTGCCGGGTTGAGGCCCGCCCAGACGACCTCGCCGAGGCCCTCAACTGACTCACGTACGCGATCCACCGTGCGCAACGGGTGCTGCGCGGCGCCGATCGCCTGGCCCGCGAGATCGAACGGCGTGCGCAGCAGGCCCTTGACGCCCTCGGCCACGAGGTCGGCGCCCGAGGGCTCGGGCTCAGCAACCCAACCATCGTCCTCCGGCAGCTCGGCGGGGACGGGGGAGAGGTCGAACAGCACCGTCGCGATGTCGACGCCCGAGACGCCGTCGACGAGCGCGTGGTGGGTCTTCGAGATGAGCGCGAAGCGGCCGTCCTGGAGTCCCTGCACGACCCAGAGCTCCCACAACGGCTTCGAGCGGTCCAGCCGCTGCGAGAAGATCCGCCCGACAAGGTGGCGCAGCTGCTCCTCGCTGCCGGGGCTCGGCAGAGCGGTGTGACGCACGTGGTAGTCGAGGTTGAAGCTCGGGTCGTCGACCCAGAAGGGCCGGCCCATCTCGAAGCGCGGGAAGGCGAGCTTCTGGCGATAGCGCGGCACGAGGCGCAGACGCGACTCGAGGTGGGCGCGGAAGTCCTCGCGTGGCGGCGCCGGTCCCTCGAACACGACGAGCGCGCCGACGTGCATGTGTGAGGCCTCTTTCTCCTGGTGGAGGAAGGAGGCATCGATCGCGCTCAGGCGGTCCTTGTGGCCCTGCGGCGTCACCGTGCCAGCCTACCCGGGGTGATCTGCCCTGTGAACCCGGAAGAATCGCGTCTGTGAAGCTGTTGGTGATCGTGCTTGTCGTACAGGCCGTGATCGGCCTCACCCTGATCGCGCTGGTCGCAACCGACAACCTCCCGTTCACCGACGGGGAGGCTGACGGCGCTGCGCGCACGCCCGCGCCCGTGGTGGACCGCTTCGACGGATCGGCGGCCTGGGACCTGCTCGTCGAGCAGGTCGAGATGGGGCCGCGACCGGCCGGCTCGGAGACTTCCAAGCAGCTCGCCGCCCGTCTGCGCGAGCTCGTCCCGAACGGTCGCTACCAGCCTGTCCCGGGCGGGCTGCAGAACGTGGTCGGCACGGTCCGCGGCCGCGAGCCCGGCTACATCGTGGTCGGCGCCCACTACGACACGAAGGATCTGCCCGGCTTCGTCGGCGCGAACGACGGCGCATCCGGCACGGCCGTCGTCGCGGAGCTCGCGCACACCGTCAAGCGGCCCAAACACACGATCCACTTCATCTTCTTCGACGGCGAGGAGTCTCCCCGCGGTACGCCGGATGCCCAGTTCGAGCGCTTCGGGCTGCGCGGCTCGAAGGTGGCCGCGCGCCGCTTCGACGAGGCCCGGGCGATGGTACTGCTCGACTTCGTCGGCGACCGGCGGCTGCGCATACCGTATGAGGCCAACTCGAGCCCGGGGCTCTGGCGCAAGCTGCGCGCTGCGGCGCGGCGCGTCGGGGCGGCGCGGATCTTCCCAAACGAGACCTTTGGCGCGGTCTCCGACGACCACGTTCCGTTCCTCCGCCGCGGCGTCCCCGCCATCGACCTGATCGACTTCGACTTCCCCTGCTTTCACCGCACCTGCGACGACCTGGACGTCGTCTCGGAGCGCAGCGTGGACGCCGTCGGGGAGACGGTTCTCGATCTGATCAACCGCCTCTAGGCCGCTAGCCTTGCCCGCGATGGCCTCTGCCCCCGATCGGCTGCTACTCGCGGCTCCGCGCGGCTACTGCGCGGGTGTCGACCGCGCGGTCCAAACCGTCGAGCGCGCGCTCGAGCTCTACGGCGCGCCCGTCTATGTGCGCAAGGAGATCGTCCACAACAAGCACGTGGTCGAGCAGCTGCGCGAGCGCGGCGCGATCTTCGTCGAGGAGGAGACCGAGGTACCGGAGGGCCAGACCGTCGTCTTCTCCGCACACGGCGTGTCGCCGGCCGTGCACGCGAACGCCCAGACACGCCGGCTCAAGACGATCGACGCCACCTGCCCGCTCGTGACCAAGGTGCACGTCGAGGCCAAGAAGTTCGCCGCCGAGGGCTACTCGATCGTGCTGATCGGCCACGAGGGCCACGAGGAGGTCGAGGGCACGATGGGCGAGGCGCCCGGCCACTTCGTCCTCGTCGAGACCGAGGAGGACGTCGACGCCCTCGAGCTCGAAGACCCGGAGCGCGTCGCCTATCTGACCCAGACGACCCTCAGCGTGGACGAGACCGACCGCATCATCCGCCGCCTGCGCGAGCGCTTCCCGAACATCACAGGCCCGAAGTCGGACGACATCTGTTACGCGACCACCAACCGTCAGATGGCGGTCCGCCAGATGGCGCGCGAGTGCGACCTGGTGCTCGTGATCGGCTCTCGGAACTCCTCGAACTCGAACCGGCTCGTCGAGGTCGCCCGCGACCACGGCGCCGACTCGTACCTGATCGACAACGAGACCCAGGTGGAGGAGGAGTGGCTCGAGGGCAAGCGCGTCGTCGGCATCTCATCTGGGGCGAGCGCGCCCGAGGAGCTCGTCCAGCGGTTGGTCGACTTCTTCCGCGAGCGCGGCACGCGCGACGTCTCCGAGTTCGAGGTCGTCCAGGAGGACGTGCGCTTCATGCTGCCCAAGGAGATCCGCCGGGCGCTGGCGGCACGCCCGCTGCCTATCGCGGGCTGAGCGCGGCCGCCGCCGCCACGAGCTCGCCGTTGCCCGTCGCGAGCCGGCCGTCAGGAAGCACGGGAGTGTCCTCGAGCCCGGTGCGGATGCCGTGCCCGCGCGCGGCCGCGCGCGCATTGACCGCCCATGAGGCGATTCCGTCTCCGTGGTGCACCTGCTCGAGGTCGACGCCGGCCTCGACGAGCAGCGCCTCCATCGCCGCCGCGTGCGCGGTGGCGTCGTCCGGCACGGCGTCGAGCGGCTCGACCATCGCGCGCGTGCAGCGCGGCGCGAGGCCGGAGGCGACGAAGGCGCGCGCGTCGTACAGCGACAGCAGGCCTGCCTCGACGCCGATGCCCCGTTCGAGCAGCAGCTCGCAGAGCTCGCCGATGCCGTCCTCGCCCTGGTTGGCCGTGACGAGCTCGGGCAGATCGGTCCATGTCGCCACGAGGGCGTGGCGTCGCTCGGCATCGGGCTCGATGTCGGCGGACGTGCTGAGCGAGATCGGCGTGCCGGGGCAGGCGGCGCGCACGGCGCGCAGCGCGGCGGCGCACGGCTCCGCATCCAGCGTCTGGCGGCCCTCGTCGTCGTAGGGGTGCAGGTGGAGGACGTGCGCGCCGGCATCGACGGCGGCCCGTCCCTCGGCCGCGAGCTCGGCCGGCGTGCGCGGCAGCGCGGGGTGGTCGCGCTCGCCGTTGAGGGCGGCCTGGAGCATCACGGGTCGCTCGGTCCTCCGGGCGTGAACTGCACACCGTGGAGCCGCAGCCCGGGCGCCTCGGCCTCGACCGTCCCGTCCGTCTCGTACAGGCCGGGCTCGAGCCCGGCTCCGGAGAGCACCGCGTAGGCGCCGCCCGCGTTGAACGTGAAGCTCGCCGCCGCGCCGGCGTCGGCCGCCTCGATCCAGTCCTGGCCGTCGGTCCAGTCGCGCACGAGCTGAAGCCGGCCGCGGTCGGCGGGCAGCCCGATGTCCGCCGTCTGCGCGGCGAACAGCCGCCCGGGCTCGTCGTCGGGGTGCACGGGGGCCATTGGCTCCACCTCCAGGCCCAGGCACTCGCCGATCGCCAGCTCGGTGTCGACGTACTCGCCCTCGCCGTAGTGGACGAACGCGAGCCTGCCGGTGCGGTCGAACAGGTAGCGCCCCGGCCAGCCCTTGTTGCCGTAAAGGCGCCACACCTCGAAGGCGGGGTCGAGCAGTACGGCGTAGGGAACCTCGAGCCGCTCCACCGCCTTGGCGACGGTGTCGCGATCGCGCCCGAACGAGTAGCCCGGCGAATGAACGCCGATCACGCGCAGGCCCTCGTCGGCGTAACGGGCGTGCCAGCCCTTCAGGTAGGGCATCGTGCGCAGCGAGTTGACGCGGGCGAAGTCCCAGAACTCGACGAGCGCCGCACCGCGTCCCATGAGCGTGTTCATACGCAGGAACGCGACGTTCAACCAGTCCATGCCCGGGGGGAACTCAGGCGCGTAAATCTCGGCTTCGGGAGGCGGCCGCACCGCCCAAGAATGCCTAATCCATCGCTTGCAATAACCGCAACTACCGCCACCAAAGGTGTTATAGGGTGGTCCCGGCTCGCTCGGACCTCAGATGCGGAGGTCCGGTAGACGAGTCCGAGCAGTCGGTCTTTTTACCCCGTACCACCCTCAGGAGGAGGAATGCGAAAGCGTTTGATCGCCGCGCTTACTGTCGTGGCGGTTCTGAGTTTCGGCGGAGTGGCCTTCGCCGAGAACATTTATGAGGTCCACATCGCGAACTCATCGCCGAAGGGCAAGGGCACCCCGAGCAAGCCGCTGCCCGTAAAGCTTGGCTTCGGCTACACGGTCGGTGACACCGAGGGCCTGCGCCCGACGGTCATCGAGCAGTACCGGATCGCTCCGGAGGGCCTGGTCACGTTCCCGAAGGCGTTCCCGTCATGCAAGTTCAGCCAGGCGAATGCACCACAGGTCGCGAGGGCGTGTAACAAGGCCAAGGTCGGCTCGGGTCTTGTCCGCAACGAGGCCGGTCCCGGCGGCGACCGTTCGGTGAAGCTCGTCTGCAACCTGCGGCTGTCGCTCTACAACATCTCCGATGCGGGCAGGCTCGGTGGCATGGCGATCCGGCTCGACGGCGACCCGCCGCCGGCCGCGCCGGGCAGCAGGGACGTGGGTTGTGCGATCAGCGTCCACACCGCCATCAAGGCGCCCTTCTTCAATGTGAGGCTCGAGGGCCTGAAGACCAGCGAGCTGCGCTTCACGGTGCCGGTCCAGCTCCAGGAGCCGGCGCCGGGCGTGCAGAACGCCGTTGTCGAGGCGACCTCGACCGTGCTGAGGAAGACTGCCAAGGCCAAGGTCAGGGGCAAGACCCGCACGGTGGGCTTCTACTCCGAGATCGGCTGCAAGGGCAGGGACCGCACCACGCGCGTCACGTTCGTGGACACGCAGGCGCGTTCGTTCACCGCGAACAGGAAGTCGCCCTGCTGATCAGCGTCTGAAGCAGCAACTGAACGGGGCGGCCTGCGGGCCGCCCCGTCTGTTTCTAGGAGGCGATCGCCGCCAGCAGGTGCGGCGAGACCCAGGTCTCGACGGCCGCGGCGGCGAGCAGCACCGGTACGGCGATCGCCACCGTGACGAAGGTGGCCGCGAGCAGCTCCTGCCACTCGCCGCGGCGGCTCGCGATCATCCAGGCGGCCAGCGGCAGGAACAGCGCGATCAGCTCCGGCAGCGCGTGCGGGGCGAGCGCGAGCAGCAACGTGCCGGGCGCGACGCCGAGCTGGCCCGCGATCGAGGATGCGGTGCCGCCGATGATGTACGCCTGCGTCGTCAGCGAGAAGAGCGTGGCGCATACCACGAAGCCGATGGCGAGCGGGCCCGCCTTCTCGTGGACCCAGCGCGAGAGCCCGCTGCGGTGCGCGGCCGCTAGCGGCAGCGAGCTGCCGGCCATGAAACCGGCGACGCAGGCGAGCGCGTGCAGCGCCAGCACGAGCGAGTTGCGGTACAGCACGTGCAGGTAGTCGTCGAAACCGGCAGGCGAGTTGAAGCCCGGGATGTCGAACCTGCTGAGGTCGGGCTGCGACAGAACGGCGATCATCCAGATGCTGAACAGCAGCCCGAGCGCGATCAGCACGCTCAGGCGGAGCCACGGCAGCAGCACACCGGCGGGCTCGCGGTTCCAGCGGCTGAGCGCCAGGCGGGTGTCCTTCATGCCCTGTACGAGCACGAGATCGTTGACGCTCATGCCTACCTCAATCGGCAGCCCGCGACCGGTCGTTTAGCGATCCGGAGAGATTTAGTGGTCGCTTAGGTCTGAGGGGTATACCTTTTGCCGTCGTGCAGGAACGCGAGGCCTTCGGCCCGCGTGCAGTGAAGACTGAACTCTCTAGACGGAGGACTCCCCTGATGCGGAAGAAGACCCTCGCGGCCGTGCTGACCGGTGCGTTCGCGTTCTCAATGGTCGGTGTTGCGTACGCCGACATCAACAACACGACGTTCGACCTGTCGCAGTTCTCTGCTTCTCCGACGAAGAGCGGCACGTCGAAGAAGCCGAAGCCCACGACCCTCAAGCTCGGCGTCACGGGCGGCACGAAGGACGGTACCGGCCAGCCGTCGACGTCGAAGGCCCTGAAGATCACCCTGCCGAAGGGCATCAAGTGGAACGGCAAGGCGTGGGCTTCCAACAAGCGCTGCTCGGTCTCCAAGGCCACCCAGCAAAGGAGCGACTCCGCCTGTCCGAAGGGCTCCAAGGTCGGTTCCGGTCACGTGGACGCAGTGGCGCTCGGCACCAAGGAGCCGATCGACGTAACCGCCTTCGTCACCACCTCGGGCAACCTCGGCCTCTTCCTGAAGGCCGACGTCCCGCTGTCGATTCGCGTCATGCTCGAGGGCAAGGTCAAGGGCAACGTGATCAACGTCGCGATTCCGCCGCAGATCCAGGAGCCGCTGCCGAACGTGCCCTCCGCCATCGAGAAGCTGAACTTCAGCCTCACCGGCAAGACGAAGGTCAAGGGCAAGACCCGTGGCGTCGTCGAGTCCACGGGCTGCTCGGGCGGCAAGTGGACCCTGAAGTTCCAGAACATCATGACCGACGGCTCGCTCAGCGACTCGAAGAGCGTCAGCTGCAGGAAGTAAGAGAAGTCCTGAAGTCCTGACCGACGCGGCCCCCGCCTCCAGTCGAGGCGGGGGCCGTTCGTCTTCTGGAGCACGGTCGCCACAATGGGCGGAGCAATGCCGGCTCCCTGGACGCTCCTGGGCGCGCCGCTCGACTCCTCCGGCGCGAGCCGCGGCGAGGAGCGCGCGCCGGACCTGTTGCGAGAGGCGGGCATCGCCAGGCGGCTCGGGCTGGCGGACGCGGGCGACGTGGTCAGCCCGCTGCGCGATCCCTCCCGGGATCGAGCGTCCGGCGTGATCGCCGCGGATCAGCTCGCCGAGGCCTCGCGAAACCTGCGCGACGCGGTGGCGGCCGCGCTCGAACGGAGCGAGCGGCCTTTCGTTCTGGGCGGGGACTGCAGCCTGCTGCCGGGCGCGCTCGCGGGCGCCAGGATCGCCTGCGGCCCGCTCGCGCTGTGGATGGTCGACGGCCATCCCGACGCGCTCGACGGCGAGACCTCGCCCACCGGCGAGGCCGCGGACATGGACCTCGCGCTCGTGCTCGGGCGCGGCCACCCCGAGCTCACCGACCTGGCGGGGGAGGCGCCGATCGTCGAACCGGACAACGTAGCCCTGATCGGGCACCGGCCCGCCGAGCTCGACGCTGACGTGGCGGCCGAGCTCGCGCTCGTGCCGGACGCGGTGGATCAGACGACCGCCCCGGAGCTGCGGCGCCGCGGGGCGGGGCGCGTGGCCTGGGCGACTCTGGCCGCGGCCCGCGGCCGTCCCGTCTGGCTGCACGTCGACCTCGACGCCCTCGACGAGCGCGAGCTGCCCGCCGTCTCCTACCCACAGCCGCAGGGACTCAGCTGGGCGGAGCTGGCGGAGCTGCTCGAGCCGCTCGTCGCCGCCCCGGACCTCGCCGGAATGAGCCTTGCCGACCTCGACGCCGATCACCCGCACGCCCGGCAGCACGCTGGCCGGATCGTCGACGTGCTCCACTCCGCGTTCTCAGGCGTCCGCTGAGCCGCTTGAGGCGCCTGAGGCACGGAAACGCGAATGTCGGCGACCGATCCGGTCGCGGCTACAGTCGCCGTCGCATCGCCACTCTGGCCGCATTGCCCGGGATCGTCAGCGCTTCCCGATGCACGCGTGCGGCGAGCTCCGGGCCCTGGTCGGCCGGCGCGACGACCCGGAATCCGAGGCGTTCGTAGTACGGCGCGTTCCAGGGCACGTCGCGAAAGGTCGTGAGCGTCAGCGCCGGCCGGTCCTCTGCACGTGCGCCCATCGCCAGATGCTCGATGAGCACCGCGCCCAGACCGCGGCGAGAGTGCGTCGAGGCAACGCTCACCTGGTCGATGTGGGCGCACCCGTCAACGGTCGAGCTGAGCAGGTACGCGATCGGGCGGTCGGCCGGGCCGACGGCGACCCAGGCTTGTCCGCGCGAGCGCATGGCCTCGAGCTCGGCGATCGCCGGCGGCTCGTCGAACGCGATCTCGGTCATGCCGATAGCGGCGAACTGGCGACCCGCGTCGCGCTCGATCCAGCGCAGAGCCTCCAACTCATCCTGGCGAGGAGGGCGAATCCGCGGCATCCATCCGGGTTGCTGCGGCAACACCAGCATCCGGATAGTGTCGCCGCGATGGCCGCGGAGTTGCACCCCGGGGTCGCGTTCAACGAGGCAATCAACCGGCGCGACCTCCCCGCCCTCGGCCGGTTGATGACGGATGACCACGCGTTCATCGACTCCGAAGCCAACGTCGTCGCCGGCAAGGAAGCGGTGCTGACGGCCTGGGAGGGCTTCTTCGAGGCGTTTCCCGACTACAGGAACGAGTGGTCAGAGGTCACGTCGATCCGCGACGTGGTGGTCGCGGTCGGCCGCTCGGTCTGCTCGACCGAGCCGCTGCTCGAGGGGCCGGCCATCTGGGCTGCGACGACCGCCGGCGACAGGGTCTCTGAGTGGCGGGTCTACGAGGACACGCCGGGCAACCGACGCCGCCTGGGAATCAGCCCAGAGAGCTAGCCGATCGAGCTTGCAGTATCGGGTAGCCGGCGAGGAGCCCGTCAGCCAAGGAAGCAGGTCGCGACGCGTGCTCTGCACGCGAGCGACCGACGACGCAGGCTGGCGCTGCTCCGCAGCCGACTAACCGATGCTGCCGATCATCTCGAGCTGAATCAGGCGGTTCAGCTCGACGGCGTACTCCATCGGCAGCTCCTTCGTGACCGGCTCGATGAAGCCGTTCACGATCATGGCCGCCGCCTCCTCCTCGGTGAGGCCGCGCGACT